>Ga0209952_1000569_pt1 | contig 48365 bp, 42 predicted proteins | sample ThiBiot_750_biof_2_FD_183951 | JGI IMG/M metagenome (GOLD analysis project Ga0209952, IMG submission 183951) | Wastewater bioreactor microbial communities from Cape Town, South Africa - Thiocy_cont_750_biof (SPAdes) | ecosystem: Engineered > Bioreactor > Thiocyanate-remediating >...
TGTCGGCGTTGGTGACGAAGTAGGGCGAGATGTAGCCGCGATCGAACTGCATGCCCTCGACGACGTCGAGTTCGGTGTCGAGCGACTTGGCTTCCTCAACGGTGATGACGCCTTCGTTGCCGACCTTCTTCATCGCTTCGGCGAGGAACTTGCCGATCTCGGTGTCGCCGTTGGCGGAGATGGTGCCGACCTGGGCGATCTCCTCGTTCGACGTGACCTTCTTCGAGTTCTTCTTCAGATCCTCGACGACGGCTTCGACCGCGAGGTCGATACCGCGCTTGAGGTCCATCGGGTTCATGCCAGCGGCAACCGACTTGGCGCCTTCCTTGACGATGGCCTGCGCCAGAACGGTCGCGGTGGTGGTGCCGTCGCCGGCGAGATCGGCCGACTTCGAGGCGACTTCGCGCACCATCTGCGCGCCCATGTTCTCGAACTTGTCGTCAAGCTCGATTTCCTTGGCGACGGTGACGCCGTCCTTGGTGATGCGGGGAGCGCCGAACGACTTGTCGAGGACGACGTTGCGGCCCTTCGGACCGAGCGTGACCTTCACCGCGTTGGCGAGGATATCGACGCCGCGAAGCATCTTGTCACGCGCTTCGACGCCGAATTTGACTTCTTTAGCTGACATATTGGGTTTCCTTCGTGGTCTGTTGCGAGACCGTCATCCTGAGGTGCGAGCGGAGCGAGCCTCGAAGGGCGACGGTGTTGTGATGATCGTCATCCTTCGAGGCTCGACCTGCGGTCGAGCGCCTCGGGATGACGAGACGTCGACTTAGGCGGCCTTCTTCTTGGCAGCGGTGTCTTCGAGAACGCCCATGATGTCGCTCTCCTTCATGATCAGCAGGTCCTGACCATCGAGCTTGACTTCGGTGCCCGACCACTTGCCGAACAGCACGCGGTCGCCGACCTTCAGGTCGATCGGGATCAGCTTGCCAGCTTCGTCGCGGCCGCCCGGGCCGACGGCGGTGATTTCACCCTGCGAGGGCTTTTCCTTGGCACTGTCCGGAATGATGATGCCGCCTGCTGACTTCTCTTCGGCGTCGATGCGCTTGACCACGACCCGGTCGTGAAGCGGACGGAATTTCATGCAGTCCTCCTAAGCTTATGAAGTTACTTGAATTTCTGAATTGGCAATCGCGGTCTGCGAGTGCTACCGCGACCGCATCTGACATAAGCCGATGATTTGTGGCCGGCAAGGGGCCGCCGCAACATTTTTGGCACTCCAGGCGTCGAGTGCCAGATATTGTTGGCCGATCCTTAATGCTACGACCGAAGGCTGCGCCTCTCGGCCGCCACACCGCCAGCCGCCACGCTGTTGCGCCTGTTAGCAGTCGCGGTAAGTCGCTGCCAACGCTGATATTCTCAACACATTATTAAACTTTTAAGCTTGTGATCGAGGGGTGTCGTGCGTCACATTTCATTTATGGCGTGCTCCGGATCGGCGTCGATCCGGGCGGTTCATCGAGAGGTTGGAGCGCCACGCAAGGATCGGGTCGCCCCGCAGGCTGCCAGGTCGCCACGTTTGCCGAAGCGCTGTCTCCTCCCGGCAGGAATGAGGAGGTTGGCATGGTCTCGAACGAATTGGTCTCGAAGGGTGAGGTCTCGAAGTGTGAGGTCTCGGAAGACTTCCGCAAGCTGGCCCTCGGCTACGGTTTGACCACGGCGGAAATCCTGTATCGCCGCCCGGACCGGCAATGGCTGCTGCAGTCCTATGTCTGGCAGAACTACGACCTGTTCCCGAAATTTCCCGTGCTGAAGGATTTCCTCGCGTTCTGGGAGAAATCGCTCGATGGCCCGTTGGTGTCGGTGACGGTGGCGCATTCGCGTCTCATCAAGCCCGCGGAGTTGCGCGCGATCGACGGGGTTTTCCGCCTGCACTGAAACGCGCGCGCCATTGACGGGTGTGTGCGCGCGATATCGACGCGCGAAAGCCGTCCGGCGTAGCTATACGGGCACCGGACTCGGCTCATCGTTTGCGACGCTCGCCAGACTCGAGCCGGTGCTATAGCGTCGGCGCCGTTCGCACGCTCATTCTCCACGAGTCTTATGCTGCTCAACCACAGGCCGTTCCTGTTCTACGTCGGCGCGCGCAGTCTTTCGCGCTTCGCTACCCAGATCGCCGCGGTTGCGGTCGGCTGGCAGGTCTATGAACTAACCGGATCGGCGTTCGATCTCGGCATGATCGGGCTGGTGCAGTTCATCCCCACCGCACTCCTGGTGTTTGTCGCCGGCCATGCCGCGGATCGTTACGATCGCCGCCGTGTGATGGCGTGCTGTCAGTTGGCGCAAGGCGTCGTCGCCGGCTATCTGGCGTGGGGCACGCTTGGCGGCTGGATCACGGTGACCGGAATTTTCGTTGCGATGGCCGTGCTCGGAGCCGCCGCCGGTTTCGAAAGTCCGGCAACGGCGGCGCTGCTGCCCGGGGTCGTGCCGGAGGGGGAGGTGCAGCGCGGCACCGCGATTTCAACCGGGGCCGCGCAGTTCGTGACCATCGCCGGTCCCGCAGCCGGCGGTTTCGCCTATGCCTTCGCGCCGAGCCTTCCTTACGTTCTGATGGCGGGGTTCTGGCTGTGCGGCGCGCTGCTGGCAGGCGCGATCACGCGCGAGCGCCCGGTGGCCAAGCCGGCCGCGACCTCATTCCGCGCGCTGTTTGCGGGCGTTGCGTTCGTGCGCAGCAGTCCGGCGATCCTCGGCACCATCTCGCTTGATCTGTTCGCCGTGTTGCTGGGCGGTGCGGTTGCGCTGTTGCCGATCTATGCCAGCGATATTCTCAATGCCGGGCCGTGGGGGCTGGGCCTTTTGCGCGCCGCGCCCGCCGTTGGCGCTCTGACCATGACCGCGGTGCTGGCGCGCCATGCCATCACCCGCCGCGTCGGCATGCGGATGTTTCAGGCGGTGATCGTTTTCGGTATCGCGACCGTGGTGTTCGCGGTGTCGCAAACCATGTGGCTGTCGTTGATGGCGCTGGCGGTGATGGGCGCCGCCGATACCGTCAGCGTGGTGATACGTCTGTCGCTGGTGTTGCTGGCGACGCCTGACGACATGCGCGGCCGCGTCGGCGCGGTGAATTTTCTTTTCATCAACGCATCGAACCAGCTCGGCCAGTTCGAAAGCGGCATCACGGCGGCGTTGCTCGGAACCGTTCCCGCCGCGGTGCTGGGCGGCATCGGCACGGTCGCCGTCGCGCTATTGTGGATGAAACTGTTTCCGTCGCTGCGCAAGGTCGAGCGGCTGGAGTAGGGGGCGCGAGGCTGCCGTCATTTTCATTCGTCATTGCGCGGAGCGAAGCGACGAAGCAATCCAGTCCATGCTTCGTTGCCGTCTGGATTACTTCGCGGAGCCTGTCATCGGGCCGGCAAGGCTGGACCCGTTGGCTCGCAATGACGAAAAGCTCATCCCCGCCCGACAAACGGCATCTTGGTGGCCATCACGTTGAGGAACATAACGTTGGCGTCGAGCGGCCGCGTCGCCATGAACACCACGGCGTCGGCGACGTTTCCGACGTCCATGAGCGGCTCCGGCATGCTGCGGCCGTCCGGCTGCAACACGCCTTCCGCCATGCGCGTCGTCATGTCGGTGGCCGCGTTGCCGATGTCGACCTGGCCGCAGGCGATGTCATAGGCGCGGCCGTCGAGCGAGGCCGATTTGGTCAGGCCGGTGATGGCGTGCTTGGTCGAGGTGTATGCCGCCGACAACGGCCGGGGCGCATAAGCCGAAATCGAACCGTTGTTGATGATGCGTCCGCCACGCGGCGTCTGATTCTTCATGATGCGGAAAGCGTGCTGGATGCACAGGAACGGCGCGGTGAGATTGGTGTCGACCACCGCCTTCCATTGCGCGAGGGTGAGATCTTCCAACGGGACCGGCGGCGCCCCGATTCCGGCATTGTTGAACAGCACGTCGAGCCGGCCGAAAACCTCGACGGTTTTCCCGAAAAGCGCCGCGATCGAAGCCGGATCGGTCATATCCGAGGGCACCGCCAGCGATTGGCCGAACGCCTTGCCGGCCTCCGCCGTCTCGCGCAGGCTGTCTGCGCGACGGCCCGCCAGCACCACCGCGAACCCCGCTTTCATCAGCGCCAGCGAGCTTGCCCGTCCGACGCCGGAGCCGGCGCCCGTGACCAATGCGACCTTGTTCGAAGTTGAAGCTGCCATTTTCCTGCCCTGAGTTGTTATTCGTCCGATGACATCGAGGCCGTCGTGCCGCTCGCCGGAGATTCACCGTGTCGAAGCCTCGCGCGGACCGGTGCCCGTCTCACCCGAAAACGCTATAGCCGAGTGTGCCCGGATCGCAAAGCGTGAGTCTACCGGTCGTCGCCGTTCGCGCCAATATGCATTGGCGCGGCTCATCTGCTATAGCGTTTTCGAGCGAAGTGGATGCCGGTTCGCGTGAGGAAACGCGTTAATTCGAAATCGTAAGGCCCCGGTTCTGATTCCATCAGAGCCGGAAAGGCTCTAAGGGTAGAACAACAAGGTTTTGTCCAGGCTGAAATCGGTGAGGAGACGCCATGAGCGAACTGGTTACTGCGGGAATTCTGGTCATCGGCGACGAAATCCTCTCCGGCCGGACCAAGGACAAGAACATCGGCTTTATCGCCGAGTACCTCACCAATGTCGGGATCGACCTGAAAGAGGTGCGCGTCGTCTCTGACGACGAGAGCGACATCGTCGCGGCGCTGGATGCGCTGCGCCGGCGTTATACCTATGTCTTTACCACCGGCGGCATCGGGCCGACCCACGACGACATTACCGCCGACAGCGTCGCCAAGGCATTCGGCGTCGGCATCGATCATCATCCGGAAGTGGTGGCGCGGTTTCGCGAGCGCTTCGCCGGGCAGGACCTCAACGAGGCGCGGCTGCGGATGGCGCGGATTCCCGACGGCGCCGAATTGATCCAGAGCGCCACCATTCTGGCGCCGGGCTTCATGCTCGGCAACGTTATCGTGATGGCCGGCGTGCCCTCGATCATGCAGGCGATGATGGATATCGTCGCGCCGAAGCTGAAGTCGGGCGTCCGTATGCTATCGGAATCGGTGCGCGCCAATGCGCGCGAAGGCGACATCGGCGGCCCGCTGCGTGAGATCGCCAGTGCGCATCCCGACACCATCATCGGCAGCTATCCGTTCCTCGACGAGGACCAGAAGCCGAATACCAGTCTGGTGGTGCGCTCGCGCGATCAGGCCAAGCTGACGGCAGCGATGGACGCGGTGAAGGCGATGCTCGCAGGGCTGAAGATCACGCGTTAAGAGACAAGGCGATGGCCGATCAGGACAAGCAGAGCATCGACCAGGCGCGCGCCGACAAGGCGTTTCCGGTGTCGTGGGATCAGTTTCACCGCGACGCACGGGTGCTGGCGTGGCGGCTCAACGGAGCCGGGCCGTTCCACGCGCTCGCCGCCGTCACGCGCGGCGGGCTGGTGGCGGCGGCGATCGTGGCGCGCGAACTCGGCCTGCGCACCATCGATACGATTTGTCTGGCGAGTTACGATCACACCACCAAGGGCGATATCGAACTGTTGAAGGGTGTCTCCAATCAGGTGGTGCGGCTGTGCGGAGAGGGCGGGCGTGGCCTGCTGGTGGTCGACGATCTGGTCGATACCGGCGCCACGGCGCGCGTGGTGCGCGAGATGTTTCCGGATGCGCATCTCGCTACGGTCTATGCCAAGCCGCTGGGCAAGCCGCTGGTCGATACTTTCATCACCGAAGTATCGCAGGACACCTGGATTTTCTTTCCTTGGGATACCGGGCTGTCGTTCCAGCCGCCGATCCGCGACGGCGCGGCGTAACGCATATTGCCATAATATGAAGTCGTCACATGCGGGCTTGACCCGCGTGTCCATCGACATTGCGAAAGGATGGATTGCCGGATCAAGTCCGGCAATGACGCTCGGGAGATAGGCTATGCCTCTGCAAAATCGCGTGACCCCGCTGGGCGATATCGTCGCCGTGCCGCAACGCGGCACCTTCACCGGCAATCGCGGCACCATCCATGATCCCGCGACGCGTACGCTGCTGAAACGACGGTGGTCGAGCCGAGCGTGGATCACCTGCGTTTGCGAATTTCGCGGCCGGCGGCGCGAGGTGATGGCGACGCGAAGCTGGACCGAGTTGTTCTTCCTCGACGAGGCCACGGCGCTCGCCGCAGGGCATCGGCCGTGTTTCTTCTGCCGCCGTGATGACGCCAACCGGTTTCGTGCGGCGTGGGCGGCTGGCAACGCGGTTTCGCCGCCGCGCGCGACACAGATGGATGACGTGCTCCACGCCGAGCGGCTCTACGGACGCGTCAAGCGGCTGCATGAATTACGGCAGCCGCCTCACGCATTGCCCGACGGCGCGATGGTGCAGGCGAATGGCGAATGCTATCTGATCGCCGGCGGCGAGGCGCTGCGCTGGTCGTTCGATGGCTATCGTGCGGTGCGCGCGCCGCTCGTCGCACCGCAACTGATCACGCCGCCATCGACGCTGCGCGCGCTGGCCGCCGGTTATCGGCCGCTGCTGCACGCGAGTGCTGTGGGATAGTCGGGCTCATCCAATTTGTTGCCGCGTCATTCCGGGATGCGCGTTCTTTTCGCGCAGGCCCGGAATCCATACTCCCAGCAGTGGTCATGGATTCCGGGCTCGCTCGCAAAGCGCTCGCGCCCCGGAATGACGGGAACGAATTCACCCCAGCCGTTGCCGCGCGAGCTTTGCGCCGGCGCCGAGCGCATTGAGTTTGGCCTCGGCGATGTCGCGGCGCATCGGCGCCATGCCGCAATTGGTGGTCAGCACAATGCGTTCCTTCGGGACGAACTTCATCACCGCTTCCACGGTCTTCACGATGGCTTCGGGCGTCTCGACGATCTCGTTGGCAATGTCGATCACGCCGGCCTGAACAATCTTGCCGTCGAGCAGCTTGAGCAAATCGAGCGGCACCCGCGAATTGACGCATTCGATGGCGACCTGCTGGATCGTGCTGTTCGCGATCGCCGGAAAGAATTGCTCGTATTGCCGCCATTCGGCGCCGAGAGCGTTCTTCCAGTCGATATTGGCCTTGATGCCGTAGCCATAGCAGATATGCACGGCGGTGGCGCAGGTCAGGCCCTGTGCCGCACGCTCCAGCGCTTTGATGCCCCAGTCGTTGACTTCGGACATGTAGACGTTGAAGGCCGGCTCATCGAACTGGATCACGTCGACGCCGTCGGCCTGCAGCGCGCGGGCTTCCTCATTGAGCAGTTCGGCGAAGGCGAACGCCATTTTCACCCGGTCGCCGTAGTAACGATCCGCGATGGTATCAATCAGCGTCATCGGGCCGGGCAGGGTGAATTTCAACTGGCGGTTGGTATGCGCGCGAGCGGCGCGGGCTTCATCGCCATGAACGCGGCCCTTGAGCCGCAGGGGAGCCACCACCTGCGGAACCATGGCTTTGTAGCGGTCGTTGCGAATGCCCATCTCGACCTTGTTGGCGAAGTCGATGCCGTCAACGTTTTCGAGAAAGCCATGGACGAAATGCTGCCGTGCCTGCTCGCCTTCGGTAACGATGTCGAGACCGGCATCCTCCTGCAATTTGACGGCAAGGATGGTTGCATCGCGCTTGGCGCGCATCAGCTCTGCGCCGGACGATTTCCATGGCGCCCACAAGGTTGCTGGCTCCGCCAGCCATTCGGGTTTCGGCAGCGAGCCGGCATTGGTGGCTGGAAACAGCATGTGGTGTCTTCCCGGATGCCGCGTGTTTCGGTCGGAATGTGTTGTGCCATGTCCGGCGCGCTGCGTACATATGTCGTTAGGAGGTGTTGGTTCGGACCTGCCGAGGGGGGTAGGATCGCGCCGGCGTCGACAGGCTGGCGTATGCGCAGACGGGCTGACGATCGCGCGACAACAAGCGCGACCTTAGAATAAAAGGAATCCTGCCATGATCGAGTTCTTCTTCGACTGTTCCAGCCCCTGGACCTATCTGGCGTTTCACAACATCCAGCCGCTGGCGAAGGAGCTTGGCGTCCCGATTTCATGGCGGCCGATTCTGGTCGGCGGCATCTTCAATACAGTCAACCCCAGCGTCTATGCCTCGCGCGAGACGCCGGTTCCGTTGAAGGCGCGCTACATGAAGAAGGATCTGGCGGATTGGGCGCGCTCGGCAGGGCTTGCGATCAAGATGCCGCCGACGGTGTTTCCGGTGAACAGCGTCAAGGCGATGCGCGGCTGCATCTGGCTTGGCAACGACGCGATGGTGCCGTTCGCGACGGCGGTGTTCAAAACCTATTGGGGTGACGACAAGGACGTCTCGCAGGATTCGGTGTTGACCGCGATCTGCAAGGCGACCGGCATCGACGTCGACAAGTTCTTCGCCGGAATCGGCGATCAGGCCGTCAAGAACCAGCTCAAGGAAAATACCGACGAGGTGATGGCGCGCGGCGGGTTCGGTTCGCCGACCATCTTTGTCGACAAGACCGACATGTATTTCGGTAACGACCGGTTGCCGTTGATCCGCGAGGCGATCCTGCGCAGCAAAGCGGGCGTGCGCTGATGTCGCGCGCCGTCGTTTGTCGCGAACTTGGCGCGCCGGAAACGCTGCGCGTCGAAACCATCTGCGCCACGCCGCTGGCGCCCGGAAAAGTGCGGGTGGCGATCCGCGCGGCGGGAATCAACTTCCCCGACATCCTGATGGTGGCGGGCGAATATCAGCTCAAGCCGGAGTTGCCGTTCACGCCGGGCATGGAAGCCGCCGGCGATGTCGTCGAGGTCGGCAACGACGTGCGCGGCATCAAGGTCGGGCAACGTGTCATCGTCAAGTTGCGCCACGGCGGTTACGCGGATCGCGTGGCGGTGACGCCGGAACATCTGACGCCGTTGCCGTCGACGTTCGACTATGCGGAGGGCGCGACGTTTCTTGCAGCGCACGGCACCGCCTATTTTGCGCTGACCGATCGAGGCCAGATCAAGCCGGGCGAGACGTTGCTGGTGCATGGCGCTGCTGGCGGCGTTGGGCTGGCCGCGGTCGAAGTCGGCAAGCTGCTCGGCGCCACCGTGATCGCCGCGGCGTCCAGCGAGGAAAAACTGGCGGTCGCTAAAGCGCGCGGCGCCGATCATCTGGTGCTGTACCGGCGCGAGCCGTTCCGCGACGCAGTCAAGCGTATCACCGACGGGCAGGGCGCCGATGTGGTGTTCGATCCGGTCGGCGGCGACGTCTTCGAACAAAGTCTGCGCTGCATCGCCTGGGGCGCGCGCCTGCTGGTGATCGGGTTCACCGGAGGTATCGGCCTGGCGCGGACCAACCTGTTGCTGATCAAGGGCGCGAGCGTGCTCGGCGTGCGGACCGGCGAAGCAGCGCGGCGCAACCCGGAACTCAACGCCGCCCGTGTCAGAGTGCTCAGCGAGTGGGCGGAAGCCGGCAAGGTCCGGCCCAACGTGTCGCATCGCTTGCCGTTGCAGGATGTCGCCCGGGCGATGCGGTTGTTAATCGATCGCAAGGCCATCGGCCGCGTGGCGCTGACGACGGAGTGACGCGTCATCCTGAGGTGCGAGCCGCTCGCGGCGAGCCTCGAAGGATGCGAAGATGTGCGAGTAACCATCCTTCGAGGCGCGCGAGCGCGCACCTCAGGATGACGCCCCGCCGTGCAATCCTACCTATACTCCCGCTCGTCCCACCACGGATAATACGACGGCATGTCGCTCGATACCTTGTCCGTGAACTGCGCGGGGCGCTTTTCGAGAAACGACATCACGCCTTCCTTGACGTCGGCGGAGCGGCCGCGAGCATAGATGCCGCGGCTGTCGACCTTGTGGGCTTCCATCGGATCGTCGGCACCCATCATCCGCCACATCATCTGGCGGATCAGCGCGACCGAAACCGGTGCGGTCTTGTCGATGAAACCACGGGCGAGTTCGCGGGCCACCGGCAACAGTTGATCCGGCGGCACGACCTTGCTGACGAGGCGGCCGGCGAGCGCTTGCTGCGCCGGGAAAACGCGGCCGGAGTAGCACCACTCCAGCGCTTGCGAGATGCCGACAAGCCGCGGCAGGAACCAGCTCGAGGCCGCCTCCGGCACGATGCCGCGCTGGGAGAACACGAAGCCGAAGCGCGCGTTCTCGGACGCGATGCGAATATCCATCGGCAACTGCATGGTGGCGCCGATGCCGACCGCCGCGCCGTTGATGGCGCCGATGACCGGCTTCAGACACTTGAAGATGCGCAGCGTCACTTGACCGCCGCCGTCGCGCACGTTGGGATCGCTGTAATCGACATCGCCGTTGGCGAGACGCTTGACCGGACCGCGCTTGGCGTCGCGGTCGAAGGTGTCCGCGCCCGACGACAGATCGGCGCCGGCGCAGAACGCGCGGCCCGCGCCGGTGACGATGATCGCACGCACGTTGTCGTCGGCATCGGCTTTGCCGAAGGCGTCGATCAATTCGTTCATCATCGTCATGTTGAACGCATTGAGCTTGTCGGGCCGGTTGAGCGTGATAGTCAGGATTTGCTCGGCGACATCGTATTTGATGGTCTCGTAGGCCATGCGCGGTGTTTCCTTCTCTCACGAATATTTCAAGCGTCGCTGCGAGTCATAAGCTCGAGTGCGTCATCCTCCCGAGCGCGTCATCCTGAGGTGCGAGCGTAGCGAGCCTCGAAGGATGGCATCGCGGGATATTGCGCCGTCGTCCTTCGAGGGCGCCGCTTCGCGTCGCCGCCTCAGGATGACGGCTTCAGTTTACGTCTTCGGTGGCACCGGCCACGGCTTCTGTGGTCCGCGCAGCCCTTCGAAAGCCTTGGCCATGCGCAGCACGCCGAGGTCGTCGAATCTGCGGCCGATAATCTGCACGCCGATCGGGAAGCCTTCGACGTCATAGCCGCCATTGATCGACACGGCCGGATTTTCCGACATGTTCCACGGCACCGTATAGGTGATGTGCTCGAACGGCTTGGCGGGATCGTTGCGCGGCGCGGCCAGTTCGGCATTGAATTTCACCACCGGCGATACCGGCGAGATGACGTAGTCGAGATCGGCGAACAATTGCGTGGCGGCGGCGCGAATGCCCATCGTGGCATTGAAGCCGCGCACGACGTCGACGCCGGAAAGCTTCGCGCCGCCTTCCGCCCATTGATAGATGTAGGGGAGGGCCTTGGCGCGTACCTCGAGTGGCATCTTCAACAGGTCGTCCCACGAACGGGCACGCCAGAAAGCATCGAGGCCATCGAGCATCTCGCGCGTCATCACGCCGGGCACCTCCTTCACATGCGCACCGGCATCCGCGAATGCGCGCGCGGCATTCTGGACCACGGCGCGCACCGCCTCTTCGAGCCTGTCGCCGAAATCAAGATCGAGCATCAGCCCGATGCGTTTGCCCTTCACCGGCGTTTCCAGCGACGGCCAGTCGATATCGGCGGGCGGCAGGCTCATGCCGTCGCGGGCGTCGGGCTGCGACAGTACGCTCATCAGCAGCGCGGCATCGTCGACGGTCCGCGTCATCGGGCCGGTGACGCGGCCGACATAGGGCGGATCGATCGGCACGCGGCCGAGGCTGGGCTTGAGCGCCACCAGGCCGCACCAGCACGCCGGCAGCCGCACCGAGCCGCCGATATCGGTGCCGAGATGCAGCGGGCCGTAACCGGCGGCGGCCGCCGCACCCGCGCCGGCGCTGGAGCCGCCGGGATTCTTGCTCAGGTCCCAAGGATTGCGGGTGAGGGGATGGAAACTCGACAGCCCCGACGACAGCATGCCGTAGTCGGGCATCGTGGTCTTGGAGAAGATCACCGCGCCGGCTTCACGCAAGCGCGCCGCCTGTGGCGCATCGACGGGGGCGGGCACTAAAGTGGTCGTCGCCGCGCCCAGCGGAACGGGCACGCCTCTGGTGGCGATGTTTTCCTTGATGGTCGCGGGCACGCCATCGAGTGAGCCAATCGGTTCGCCTTTGTGCCAGCGCGCGGTTGAGACCTTCGCGGCCTGGCGCGCGCAATCGGGATCGAACGCATACAGCGCCTTGATGTGCGGCTCCCATTTGCCGATATGCGCAATGATATCGTCGAGGACTTCGCTCGGCGAGAACTGTTTGCCGTGATAACCGGAGAGCAATTCGACGGCGGAAAGATCGTGCAGCGATGTAGTCATGCCTGGGTCACCGGCAGGCGGGTTTCGATGATGCGGGCGAACATGCTGGCGCCGATCGGCAGGATGCCGTCATCGAGAACATAGCCCGGATTATGCACCGGCACCGAACCCTCATGGCCGAGCCAGAAATAGGCTCCGGGCACCGCATGCAGCATGTCGGCGAAGTCTTCGCTGCCCATTTTCGGTCGCGACTTTGTGAACACCTTGGCCGGATCGACCACGGTGCGAGCTACTTCGGCCACGACCTTCGACTGCTCCTCGCTGTTGACCAGCACGCTGAAGATGTCGCGGATATCCACCTTGATCTCGACCTGGAACGCCTGCGCCATGCCGGCGGCAATGGTTTTCATGCGGTCGCGGATCAGATGGCGAATCTTGTCTGAAAACGCGCGCACGGTTCCGGAGAGCACTGCTTCATTCGGGATCACGTTGTAGGCGGCGCCGGCGTGAATCTTGGTGATCGACACCACCGCTGCCTCGAGCGGATTGACGTTACGGCTGACGATGCTCTGCAGCGCCTGGCCGAGGTTCATCGCGATCACGACCGGATCGCGCGACAGTTCCGGCATCGCGCCATGCGCACCGAAACCGGTGATCGTGATATCGAAGAAATCCGCGCCCGCCATGCCGGGGCCGGGGAAGATCGCAAGTTCGCCATGGCCGAGATCGGGCGCATTGTGCAGGCCGTAGATTTCGTCGCACGGAAATTTCTCGAACAGTCCGTCCTTGATCATGGCGCGTGCGCCGCCGAGGCCTTCTTCCGCCGGCTGGAAGATGAAGTGCACGGTGCCGTCGAAATTCCTGGTTTCGGCGAGATAGCGCGCGGTGCCGAGCAGCATCGTGGTGTGGCCGTCATGGCCGCAGCCATGGAAGCGGCCGGGAATGGTCGAACGCCATTTCAGGTTGGTGTGTTCCTCCATCGGCAGCGCATCCATGTCGGCGCGCAGCCCGATGCGCTTGCTCCCCTGGCCCTTGCCCTTCAGCACGCCAACGACGCCGGTGCCGCCGAGACCGCGATGCACCTCGATGCCCCATTGCGTCAGCTTGTCAGCGACGATGCCGGAGGTGCGCTTTTCCTCGAAGCCGATTTCCGGATGGGCATGCAGGTCGTGGCGGATGGCGATCAACTCGTCGGCAAAACCTTCAATACGCTCGATGCTGGGCATGGAATGTATCCGTTGATCAGAAGTAGCGGGATTGCGGAAAGCCGGTGCCGGTCGGCACCGATATCGACGATGGAGCGCGGGAGCATCCCGATAAGGGAGGCGATGCGCGCGCTCCATGCAGGTTACGTGCTGCTTGCATGCCGCATCTTCCGCCGCAGGTTCGTTTCAAGTCAAGAGACGAAGCCGGGAGCGGGCGAAATACCGCAACTCGTGACGCGGAATTGGCGGCGTGCATCGTGGAGTTGGGCCGCGCGCATGGCAGCCTTTTGCGCGATGCCGGGCGGCAACAGGTCCTGCCGTTGGTTTATCGTGCCCTAGCGGAAATTGCGGATGTTCGGCGGATTGCGGAAGTTCGAACTCAGGCCGCTGGTCCGCCTGCGGCCGATCGATGTCGTCTTAGTTTTGCAGACCATCTGCAGATTGCTGTCCTGGTCGCAATCGTCATAGTCGTAGGTCACGCTTCTATCGCATGAGTTCTGCACCACGTAGTCCACATATCTGCCGTTCTTCTTGGTTCGCTCCTGAAGGCATCCGTTGGCCGATGAGCCCGAATTCTTGTTCGAGGGGCGGGTTGCCGCTGGCTCCGATGGCGTATTCGATGGCGCATCGAGCCTGGCCTGAATGCGCTTCGCGGCTTCAAGTGCGGTTCGTGCTTGCTCGACCTTCTTGCGGCTGGTGCCGACAAATGAAGGATCGTGCCGTGCTGCTGCGGCGCATCCGCTTGCCGCGTTGAGTTGCCTGATCGATGCATCGTAGGCGCGTTGCCAGACATCGATTTGCTTTCGGATTTCGATTTTGTAGACCTGAGCGGACATCTTATCCATATCCAACTCCGGCATTCGTTTGATCTGAGCGACAACGGCGTTGCGTTGCTCAATCGCATTGTTGAGGGTATCGATACAGTCCGCCGATGCCTGCGAAGCCGTTATCGTGAGTGAGAACAAGAAAAGCAGCCATGCGCGCATCATGCGTGAAATCCATTTGCGAAGCGGATTGCTTCGGGAACATCGATTGTAGCGGGGCTGCTTATCGGGGAAAGCGGCGCACCGACTTTAACAACAGATGATCGTATCCCGTTGCTCTGGTAGGCTGCGTCGTGGCCCGGAACGGGCCGTGAACCCAACTGCAAGACACTACCGATGTTTGCCAGATGCGGGGGTTGCTTTTCCCTTCTAAGTATTTGAAAAGACAACAGGCGGGCGTGGCGAAATTGGTAGACGCAACGGACTTAAAATCCGTAGGGCCGCAAGGCCTGTACCGGTTCGATTCCGGTCGCCCGCACCAATTCTCTTTTTCGTTCAGGGTTTGAACGCCGGGCCATTCGGCTTGATGCGAATGCCGGGCCGCAGCCGTGTCCACGGCAATGAGGCGGTATCGGCCGGCATCGCGCCGGGCGCGGCGCAGATCAGCAGCGTTTCGGCAATCGGCTCGAAATCGGCGCGGAAATGCACCGAGCTTTTATTGACGAGGATCGCTTGTTCGGTCGGCTCGATGCCGACGTAACGATACATCGACTGATCGGCCAGTTGCGCCTTGTGCGACGAGACCACCACGCGGACGTCGCCGATGCGCAGGCAGGCCGATGGTCCCATGTCCATGTCGCGGCCGCCGTAATAGGGGCCGGGCGCTGTGAATTTTCCATCAGACAATTTCTCGACCACGAAACTTGCCTCGAACGGGGCATCGCCGGCAATGCCGGACTTGCCGCCGAGCGCGAGCGTTACCGTCGCGCCTTCGCCCGCGGCATGCGCGGCCTTGGCGGAAACGGGATCATAGATCACGCCGGTGGTGGCGCGGGTGGCGTTGTTGTGCACTAGCGCGCGCAGCATGCCGGTAGTGTCGGAATCGCCGCCGGCGCCGGGATTGTCCTGCGTGTCGGCGATGACGACCGGCTTGCTGGCGCGTTTCGCCAGTTCCATGGCGTGGCGCACGCCGTCATCGGGCGAGTAGATGCGGCCGTCGAAATCGTTCTCGTGGCTGATGACAAGGGCAGCGACCGCATCGGCGGCCCTGTCGGCGTCGGCTTGCGTTCGGCCGTAGGCAAACACCGTCGGTCCGCAGCCCTCGAAATCCGCCGCGGGGAAGCCTGGCGCGAATGACAGCGTCGGCACCGCGTCGTTCTCCATCGCGGCGAGTTTGTCGTAGATGCCCTTGCACGGTTGATCGAAGGTGCATTGCCAACTGATCGCAATCAGGAACGGTAATTGCCGGAAGGCTTTCGCGAAACGTTGTTTGCCGTCGAGCAACAGCGCGAGATGTTTGGCCGCCGCGCGGCCGGTGTCGGCCATGTCGATGTGCGGATAGGTGCGGTAGGCAATCAGCGCATCGGCGTGCTGCACCATCTGCGGCGTGACGTTGGCGTGCAGATCGAGGCTGACCACCAGCGGTAAATCGTTGCCGATCGCCTGGCGCACGCGCGCGAGGATTTCGCCTTCGCCATCGTCGAGGTGTTCTGTGACCATGGCGCCATGCAGATCGAGATAGACCGCGTCGAGCGGCCCCGCCTTGGCGATGCCGTCGATCATTTCGGCGGCGATGCGCTCGAAGGCATCCTTGGTCACATGCGCGGATGGACTGGCGCCGCACGAAATGGTCGGGATCAAGTTCCAGCCGCGCGTCTCGGCATCCGCGATGAATCCGGCGAGGCCGACATTGATATTGCGCATGGTCTTGAGCACGTCGGCGCCGTGCGCCATCGCCGGCCAGCCGCCGCCGTGCACGAAATCCGCATAGCCGGCTTTCGTGGGCGCGAAGGTGTTGGTCTCGTGCAGGAATCCGCCGACGGCGATGCGGGTCATGGAATTATCTCGTTGTGTCTTATTGAGTGGTGTCATTCCGGGATGCGCCGTCTTCCGGCGCAGGCCCGGAATCCATATCCCCTGCAGTGGTTAAGGATTCCGGGCTCGCTCGCGAGCGGCTCGCGCCCCGGAATGACGGCTGCTTTTCAACTGCAAATGTCATGATGCTGTAGCGGCGGCGACAGCAACCGGCCGGAAATTGGCGAAATCCCAATGCCGGCCGGGTGCGGCGTCGAGCAGTTGTTTTGTATACGCCTGCTGCGGGTGGGTGAGGATTTCGCCGGCGGGGCCCTGTTCGACGACGCGGCCATGCTGCATCACCGCGACATCGTCGCAGATTTGCGCTGCGACGCGCAGGTCGTGGGTGATGAACAACAGCCCAATGCCGAGCCGGGTCTGGATCTCGTCGAGCAGTTCGAGCACTTGCGCCTGAACCGAGACGTCGAGCGCCGAGACCGCTTCGTCCGCCACCAGCACATCGGGATCGAGTGCCAGCGCGCGGGCAATGGCGATGCGTTGCCGCTGGCCGCCGGAGAATTGATGCGGGTAGCGCGAGATCGCGTCGGCGGGCAGATCGACCAATTCAAGCAATTCGCCGGCTCGCTTGATCGCCTCCGCGTGCGGCACGCCGTAGTTCACCGGACCTTCGGCAATGGTTTCGCCAACGGTGATGCGCGGATTGAGCGAACGGTAGGGGTCCTGGAACACGATCTGGATTCGCTTGCGGTGCGGCCGCAGCCTTTGCCGCGACAGCGTCGAGATGTCGTGGCCGCCGAGACGGATTTCACCGCATGTCGGATCGATCAGCCGCACGATGCAGCGCGCGACGGTGGATTTTCCCGAGCCGCTTTCGCCGACGATACCAAGCGTGCGTCCCTTGCGCAGCGTCAGCGTCACGTCGGCCGCCGCCGTCACCTCTCGGCCGCGTCCAAGGAACGCGTGCTCGCGATAGATCTTGCCCAGCGCATTGGCTTGAAGGACGATCGGCTCGGTGCTCGCCGGCCGCGGTGCGCGTGGCACGAGGCTTGGAACCGACGCCAGCAGGTTGCGGGTGTACTCCATCGTCGGCTGCCGCAAAATATTCTCGAGCGTTCCGGTCTCGACGATGCGCCCCTGCCGCATCACGACGACGCGGTCTGCGATCTCGGCGACCACGCCCATGTCGTGGGTGATGAACAGCACCGCAGTGCCGTGATCCTTTTGCAGATCGCGGATCAGCGACAGGATTTGCTTTTGCGTGGTGACGTCGAGCGCTGTGGTCGGCTCGTCGGCGATCAGCAGCTTTGGTTCCAGCACCAGCGCCATCGCAATCATGATGCGCTGGCGCTGACCGCCCGACAGTTGATGCGGATAGGACTTGAAGATGCGGGCGACATCCGGCAGCCGGACTTGCTCCATCATCGCAAGAATGCGCTCGCGCCGCGCGCGGGCATCGAGCCCGGTATGGACCCGCAGCACTTCGTCGATCTGCCTTCCGACCGGCACCACCGGATTGAGCGCCGTCATCGGCTCCTGAAAGATCATCGCCATGGTGGTGGCGCGCAATTGCCGCAGCCGCCGGTCGCCGGCTTCCAGAACATTCTCGCCGGCAAGAATGATCTTGCCGCGGGTCGGCGTCAGCGCGTTCCGCGGCAACAGGCCCATCACCGTCAGCGACGTTACCGATTTTCCGGAGCCGCTTTCGCCGACGACGCACAGCGTCTCGCCCTGACGGACCTGCAGCGAGACACCGTCGATGATGCGGTCGGCGTCAGGCTTTTTGCCAAGCGAGACGATGAGATCGACGATGTCGAGAACGACGGGGGCAGAGGAGGCGGCGGCGGTCATTTGCGGCCCTCGCGCTGCTTCAGGCGGGGATCGAGTGCGTCGCGTGCCGCATCGCCGATCAGGTTGACCGACAGAATGGCGATCGACAGCATCAGGCCGGGCCAGAAGATCAGCGACGGCTTGATCTGGAAGAACGCGCGGCCCTCGGCCATGATGTTGCCCCAGGTCGGCACTTCGGGGCTGATGCCGGCCCCGAGGAACGACAGGATGGCTTCGGTGAGGATAGCGGAAGCGCAGACATACGTGCCTTGCACGATCAGCGGCGCGATGGTGTTCGGCATCAGGTGCCGCCACATGATCTTCGGCAGGCTGGAGCCGACCGAAATCGCGGCCTCGACATAGGGTTCTTCACGCGCCGACAGCACGATCGAGCGCACCAGCCGCGCCACCCGCGGGATTTCCGGGATGGTGATCGCGATCAGCACCGTGGAAAGGCTCGCGCCCGACAGCGACACGACCGCGATGGCCAGCAGAATACTGGGGATCGCCATCAGGCCATCCATGATCCGCATCATCACGGCATCGACCCATCTGAAAAAGCCGGAGACGAGCCCGATCAGGAGACCTATCGCGATGCTGAACAATGCGGCGCCGAGGCCGATCAGCAGCGAAATGCGCCCGCCATAGATGATGCGGGAGAGCACGTCGCGGCCGTAGGCGTCGGTGCCGAGAGGGAATTCCGCGCTGGCCGGTTTCAGGCGCAGCGCGGGCGCCAGCAGTTGCGGGTCGTGCGGCGAAATCAGCGGTGCGAGAATCGCCAGCAGCACGATCGTAGTGAGGCAGATGATAGCGACGACGATGATCGGACTGGAGCGCAGCGCGTTGCGGCCGACGCGGCGCGGCGTCACCCGGATCGAAGGTTCTGGCAGCGCGTCGACGGCCATCAGTAGCGGATCCTCGGATCGAGCAGGGTGTAGGACAGGTCGATCAGGAGATTGACCGCGACATAGATGCCGCTGGTCAACAGGATCATGGCCTGAATCACCGGATAGTCGCGCGCTAGCACCGCATCCACGGTGAGCCGGCCGATGCCCGGCAGATTGAACACTGTTTCAGTAACGACCACGCCGGAAATCAGCAGGGCGAAGCCGGTGCCGATCACGGTGATGACCGGCACGGCGGCATTGCGCAGGGCATGGCGGAGCAACACGCCGGTTTCGGCGATGCCCTTGGCGCGCGCGGTGCGGACATAGTCTTCATCGAGGACATCCAGCATGGCTGCGCGGGTCATGCGCGCGATCAGCGCGATATAGATAAAGGACAGGGTCAGCGTCGGCAGCACGATACGTTCGGCGAAAGGTCCGAAGCCCCTCGAGAGGCTGCGGAAGCCCTGCACCGGAAACCAGCGCAGATCGATGGCGAACACCTGGATCAGCACGTAGCCGATGACGAACACAGGCACCGAGAAGCCGATCACCGACAGGCCCATGACGAAGCGATCGATCCAGGTGCCGCGCTTCCACGCGGCGATGACGCCAAGCGGCACGGCAATCAGCACGGCAAGCACGATGGTCGACAATGCGATGCTGATGGTCGGCTCGATGCGGTTGCCGATCATCGTCATGACCGGAACGTTGGAAATCAGCGAGACGCCGAGATCGCCATGCAGCAACTTGCCAATCCAAGTGAAGAACTGCGTGTAGAGCGGTTCGTTGAGGCCGAGCGAGGTGCGGATCCGGTCCAGTTGTTCGGGCGTCGCGTTGTCGCCGGCAAGGATCGCCGCGGGATCGCCCGGCGTCAGCCGGAGCAACAGGAAGACAAACAGCGCCACCACGCCCATCACGGGAATGGCGGCGAGCACGCGACGGATCAGATAGCCCAGCATTGGCGGCGGCTCCCTCGTTTTGTCACCGCGAGCAATTCAAGTTCAGCAAATTGCATGCCATCGCGAACGTTGTCGGCTTTGTTTTCAATTCAAGAGAATTGCGGTCGCTCCGTCAATCTAGTGTCGCCAGCAGCCCTGCCATCAATCGGCCGCGTTCGGCTAGACTGTCGACTTCGATATGTTCCTCCAATGTGTGGGCGCCCGCGCCGCGCACGCCGAGGCCGTCGAGCGAGGGAATGCCCATCGCGCCGGTGAAGTTGGCATCGGAGCCGCCACCGGCGCTGCCGTGCGGCAGTTGCATGCCCATTTGCTGGGCAACGCCGCGCGCCTTTTCATACAGAGCCATGGTTCCGGCATCCGGTTCCCAGACCGGACGGGTGACGCCGCGCGTGACCGTGAAGGCGACGCCGTCGTGGGTGCCGGAGAGGGCGAGCATCCGCTCGATGCCGCGATCGAGGTCGGCCTGCCGCTTGGCCATGCTCAGCGCCTCGCCGGTGCAGGTCGTCGCAACGCAGTTGACCCACTGGCCACCGTGGACGATGCCGACGCTGAACGTGCAGTCGGGTCCGGTCATGGCATCGACGGCAATGATCTGCCGCGCCATCTCGCGGATCGCCGAACGGCCGGCGGAGAGCGTTGCTCCGGCGTGGCTCGGCTTGCCGGTGGCTTCGAGGTTGAAGCGGGCGATGGCGTAGCGCCCGGTCACGACGCCGTTGTTGTCGCGGCCTGGTTCCGGCACCAGCACATACTTGTTGCGCGCGGCTTCCGCCTCGACGACGTCACGTACGCTTGGCGTGCCGACTTCCTCGTCAGGCGTTAGCAGGAACGTGATCGGCAGCGGCGTGGTGAAGGCGGCGCGCTGCAACTGGCGGATGGCTTCGAGCGAGAGATAGTTGCCGCCCTTCATGTCGAAGATGCCGGGGCCGAAGCACTTGTTGCCTTCGCGGCGCCACGGCAGCTTCGCCAGCGTGCCGATCGGATGCACGGTATCGAGATGGCCGGCGATCAGGATGCCGGGCTCGCCCTGCTTGGGGTGCGGGAAGCGGGCGCGGATGCAGTCGCCAAAACCCTGTCGCCCCGGGATGCGTTCGATCGAAGCTCCCATGATGGCCATCTCGCGCGCAGCGAGATCGAGCATGCGATTGACCGCGGCGCGATCCCAGGTCGGGCTTTCGCACTCGACCCACTGGCGCAATCCCTGCAGCATGGCGTCGGTATCGAACGGAAGGTTGGCCGGATTCATTGTTGCTCCTTGTGCCTTCTTCGAAGAAGGTTCGCATTGGTCGTCGAACGCGGGCCATAATGGAGCGTTCGGCGGAAATTGCCAGCACGACCTCATCGTGAGCCCGATTTTGGCAAGCGGGTTGTGCGGCTGCGAACGGCGTGGCAATTGACGCCCGGCACACTTGATGCAAATCTTGCCGCAGTCAGGTTTTGCCTTTGATAAGTTTTACCCTAGTCAAGTCTTGTCGCGAAGATGCGTTTGCGAAGGATGTCTAGTGTGGTAGTTCAGAAGTTCGCTTCATTCTCTCGGTGAGCCCTTCAAGCGAACTTCGGATGCGGGACACTAGTGCGCGATGGGAGCTGCATCCTCGTGTCGGACAGGCTGATTGTCCGCACATTCATGACTGCCGTTGACCTCTATCGAGTCTGGAGAGATCGAATGTTGCACGTTACGCGCCGGCGACCATCCACCACGTTTACGAAATTGCAGTCGGCCTTGAAGGCCGCATTGCCTGTCTTGGTGCCTGCCTTGTTGCCGGCTTTGGCAGCCGCGACAATTCTGGCGACGCCCGCCGCGGCGCAGACCAAGACCATTCGCGCCGTGATGCATTCGGACCTGCGCGTCACCGATCCGGGACTGACCACGGCCTATATCACGCGCGACCATGGCTACATGGTCTACGATACGCTGCTGGCGATGGACTCCCATTTCAAGATCCAGCCGCAGATGGCCAGTTGGAAAGTCTCCGATGACAAGCTGACCTATACTTTCACCTTGCGCGATGGTCTCAAGTGGCACGACGGCACGCCGGTGACGGCGGAGGACTGCGTGGCTTCGCTGAGGCGCTGGGGCAAAGCCGACGGCATGGGCCAGAAGCTGATGGATTTCACCGCCAGCCTGGAAGCCACCGACGCCAAGACCATCACGCTGAAGCTGAAAGAGCCCTACGGTCTGGTGCTGGAATCGATCGGCAAGCCTTCTTCGCTGGTGCCGTTCATGATGCCGAAGCGGCTTGCGGAAACCCCGGTCGGCACTGCCATTCCTGAGCAGATCGGTTCGGGTCCGTTCAAGTTCGTGAAGGCCGAATTCCAGCCCGGCGTGAAGGCGGTCTATGAGAAGAACAAGGACTACGTGCCTCGTTCGGAGCCGGCGGACTGGACCTCCGGCGGCAAGGTGGTCAAGGTCGATCGCGTCGAGTGGATCACGATGGCCGACGCGCAGACCGCGGTGAATGCGGTGCAGTCTGGCGATATCGATTTCATCGAGAACCCGTCGTTCGATCTGTTGCCGATCCTGGCGGCCGATAAAGAGCTGACCATTCACACGCTCAGCCCGCTCGGTTTCCAGACCTTGGGCCGGATGAATTTCCTCTATCCGCCGTTCGACAATATCAAGGTTCGGCGCGCCGCCTTCCTGGCGACCAGCCAGAAGCCGGTGCTTGATGCGCTGGTCGGCAATCCGGAATACTACAAGGTCTGCGGCGCGCTGTTCGGTTGCGGTACGCCGCTCGCGAGTGATGTCGGGGCCGAAACGCTGATCAAGGGCAACGGCATGGAGCAGGCCAAAAAGCTGCTCGCGGAATCCGGATATGACGGCACGCCGGTGGTCATCATGGCGCCCGGCGATGTCGTTACGTTGAAGGCGCAGCCGATCGTGTTCGCGCAATTCCTGCGTGAGGCCGGTTTCAAGGTCGACGTGCAGGCAACGGATTGGCAGACCGTGGTGACGCGTCGCGCCAGCCAGAAGTCGCCGAAGGAGGGCGGCTGGAATATGTTCTTCACCAACTGGGCAGGCCCCGACGTTCTGAACCCGGTTGCCAACGTCTCGATCAGCGGCAAGGGCAAGAACGGCGGCTGGTTCGGCTGGCCGGATGATCCCGAGATGGAGGCGCTGCGTGACAAGTTCGTGCGCACGACCTCCGCGGAAGAGCAAAAGAAGATCGCCGAGCAGATTCAGGCCCGTGCCTACGAGCAGGTGACGTATATCCCGCTTGGGCAATACACAGCCCCCAGCGTCTGGCGGAAATCGCTCAAGGGCGTGCTCGATGGCCCGGCGACACCGGTGTTCTGGAATATCGAGAAGACGGGCGATTGATCGGCGTCCCGCGCGATTGAACGTCGCAATAATCCTAATGGCGGCCGATCCCATCGGCCGCCATAGGCATATATTGTAGCGCATTCGACTGGAGCATCATTACTTTAAACTGAGGCGTCCTCGTTATCCTGAGGTGCGAGGCTTTCTTTACGCCGAGCCTTGAAGGATGATGCCGTCACCCTTCGATGGCTTCGCCGCGTTCCGTCACCTCAGGAATGACGGTTAGGTGAAAATGCTCTTATTCGTCGCCGCTCAGGAAATGGCCGATGGCGGCGAGGGGACGTATGCCATCGCAGACGATCTTGGTGATTGCCAGCATCGGCACCGCGAGGATCGCGCCCGGCACGCCCCACATCCAGAACCAGAAGATCAGCGAGATGATCACCAGCACCGGGTTGAGCGTGAAGCGCCGCGCCAGCAGGATTGGCGTGACGATCTCGCCTTCGATGACATGGATGCCGAGATAGAGCGCCGCGGGCAGCAACGCCATCCACAACGGATCGATCACCAGCAGGCCGGCGAGCAGGAAGATCCCGACGCCGAACAGCGGGCCCATGATCGGCACGAAGTTGAGCAGGAAGGCAACGGTGCCCCACAGCACCGGATCGCCCAGGCCGGTCAGCCACATTGCGATGCCGGTTGCGAGGCCCACCGCCCCGTTCATCACCGTGATGGTGACAAGATACATCGAAATATTTTCCTCGACCTGCTGCGACAGTTCGACGACCTGCCGCTTGTCCTTGAAACTCGGCAGTATCTCCACCATGCGCTTCAGGAAGGTGTTGCCCGATACCAGCAGGAAGAACAGGATCAGAATGGTTTCGAAAAATCCGCTGGCGAAGTGCGTGGTGCCGGTAAACAGCATCGCTGTAATCGCCGAACCTGAAGCACCTTCGCCGCCGGTGGTCGCGCCGCCCGCCATGAAGCCATCGAGTTGATGTGCGAAGGTCCGCAGGGTGTCGATGGGTTGGCTGAGGAAACGCAGCCGCTCCTGCAAGCGCGGAATACCGTCCGGGAGTTTCGCTGCCCATTCGGTTGCCGGCCCCGACACCGCCGCGCCGATGGCAACGATGGCGCCAAACACCAGCAGGATCAGAGCCAGCGCCGCCAGGCTGCGTGGGACGCGGAGGCCCTCGAGCACTCGCATGCCCGGCTGGAACAGAAGCTTCAGAACGAAGGCGAGAATGATCGGCAGCACGATGGGCGCCGCGAAGTAAGCCACGCTGAGGACGGCGAGCAGGCAGAGTGTCGCGAGCAACACGACGATGGGATCCGACGGCAGGTCAATCGTGTCGGGCTCGACCGTGGTTCGCGCGATGGTGGTCTCCGCGGTCTCAAGCGAGCCGTCGGGAGTGAATTCTTCCTTGAGGGTGGCGGTGACGGTCTGTTCGGTCGCCATTGAAGTCCCGCGCATGGGTGAGAGAAATCAGGATCGATCATCGCAGCGGTCGCGGCGACGGCCAGCAATCGCAATGCCGGCGCGTTCCAACGTGATTGACCCGGCGGAGGTTCCCGTGCCGCTCCATATTGGAGAGCCGGTTTCGGATGCGGCCCCGCGGGTATTACCGCTGTCGCATGGTGCCGTCGGGAGGGCGGCCGGACAAGTCGGTGTCGTCTGTGCCAGCCGTCACCCGGTTAACTGGCCTTATAATCACTCTAAACAGCGTCTGGTGGTCAAAACGCCCACTTGACCCCCGACGCGCTGATTGAAACAAGCGAGGTATGACCCTGGATACCTCCCACGCTGCGGCAACCGTGTTGCTCGGAAATACAAAGCGCGGCTTCGCCGGCACGGTTCACGCTCTTGTCGGCGCTAACGCGGCTTCAAGCCTGCCGGCGGCCGAGCTGGAAAGCCGGTTGCTCGAACTGGGATTCGTCGAGGGCGCGCGCGTCGAGGTCTTGCACGAGGGCCTGATCGGCCGCGATCCGATAGCTGTTCGCGTCGAGAATATTACCGTTGCGGTGCGCCGGCGCGAGGCAATGGCCGTCGTGGTGGTCTGATCGGGCCGGCAGTTTGCTATGGAAGCCCCCTTATTCAATGTCGTCCTGGTAGGGACGCCGAACAGCGGCAAGACCTCGCTGTTCAATGCGTTGACCGGCAGCCGGCAGAAGGTCGCGAACTATCCCGGCGTCACCGTCGAGCGCAAGCAGGGCTTCTTCGTCACGCCGCTCGGGCGGCAGGTGTCGCTGGTCGATCTGCCCGGCACCTATTCGTTGCGCGGCCGCAGCCCGGATGAGGAAATCACCCGCGACGTCGTGCTGGGACGTACCGAGAGCGAAGCCACGCCCGACCTCGTGCTGTGTGTGGCCGACGCCACCAATCTGCGGCTGACCATTCGGCTGGTGCTCGAACTCAAGCGCACCGGGCGACCGATGATGCTGGCGCTCAATATGTTCGACATCGCTACGCGCCGCGGCGTCACCGTCGATGTGCCGCGGCTTGCCGAAGCGCTCGGCGTGCCGGTGGTCACCTCGATCGCGGTGCGCAAGGGCGGCACTGCTGACCTGTTGCGGCAAGCCGACGTGATCGCGGCGCAGGTGGCATCCCCGCCCGGCGAGAACCTGTGGCATCCGCATTCGGTCGGCGAACTGCGCACCCTGCAGCGCGAGGCTGACCGGATTATCGCGGCCACCGTCAGCCTGCCAGCGCGGCCGGATACCTGGACGGCGCGGGTTGATGCTGTCGTGCTGCATCCGGTCGCCGGGCTGGTAATTCTGGCGCTGATCCTGTTCGTGATGTTCCAGGCCGTGTTCGCCTGGGCGCAACCGGTGATGGAGTTGATCTCCGGCGGCTTCGAAATACTCGGGCAATGGATTCAGGCAACGCTGCCGGCCGGGCTGCTGCAAAGCTTTCTGCAGAACGGCGTGATCTCCGGCGTCGGCAGCGTTATCGTGTTCCTGCCGCAAATCATCATCATCTTTCTGTTCATCCTGCTGCTCGAAGATTTCGGCTACATGGCGCGCGCCGCGTTCCTGATGGATCGCATCATGGGCGGAGCGGGACTACACGGCCGTGCCTTCATTCCGCTGCTCTCCAGTTTTGCCTGCGCCATTCCCGGCATCATGGCGACGCGGGTGATCGACAACCGCCGAGACCGGCTGACGACGATCCTGATCGCGCCGCTGATGACCTGCTCGGCGCGCATCCCGGTCTATACGCTGATCATCTCCGCATTCATTCCCGCCAAGCAGATCTGGGGCTGGATCAATCTGCAGGGCCTGGTGATGTTCGGGCTTTATGTTGTCGGCATCACCAGCGCGATGGGGGTCTCGTTTCTGATCAAGTTCTTCATGTGGCGCGATAATGCACCGCCGCCGTTCATGCTGGAGCTTCCAGACTACAAGCTGCCGCGCGTCAGAAGCATCGCGATCGGCGTTTACACTCGCGCGATGATGTTCCTTCAGCGTGCCGGCACCACGATCTTCGCGATGATGGTGTTGATCTGGTTCCTTGCGTCGTTTCCGCAGGCACCGGCCGGCGCAACCGATCCGGGCATCGACTACAGCCTGGCGGCGATGATCGGCCGCTTCATCGAGCCGGTGCTGGCGCCGCTCGGCTTCAACTGGCAGATCGCGGTGGCGCTGATTCCCGGCATGGCCGCGCGCGAGGTGGCAGTGGCCGCCCTCGGTACCGTGTATTCAATCGAGGGTGGCAAGGAAGCCGCCGAACAGATCGGCCAGATTCTCGCAACGAAGTGGAGTCTGGCGACCGCGCTCTCGCTGCTGGCGTGGTACATCTTCGCGCCACAATGCGCGTCGACCTTGGCGGTCATCAAGCGCGAGACCGGCGGCTGGCGCTGGATGTGGATAACGTTCTTCTACATGTTGGTGCTGGCCTATGCCGCGAGCCTGATCACCTACAATATCGCGCGCAGCCTCGGCGCTGGCTGACCTTTCGACGGCTGGGCCGGGGTTGAAGAATCGATCTTCGACGGGTCATAACCACTCCCCCAAGACTGATGGCCAGGACGAGTGGCCAAGTCGGGTGGCCAAGACGAGTGGCGTACAAGAAGAATTCGCTGCCGTTGCGTTTCGAATGAGGTATACCGGTGACGAATTCCATTCATCGACAGATCGCGTCTGAACTCGGCGTTCGTGAACAGCAGGTGCAGGCTGCGGTCGAACTGCTCGACGGGGGCGCGACGGTGCCGTTCGTCGCGCGCTACCGCAAGGAAGCCACCGGCGCGCTCGACGACGCGCAACTGCGCACGCTGGAAGAGCGGCTGACCTATCTGCGCGAGATGGAAGATCGCCGCACTGTCATCCTCAATTCGATCCGCGAGCAGGGCAAGCTCGATGATGCGCTTGAGGCCGCGATCATGGCAGCGGACAGCAAGGGACGTCTCGAGGACATCTATCTGCCGTACAAGCCGAAGCGCCGCACCAAGGCCGAGATCGCCCGCGAGGCGGGTCTTGGGCCGCTGGCGGAATTGTTGCTGACCCAGCCCGAGAATGATCCGCAGGCTGTCGCCGCAAGCTTTGTCGATGCGGACAAGCAGGTGGCGGACACGGCCGCTGCGCTGGAAGGCGCACGCGCCATTCTGGTCGAACGCTTCGCTGAGGACGCTGACCTGATCGGTTCGTTGCGCGATCAGTTGTGGAGCAACGGCGTGCTGACTTCGCATATGCGCGATGGCAAGAAGGAGGCCGGCGCCAAGTTCAGCGACTATTTCGATTTCAGCGAACCGCTGACCAAGCTGCCGTCGCATCGCATTCTGGCGATGTTTCGTGGCGAAAAGGAAGAAGTGCTCGATCTGCAGGTGGTGCCGGAGCAGGTTGCGCCGGGGGCGGCCGGGCCGGGCGCTTACGAGCTGCGCATCATGCATCGCTTCGCGATTGCCGACCGCGGCCGTCCCGGCGATCGCTGGTTGATCGATACCGTGCGCTGGGCGTGGCGCACCAAGATTCAGATTCACCTCAACATCGATATGCGCATGCGGTTGTGGACCGCTGCGGAAGACGAGGGCGTGCGCGTGTTCGCCTCCAACCTGCGCGATCTGTTACTGGCCGCGCCAGCCGGCGCGCGCGCCACCATGGGGCTTGATCCCGGTTTCCGCACCGGCGTCAAGGTCGCGGTGGTCGATGCCACCGGCAAGGTTGTCGCGACCACGGCGATTTTCCCGCACGAGCCGCAACGGCGCTGGGACGAAGCGCTGGCGATCCTCGGCAAGCTGGCGAAGGCGCATAACGTCGAGTTGATTGCCATCGGCAACGGCACCGCGTCGCGAGAGACCGACAAGCTGGCTACCGAATTGGTCAAGCTTTTGCCCGACCTGAAGATGTCGAAGATCGTGGTGTCGGAAGCCGGTGCGTCGGTCTATTCGGCGTCGGCGTTTGCGTCGGAGGAATTGCCCGAACTGGACGTGACGTTGCGCGGCGCGGTGTCGATCGCGCGGCGCTTGCAGGATCCGCTTGCCGAACTGGTCAAGATCGATCCGAAGTCGATCGGAGTCGGCCAGTACCAGCATGATCTCGGCGAGGCCAAGCTATCGCGCTCGCTCGATGCCGTGGTTGAGGATTGCGTCAACGCCGTCGGCGTCGATGCCAACACCGCGTCGGCGCCGCTGCTGGCGCGGGTGTCGGGCATCGGTAGCGGTCTGGCGCAGAGCATCGTGCAGCATCGCGATGCCAACGGGCCGTTCAAGTCGCGTAAGGCGTTGAAGGATGTGCCGCGCCTCGGGCCGAAAGCGTTCGAGCAATGCGCGGGCTTCCTGCGCATTGCCAATGGCGACGATCCGCTCGATGCCTCCGGCGTACATCCGGAATCCTATCCGGTGGTGCGGCGGATTCTCGAAGCCACCAAGAGCGACATCAAGGCGATCATCGGCAACTCCGGCGCGCTGCGCCAGCTCAGGCCGCAGAGCTTCGTCGATGCCACGTTCGGTCTGCCGACGGTGACGGACATCTTGCGCGAGCTGGAAAAGCCGGGGCGCGATCCGCGCCCGGCGTTCAAGGCGGCGGTGTTCATGGAAGGCGTAGAGACGCTCAACGATCTCAAGCCCGGCATGATCCTCGAAGGCGCGGTGACCAACGTCGCGGCATTCGGTGCGTTCGTCGATATCGGTGTGCATCAGGACGGGCTGGTCCACGTTTCGGCAATGTCGAAGACTTTCATCAAGGACCCGCGAGAAGTGGTGAAGCCGGGCGACATCGTGCGCGTCAAGGTGCTGGAGGTCGACAAGGCGCGCAAGCGCATTGCGCTGACGTTGCGGCTCGATGACGAGGTCGGCAGCAAGTCGGAACGTGCCGCCGCGCCAGGCGGGCGCAACGATGCCAACGCGCGCGGATCGTCGCCGCGCCGGGACGCGCCGCGACGCGAGCAACCCGCGGCTTCGGGTGGTGGCGGCGCGCTCGCGGATGCATTGCGTCGTGCGGCCGAGAAGAACGCGGGCAACGGCAAGTCGCGTTAGAGCTTGATGAGATGAGGTTTGGCTGACGATGCCATCCTGAGGTGCGACGCGCGGAGCGTGGAGCCTCAATGGATGGGCCGCCGCCCTTCGAGCCCGTTGCTTCGCAACGGCGCCTCAGGGTGACGGCTTTCGATTTCAACGCAAGTCATCTCGCTCTAGCGATGCTCGCGCGCGCAGATGGCCTTGATGCCTGAGATGGCCTTGATACCTGAAGTGTTGATGGCGATCATGTCGCCGATGTCGTGTCATGCGTCTTGAGTCCGCGGCGCACCAGCGAGGTCCAGCCGTCCTCGGCGGTCTCGGCGAATTCGAACAGGCGCAGATCGGCGGCATCGACCACGCCTTCCTCGAGGAGTGCGTCGAAGTTGATGAGCTTGCGCCAATAGCTTTCGTGGAACAGCACGATCGGCGCGGGCGGCGCTTTCCGCGTTTGTTGCAGCGTCAACACTTCGAACAGTTCGTCCAGCGTTCCGAAGCCGCCGGGAAACACCGCAAGCGCGTTGGCCCGCATCGCCAGGTGCATCTTGCGCATCGCGAAGTAGTGGAAGCGGAAGTACAGTTCAGGCGTGATGTAGGGATTTGGCGCCTGCTCGTGCGGCAGCGTGATGTTGAAGCCTATGCTCGGCGCACCGACGTCGCTGGCGCCGCGATTGGCGGCCTCCATGATGCCGGGGCCGCCTCCGGTGGCAATGACGTTGTCGCGCCAGCGGTTTCTTGGCGCGAATGAACCGCCGCGCCGGGACGCGATCTGGGCAAATTCGCGTGCGATCTGGTAGAGCTCTGCCTGTTTGCGCATCGCGTCTGCGCGCAAGCGTTCGGCTTCGTTGCTTGCCGTGTCCGCCGCTGCCGCGGCCTGTTCCGGAGAAGCGATGCGGGCGCTGCCGAAAACGATAATGGTCGAGCGGATGCCCCAGTCCCGCAACTCCAGTTCCGGCTTGGCATATTCGAGGCCGAAGCGGATCGAGCGCATTTCGTCGCGGAGCAGGAACTCGGTATCCTCCACGGCAAGCAGCGAACTGCGGGGAGAGGGCGGGGTGATCGGTTCGTTCATTTCGGTTCGTCCCTCGGTCAGTCGCGATCCGGCATCCGTGCATGGCGGACGTTGCTCCACAGAAGCGTCGCAAAGCTGCGAAAGACATCGTATGAGGAGCGTGATCGCGGGCGGTGGTCCGATTTTAACATTTGCTCCCCGTTTCTGCTGGCATGTTTGCAAATGCTAGAACCGGCTTGTCGTCGCGTCCTCCGGATATGTTGAAAATGGCGTCAGATCAATCGCATAGATTTACCATCGCCCCAATGATGGATTGGACGGACCGGCATTGCCGCGTCTTTCATCGGCTGCTGACGCGCCGTGCGCGGCTTTATACCGAGATGGTGACCACCGGGGCCGTGATCCATGGCGATCGCATGCGCCTGCTCGGGTTCGATGCCGGCGAGCATCCGGTGGCGTTGCAGCTTGGCGGATCGAACCCGGGCGATCTCGCGACCGCCGCCAAAATTGGCGAGGATTTCGGCTACGATGAAATCAATCTCAACGTCGGTTGCCCGTCCGATCGGGTGAAGGAGGGGCGCTTCGGGGCCTGCCTGATGGCGGAGCCGGATCTGGTGGCGGATTGCGTCGCCGCGATGAAGCGCGCGGTGCGGATTCCCGTCACCGTGAAGTGCCGTATTGGCATCGACGATCAGGACCCGGAGGCGGCGCTCGACCGCATTGCGCGTGCTGTCGTGGCCGCCGGTGCGGACGTGCTCATCGTCCACGCGCGCAAGGCCTGGCTGAACGGGTTGTCGCCGAAGGAAAACCGCGACATTCCGCCGCTCGATTACGGTCGTGTCTATCGCCTGAAGGCGTCGCTCCCGGAGGTCGCCATCGTCATCAACGGCGGCATTGGCAGCATCGGGGAGGCGCTGCCGCATCTCGATCATGTCGATGGCGTCATGCTTGGCCGCGCCGCCTATCAGGAGCCATGGCGATTGCTGACCGTCGATCGCGATATCTTCGGCGAGGCGTCACCATACGACGACATGGTCGCGGCGCTGGAGGCAATGATGCCGTACATCGCCGAACAACTGGCGCATGGCACGCGGCTTCATGCCATCACGCGGCATCTTGTCGGCGCCTTCCATAGCATTCCGGGCGCGCGCGCCTATCGTCGCCATCTGTCGGTGCATGGCGTCAAGGCCGATGCCGGACTCGCGGTGCTGCGCGATGCGCTGGCGCTGGTCACGCCGCGCGCCACGGCATCGGCGGCTGCTTAATTTCGCTGTAGCTCGTCATGGCCGGATTTATTCCGGCCACGACGACGAAAACGGATTCATCATCAGATGGCTAAGGGTAGCCGCGCAGCATCAGGCGGTCGGCGCGCACTTCCCAGCTTTCCAGCCGGTCGAGAAAGCTCATGCCGAGCAGGTTGGTTTTCATCTGGCCGCGCGGAACCACCAGCGCCGGAATCGAATGTTCAACGAGGCGGCCGACGGCCAGCCGATCGAGTGTCAGGCGCGCCGCCTTGGTGCTGCCGCCGACTGTCTCGACCGGGACATTGTAGTCCAGCAGTTCCAGCGGCAAGCCGGCCGCCTTCGCGGTCTCGTAGGTCAACACCACCGATGTCGCACCGGTATCGATCACCATCGGCACGTTGACGCCGTTGATCTTGGCCTTGAGCTTGAATTCGCCGCCGTTGCCCCGCGGAATTTGCTGGATGCGGGAGTGCGCCGAGGCGCGGTGATGCAGCATCGCCGTCACCGAACTGCCGGCGGTGGTGATCTTGGCCGGATCGCCATAGGCAAACACCGCGCAGGCAGTGGCGATAATCAGAACAAGCAAAACCCGGATCACGACACACCTGCCGTCAGGTTGCGTCCGGTTCGCTCGCCGCCGGTTGCTTCGCGGCGAGGCAGGGCAGTCCGGCAGCGGCCATGCGTGCCGGAAGCTCTGCCATGATCGCCAGCCGTTCCGCGGACTCGAGACGGTGCCAGCGCGCAATTTCCGGCAAGGTTCGTCCGCAGCCGAAACAGAGCCGGGTCTTGGGATCGATCATGCAAACGGCGATACACGGTGTTTCGATGCTCATTCTCGATAATGATGCGCATTCGGATGCTGGCGCAAGCGTCCGATCTACAATCCGGTTCCTGTGTTCATGATGGGCCTTTTGCGGATGTTGCGCGCCCTGCGGATATTTTCGGGCGTCACGCCGTCGTGACGGTCGGGTTGCAACGGCGGTGCTTCCTCGCTCATCGGCGCCAGCGCCGACATCACGCGCTCCGGCGGCAGCGTGATGATGACTTCGGTGCCGATCCGCAGCTTGGACTTGAGCGTGAAAGTGCCGCCATGCATATCGATCAGACTTTTGGCGATGGGCAGCCCGAGGCCGGCGCCTTGCTCGGCCGATTTGATCGAGTTCGAGCCTTGCCCGAACGAGGCGAGCACCACCGGAATTTCATCTTCTGCGATGCCGGAGCCGGTATCCTTGACGCTGAGATACTGGCCCCCGGATGCGGTCCAGCCGACCTTCAGCCAGATTTCACCGCCTTGCGGGGTGAACTTGATCGCATTCGACAGCAGGTTCAAAACGACCTGCCGGATCGCGCGCTCGTCGCCCCACACGCGCGGCATGCCTTGTTCGAAGATCTCGTGAACGGTGATGCCGCGGCTCGACGCGCGCAGTTTGAGAAGATGGCGGCAATCGGCAACGACATGAACCAGCGAGACGGCTTCTTCATTGAGTTCGTAGCGCCCCGCCTCGATCCGCGACAGATCGAGAATTTCATTGATGAGATTCAGAAGATGAACGCCGGAATTGTGGATGTCGGCGGAATAGTCCTTGTAGACCGCCACGGCGTGAGCGCCGAAAATCTCGCTTTTCATCACTTCGGAAAATCCGAGGATGGCGTTGAGCGGGGTTCGCAACTCGTGGCTCATCTGCGCCAGGAAACGCGACTTGGCGACGTTGGCGGATTCGGCTCGATGCCGGGCTTCATCGGAAATGGCCTTGGCCTGCTCGAGTTCGCCGATCAGGGCATCCTTTTCAGCGCGCGCCTCGAGGGTGGCGAGGGTTGTCGAATGCAGCCGGTGCGCGAGCAGGGCGAAATAGCCTTCTGCAGCGACCGCCAGCAAGGCGAGGACATAATTGTCCAGCGTGCCGCGCATGATGAAATTGAGCGCGATCGCCGCCGTAACCGGCGCCGTCGCGGCGAATGCCGCAATCGGAAGGTTTGACGCCAGCATGCTCGATACCGCCACGACCAGCAGCATCATGAACATCATGAAAGTATTGGACACGAGATCGTAAGCGGCCGGCGATACCAGGATCACGGTCCAGCACAAGCCGTAGATCAGATCCAGCAGCACGAACCGTATCCGCCATCGGCGGGTATTGGTCTGCGATGGCGGCTCGCTCAAGAGCTTGGTGCAGTTGTGGATGATAACGGCATGGATGATCAGGATGCCCACGGTCCAGGCGGCGGCGGAAACCGGCTTCACCGAGATGCCGAACAGCAGGCCGGTCACCCCCACGAGCAACATCACGAAGTAGGATGCCGACAGCCGGGTCTGGGCATATTGCCGCAGCAATTCGCGATCGAAGGCGGGGCGCGTTCCGGTGGTGGAGGTGAGGCGGTCGCGCGCTTCGCGGACCCGTTGCGCGGCCGCGCGGCGGTTGTGCGCAGGCGGCGCAACCTGCTCCTCAGCAGGAAGCTGAACAACGTCGGGCTGTTCGGCGGATATACTCATTACGCAACATCGATCCTGCGCGCGGCTGCGCGTCGTCTTTTCTTCTTCTTAATCTTTGCCTTCAAATCATTAAGAGCAGCCTTAAAGCGTTAGATAATTGCGTTAACGGAGTATTAAAAATGAAGGCCAGCGTGAACCGCTGGCCTTCATGCGTTGCGGGAAAAGGTCCCTATTTTCAGCGCTTGCTCAGCGCTCCAGCAGGGCCAACAGGCTGGATGTATCCCAGCGGCGGCCGCCCATCTTTTCGACCTGGGAATAAAATTGATCGACCAGGGCCGTCACCGGCAGGCTGGCGCCGTTTCGGCGGGCTTCGCCGAGGCAGATCGAAAGATCCTTGCGCATCCACTCGACCGCAAATCCATGATCGTATTTGCCCTCGTTCATGGTCTTGTAGCGGTTTTCCATCTGCCACGATTGCGCCGCGCCCTTGGAGATGGTTGCGATGACGGCCTCGATGTCGAGCCCGGCCTTCTTGGCGAAGTGAATGCCTTCCGAGAGGCCCTCGACCAGTCCCGCGATGCAAATCTGGTTGACCATTTTGGTGAGTTGACCCGAGCCGGCAGGGCCCAGCCGCTTGCACATCCGCGCATAGGCGGCGATCACCGGTTCGGCCTTTGCATAAGCGGCTTCTCCGCCGCCGCACATCACCGTCAGCACGCCGTTCTCGGCGCCAGCCTGACCGCCGGACACCGGCGCATCGACGAACTGGAATCCGGCGGCCGTCGCCGCCTTGTCGAGTTCGCGTGCGACTTCCGCCGAAGCGGTTGTGTGATCGACGAAGATCGCGCCGGCTTTCATGCCGGCGAAGGCGCCATCGGCGCCGGTGGTGATGGCACGGAGGTCGTTGTCGTTGCCGACGCACGCCATGACGAAATCCTGACCCTCTGCCGCCGCGCGCGGCGTTGGGGCCGCGCGGCCGCCGAATTTATCGGTCCAGGCCTTCGCGGTCGCGGTCGTGCGGTTGTAAACGGTGACGTCGTGGTTTCCTTTCTTCACGAGATGTCCCGCCATCGGGAAGCCCATGACGCCGAGACCGATAAAAGCGACTTTAGCCATATTTGAAACCTTGGGTTTTTGCCGGCGTTGCTATTGGATCGCCGAGCTGTTTTGAGAAGGAGAAGGCTGCGCGGACACCGCCTGGACCGGGTGAATGGCGCAGCATAAACCGTAGCGCCTCAAGGGCAACGCCCGGAGCCTCGAAATAGCCGTTGTGCGCTGCGTGCAAGATGTCTTGCCCGGCTCATTAGCCATTTTGCCCAGTCTATTGGCCATTGCGTCGGGGCGGGGCTGTTGCTCTATAGGGTGCCCGGAACGTCTTGAGGTGATACACCAAAGATCGATTTGTCGTGGAGCAAGGACGTCTTGCCTGTTCGGGTCTAAGGGCAATCGTCAGGAGAAAAAAATTGAGTGTGACCGAGCGACAAATTCGTGATGCCCTGTCGAACGTCATGTCGCCGGATGGCATCGCGCTGACGCAGGCGAGGGTTCTGTCGGAAATCGCGATCAAGGACGGCAAGGTCTATTTTTCCATCAATGTCGATGCTGCGCGTGCGCAGGCGTGGGGCGACGTGCGCGCCAAGGCGGAGGCCGTCGTCCGGGCCCTGGAAGGCGTCAGTGCGGCGATGGTCGTTCTGACGGCGGAGCGCAAAGCCGTGGGGGGCAGTGCTGCCGCGCCAGCGCCATACCGGCGCATGTCAGGAACAGGCGGCGGCTTGCCGCCGGAGGCCGCGCACCGTCCGGCACCGCATGGGGCGGGCTCGCCGATGAACAAGCAGGCGCCGATTCCCGGGATTGCCGCGATCATAGCGGTTGCCTCCGGCAAGGGCGGCGTCGGCAAATCGACCACCGCGCTCAATCTGGCGCTTGGCCTGCGCGATCTCGGTCTGCGCGTCGGATTGATGGATGCGGATATCTACGGGCCGTCGGTGCCGAGGCTGACCGCCATCCACGAGAAGCCGGTCGTCAACGAAAACAGGAAGATGATTCCGATCGAGCGTTTCGGCCTCTCGATCATGTCGATCGGCTTCCTGGTTGAGGAAGAGACCGCGATGATCTGGCGTGGCCCGATGGTCATGTCGGCCATCACGCAAATGCTGCGCGAAGTGGCGTGGGGCAAGCTCGATATCTTGGTGGTCGACATGCCGCCGGGGACCGGCGACGCCCAGTTGACGCTGGCGCAGAACGTCCCGCTGAAAGGCGCGGTGATTGTCTCGACGCCGCAGGATCTGGCGTTGATCGATGCCCGGCGCGGCCTTGCCATGTTCAAGAAGGTCAATGTGCCGGTGCTCGGCATCATCGAGAACATGAGCTATTTTCAATGCCCCGAATGCGGGACCAGGTCCGATATCTTTGGCCATGGCGGGGCGCGTCACGAGGCGGAGCGTCTCGGCGTGCCATTCCTCGGCGAGGTGCCGCTGCATATGTCGATTCGGGCCACCTCGGACGCCGGCAAGCCGGTGGTCGAAAGCGAGCCCGATGGCCCGCACGCCGCGATCTACCGTGCCATCAGTACGCAGGTTCGCGACCAGCTTCAGAGTGCCTTGGCCCTCGCGTGAATGGGGCGCCGCTACCGCAATCCGTTTGACGTATGCGACTTTGGTTGAATTTCCCCAACCGGCGCCGATGACGCGTTTTCTGCCGTGGGGGTTCCGTGTTACACAATCCCACAGAGCGTCTTCGGTCGCCGACAATTGCCGCCGGAAATCTCTGGCGGGCTCAGGAAACGCCTAGCAAGGAGAAGCTGAATGAAGCGTCGTGATTTTCTCAAAGTATCGGCCACCGGAGCGGCGGTTGCCGCCGTCGCGTCGCCCGCCATTGCGCAGTCATCGCCTGAAATCAAATGGCGCATGACCTCAAGCTTTCCGAAATCACTCGACACGATCTACGGCGGCGGTGAGTACTTTGCGAAGCAGGTCGCCGACATGACCGACAACAAGTTTCAGATCCAGCTGTTCCAGGCGGGAGAAATCGTCCCCGGTCTGCAGGCCTTCGACGCCACCTCCAACGGCACCGTCGAAGCGTGCCACACGGTGTCTTACTATTACGTCGGGAAGGACCCGACTTTCGCGATCTTCGCGTCGGTGCCGTTCGGCCTGAACACGCGGCAGCAGAACTCCTGGCTGCTTCAGGGCGGCGGCAATGAGCTCGCCGATGAGTTCTTCAAGCCGTACAAGGTCGTGGCCATGCCCTGCGGCAACACCGGCACCCAGATGGGCGGCTGGTTCCGCAAGGAGATCAAGACCGTCGCGGACCTGTCCGGCCTGAAGATGCGTATCGGCGGCATCGCCGGTCAGGTGTTGCAGAAGGTCGGCGTCGTGCCGCAGCAGCTCGCCGGCGGCGACATCTATCCGTCCCTGGAAAAGGGCACCATCGACGCGGCCGAGTGGGTCGGTCCGTACGACGATGAAAAGCTCGGTTTCCAGAAGGTCGCCAAGTATTATTATTATCCGGGTTGGTGGGAAGGCGGCCCGACGGTCCATGCGTTCTTCAACGAAGAAAAGTTCAACGCGCTGCCGAAGCACTATCAGACTGTGCTGCGGAACGCCGCCGCCAACACCACGCTGTGGATGCCGGCGCGTTACGACATGCAGAACCCGAAGGCGCTGAAGCAGCTGGTCGCCAGCGGCACCCAGCTCCGTCCGTTCTCCACCGAGATCATGGAAGCCTGCCTCAAGGCCACCAACGAGCTTTGGGCGGAAATTTCGGCCAAGAATGCCAACTTCAAGAAAGTCATCGACGCGATGCAGGCCTATCGCAACGACGAATATCTGTGGTGGCAGGTTGCCGAATACACCTACGACAGCTTCATGATCCGCTCGCGCACGCGCGGCTGATCGAACAGCCTTCGAACAAATGGAAAACCCGGCCTTTCAGGAGGCCGGGTTTTTTGTTGGGAGTTTGCCGTACTGACGTTTGGCTTTCGATGGAGTCGGGAGCAAGGCTCAGCTCTGGTTTGAGCCGCGTTCTTCGCGGGCAGCATCCCCCAGCCAATCGAAACCCTATTGTATCTTCGGCGGTCCGAAATCCAGTGGAGGCAATTCGATTTGTGGCAGCTCGATCTTCACCTTGTTGAGGTCGACGTTGGTGTCCGCGCCCTTGTAATGCATCACCATCGACGGGAACGCGATCACCAGCAGCACCATCACCACCTGAATGATCACGAACGGCACCGCACCCCAGTAGATTTGCCCGGTGGTTACGGCATCCATGCGCTTGTGTGTCACGCGATCGATATAGCTTTCCTTCGGCGCGACCGAGCGCAGATAGAACAGCGCGAAGCCGAACGGCGGGTGCATGAACGAGGTCTGCATGTTGACGCCGAGGATGACGCCAAACCAGATCAGATCGATGCCAAGCGAAGTCGCGGCGGGTCCCAGTAGCGGGATGATGATGAAAGCAAGCTCGAAGAAGTCGAGGAAGAACGCCAGAATGAAGACGAAGATGTTGACGAAGATCAAGAAGCCGAATTGGCCGCCGGGCAGGGAGGTCAGCAGGTGCTCGACCCAGACATGACCGTTGACGCCGTAGAAGGTGAGCGAGAAGACGCGAGCGCCGACCAGGATGAAAATGACGAACGCGGACAGCTTGGCTGTGGAATGCACCGCCTGACGGACCAGGTCCCATGACAGTCGCTTTTTGGCGGCGCCGAGCAACAGTGCGCCGGTCGCGCCCATGGCGCCGCCTTCCGTCGGCGTCGCCACGCCGATGAAGATCGTGCCAAGCACAAGGAATATCAGGAACAGCGGTGGCACCATTACGAAGGTGGTCTGCTGCGCAATCCGCGACAGGAAGCGAACGCCGGATACGCGATGGACGACCCAGTTCAGCACCGCGATGGCGAAAGCGAACAGAATGCCGTACATCATGCTGATGACGACGAAGTCGGCGCCGCGGGTTTCCGAATTGCGCATCATGAACCATGCGAATCCGACGCTGGCCAAGGCGAGCACGCCGAGCGAGGCCAGACCGCGGTTGCCGTTGTCCTCGCGGAAGCCGATCGCTTCGGGCGGCAGTCCCGGCGTGGCCTTGGGGAAGAGCAGCGAGACGATCAGGATGTAGATCGCATACAGGCCGGTGAGCACCAGGCCGGGAATAAACGCACCCTCATACATGTCGCCAACGGAACGGCCGAGCTGGTCGGCCATCACGATCAGCACGAGCGAGGGTGGAATGATCTGCGCCAGGGTGCCGGAGGCGGCGATCACGCCGCTGGCGACGCGACGATCATAGCCGTACCGCAGCATGATGGGCAGCGAGATCAACCCCATCGAGATCACCGATGCGGCGACCACGCCTGTGGTAGCCGCAAGCAGCGCGCCGACAAAGATGACAGCATAGGCGAGGCCGCCACGAACCGTTCCGAACAATTGGCCGATCGTGTCGAGCAGGTCCTCAGCCATGCCGGATCGCTCCAGCACGAGCCCCATGAAGGTAAAGAATGGAATGGCCAGCAGCGTGTCGTTGTTCATCACGCCGTAGACACGTTCCGGCAGGGCTTGCAGGAAGTTGGGGTGGAATTGCCCGAGCTCGATGCCGAGGAAGGCAAACAGCAGGCCGACGGCGCCGAGCGAAAAAGCCACCGGGTAGCCCAGCAGCAGAAACACCACCAGCGCCACGAACATGATCGGCGCCATGTTCTCGATCAGAAAAGCAATCATGTAATCCCCCGAGCCGCGACCGGCTCCTCAATCTTTCTTGATGGCGTCGACCAGATGCTCGACTTCGGCTTCGAGACTTGTTGGTTGGGCCTCGTAAGGGTCGCGGATCACCCCCCGCATCACGGCGATGCGCTTGATCAACTCGGAAATGCCCTGGATGAGCAGCAGCGCAAAGCCGATCATGATCAGCGACTTGGCCGGCCACTGCGGCAGCCCGCCCGCATTCGCCGATTGTTCGTTGATTTCCCACGAGCGCAAAAAGAACGGGACACCGGTCAAGATCATCACGATGCACAGCGGTATAAGGAAAAAGACATGGCCGATGACATCGATGCTGTCGCGCACCTTCTTGGACCAAAAGCTGTTGATGATATCAATCCGGATGTGCTCGTTGCTCGAGAGTGTCCACGGTGCGCAGAGCAAAAAGACAATCGCAAACATCACCCATTGCAATTCGAGCCAGGCATTCGACGATTCGTCGAGCACCTTGCGCACGGTTGCGTTGACACTGGAGACCAGCACGGCAGCCAAAATCAGCCACGCGAGATGTTTGCCCAGCCAAGTGTTGAGCGCGTCGATCCACCGGCTCAATTTCAGGAGCGATTGCACTATAGCCCTCCTCGATATTTGCTTCCGTCGTCTGTCAGCGTCAGCACGACGCTTTACGGATTGACCACCGCGCGAGCTTGAAGCCGCGCCACCATTTCAGCGCGTCAAGCCGTCGTCAATTGGAAGCTTGGCTATATCATCAAGGACTTGCGGGCGTGGTACCAGCAATTGCGCCGGTAAAAAAGTAGTGCAAAGGGGCGGCTGGTGTTCGCAAAGCGGCCGGCACCGGACTTGTGTGAATTCCGGATTGGCTGATCGGCCCGGAAGGGTGTCCGTGGCGGTGGTGTCGGGCCGGAGACTATCCCCCGGTCAGAGACTATCCCCCGGTCACGCTCATGTGGCGGCTGACACTGGGGCGGTTGTGCCGGCGGTCGATGATGAAGTCGTGGCCCTTTGGCTTGAGGCCGATGGCCCGGTCGATCGCCTGGCTGAGCGGGTCGTTATCGGTCGAAGCCCGCAACGGACGCCGGAGATCGGAGGCGTCCTCATGACCGAGGCAGGTGTGCAGCGTGCCGGTGCAGGTGATGCGGACGCGGTTGCAGGACTCGCAGAAATTATGGGTCATCGGGGTGATGAAGCCGAGCTTGCCGCCGGTCTCTCCGACCTGCACGTAGCGGGCAGGGCCGCCGGTATTGTCGTCCAGATCCGCGAGCGTGTAGCGCGCCTCAAGCCGGCTGCGCAGCAGCGACAGCGGCAGGTATTGGTCGAGCCGGCCGGTGCCGATGTCGCCCATCGGCATCACCTCGATCAGTGTAAGCGTCATCCCCTTGCCGTGAGCCCATTCCATCAGGGCGGGAAGCTCGTCCTCGTTCACGTTCTTCAGTGCCACGGCGTTGATCTTGACGGCCAAGCCGGCGGCGCGGGCGGCCTCGATGCCGGCCAGCACCTTGTCGATGTCTCCCCAACGGGTAATGGCCTTGAACTTTGCCGGGTCCAGGGTGTCCAGCGACACGTTGATCCGGCGGACGCCGCAGTCGGCCAGTTCGGCGGCGAAGCGGGCAAGCTGCGAGCCGTTGGTGGTCAGGGTCAGTTCCTTGAGCGCGCCGGAGGCGAGATGGCGCGACAGCGAACGCACCAGGGACATCACATTGCGCCGAACCAACGGTTCTCCGCCGGTCAGCCGCAGCTTGCGGACCCCCTTGTCGATGAACGCCGAACATAGCCGGTCGAGTTCCTCGAGGGTCAGCAGGTCGGCCTTGGGGAGGAAGGTCATGTCCTCGGACATGCAGTAAAAGCAACGCAGGTCGCAGCGATCTGTCACCGAAACCCGCAGATAGGTGATGGTCCGGCCAAACGGGTCGGTCATTGGCGCAGAACTACTGCCGCCGTTCAGAACTCCGGGCATCAAACCACGCTCCGCTCAAGTCTTGCCGCACCTGCGGACGGAGGTTCATGTGCAACGTCTTGCGAATGAATGTAAGGCGGCACCGCTGCAACACAATCTATCCCATCGTCGTGTAGTGCAATGCCTTTTTGTCAGCGGCTCGGCTGCGCTGGCGTCGCAGGGGCGGCGGCCGGCGCGGGAGCCGGGCTTGCTGCTCCGGCGGCCGGTGCGCGGCGCTTGCGCGGGCGTTTGCGGATCGGCTTCTTCGGTGCTTCAGCCTGCAACTCGCCGACGACGGGATTGGGGTCGAAGGCCGTGACGGCCGGCGAGGTGAAGTCGCCCGGAGTATGCGTGACCTGAACCGGCACCGTCAGCGGTTGGTACTTCGGCATCGTGAACGCGATGCTGAAGCTCTCGACGTTGTCGGGCAGCGAAAGCGAACAGGGCGTTCTGCAGGTTGGGCCAAGCGAGCTGGTGGCTTCAGCACCCTGAGGGACCGAGTCGACCGGCAGCGACACGTTCTTGGGCGTCGGCTTGAAAGCATCCAAGGACATCGAGGAGCAACCCGCTAGGCTGATGCCGAGGGCCGTGATGACGATAACACTGCGCATTGTTCACCCGTTTTATTGCGGCGATCTGCCACAGTCCCCGGCGACGACATTAAAAGGGCGCGGCGCGTTGCGCAACCTTCTGGCACGGATCGAGCCGCGGTCGCCCAATCCGTACAATTTTCATTCTTATTTTTTGTTATATTACAGATAGATATGCAGATTTTCTAAGGTTTGACATTCAATTCAAGCAGGCTCTCTACGGCCTGCGGCAATTCCCGCATATGGCCGATCAGCCGATCCGGTTTGAGTTCGGCGATAGGAACCTCGGTGTAACCGAAGCTGACTCCGATAACCGGTACGCCGGCACGTCGCGCGACTCCGACGTCTGTTCCGGCGTCACCGACCATGATCGTCGTGGCGATATCGCCGCCGGCGCGCGCCACCGTCTGGCGCAGGATTGTGGGATCCGGCTTCGATACGCCGAAGGTATCGGCGCCGCAGATGGCGGCGAAACGCGATGTCAGCCCCAGCCGATCGAGCAGAAGGCGCGACAGCCCTTCGAGCTTGTTGGTGCAAACCGCAAACCGGCAGCCCTGGCCGGCAAGCCGATCGAGCGCGTTCAAAAGTCCTTCGAAGGGGCGAGACTCGTCGGCGATATGCTCCGCGTAATAGGCGATGAAGTCGCCCGTCAGTTCCGTCATGCGCGCGGCGTCGACTTCGCGACCTTCGGCTTCAAGCCCGCGCTCTAGCAGGCGGCGAGCACCGGCGCCTATCAAATTGCGTGCGGAATCAAGGGGAAGGGGCGGAATCTTCTCACGAACAAGGATGTGGTTGAGAGCGCCGATGAGGTCGGGTGCGGTGTCAACGAGCGTGCCGTCTAGATCGAATGCAATCAAAGGGAAACTGGCCATGGGGGATGGCTAGCGGTGACGGTCGCCTCACGCAAGTGCAACTGTTCGATTGTTGGCTCGCGCCATTCGGCCACCGCAACCTTGCGGGCGCGAAGTGCGGTTTGTGAAAAAGACAAGGAGTTATCCATTAGGCAATTGTTTTTACATATGTTTTTATAAGACGGGGCGGGTCGGAAACTGTTCCGCGATGAAATCTTTGCACTGACGTCAGACCAAAACACCGAAGTTGCTAGTGTGGTGGTTCAAAAGTTCGCTTCATGTCTCGGCGAGTTCTTCAAGCGAACTTCTATTCGGGACACTAGGCGATCGAGCCTTACGGTTTCCTTTGCAGAGGGAATTTTGCTAAACGGCTGCCCGCGGGGCGCGCTGGTTTCGGATTCGGATTTGGGCCTCCGTTGGCCTCGCTTGGGCCTCGCTTGGGCCTCCCTTGGGCCTCCTTTGCGGAATGATGGCCGCGTAGTTGCGCTGCGACCTTGGAGCAATGTCACGATGAGTTCGGACCAACGGAAACGACAGGCCGCCGCCCGCGCGGTCGAAGAGGTTCGCAACGGCATGAAGCTCGGGTTGGGTACCGGCTCGACTGCGAAACATTTTGTCGAATTGCTCGGTGAACGGGTGCGCGACGGCTTGCAGGTGATTGGTGTTCCGACATCGGAAGCGACCCGCGCCGATGCCGAACGCTGTGGCATACGCCTGACGACGCTGGATGAGCTTGACCACCTTGATCTGACCGTTGACGGTACCGACGAGGTCGATCCGGCGCTCAGTCTGATCAAGGGCGGCGGTGGTGCGTTGCTGCGGGAAAAAATCGTGGCGTCGGCGTCGGACCGCATGATTGTCATCGCCGACGACACCAAGTGGGTTGAGCGCCTCGGCCGCTTTCCGCTGCCGGTCGAAGTCGTTCCGTTTGGATTGTCGGCAACGCGGCGGGCCATGGAGCGGGCATTCGCCGCGTCCGGCGTCGCCGGCGAGATGCGCATTCGCAAGGCTGCCGACGGCCATGCTTTCGTCACCGATGGCGGCCACTGGATTATCGATGCGCATCTCGGCGCGATACCGGACGCTCCGCGGTTGGCGGATTTGCTGGCATCGATCCCCGGCGTGGTCGAACATGGTTTGTTTATTGGTCTTGCCAGCACCGTGATACTGGCGGGGTCTGAAGGAATTCGCGTGGTCGAGCGGCGAACCTAGGTCACGACGCTTTTGGTCGAATCGATCCAGGATCGTCGTGCTCTGGCGCCGCAAGCAATGAGTCATCAAGGAGAACCGGTATGAAGTATCTAGCGAAAGCCCTGCTCGCGGGCGGTTTGGCGATCGGGATGACGCTGTCGAGCGTCGCGGCCCAGGCGCAAGCTCCCGCCCAGCAGTTGCAACTCAAGCCGGTTTCGCCGGGCGCGATGGCCGCCGCCAAGGAGCTGCTGAGCATGAAGAATGCGCAGGCGATGTACGCCAGCGCCGTTCCGAATATCGTCCAGCACACCAAGGACTCGCTGCTGCGCAATAACCTCAACTATCAGAAAGAACTGAATGACGTTGCGCTGGTCATCGCCAAGAATCTGGGCGGCCGCGAGGCTGAAGTCGGTGACGAAATGGCGAAGATCTACGCCAACGTTTTTACCGAGCAGGAACTGAAGGATCTGGTGACTTTCTACAAATCGCCGCTGGGTCAGAAGCTGCTGACGGAAGAGCCGAAAGCCATTGCCACCAGCATGAGCTACATGAACCAGTGGGCGCGAACTTTCACCGAACTGGTATCGGATCAGTTCCGCGCTGAAATGAAGAAGCGCAACAAGCCGATCATGTAATTGCGAGCCCCGTGACGCCGATGGCTGAGTTCGATGCCGATCTGTTTGTCGTAGGCGGCGGTTCCGGCGGGGTCCGTGCCGCGCGGATTGCGGCCGGGTATGGAGCCCGCGTCGTGATCGCCGAAGAATACCGGATGGGGGGCACCTGCGTCATCCGTGGCTGCGTGCCGAAGAAGCTGTTGGCTTACGCTTCGCACATCCGCCACGAGATCGACGACGCGGCCGGCTACGGCTGGAGCATTCCGTCCGCGACGTTCGACTGGCCGACCTTGATCGCCAACAAGGACAAGGAGATCGCGCGGCTGGAAGCGGCCTACACCGCCAACGTCGAGAAATCCGGAGCACAGGTCATCAAGGCCCGCGCGGTGTTCGAGGATGCCCACACGTTGCGTCTCGACGACGGCAAGACGATACGCGCGAAGCATATCCTGATCGCGACCGGCGGGGCGCCGAACCACGGCAAGGCCATTCCCGGCATCGAGCATGTGATTTCCTCGAACGAGGCGTTCTACCTGCCGAAATTGCCGAAGCGTATCCTGATCCAGGGCGGCGGCTATATCGCGCTGGAATTCGCCTGCATCTTCGCCGGACTGGGGTCGGACGTAACGCTGGTCTACCGTGGCGAGAACATCTTGCGCGGATTCGATGATGACGTCCGTAGGCATGTCCGCGGCGAGATGGAGAAAAGCGGCATCACGATCCTGACCGACTGCACGGTCGAGCGGGTCGAAAGACATGGCGATGAATTCGCCTCGCATCTGTCCGGTGGTTCGAGCGTGGCCTCGGACCAGGTGATGTTTGCCATCGGCCGGCACCCCAACGTCGCCAATCTCGGACTCGAGAAGGCGGGTGTCGCCATCAGTCCGGAAACCGGAGGTATCGAGGTCGATGCGCATTCGCAAACCTCGGTGCCGCACATCTATGCGATTGGCGATGTCACCAATCGTATCAACCTGACGCCGGTGGCCATCCGCGAGGGGCATGCCTTTGCCGACTCCGTGTTCGGCAAGCGGCAGGTCCAGGTCAATCACGCCGACATTCCGACCGCGGTGTTTTCGCAACCGCAGGTCGGCACCGTGGGCTTGACCGAGGCGCAGGCGCGCCAGCAGTTCGCGGCGGTGGACATCTACGTGGCCAACTTCCGGCCGTTGAAGGCGACACTGTCGGGCAGCGAGTCCCGCGTATTGATGAAGCTGATCGTCGATGCGACCAGCGACCGCGTCGTCGGCTGTCACATCGTCGGTCCGGAGGCTGCCGAACTCATCCAGGTGGTGGCCATCGCGGTGAAGATGAAAGCCACCAAGGCCGATTTCGATGCAACCGTCGCGCTGCACCCGACCTCGGCGGAGGAACTGGTGACGATGCGGACGCCGACCGCGCGCTATGTGCGGGAAGCGGCGGAGTAGGCCACTCGGAATATAGTGAATTTAAGCTGATGTGACGCAGCGTCATCCTGAGGTACGAGCGACATTGTCGCGAGCCTCGAAGGATGGGCCGTCGCCCTTCGAGAGCGGCGCTACGCACGGCCACCTCAGGGTGACGGCTGCAGCAAGCCGATTCCAAGATGTCTCAATCGATCACGCCGAGCCAATCGGCCGCGTCCCGCCACAGCGTCTCGCGGTGCTCGCGCCGGAAAAATCCCATGTGGCCGATCTTGTGCACGCCGGCGTCGGCCGGTGTGACGCTGACGATCTCCGGCGTGGTCGAACTGAAGCCGGAGCAGAGCAGTTCGACCGCAGGCCGTGGCGCCCATGTATCGTCGCTGAAGCAGAGCGCGCGCAACGGGCCGCGATAGTTCGGGAAATTTGCCAGTGCGGCGAGGCTGGTATCGTCGAGTAGATAGCGCTTGCTCATGACCCAACGCGTCCATTCCAGAAAGACGCCCTTGGGCAGGTCCTGTCCGAGCATCAGGCGTCCGGGAAGGTAGCCGATCATGCGCGTCACCGGCACGCCGAGCAGTTTCATGAACAGATACACCCGATAGCGTTCCGGCACCGGCATCAGCTTCCAGTAGGCGGCTTGTGCGGAGATCAGCAGCGCGCGCGTCACCTCGGTATTGTTCGGCAGCAGCCCCAGCGACTGACCGCCGAACGAATGCCCGACATAGTGCAGCGGCAGCGCCGCGTAGCGTTCGCGCATCCACGTGACGGCCGCCGTGACATCGCGCGCCGCCCAGTCCGCCATCGAGGCTTCAAAGCCCGCCAGCGATCGCGGCTGGTTGGCATCGCCGGCGGCTTTCGGCCGCGAGCCGCCGATGCCGCGGTAATCGTAGGTCAGAACCGCGCAGCCCTGGTGCGCCAGATAGCGGGCGAAGCCCTCGTAGAACCCGCGCGGCACCGCCGTCGCTGAATTGATAAGTACGGCGTGGCGCTTGGCGCCTCGCGGCAAGAACAGCGTGGCCGCCAATGAATATCCATCAGTGGCAGGGAGCGTGATGTGGTCGGAAAAAACGTCGTCCTGCGCTGCCTCGGTCACGGTAGGTCCCTGGTCTTTCAGCTCGATCCGGTTAAGCGAAATCCGCCCTGGTCTGCAAGCGATTGTATCGCGGATCGCAACGCGTTGTATTGCAAGGCCGATTTCCAACTGGCGGGGATCGGCGAGGCTGTGTATAACCCGCCGATCCGCCAGCCGTGGAGGACGGCGGCTTTTTCTTTTAGGAGTACAGCATGTCCGAGCGGTGGACACCCGACAGTTGGCGCAACAAGCCGGTGGTGCAGATGCCGGCCTATCCCGATGCCAAGGCTTTGGCCGATGTCGAGGCGCAGCTTGCAACGTTTCCGCCGCTGGTTTTTGCTGGCGAGGCGCGCAACCTGAAAAAGGCCTTGGCCCGAGTCGCAAAGGGCGAGGCATTCCTGCTGCAGGGCGGCGACTGCGCCGAGAGCTTTGCCGAACACGGCGCCAACAATATCCGCGACTTCTTCCGCGTGCTGCTGCAGATGGCGGTCGTGCTGACCTATGCCGGTGCGGTGCCGGTGGTAAAGGTCGGCCGTGTTGCCGGACAATTCGCCAAGCCGCGCTCGTCGCCGGTCGAAAAAATCGACGGTGTCGAGTTACCGAGCTACCGCGGTGATATCATCAACGACATCGCATTCACGGCAGAAGCCCGGGTGCCCGATCCGCAACGTCAGGTCATGGCCTATCGGCAATCGGCGGCGACGCTGAACCTGTTGCGCGCGTTCGCCACCGGCGGCTATGCCAATCTCGGCAGCGTGCATGAGTGGATGCTCGGTTTCCTCAAGGATTCGCAGCAGTCGCGCCGTTACAAGGAACTGGCGGACCGCATTTCGGACGCGCTGAACTTCATGCGCGCTTGCGGGCTCAATCTAGAAAGCCATCCGGAACTGCGCGCCACCGATATCTAC
>Ga0209952_1000571_pt1 | contig 48237 bp, 30 predicted proteins | sample ThiBiot_750_biof_2_FD_183951 | JGI IMG/M metagenome (GOLD analysis project Ga0209952, IMG submission 183951) | Wastewater bioreactor microbial communities from Cape Town, South Africa - Thiocy_cont_750_biof (SPAdes) | ecosystem: Engineered > Bioreactor > Thiocyanate-remediating >...
ACATTCGTTTCAACGATGATGGTCCGGCTGCGCTCAACCATGTTGTCGATGTCGGCGGGGTCTATGAAGACGGCCTGCACAACCTCATCCAGACCGGTAATCTCGAGCCGCCGGCCAGTCAGCCGACGCAGATCACCATCACCCACGACAACCTGACGGCACTGGTCGATTTCGGCGCTGACGGTCCGGGCGCATTCGGCTTCAATGCCGATTCCCAGGGGACGCTTTCTGGTCTGACGTCCGATGGTTCACCGATCCACTATGACATTTCAGGCGGCACGCTGAGCGGCATCACCGCCGATGGCCGGACTATCTTCACTTTGGTCGCGGACGGTTCGGGTGGCTACACCTTTACGTTGCTCAGCAACATCGATCATGGCGGCAGCGGCGACAACGGCACGCTAACGCTCAACCTGGCGTCGCTGTTCACCGCGACGGATGGGGACGGCGACAGCGTCGTGCTGAACGGCGGTCTCAACGTCACCATCGAAAACGATGTTCCGGTGGTGGCGAGCCACGCCAATCTGGTCCAGAACGGCGACTTCGAACAGGGACACGATGGTCTCGGCACGTCCGACTGGAGCATCTATTCGTCGCTTCCGGGCGGCCAGCCGATCGGAACTCCCGGCGTTTGGACCTATGGCCCGGATCACGTTCCGTTCGAGGTACAGACCGGCGGCGCCGGCGGCGTGCCCGGCAACGATACGTCGGTCATCGAACTTGATGGTGACTTCCAGGGTAACGGGCATCCCGATGAGGCGACCCCGGACCAGAACAATAGCAATGCGACCATTCAACAGGTCATTGCCGGTACCGAAGCCGGCCAGACCTATATGCTGACCTTCTGGTATGCGCCGCGGCCCGATCATAGCGCAAATAACGATAGCGGCATGAAGGTGTTGTGGAACGGCGCGAGCGTCAAGGAGATCGACTCGTCCCACCAGCCCGATGGCTGGCAGCAGATCACGGTGTTTGTCGTTGGTACCGGCAATAATGACACGCTCGGATTCCAGGGCGTCGGTGCGCAGGATGAATTCGGCGCGCTGATCGATAACGTCAGCCTGGTCGCTGCCGTTGTTGTCGATGAGGACGGCCTGACCAATGGCCATCATGACCAGCCGACGCCTTCGGCGGGCGATATCGTCGTTCCCGATGCCGATGGTGACCACAACGAGGCCACCGCGACCGGCCTGCTCGGTATCAAGTGGGGCGCCGACAACGCGGATACTGGGACCGATACTTCGGCAGGCCCGCACGGGACCCTGATTCAGGATCATCCGGATGGTTTGGGCGACCGCAGCGTCACCTTCGCCGACTCCGCTTCCGTGCTGGCCAGCCTGAGCGGAACGCTGACGTCGGGTGCGCTGACGTCGAAGGGTGAGTTGGTCAGGTTCTCGTTTAACGATGATCACACCATTCTGACCGGAACGGCGGGATCAGGTAACAGCGCTCGCACCATATTCGAGGTGTCGCTGTCCGACGACGGGTCGGGTTCGTTCCGTTTCATCCTGCTTGATCGGCTCGATCACGCTCTCGGCGCTAACGAAAACAACATTGCGCTGTCGTTCAATTACATCGCCACCGATTCCGATGGCGATTCGACGCCGGGCAGCTTCATGGTTGTCATCAACGATGACGTGCCCGTCGTGAATAGCGGCATCGTGACCGGCGAAATAAGCGAGAGCGACATTCCGGTCGCGACTGTCACGTCGCTTACGCTCGACTTCCAGCACGATACGACCACCTTGCCACCGGATCTAACAGGGACGCATCTTAGCTTTAGCGGTGGTCCCGGGATCGCTGTCGTCGGATATCTTGGCACGAATGTCTTGCAGGGGCCTGATGCGCCGTCCCAAATCAGCGCGTCGCCGATGTTCATTACGGCTGACGTCGGAACAACCTTCACGCTCAATAGCGTTCTGCTTGGGTTGTTCGGCTCTCCAAACAGTAACCCGATCACGCTGAAAGCATTCGATGCTGACGGCAATTTGCTGGCGACAACGAGTTTCAACGCGGCAAATGTGGGGTATCTGGGCGCCGAACCGACATCAGAGTTCACTGCGTTTCAAAATCTGAATATTGCAAAGCTGGAAATCGATCCGCCGGCCGGATTTTCTGGCCGATTTGTGCTGGACAATCTCTCGATCACCGAAACCACGGTGCCGCCCCACAACTACGCCGAGACGACGATCGACCTGACATCGCTGGTCAGTATCGGCCCCGATCAACCGGGCACATGGTCGCTGACATCGTTCGCGTCGCAGAATGTCGGGACGCTGAGCTACAACGGCACCCAGATCACCATGTCGTCGGACGGTCACACCATTACCGGTGTCGCAGGCGCTGCCGTGATCTTCACGCTGACGCTGTCGTCCTCGGAAGCCGGCCATGCGATCTTCGATCTCTACAAGCCGATCGATGGCGGTTTGTCGAGCCAGATCGATTTCTCGAAATTCGTAACCGTAACTGACTACGACGGCGACAGCGTCACGCTGGGAACGGGACAGTTCCTGGTCAACGTTGCGTCCGTCGATCATCTTCCGGGTGTGTCGGACGTCACCGTATCGGTGAACGAAGCGGGCTTGCCGCCGCATAACGGTTTGCCGGCAGGCACCGGCGAAATGCTCGATTCAGACCCGAACAACAACAGCGACAAGAGCGAAACCCACGTCGGCACGATCACCATCAGCCTTGGCGATGGCCCGTCGGTGGTGACGATCGAGGGGCATACTGTCGACGCGGGTTCTGTCGGCCAGATCATTCAGGGCCAGTACGGCGACCTGATGATCACCAGCTTCAGCTCCACCGCGATCGGCTACAGCTACACGTTGACCACGAATACGAGTGGCGACGATACGCACGATGTTTTCAAAATCAGCATCACGGACGTCGACAATCAAAATTCGTCGGCCAATTTGACGATCGACATCGTGAACGACGTGCCGGTTGCGCATGACGACACGAATGGTCTTGCGTCGGATACGACGACTATTGTCGGCAATGTACTGACGAACGACACACCGAGTGCTGACGGCAATTCGCATGTGACGACGCCCGGCATGATCATCCACGACTATGGTATGCTGACCCTAGGCGCGGACGGCAGCTACACCTATGATCTCAACACCTACAATCCGTACGTGGCGGCCCTGGCCAAGGGGCAGACGCTGACCGATGTGTACACCTATACGATGGCGGACGGCGATAACGACACATCGCAGGCGACGCTGACGATCACGATCACCGGCACGAACCACACGCCAACGATCACGGTGACGCCGACATCCCCGGTCAACAGCGCCGACGGCCATAACCTTGCGGACGAAGCGGGGATCCCCGGCATTGGTTCGGATGGAGATGCGGGTACGAACAGCAACGTCACCCACGGCACGTTTACGCTGACCGATTCGGACGGCGCTTCAGACATCAAGACCGTGACGATCACAGGCGCCGGTAATCCGGAAATGCTGACGGTCGTGCTGAACGGGGCTGGAGCCACTGTTGAAGGCCAGTACGGCACGCTGGTGATCGATGCCAATCCGGCGATCAGTGGTAACGCGGCGACCTACAGCTACACCTACACGCTAAACAAGCCCTATACCGACTCGCCAACCGTGCCGGGTCAGAATGTCGATTCAAACGCTGACAGCTTCACCATTTCGGTGACGGATGGCAGCAACGTATCGTCGAACTCGACGCTGACGATCGACATCAAGGATGACATCCCGTTCGCGCGGCCGGACACGAATAGCGTGACGGAAGGCGGGAAGCTCGAAGTCGATGCAGCTAACGGGGTTCTTCACAACGATGCCGCGGGCGCGGACGGATATGCGCTCAGTGGAGCGGTTGTCGGCGTCGCACACAGCGGCGATGCGTCGACGCCGGTGAACGGCAACGTCGGCGCCACGATAAGCGGCGATTACGGCACGCTGACGCTCTATGCGGACGGGCACTACACCTATCAAGCGGCGCCGGACAAGATCACCGCGAACGCGACGGACACGTTTGTCTATACGATCCAGGATGGCGACGGCGACCTGTCGACCACGACCCTGAAGATCGATGTCGCGAACGTAACGCTGGTTGGCGTTGACCAGGCCGGGACGGTTTACGAAGCGGCGCTGGACAAGGTGGCGGATCCGGCGGGCGGAGGTGTGCCGGCGGACCTTGCGGCCGGTACGGTTGACGGCTCCGATCCGACGAGCCGGCAGGAGACGACTTCGGGACAACTCACCGTCGCGGGCTCGGGCATCCTGTATACGGAGATCAGCGCGACGACGACCCACGGCGTGTTCCATCTCGGCACCGACGGCAAGTGGACATACACGCTGACGAGCCCGTACGAGACGACGCCGCACAGCGATGGCGACAACACGGTTGTGGGGGATCACTTCACCTACACCGCGACGGACGCGAACGGCAACACCACGACCGGCACGATCCAGATCAGCGTGGTCGACGACAAGCCAATTGCGCATGCTGACACCGACAGTGTCGGGACCGGGACAAGTGCGGACGGCAATGTGATCAGCGGTGTTGGCACCGTTGAAGGACCGGGCAACGCCGATATCCAGGGCGCGGACGGGGCGCATGTCTCGTCGGCCTACGGCAATGACGGCGAGGCCTCGGCGAAGACCGTTGGCACGAACACGGTCATTGATGGGCTGTACGGCAAGCTGACGATCTCGTCGGACGGTGAGTACAGCTACGCCCGGAATCCGGGGTCCAAGGGTGGTGTCGACGACGTATTCCACTACACGCTCACAGATGGCGACGGTGACTCGTCGTCGACGACACTGACGATCAAGATCGACGACTCGGCGCCGACGATCGGGAAGAACACGCCTGATGCGGGAGGCGATACGGCACAGGTTTACGAGGCAGGCCTTGCATCGACCACCACTGACAGGACGAACGAGCCTGCGGGCTCGCACGTTGGCGAAGCGGCCTATCCGACGACGGCTGGCGGGAGCATTGCATTCACATCGGTAGACGGAGTCGGTGCAGTCGCGCTGGGTGGCACGGCGTTGTCTGCCGACTCGGCCAACCCGACGGTGATCCATGACGCGATGACGGGCGACCTGAACGCGTGGTACGAGTACAATCCCACGACCGGTGCGGGAACGATCCACTATAGTTACACGCTTCTGGACAATACACTGGCCGATCCGTCTCCGCGGATCTTCAGTGTGGCGGTAACGGATGCGGACGGCGACGTCACGCCTGCGGGCTCTCTGACGATCAACATCGTCGATGACGCGCCGACGGCGGTAGCGGACACCGCCAACTTTGGCGCTGGCGCTGCGAATTCGTCGATCTCGGGTAACGTCGTTACAGGCGACCCCACGACGCATGCGGGCGCCGATACGGTCGGCGCGGATGGTGCGTCGATCACCGGCCTCGTCGGCTATCAAGGCTCGACCGATACTGATCCGGCCGGCGGCTTCGATGTCACGGGCCAGTTCGGCACGCTGCATATGGCGTCGGACGGGACCTACAGCTACACCCGCACGTCGGGCGCAGGCGGAATAGACACCTTCACCTACACGCTCACTGATGGCGATGGTGACTCGTCGTCGACGACGTTAAAGATCACGCTGGACGATACCGGCCGGCTGGTCGTCGGCTCAAGTGCCAGCGATGACGGTGTCCCTGACAGCGGGCAGACGCCGGACCCGGCGCACGTTGTCGACAATCCGGCGGGTACAAGCGGCCCGATCAACGGCGGTGCCGGAAATGATGTGGTGTTCGGCGATCCGGGCGCGGCCAGCACGGTCTCGCCGGGCGATGCGGCCAACATCGTCTTCGTGCTCGATACCTCGGCGAGTATGAACCAGAACGGCGTGACACGCCTTGCCGATATGAAAGCGGCCGTTATAGCGGCGCTGACCTCGCTCGAGCAGTCAGGCGCCGAGAATGTCCGTGTCCACATCGTCAATTTTGGAATCTACGGTCACGACGTCGGCACGTTCGATCTGATCAGCAATGGGCAGGCCAGCGCCACGACATTGAACGCGGCAATAAACGCGGTCAACGCGCTGACCACCGACGCCGGCACCAACTATGAAGCCGGCCTGACGCTTGCCCAGCAGTGGATTTCGGGCGGCACGATCGCTGTGACCGGGTCGACGTCCTTCGACGCGAATACCGGGAGCGACAACGATACGGCTCGAATCCTGACCTATGGCACGAGCAACGGCCAGCAGATCGCGCTGGTTTCAGCCTGGACCGGAAACGGAACGCAACCCAGCGAACTCGTTGACGTGAATGGCACCACGTCGGGCTGGGGTGTCGAAGGCGGGAGCAGCAATTCCACCGTACAGTCGGGCGAGCTGTTGCGCATCGATTTCGGTGCCTTCACGGACTTTGACGGCAGCGGAACCGGATATAATAACGCGACCGGTGTAGGTACCTTCCACGGACCTGAAAACGTGACGGCCGCGCAGATGGCCTTCAACTGGAGCACTGGAGCGGCCGCGTTCACCTACACCATCCATTTTGTGGGTGAAACGACGACCGAAACAGGATCCTTGTCGCTGACCAGCGGTTCTCAGACGGTGAACGTGCAGGGGACGAACGCTAACGCCGGAAAGTTCATCGATTACATCGAAGTGACGCTTACGTCCGGTACCGGTACGGTGGCTCTGCAGAATGTGACGCTGGGCTCCGGGGCGCTTCCTGGTGCGGACCTCAACACTGTTGTGTTTGTGTCTGACGGCGCGCCGAACGGCTACGTCGATTCGAACGGCAACGCTGTCATCAACACTGGCAGCGGCGGCGCTACTACAGCAATCAACGAGATCCTCGGTTCGGACGGTTCCAACGAAGTTGCCAATATCCTCGGGGCAGGCTTCAAGATCCAGGCCGTGGGTATCGATCTCTCGGGGGCACCGCTTGCGACGCTGGGCCAGGTCGAGGGCCCGACGGGTGACGGCGCCGACAATGTGTCGGGCGCCAGTCAGATGGCGCAGGTTATCGGAGCGCTCAGCGGTGGCGCTGTGCTTGCCGATCATGCCGGCAACGACGTTATCAACGGCGGAGCGGGCAACGACGTGATCTTCGGCGATGCGCCGAATACGGATCTGCTCGCTCAGAATGCCGGGCTGACGACGATGGCCGCCGGCTCCGGCTGGGCTGTGTTCCAGCAACTGGAGGCTCATGCCAGCACTGTCCCGGCTTATCAAAACTGGACCCGTGCCGACACCATCAACTACATCCTGGCCCATCAGGCCGAATTGGCGCAGGAGGGCGGACGCAGCGGCGGTAACGACAACATCACCGGCGGGGCGGGCAATGACATCATCTTCGGTCAGGAAGGCAACGACACGATCCATCACAATGTCGGTGACGGCAATGACATCGTGAACGGCGGCTCCGGCACCGACACATTGATCGTTACGAACACTGCCGATCCCGCCGGCAACGGTAACACCGGCGGCAAGGAGACCTTTACGATCGGTGTCGCCGTCGGAGGCGTCGACATTCTTCCGACCAGCGGCAGCTATGCCAACGCGCCGGACATTCAGCTTAGCTATCACAACGCCGACAATTCGATCAGCGGCGGTGTGCGGATGGATGGCGTCGAGGAGATCGTCATCAATCTCGGAGCCAATGGCGACACCGTCAACGTGACGAGCCCGCTCAACGGCACGGCTTTGGCTACGTCCACCATCACCGTCAACGGCGGTGCCGGCGACGACATGATCGACCTCACGGGCCGAAGCACTGGCGGCTCGAATCCGAGCGGCGATACCCATCGCGTCGTGGTGGATGGCGGTGGCAACAGCACGGGGGCGGGCGATCTCGGCGACGTCGTGAAACTCGACTTCCGGGTCAGCGACATCAGCGCGATTACGCACACCGGAACGAACGATGTGCAGATTACGCACAACGGCATCACCGACAGCTTCACCAACATCGAAACCTTCTATTTCATGGGTGATGCCACCGCGCATAGCCTGAGCGCCGTGCAGAACATCGACCTCGTTCCGCCGACGCTAACGTCGATCACGATCGACGACACCGCGTTGAAGATCGGCGACGCCGCCACGGTGACGGTCACGTTCTCGGAAGCCGTGACTGGACTCGAAGTCTCCGACTTCACAGCACCGAGCGGTTCATTGTCGAACCTTGTTTCCTCGGATGGAGGAATGACCTGGACGATGACGCTGACGCCGGATAGCGGAGTCACGGTTTCGGGCAACCACATCGCACTTGGGAACGGCAGCTATACCGACCTCGCCGGTAATGTCGGCTCTGGAGGTGCGTCTGCGGTCTCTTATGCTGTGGATACGCAGGCCCCGACCGTGACGATCAACGGTGACGCGGATCCGGTGACGGGCACCTCGGTCGTCTTCGATGTGGTGTTCAGCGAAGCGGTCACTGGCTTTACCGGTGCGAACATCGACCTGTCCGGTTCGACGGCGCCTGGCACCTTGTCCGCGATCGTCACAGGCAGCGGCGCGACGTATCAGGTGACCGTGACCGGCATGACCGGCAGCGGCAGCGTCGTGGCCTCGATCGGCGCGGGCGCGGCGACGGACGCCGCGGGCAACGCGAGCCTCGCTTCAACCAGCGTCGACAACGATGTGGCGTTCACGCTGGATCAGGCGCCGACCGACATTATCTGGAATGGGGTTGTGCCATCGGATTCGGCATTGCCGGGAAACAACGCGGTTATTGCCAACCTCGCTGCCGTCGATCCGGATGACACCACGGGATTTACGTATTCATTACTTCCTGGAAGCTCATCCGGTTTCACGATCAGCGCAGCGGGCGTCGTGACCAAGACCGGCGGCGCCATGGCGACGAACAGCACCTATACGCTGAATGTCCAGGTGACTGATGCCCACGGTGTTCCCTATGCGAAGACCTTCACCATTATTACGGGCACCACCGGCAACAATGCGGCACTGATCGGTGATGCGTCCGACAACATTATTTATGGGCTCGATGGCAACGACACTGTGACCGGTGGAGCGGGTCGTGACACCCTGTTCGGGCAGAACGGCAATGATACTTTCAACCTCGCGAACGGAGATTTCGTCGCAGGCGAAGTTATCAACGGCGGTGCCGGTACCGACAACATCACGTTGACCAATCCAACAACCGTCGACTTTACCACTGGTACGATTGCAAGTGTCGAAACGCTTAACGGCAGCAGTGGTGCCGATAACGTCACGATGTCCGCGCAGCAGTGGGCGGCATTCAACACAATCAACCTTCAGGGCGGAAGTGATGTCCTGAACGTGGTGGTTGATGGCGCGGTCAATATCTCGAGCGCAAGCACGACCAACGTTAGCAACGTCGAGACTGGCAATCTGGTCGGCAGCGATGGTGCGGATACGATTACGCTGAGCGGTGCCCAACTTAACGCAATTTTGCAGGGGACGGGCGGCACCATCAATCTGGGCGGCGGTGCCGACACAATCCATCTGACGTCGACGTCCACCGATCTGAATGCGCTCGACGACAATCACCTGATGGGAGTCGAAACGATTACCGCTGCCGGAGCGACCGCTGCGGTTACGATCAGTGTTGCCAGCCAGAGCGAAGGTTTTGCGCTGACGGGTGGTGACGGAAATGATACGATTATTGGTGGCAGCGGTGACGATGTTATCACCGGTGGCTTGGGCGCGGACATTCTGACGGGTGGTCTTGGGTCCGATACTTTCGTGATCGCGGCCGGAGATTCCACGCCGGTTACGGCGCAGGGGAGTAATGGTAACAGCAATACCAGAAACGCGAACGGTACTGTTTCCGGCTACGACGTCATCACCGATTGGGGTGCCGGCGGAACGGCGGACAAGCTTCACTTCAGCGTTGCGCCGGTTCTGGCTACGGCAGGAAGCGTGAACGGCGTCGACTCGACATTGACGATCGGCGGTCAAACCGTGAAGTCGCATTATGTCGATGCTACGACAGGCATGGCGACGTTCGATGACGTCAACAATTACTCCTCTGCGCTTGCGATCAGCTCAACCTCAAATCTTGCCGCCGTCGTTCAGTATCTGATGGGCACCGATATCGGCAGCGCCGGAGCTACGCTTGCGTTCTTGGCAACGATCAATGGCGTTACAAATACCTATGTCTACGAGCAGACCACGACCAATGCTGGCGGTTCTCTGGTCGAATTGACCGGGGTGACGATTACGAGCGTGCACGATCTCATCGGTGCGGGAAATGCGATCGACCCGATCGTCCTCGATCTTGATCACAACGGCTTCGCATTCACGTCGCAGGCCGATGGTGTCCAGTTCGACATCAACGGCGACGGGGCCAAGGATCAGGTCGCCTGGACGAACGGGCACGATGGTTTCCTCGCGTTCGACGTCAACGGCAACGGCAAGATCGACAACGGCAACGAACTGTTCACGCCAAGCTTCGCCGGCGGCCACTTTGCCGACGGCATGGCGGCGCTTGCCAGCCTCGACAGCAATCATGACGGCATCATTGACAGCGCCGATCAGGATTTCTCGAAGCTGCTGGTCTGGCAGGATGTCAACCACAACGGTGTCAGCGACGCCGGGGAACTGAAGGGGCTTGCCGAACTCGGCATCCTCAGCATCGATCTCGCGACCACGCCGGGGACGCCGATCGATGGCCAGACGATTCCGGCCCTCGGCACGTTCACCTACGTGGACGGTTCGAAGGGGTCGTATGTCCAGGTGGATCTCGCGACGTCGCTTGGTAAGGCTTCGGATGATAGCCACGGTCATACGCAATCGGGGACCGATGGCGTTGCCGATACATTCTCGCTGGTGACCACCGAGACAGCCGACACCATCCTCCACTATAACTTCGCCGAGGGGGACAAATTGGACCTGTCCGCGCTGCTCAACACCAACTTCGGACCGACGAGCAATCCGTCCGATTTCGTCAAGCTGGAGCAGCAGGGGACCGACGTTCACGTGCAGGTCGATACCAATGGACCGACCGGCGGAGCCCACTTCGTCGATGTCGCGGTGCTATCGGGCTACTCGATGAGCAACGCCGACATCGTGCGGGCGGTGTTTGCCGGACAGGAACATCAGCTCCATGTGACCTGAGTTCTGGCGACTTTCGCCAGTGACGACAATCCCGCCGAGGCAACTCGGCAGGATTTCATTTTGCGATACTGAAATTTCGGTTCGGCGGAGTAATTACCGCGGGCAGGGGACGGATTGCGTCAGATCTTTTGGCCGCTCTTGCCGTCTCCGACGGTGACGCTGATATGTTGGATTTCAGTGCGGCCGGCAGGGTATTTCACTTCGATGGTGGCGGCATCGACTCCGGAGAATTCCGGCTTGGACTTATAGAAAGCAATGTAGCCCGGCACTTCCAGCGCAAGACATTGCTTGTAATTGGTGGCGGTGACCTTGCCGCGTTTGATCTGAATTGAGCCGTTGGCGGGCGGCGTTACGAGACGGATCGAGGGCAGCGCTCCGCTGCTGCAATCGGGCTTGACGTTGAGGTATATCCCGACCTGAATATTCTTGGCGGGTGGCCCTTTGGCGGTCCGTTCGACGGTTTGGGTCTGGGCTGCCGCCACGTCTTGCAGGCAGATCGGCAATAAAAGCGAGAGAATGCCGACACCGGCAACGAACTCCCAGTGAGGGGGAAAGCGCCCTCCAACGGCCACGCCAGCACGCACGCCATGCCTCCATCATCGCAGTCGCGACCATTCGCATCGAAATCGCATCGGAGGCAATTCTAGCATGGAACGGATGCCGCGATAATCGCAATCGCGTCAGTCATGAGCGTTTCGCGCGCCGAACAGCAGCCGCAGCACGCGGCCGGTGAACGGCCGCAGCACGTCTACATCAAGATCGGCAATGAGCCGGCACCGAACGAAAACCCGGGCGAAGAGGGCGTGTCGTTGAGCACAAAACTTGCGGGCGGCTGCGGTTCCCGCGCCGTCGTTTCGGTATTTGGCTCCTCCATCACATCCATCCCATCAGATGCCGGCGCGACGGTGCTCCAGTCGATGTTGAGGCGCTGGGTGAGATAGGGGGTTGCGAACAGGCTCACGCCGCCACCGTTAAGGGCATAAAGCGGTGTGAAATGCCGAAGTTCACTGTCGGGAGTTATCGCCGAATAGCGATTGTCCAGAACGACCCATGCACCGGCGTTGCGCACAGCAAGAACCGCATGATCCTCTCGAATAGATCGGTCGCGTACCAGGAGAACACGGAGGTCGGATTCAGGAATGCCGGCTTCACGAAGTAGGGCGTACTTGGCTATGGCGTAATCCTCGCAGTCGCCGCGGCCCGAGGCGAAAGATGCTAACGGCGCGGACCAGACATCGACGGTCCCGTGCTGCACCAGGTCGCTGGTGTAATGGATGGCCCCGTTGACCAGGCGATTGACGGTTTCCATCTGTGCGCGGCCATCGTGGCCGCGAATGTCATCCATCATCAGCACAAAGCGAGCCGCTGCAGGATTGCATGTCGAGCGGTCGTCCCGGCACCTGGCAACTTCCTTGAGGTCGTTCTTGATATCGCGCATGACGGCGCGCCACTTCCGCCACAGCACGCCTTCCGGTGCGCGGAACGCAAACAGGCCAAATGGCTCCTCCGTACTGTTTGCGGTGGCTGAGGAAATAATCGCGGGCGCATCGGAGGCGACGTCGGTGTCGACAGCCGATGCGACACGCACCGGTGACTCCACATTTGGCTTACCGTCGAGCTTTGCCAGAACACCATTGATGGAAAAGAATCGCGCGGTGGTGGCTTGCGGCCGAGTTTGAATCGCCGGCGGCGCCTGCATCGAAGGCGTCACCAGGTCGTCGAAAATATGTTTCCTTGGCTTCTCTCGTGTCGCCGCGTCCGCCCCCGCTGAGCTATAGGCCAGAATGGCCAAGGCAACGAGTACGGATACGGCAACGCCCGCCCGCAAGTCGGTCAACATGATGACGCCCCTGTTTCCGGAGCGTCGTCAGCTTCGGCTGATCGCACTCCGTGTTGACGTCATCTGTAGGGGGCGGGAACTAGAACGACGTTAAATTGCGTTCACTCTCGAAGTCATTGTGGTTTCAGGCGTAATGAGATCAAACCGAAATTCGTAAGATTAAAATCAATGCCGAAGTAATGGCGCGTTAACGCTGATATTTTCTGAAGAGGGGCAGGTGAAACAGGTTCAGAGTATCGGCCGTTGCGATAATCGCAACGGGGCATCTGCCGCGCGAGCGTGCCGCTTGCCGACAAAAGCGGTGAAGGCGAGGACAGAGTGCCCTCGACCAGAATAAATGATGAGCAGGAATGAAAGGCGATTGGCGGTGTCGGGGGGCCGGTGAATTGCCCGACCATATATCGCTCGTGCTCAAGGCCGAGGTAGCGAAGGCCGAAGTTATCGACCTAATGTTCGCGCAACGCTTCCTGCTTGAGCATTCTTGCCGGCTTCAACATATAGTCGAGCACGGTCTTTTGCCCCGTAAGAACCTCGACGGTGGCGATCATGCCCGGAATAATCGGAAGTGGTTGCGCATCCGTTCCGAGATGGTTTTTATCGGTTCGCACCATCACACGATAGAATGTCTCGCCCTTTTCTCCGCGCTCCGGCTTTTCCTCCGCGATGGTATCGGCGCTGATGCGTTCGACCTTCCCGACGAGCGACCCGTATACCGATGAATCGTAGGCCGATATCTTTACAACGGCCTCCTGACCGGGCCGAATGAATGCAATATCCTGCGGACGAATGCGGCCTTCGACAAGCAAGCTGTCGTCCAGCGGGACGATTTCCATGAGGTTGCCGCCGGGCTGCACGACGGCTCCGATTGTCGTGATATTGACCTTGTTGACGATGCCGTGCACCGGCGATCGCAACTCGGTTCGCAGCACGCGATCCTTGGCCGACTTGATATTCTCGTCGAGCACGGCGAGGTCGCCGCGCGATTTGGCAAGATCTTCGTCGGCCTGGGCGCGAAGGGTCATGCGTGCGCCTTGCAGCCGCGACTGAGCCTCCTGAATGCCGGCCTCCGCCTTTGCCATTGAAGCCTTGGTCACTTGAAGCTGGCCGGTCATCTCACTGGCCTGACGATCGATGCGAAGCATTTCGATCTCGGGGACGACCTTCTGCTTATAAAGATTTTTGGTGAGTTCGACTTCGCGCTGCAGATACTTCAGCGTATCCACGAGCTTGGTTTCTGTCGCCTTGTACTCGTCGTACTCCCGGCGCCGCTGCGATTCCTGTTGCTGGATCGTATCGATGTCCTGAGCCAGCTTGCGGGCTCGCGCGTCGAACACGCTGCGCTCCGCCGCGACGGCTTGAGGCGACGCTCGCATCAGTTCCGGCGAGAACTCGAGCGTCCCATTGCCCGCGGCTTCGGCTTCCAGGCGCTCGACACGCGCCGCCATTGCCGAGCGGCGCTCACGGATCTCGCCGAATTCCGAGGCGAACTTGGTATCTTCGATGCGGATCAAGGGCTGGCCTTGCTCGACGATCGTGCCTTCCTGAACGAGAATTGCACTGACGATCCCGCCTTCCAGCGTTTGCACCACCTGCATCTGGCGTGTCGGCACGACGCGTCCGTTGCCGCGTTTGACTTCGTCGAGAACGGCAAAGTGCGCCCAGATCAGCGCGGCGATCAGCGTCGCGAGGGCCGACAGAAGAATCAGGCGTGACGTTCGTGGCGTACGAAGGTCCACGGCGGCGCGAACGTCGTTGGCGAATGCAAAATCAGTGTGCTGCATTGGTTCTAACTGCCGCCGGTTCAAACTTCACGGCGGTCTCCGCCGGTCGTTTCGGACCGGCTTGAAGTGCGGCAAGAATCTTTTCACGCGGTCCGTCGGCGACGAGCTTGCCGCGATCAAAAACCAGAATGCGATCAACGAGTGACAGCAGCGAGGGGCGGTGTGTCGAAACGATGATCGTCATATCCGTCTTTGCCAGGGCCTTCAGCCGCTCAAGGAATTCCGCTTCGCTTCGTACGTCGAAGTGGGCGGTAGGTTCATCCATAAAAATAATTTTTGGTTTGCGGATTAATGCGCGCGCCAGACCGATGGCCTGCTTTTGCCCGCCGGAGAGGCTGCGCCCACCCTCCGAGATCGGCATGTCGAATCCCAGCGGATGGCCGGCAATGAATTGTTCCACGCCGGACAGGCGAGCGACTTCGAGAACCTCCGCATCCGTTGCGGATGGGCGGCCCAGGGTGATGTTGTCCCGGAGCTTGCCGAAAAAGAGATCGGTATCCTGCATCACGAAGCCGATGCCGGTACGCAGATCCGCGGGATCGTATTGCCGGGACTCGATGTCATCGATGGTGATGCTGCCTTCAAGCGGCTCGTAGAAGCCCGACAGCAGCCGGCCGATCGTGGTTTTTCCCGACCCCACGCGTCCGATGATGGCCACTCGTTCCCCTGGAGCGATCTTGAATGAAATCCCTTCGACCGCGCTCTCTTTGCTCGCCGGATATTTGAAGGACACGTTGTCGAACTTGATGGCGCCTCGGTCGATGGTCCGTGCAACGTAGGTTCGGCCCGGGGGGCGCTCACGTTCGAGCTGCATCAGCTTGTCGATCGCGCGCAGGGATACCATCGTCTGGGTGAAGCGCGTGATCACCGATGCAAGACTGGAAATCGGTGCGAGGACGCGCCCGGAGAGCATGTTCGCCGCAATCAATGCACCCATCGTTATCTGTCCGTCGAGGATGAGGAACACCCCGACGACGACAAGCATCATGCTGGTGAGTTGTTGTGCGGAACTGGAAATCGTCAGCGCCAGCACGGACCAGAAATGAACTTCTTCGCCTGAGCGCGCGGTTGCCGCAACCGAACGTTCCCACGCGGTCTGCATGCGGGCTTCGGCGCCGGTCGCGCGTACGGTCTCGATGCCGGACAGTGACTCAACCAGGACGCCGTGCCTTGCCGCGGATTCGGCCTGCAACCGGTTGATCGCGCGGTCCAGCGGCCGCTGCAGGATCAGGCCCGCGCCGATCACCACTGGCAGCATGAGGAGCGGTATCCACGCCAGCGGCCCGGCGATGATGAACAAGACGCCGATGAATATGATGGCAAACAATAGATCGGTTGCGGAAACCACGGTGCCGGAGGTGAAGAACTCGCGGACCGAATCGAAATCCCGCATCTGGTTGGCGAGAATCCCGACCGATGTCGGCCGATTGGCCATCTTCAGTGCAAGGATGTGCTCGAAAATATCGGCGGCAAGAACGACGTCGATCTTTTTGCCGGTCACGTCGATGATGTAGCTGCGGACAATTCGGATAATGAAATCGAACACGATCGCGAGGCCGAGGCCGACGGCAAGGGCGATCAACGACGGAATCGCGCCGTTCGGAACCACGCGGTCATAGACATTCATCGTGAACAGCGGTGCGGCGAGCGCGAGCATGTTGACGAGAAGCGCAGCCAAAGCGACGTGAGTGTAATTCTGGCCAAATCGGCGGACGACGGACCAGAACCAATGCTTTCGCGGAAGATCGCCGGCAGCAACGGTGCGAGCGTCGATGGTGGATGGTTTGGCCAGAAACACATATCCGGTGAATCCGGCGGCGATATCCGCGACTGGCAGCGATTTGACTTCATCCGGAAGTGCAGGATCGACGACCCGCATCGTCCGGTTTTCGTCGTCCCGCCCAATCAACACCAGAGCGATGCCACTTTTCATGATCAAAAGCGCGGGCAACACCAGGGAAGGAATATCGGACAGCGCGCGTTTTGCCGGTTCGACCTCAAGACCGGCTCTGAGCCCTGCGCGCTCGACGAGGGACGCGCTCAATCGCCCGTCGACAATGGGCAATCCAGATATCAATGCCTCACGGCTGATCGCGCGGCCGTGGTAGGCCGCCAGGTAGATCAACGCCTCTGCAAGAGGGTCATGGGGGTCTGTTGCCTCAACAGGATCCGGGTCTTGCTGAGGAAGAGGAGTGGCCGCGCTTCCAGTCACTGATCGTAGTCCTTGGTTAAGACTTACCTAACCACCATAGAACAGCTCGCCGCAAAATGCGGGGAAACTGTGAAACAAGGCTAATACGAAGCGTTAATGACGATGCCCGCCGCGCGATCCGCGTCGCCGGGTTTCCACTTCAGGGAGCGTCTGCTGGCGAGCGGTTTTGCTCGCCACTATTTAATTACCGGCAGGAACTACTTTGCGTGGCTAGCCTGCCACTTCGACGCAGCGTCAACCAGTTCGGCCACGGGGTTGATTCCGGACCAGCGGTTGGAGAAATCCGGGGCGGAATTGCCTGCCGGCTGGCCCGCAGCTGCAAAGTTAAGGGCCGGAGCGGCCGGCAACGGCTCGACTTTCAGCGGCTCAGGACCGGACTTCGGCAGGTTTATCAGCACCGGCGCAACCTTGGTTGGGAAGAGGCCGAATGGCTGGACGGGAAGCGGGGCTGCATCGGCTGGCGGTGGCGCCTTGATGTATTCGATCAATCCGCCCATCGCGGCCAGCAACTGATAGTCCGCGAAAACGGCTACGCTCTGGGTTGAGATCAGGGAGACCAAGCCGTTGAAAAGCTGGTTCTGGCCGTTGAGCAGGTCGACCAGCGAACGCTGGCCCAGTTCGTATTCCTTCTTGTAGGAGACGATGACCTTGCGATCCGATGCAATCTGCCGATTCAACGAAGCGATTCGATCCGCTGTAAGCGTCCGCGCGGCCCATGCACGGTCGATGGATTCCACGGCGTCGCGCTGAAGGCGCGCATGGCGCATGGTGTTTTCAATATAGCGTTCGGACATTTCCTTCCGGCGCCAGCTATCCTGGCCGCCGCGGAAGATATCCCAGCTTACGACCACCTTGGCGCTTACGTCGTCGCGATGCCCGACATAGCTGTCGGAATCCACGCCGGTTGTTCCGCGCGCCTCCAGATAGACGTTGGGAACGAATGCGCCCGCGGTGCTGTGGAACGCGTATTCGGCAGCCTTTGCGTCTGCTCCGGCAGCCTTGATCGTCGGATTGAAACGAACCGCAATCGCGAGAGCCTTGTCCTTGGAAAAGGGCATGCCTCCCAAACGTCCCGGCGTACGCAGATTGATAGGCTCGATGCCAACGGCCCTGCGGTACTTCGCACGGGATTCGTCGAGGCTTTGCCGGAAGCCCGCCAACGTCGCTTCGGCATTTTCGACGCGCTCGCGGGTCTGTTCAAGATCGCCTTCGCCGGACCGGCCACCCTGGAAACGCGATGTGACGTTCGCCAGCAGGCTGCGATGGACCCTGACATTGTCTTCCGCGATCGCGATCAACCGGGTGTAACGGGTAATGTCGATATAGGCTTCGGCCGCGTCGAGGGCCAACAGTTCCGTCCGCTCCTGAACGCGTGCCGCTGCGGCGTCCACGCGAGCGGCCTGACGCCAGATTTCATTGATCGAGGAAAAGCCGTCGAACACCAGTTGCCGAACGACGATAGATGCCGAGCGGCCGTTGAGCCACCTGTTATTCCCCAAGGGAGCCGGGATGATATCCTGATTGAACCGTTCGGGTCCGTTTCGAGTCTCGAGTCGAACCTGGGGAGCAGGGTCGATTGTTGTTGCCGCAATTCCGACTCGGTCGCCCGCCGGTTGGCCGATGCCTCGCCGACGCCGGGGTGCGTCTTAATGGCTTGTTTTAAAGCATCATTTATCAGAAAAGCTGACTGCGCAGCGGCGCCGCTAGAACAGATACAGCCGAGGATCACCGCCGAAGCGGCTACACCTAGCACGCGCATTTTCCCAGTCCCCCGAGGTCAAAACATAATTAAAAAGATCAAGTAATCTTGTTCAAGGCTAGCAGATTGAGGCGAATTCCGAAACCGGTTCTACCTCGAGTTTCAGCGAATGTGGCCAAAAAGCAACAAAAATTAGGTAGTTTTCGACCGTTTCCGGACGATGCGTAAGAGAAAATTCACCTTATTGGCGAGTGAGTCCATCAAATCGATGCTGGTCGGCTAGGATTTTATTCAAGAAAGGCCCTGGCAGTCCGGGCGATGTTGTTCGGCAAAGCCGATACGAGCCTTTGCACTTCTCGATTCGTTTGGGCGAGCATCGGTGGAGCCGAGCCGAAGGATCCCTCTCGAGAGGATGCCTCTTGAGATTTTCCTTGCCGAGACATGGCTGGCCGGTTCATTCGGCTGCTTGCTTGATGGCCTGGTTTGCGTCCGGAGCCGGTCGAGTGTTCCTGGATCGACCCCAGCCGGACAACAGGTTCGATAGTTTGTCGAGATAGAGATAGACGACGGGCGTAGTGAATAGCGTCAACGCCTGGCTGACCAGTAGACCGCCGACCATGGCGTAGCCGAGCGGTTGGCGGATTTCCGATCCGGTGCCGGTGCCCAGCATCAGCGGCACGCCGCCCAGCATTGCCGCCATGGTGGTCATCATGATCGGGCGGAAGCGTATCAAGGCCGCCTTGCGGATTGCAGCTTCCGACGACAGTTTTTCGTCGCGCTCCGCGGCAATGGCGAAATCCACCAGCATGATGCCGTTTTTCTTGACGATGCCGATCAGCAGCACGATGCCGATAAGTGCGATCAGGCTGAAGTCGTAGCCGAACATCATCAAGCTCGCCAACGCACCGACGCCTGCCGAAGGCAATGTGGAGATGATCGTCAGCGGATGAATGTAGCTTTCGTACAGGATGCCGAGGATGAGATAGACCACCACCAGCGCGGCAAGGATGAGTAGCGGCACCGTGCCGAGGGATTGCTGGAAGGCTTGTGCGGTCCCCTGGAAACTGCCGTTCAACGTTGCCGGCGCTCCCATATCGGCTACCGCCTTGGCAATCGCCTCAGTGGCTTGCCCCAGTGCGACGCCCTGTCCAAGATTGAAACTGATCGTCGTTGCCGGGAACTGACCCTGGTGGCTGATGGAAAGCGGCTGCACCGGCACCGTCGACCATTTGGCGAATACCGAGAGGGGGACCTGGTCGCCCGTGGTCGGTGACTTGATATATATCTTGTTCAAGCTGTCGAGTTGGCCCTGAAGTTCGGGCAGAATTTCCATGACGACATGGTAGCTGTTGACCTGAGTGAAATACTGCGCGACTTGCCGCTGCCCGAAGGCGTCGTTCAGCGTATCGTCGATCAGCTGCGGCTGGATGCCGTAGCGTGACGCGGTATCGCGGTCTATGGTCAGTGTAAGGGTCGTGCCCTCGGTCTGCTGGTCGGTTGCGACGTCGCGCAATTCCGGCAGCGTTTTCAGCTTGGCGAGGATTTTCGGCGCCCACGAATTCAACTCTCCGAGGTCGGAATCCTGCAAGGTGTATTCGAACTGCGTGCGTGTCGCGCGTCCGCCGAGCCGGACGTCCTGCGCCGCCTGCAGGAAAGCGCGCGCGCCTTGCACCTTGTCGAACTCCGGCCGCAGCCGCGCGATGATCTGTTGCGCATTGGCTTTGCGCGTATCACGCGGCTTTAACGTGATGTACATGCGTCCATTGTTCAGCGCGCTGCCGCCGCCGCCGATGGCCATCGCAACGCTGGCGACATCGGGGTCGGCAAGCACGATCGTGCCGAACTGCTCCTGAATGCGTTTCATCTCGGCAAAAGAGACATCCTGGCCTGCTTCCGTCACGGCGGTGAGGAGGCCGGTGTCCTGTTGCGGAAAGAATCCCTTGGGGATGACCACGAACAGATAGCCGGACAAGGCAACGGTGGCGAAGAACACGCACAGCGTGGTCAGCCGCCAGCGCAACACCAGGTCAAGGCCGCGCGAATAGGCCCGGAGCAGGGCATCGAAGCCGCGTTCGCTGAGCTGATAGATGCGCCCGTGTTTTCCCTCTTCGCTGTGCGCCTTGAGGAAACGCGAGGCCATCATCGGCGTCAGCGTGAGTGACACCACCAGCGACACAAAGATGGTCATGGCGAGCGTCACCGCGAATTCGCGGAACAGCCGGCCGATGATGCCGCCCATCAACAGCAACGGAATCAGCACGGCGATCAGCGAAATACTGATAGAGACGATGGTAAAGCCGATCTCGCCGGCACCTTTCAGCGCGGCGGCGAACGGCGTTTCGCCTTGTTCGACGTATCGCGTGATGTTTTCCAGCATGACGATGGCATCGTCGACGACAAACCCCACCGAAATGGTCAGCGCCATAAGCGACAGGTTGTCGAGCGTATAGCCGAATGCCCACATCAACGCGCAGGCGCCGAAAAGGGCGAGCGGAACGGTGATGCTGGGGATGATCGTCGCCCAGATGCTGCGCAGGAAAAGGAAGATGACCATCACCACCAGTACGATCGTCAAGAGCAGCGTGTACTGGACGTCCTGAACGGCCGCGCGAATGGTCTGGGTCCGATCGCTCAGAATCGAAACATGGATAGCGGGGGGAATGGCGGCGATCAGCGACGGCAGCTTGGCCTTGATCTTGTCCACCGTGTCTATGACGTTGGCGCCCGGCTGTTTGAAGACGACAAGGAAGACGCCGCGTTTGCCGTTCGCCCATGCCGCCTGCTTGGTGTCCTCGGGTCCGGTGACGGCTCTGCCAATGTCGCGAATTCGCAGCGGCCCGCCATTGCGGTAGGCGATGATGACGTCATTCCAATCCCGGGCCTTGAGCAACTGGTCGTTGGCGTAGATCGTGAAACTTCGCGTCGTACCGTCAACGTTGCCCTTTGGGCTGTCGACAGTGGTGACGGCAAGCTGGCTGCGCACGTCCTCGAGCGACAAACCCTTGGCCACCAGTTTCGCGGGATCGATCTGAATGCGGATGGCGGGCTTCTGCTGGCCGCCGATGGTGACCTGGGCGACGCCGGAAATCTGGCTGATCTGTTGCGCCATCTGGGTGTCGGCGTAGTCGTCAACCTCGGTCAGCGGCAGGCTGTCGGAAGTCACCGAAAGCAGCAGGATCGGTGAATCGGCCGGATTGACCTTGCGATACGTCGGCGGAGAGGGGAGGTTTTTCGGGAGCTGGCCGCCGGCGGCGTTGATGCCTCCAAGAACATCGTTGGTTGCGGTGTCGATGCTGCGGTTGAGATCGAATTGAATGGTGATGGCGGTCGAGCCCAGCGAACTCGTCGACGTCATCTGGGAGATACCGGGTATCTGCGCGAACTGCCGTTCCAGCGGCTGCGCCACGGAGGACGCCATGGTCGCGGGACTGGCGCCGGGCAGGCTCGCGGAAACCTGAATGGTCGGGAAATCGACTTGCGGCAATGGCGCTACCGGGAGCAACGGGTACGCCACCACACCGACAAACAGGATGCCCGCCATCAAAAGCGATGTTGCAATCGGATAGCGTATAAACGGCGCCGATATGCTCTCGTTCATGACTATCTGGCCTTGGCCGGAGCGGGCCTGTCGTCCGCGACCCTTGTCGCAACGGTGGAACCGGGCTGCACCCTGTATTGTCCCGATACGATTACGTTCTGACCGGGATCCAGACCTTGCGTGATGACCGTGCGGCCGTCCGTCGAGGCGCCGATCGCAATTTTCCGCTGTTCCGCCTTGTTGTCGCGATCGACGGCGAAAACATAAAGACCGTTCGCGCCTCGCTGAACCGCATCGTCCGGAACGGTCACTGCGTCTTTCAAGGTATTGATGAGCAGCCGCGTTGAAACCGACTGGCCCGGCCACAGCGCATGGTCCCGATTATCAAACACGGCCTTCAGGCGGATCGTTCCGCTTGTCGTATCAACTTGGTTGTTGATGAGCGCCAGCGTTCCCCTGGACAACTCTCTCTTGCCGTCCGTCGACAGTGCAATCACCTGGGGCGAATGTGAAGCAAGTGCATCCTTGATTTCCGGCAGCCGCTCTTCCGGTGCCGTGAAGATAACGGCGATCGGCTCGATCTGGGCGATGTTGACGATGCCGGTCTGGGTCGAGGCGTTGACGATATTGCCCTGGTCCACCAGACGGAAGCCGGTGACGCCAGCAATCGGTGCCCGGATCGTCGTGTAGTCAAGTTGCGTCTGGGCGTTGGCGATGGCCGCGTCGTCGGCCTCTATTTGCGCCGTGCCCTGTTGCACCGTGGAACGCTGCGTGTCGGTCTGTTGCCGTGTCGCGAACTCGCCGAGCTTGGTGTAGCGCTGCAGGTCGAGCTTGGCGTTGGCAAGGTTGGCTTCATCCTGATCCTTCTTTGCCTTGGCCTGATCGAGCGCCGCCTGGAACGGGCGAGGGTCGATCCGGGCAAGCAGGTCGCCCTGCTTGACTAGCTGTCCCTCCTTGAAGGCGATGGTGTCGATTTGTCCATCGACACGCGTTCGGACCACGACCGTATTGAAGCCTTGAACGGTGCCCAGTCCCTCCAGATAGACCGGAAAGTCAGTCTTTTCGACGGATGCCACGGTGACGGGGACGGGCAGGCCCTTCGGCGCCGTCGACTGAGCCGTTTCTTGTTCGGCATGAAAATGATGCCAGCCCAGATAGCCGCCGCCGAGCACGACGGCGGTTGCCAAAATCCAGCGGAAGGTTCGCGAACCGGTCATATCCGTCTGACTCAAGACTCGTCGCGCCGGGAGCGGGCTCCCAAGCCTTGTAATTCTTAATATGCGTGCACTTAATGTGTAAACACACTATAATTTGAGAATGCTTTCTTTTCGGCAATGTTCGTGGTGACGGCGGCTGATGACCACAGACCTCAAGCGGCAGATCGTTGCTCAACTCGTTGAGAGTTCGCGGTTGCTGCGCAATTACATTGACGCGAAGGCCAAGGGCCGTGGCACCACCCGCGCGCAGTGGATCGTGCTGTTCCGGCTGCGGCAACAGGAAGGCCTGTCTCAAGTCGATCTGGCGGACGTCCTTGAGTTGCAGCCGATTTCGCTGGTGCGACTGCTGGACCGACTGGTCGAGCAGGGGTTGCTGGAGCGGCGGCCGCATCCGAAGGATCGGCGGGCGAACAAGCTGTTTCTCACCCGGGCTGGGCGCAAACTCGTCGACGACCTCGATAGCCTGCGTGATGCGATCGCGGCCGATGTCCTCAGGGACATTCCTGACAGCGCTCTGGAGATCAGCCTCGACGTTCTCAAGAGCGTCAAGGATCACGTCAAAACAGGCGATGACAAGCCTGCTGATGTCGCCGCCGAATAACCCGCGCGCGCCGCGACATGATCTTGGCTGATGTCGGTGGAAACGACATTGTATCGGGATGCGCTCTCGGCCATACCACTCCGCCATTCAAGCCAGGGTGCATGAATGCACGGCACACCCAATGATCGCGGAGACAGCTATGGACGAATTGAACGGGCGGATGCTGGCGTGCCAAATTCTTATCACGGGTTTGATCGCACGCGTGGCCAACGATTCACCTGATCCGCTTCGCTTTCTCACCGACTTTCGCGACGAGATCAAAGCAGTTGTGAGTCAGGTCGCGATTGCTGGCCTCCAGGACACGGATGGTGTGCGCGCAAGTGCGCAACGGACGGTCGATGAGCTTTTCTCTTTGCTGAAAGCGCCGACCGCGGATTGACCGGACCATCGTCGGTGAAGCTGGATTGCTAGTCATTCCGGCCGCCAACGTCGCAGTCCAGGGCTTCGATGCGCTACGCGCTCCGCTCAATTTAGAACCATTATTATCTGGATGGATTCAAAAGTAGTCCAAGGGCAATTTTACTGAATCGCGTTGACCCTTCAGGCCGCCGCCGATACGACCATGTGACAATTTGTTTCTGCGACAGTTTGTAGCGAGGTCGTTCGCTGTCGGTCTGTCGGTCTGTCGGAATTTGCTGGGCGGAAGATGAATACCACCAAAATCAAGGCACCAAGGTCACTTAGGTCGGACCTGGCGATCATCGATATCGACGGGAAATCCGATAGCGTCTCCACCTATAAAGTGTCTGCCGTCGCGGGTTTGGTCGCCGTCGCGTCGTTCAGTCCCGCTGAAGCTCAGCAGGTGTCCCTCCCGCCGGTCACGGTCGATGCCCCGATCGCGCGCCCGCGGCCTGCCACGACGAGGCCTTCTCCCGATCAACTCCGCGCGCGCAGTGCCTTGCGGCGAGCCGCTCGCCGCGCACAGCCGGCGCAAGCGGCGCCGGTCGCGTTTCCCAATGCCGGCGGATTGCAGGCGCCCGACGCCAACCCTTATGCCGATGCGGCTGCGCCATACAAATCCGATCGGCTTGCGTCGTCGAAATTTACCGAGCCGCTCCTCAATACGCCACGCAGCGTCACGGTGCTGACGAAAGAGTTGCTCGAGGACAAGAACGCATCGACCTTGAAAGAGGTTGCGCGTACCACCGCAGGCGTGACGCTGGGGACGGGCGAGGGAGGCAATGCCTTCGGTGATCGCTTCTTCATTCGCGGCTTCGACGCGCGCAACGACATCTTCGTCGATGGTATTCGCGATCCCGCAGTCAGCATTCGCGAGAATTTTTTCACCGAACAGGTCGAGATCCTGCGCGGGCCGGCGTCATCCTACGCGGGGCGCGGCACCGCCGGTGGTGCGATCAACATCGTCACCAAGCAGGCGACGGATCGCAATTTCTACAACGCCGAGACCACACTCGGTACCGATGCGACGCGGCGAGTGACCTTCGACGTCAATCAGGTGATCAACCCGACCCTGGCGGTGCGGGTCGGCGGCCTATTCCAGGAAGCGGGCGTGGCAGGGCGGGCCCTCACCACCGATGATCGCTGGGGAACGTTTGCCGCGGTGAAGTGGACTCCTACCGACGGCATCAAGATAACGGCGAACTATATCCATACCGATCTCGATGCGCTGCCGGATTTCGGCGTACCTTATTACAAGCAGGGCAACGTTCCGGTTACCGAAGTCGGTGTGCCGCGAAACACCTACTACGGCTTCGTCAATCGCGATTTCCAGAAGACCACGCAGGATATCGGAACGGTCTCCGGCGAGGTGCATGTCAACGATTACCTCACGTTGAACAATCGCTTCCGCGCGCAGCGTTCCGTATCGAACTATATCGGAACGATTCCGGAAGCCCCGATAACGACCAATCCGAATCCCTTGCTGTGGACCTTCACGGCAAATCCGCAGAGCCGATACCAGACGACGGACGTTCTTGCCGATCAGGCGGATGCAACGTTCAAATTTGATACCGGACCCATCAAGCACACCGCCGTTGCCGGTGTCGAGGTGTCGCGGGAACGCGTCTCAATCGATAAATACACCGGCCTGTCGTCGGAAGCGATCGGCCCGGGCGCGTTCAACGGTAGCGGTAGCCTGGCGGGCCAATCCATTTTCGCGCCGTCGTATAATTTCATACCGTTTAGCGGAACGCCTTCGCTTGTTGGCAACCCGACGGTCGTTCCGATCGACACCAAGAGCATCTACCTGATCGAGACCGCGAACTATCGCGACCTCGTTATCCTCAATGGTGGCGTGCGTTACGACGATTACGACGTCAGCGCTTCAAACAAGATGGGGTCGGTCTCGGCGAACTCCGGAATGTTCAACTACAATGGCGGCATCACCATCAAGCCTCTGCCGTTTGCCAGCGTGTACGCGGCGTATGCGACCTCATCCAATCCGGTCGGCGCCGAACTCGATGGCACGTCGGTCGCGTATGGCGGCTTCAATCCGGCCTCGCTGGTCAACCAGGTGTTCGGGCCTGAGCAGAACAAGGCGGCGGAAGTCGGCACCAAATGGGAGTTGTTCGACCGGCATGTGCTTGCGACCGCCGCACTGTTTCAGACCACAAAGGACAACGCGCGGGAGACCATTCCCGCCGGGCTGCCCAATGCCGGCAATATCGTTGCGGGCGCTTCCTTCCGTGTTCAAGGCGTGGACCTTGGGATTGGCGGCAACATCACCGAGAAGTGGAGCGTTTTCGGCGGCCTCGTTCTGATGGAAAGCAAGGTTACCAAGTCGGTGGTGGCTGGAAACGTCGGCGATCAATTGGCCAACGTCGCTCACCAGTCGTTCAACGTGATGACGAAGTACAAATTTGATGACGGCTGGGAACTGGGCGGGCAGGCGACGTATCGCTCGAAGATTTACGGCGGTACGTTGCTGGCGGCAAATCAGGGCACCCAGCTTCCAAGCTATTGGCGGTTTGACCTGTTTGCCGAGAAGAAGTTGACCAAGAATCTGACCGCAAAGGTTTTCGTCAACAACATCTTCAACAAGCTCTATTACGATGCGCTCTATCAAAGCGCGGCGCCGTTTGTGTTCGTTGCGCCGGGCCGCTCCGCGTCATTCGTTATTTCCGCCAAATTCTGACGGCAGCCCGGGATGCGAATGCGATGCTGATTTGTATTCCGGATATCCTCGGTAAGGCCGATGTGGCGGATTTTCGCCGCATCGTGGATGCTGCGGAATGGGAAGATGGCCGCTCGACCGCCGGCGCGCAGTCTGCGCTGGTCAAGAAGAACGAGCAGTTGCCGCCCGACGGCGAAGTGGCCCGAAGGCTCGGAAGCAGGATCGTGTCGGCCCTGACCTCGAATCCGAGGTTCATTGCCGCCGCCGTGCCGCTGCAGATCTTCCCGCCGCTGTTCAATCGTTATGTTGCATCGAACGGCCACCATTTCGGCATCCATGTCGACAACGCCGTGCGCGGGGACCACCTGACCGGCCGAAGGATACGCACCGATCTGTCGGTGACGTTATTTCTGTCGGACCCCGACGAGTATGACGGGGGAGAGCTGGTGGTGGAGGACAACTACGGCTCACATGAGGTCAAGTTGCCGGCGGGAAGCCTGGTACTTTATCCAGCGTCCAGTCTTCATATGGTGACGCCGGTGACGGCCGGAACGCGGGTTGCGTCTTTTTTCTGGATTCAGAGCATGGTACGAGACGCCCACGCGCGGACCATGATCTACGATCTCGATACGGCCATCCAGAGTCTGGTCGAACGTCTGGGACGTGATGACCCTGAAACGGTCAAATTGACCGGCATCTATCACAACCTCATTCGTTACTGGGCAGAAGTATGAACAAGTCGATGTTTCAGATGCTGCGCTTGGCTGTTGTTGGGGCTTGCCTAGCGCTGGCGGTGCCGGGTATGGCGCAGCAACAGCCGGCTGGTGCGGCTTCGCAGAATTCGCCAGCTTCGACGCAGCCGGTAACGGCCCCGGTGCAGCCCGCCGCCGCTGTGCCATCGGCGCCTGCGTTCGCGACGCCGGCCGCAGTGGCACCCGCGGCGTCGCCGGCGCCGCTGCCTTCCACTGATGCGGCAGTCTCGAACGACAACGCCGGCAAACTGTTGAAGCCATCGTCGACCGTTCCCCACGAGCTTTCGCCGTGGTCGATGTTCTTGTCGGCGGATATCCTGGTCAAGGCGGTGATGATCGGATTGGCGTTCGCGTCGCTGGTGACCTGGACCATTTGTATCGCGAAAATGTTTGAGTTCGGCTTTGCGCAGCGCCGGTTGCGCGGTGCATTGGAACAGATCGCTGATAGCAGGTCGTTGGCCGAAGCTCAGCTCGCATTGGGCAAGAACAAGAGCATACTGGCATCCTTGCTCGCGGCCGCAATGCGTGAAGCGCGGCTTTCCGCCGGCATCTCCAGCGATACCGGCATAAAGGAGCGCGCCGCTTCGCGTTTCACCGAAATCGTTCGTGCCGAGGCCCGTGGCGTACGGCGCGGCATGGGCCTGTTGGCGACGATCGGCGCCACGTCACCGTTCGTCGGTCTGTTCGGCACGGTGTGGGGCATCATGAACAGCTTCATCGGCATCTCGAAATCGCAGACCACCAACCTTGCGGTGGTGGCGCCGGGAATTGCCGAGGCTTTGCTGGCGACGGCGCTGGGGCTCGTGGCCGCCATTCCAGCCGTGATCATCTACAATCACTTTGCTCGCCTCACGAAGGGCTATCTGGAAACTGTCGGGCGTGCGTCAGGCGCGGCGGGACGTCTGTTGTCGCGCGATCTCGACCGGGCGCATGGCGGCTCGCACTCTCGCGCGGCGGAATAGGTCATGGGCGCATCGATCAGCGAGTCCGACCTCGACGACGATGATTTCGACGAAACCCACGAAATCAACGTTACGCCCTTCATCGATGTCATTCTGGTTCTGCTAATCATCTTCATGGTGGCGGCACCGCTTTCGACAGTGGATCTGCCGGTCAGCCTGCCGTCCTCGACAGCGACACCGCAGAAGAAGCCGGACAAGCCGACCTACGTCAGCATCAAGTCCGATCTCGCGGTCGCGATAGGCGAAAACCTGGTCAAGCGGGTCGATCTGGTGCGCTCGCTCGATGCGATGCCGGATGCCAGCAAGGATCGCTTTATATTCCTGCGCGCCGACCGCGCGGTGCCCTACGGCGAACTGATGGATGTTCTGGAGATCCTGCGCGCCGGCGGTTACGCGAAGATCAAGCTGGTGGCGCTGGAGGGGGTACCGGAAGGTGTTCCCGCCGCGGCGCAGCCGTCCGATAGTCAGAAGCCCTAGTGTGTATCCCGCAAAAGCGGGTACCGGTTTTGCGATCGGGTGACGCGCAAATGATTGATCGACGGCATTTCCCGGACGCGAGCCGGATTCGGCTTGACCGGAAAATGCATGAGTTCAGAAGTCTGAAAGTTCGTTTCCTTTCCGTGCGGCGCGTTCGACGCCCAGGAGTTGCGGGTCACAAGTAGCGGGTCATGTCCGATCTCGAACTTGAACAAAAGCCATCGCGACGGCTCTGGGTCGTCTCCGCTCTCGTGGCGTTGACGGTTCACGCGGCCTGCGTGGCGCTGGCTATCGCACAGATGCCGGCGGATGATTCCGAACAGGATCTTGGCGCGCCTGCCATCGAGATCGGGCTCGAACTTGCATCACCGCGTGCCGAGCCGTCGGATTTGCCCCCGGGGCCGGATACCGAGGCTTCGATGGCGTCGCCGGCCGTGACCGAGCAAAAGGCCGTCGAGAAGGAAACCGAACTTCCCAAGGCAACGCCGACGGAAGAAGAGGAACCGGATCGGGTGGTCACGCCGGACGATTCACACAAGCCAAAGGATGATGACCCGGACGTTGCGGCCAAACAGGCGACGGCGTCGACGGAGGCCGTGGCCTCGGAAGCAACCGCGATGCCGACCTCCGAGGCCGCTCAGGAGGCGCCGCGATCAACAGCGCCTGCGCTTGGAACCGGAGAAAGCGCTCGGCGCATTCGCACCACCTGGCAGAAGGAACTGGTTGCCCATCTCGACAAGCACAAGCGTTATCCGCCGGGTAGTTCCCGCAAAACGGTCGAGATACTTGTCAATTTCGTGCTCGATCGCGTCGGGCATGTGGTCTCGACCACGATCATCAAAGGCTCGGGTGATCCGGCTTTCGATGAAGCCGCTCTGGCGATGGTGCGCCGGTCCGATCCTGTTCCGGCGCCGCCGCCGCTGGTTGCCGATGAAGGGTTGAGCTTCACTCTGCCGGTGATCTTCCGCGTCAAGGGGCACGGGTAGACTGGAAAAGCCGTGTATCCGTGCTTGCAAGGCGTGGCGGATACCCCGGATTTGATCAATAGGTCGCCCGGCCGCCGGAAATATCGAAGACGGCGCCGGTCGAGAAGGCGCAGTCTTCCGAAGACAGCCATGCCACCATGGCTGCGAGTTCCTCGACCAGAACGAAACGTCCTTTTGGTATCTTCGACAACATGAAGTCGATGTGGGTTTGCGTCATCTGGTCGAAAATCGCCGTTTTGGCGGCCGCCGGTGTCACCGCGTTCACGGCGATCTCGTGACCGGCCAATTCCTTGCCGAGCGATTTGGTCAGCGCGATCAGGCCCGCCTTCGATGCCGAGTAGTGCGCGGCGTTGGGGTTGCCTTCTTTGCCCGCGATCGAGGCGATGTTGACGATGCGGCCGTAGTTCTGCTTGACCATCGAGGGGACGACAGCCTTGCAGCAGATGAACGGCCCGTCGAGATTGATGCGCAGCACCTTGCGCCATTCATCGAGATCGGTGTCCCAGACGGTCTTGTTGATGCCTGCAATGCCGGCATTGTTGACCAGAATATCGATGCGGCCGAGCGCGGCGAGGGTGGTGTCGCGGGCCTTTTCAACCGCCGCAAGATCGGAGACGTCCACCTTGATGGCCGTTACCGCCGGACCAATCTGCTTGGCGGTCTGTTCGGCGAGCGCGATGTCGTGATCCCAGATCGCGACCTTGGCGCCGGAGGCGACAAAGCGCTCGGTGATCGCGCGGCCGAAGCCCTGTGCGCCGCCGGTGACGACGGCGCTGCGGCCATTCAGATCGATCTTGTTCATTGCAGGGGCTCCTTCGAGAGTCCTTCCGGTTCTGATGGAATCAGAACCGGAACTCCGTGATTATGATTTGACGCGCTTTCTTCACGCGAACCGGTACCCACTTCGCTCGAAAACGCTCTAGAGCGTCCAGCCGCCGTCGATGATATGCGCCACGCCGGTGGTGAAGGCGCTTTCGTCGCTGGCGAGATAAACCGCGAGCGAGGCGATTTCGTCGGCCGTGCCGAGCCGTCCCATCGGCTGGCGGCTCACGAACATGTCGCGTCCACCGTCGCCCAAGGCCGCTGCGCGGCCAAGCATCGAGGGCGTTTCGATGGTGCCGGGACAGATGCAATTGCAACGGATGCCCTTGGTGATGAAGTCGGCGGCGACCGCGCGCGTCAGCCCGGCGACTGCGGCTTTCGTCGCGCCATAGACGTAGCGATTGGGCGCTGCCTTGAACACGCCAGCGGCGGAAGCGATGTTGATGATCGAGCCGTGACCGGCGGCCAGCATGCCGGGCAGGAAGGCCCGCAACGTGCGATGCATCGACTTGACGTTGATGTCGAACGAGAAATCCCAATCAGCGTCGGAGCAATCCAGCACGGTGCCGTGATGAACGAAGCCCGCCGCGTTCAGCAGGATGTCGACCGTGCCGACGCGCTTCGCCATCGCTTCGATTGCGGCATTGTCCCGCACGTCGAGCCGTGCGACTTCCGACACGCCTTCCTTGCTGAGCAAGGCCAGGTTTTTTTCGTCGATATCAGTCGCCACGACGGTCGCGCCTTCGCGCGCGAAAGCGATGGCGCAGGCACGCCCGATACCGACCGCGCCGGCGGTGACGAATGCGCGTTTACCCTTCAGCCGATCGGACATCGGTTTCTCCTTGTTGTCTGCGTATGCGTTAGTGTGGTGGCTCAGAAGTTCGCTTCATTGTCTCGGCGAGTCCTTCAAGCGAACTTCTGAACTTGAACCACACTAAATTCGTAGAGTTGCCAGCGTCCTTTCGAATCCGAAGTTCGCAAGGACAGGTGCTGCAAAATGAGGCGTACTTCGGATTCGAGACACTAGTGATTGTCGCGCGCGACGCCGAAGCGCCCGACGATATCCTGATAACGGGTGGCGAATTCCATGCAGGCGCCGGTGGCATGCTGGCCGACAGTGTTGCGATAGAGTTCCTGCCACGGCGTTTGGCTTTCGGGATAGGGGAATCCGCCGCGGGCTTTGAGGTCGGCCCGCCGTTGCGTTACTTCGGCGTCGGAGATCAAGATATTGGCGCTGCCCTTGTTCAGGTCGATGCGCACCATATCGCCGGTCTTGAGAATCGCCAGCCCGCCATTGGCGGCCGCTTCCGGTGTTGCGTTGAGGATCGATGGCGAACCGGAGGTGCCGGACTGGCGGCCGTCGCCGATGCACGGCAGCGAAAGGATGCCGCGCTTGATGAGCGCTGCCGGCGGCTGCATGTTCACGACCTCGGAGCCTCCCGGATATCCGATCGGGCCGACACCACGGACGAACAGCATGCAATGCTCGTCGATGTTCAGCGATGGATCGTCGATACGGTGGTGATAGTCCTCGGGGCCTTCAAAGACGATGGCGCGGCCTTCGAATGCATTCGGGTCCTTGGGGTTGGAGAGATAGCGGTCGCGGAACTCCTTCGAAATGACGCTGGTCTTCATGATCGCGGAGTCGAACAGGTTGCCGCGCAGCACGATGAAGCCGGCATCCTGCACCAGTGGCTTGTCATAGCTCCAGATGACGTCGCTGTCGGGTTTGGGCGCGTCGCGGCAGTTGTCGCCCATGGTGCGGCCATTCACCGTCATTGCATCCTCGTGGATGCGCTTGTGACGCATCAATTCGCCGACCACCGCGGGAATGCCGCCGGCACGGTAATACTCCTCGCCGAGATAGAATCCCGCGGGCTGCATGTTCACCAGCAGGGGAACGTCGTGGCCGCATGTCTGCCAGTCGTCGATCGACAGTTCGACGCCGATGTGGCGGGCAAGGGCGTTGATATGAATCGGCGCATTGGTCGAACCGCCGATCGCCGAGTTGACGACAATGCAGTTCTCGAACGCCTTGCGCGTCAGGATGTCCGAAGGCTTGAGGTCTTCCCACACCATCTCGACGATCCGCGTTCCGGTCTCGTAGGCGATCTGGCCGCGTTCGCGATACGGCGCCGGGATGGCGGCGCAGCCCGGCAGCGACATGCCAAGCGCTTCGGCGAGCGAGTTCATCGTCGAGGCGGTGCCCATGGTGTTGCAGTGCCCGACCGACGGCGCCGACGACGCCACGATGCTCATGAACTCTTCGTAGTCGATTTCGCCGGCCGCGAGCCGCTCGCGGGATTTCCACACCACGGTGCCCGAGCCGCTGCGCTCGCCATTGAACCAGCCGTTGAGCATCGGCCCACCGGACAGCACGATCGCCGGCATGTTCACCGTCGCCGCCGCCATCAGGCAAGCCGGCGTGGTCTTGTCGCAGCCGGTGGTGAGGACGACGCCGTCGAGCGGGTAGCTGAACAGCACTTCCACCAGACCCATATAGGCGAGGTTGCGATCCAGCGCCGCGGTGGGACGCTTCCCGGTCTCCTGGATCGGATGTACCGGAAATTCCATGGCGATGCCGCCGGCGGCGCGGATGCCTTCCCGCACCCGGTTCGCCAGTTCGAGATGATGCCGGTTACATGGGGAGAGGTCGCTGCCGGTTTGGGCGATGCCGATGATCGGCTTGCCCGATTGCAGTTCCTCGCGGGTCAGACCGTAATTGAGGTAGCGCTCGAGATAGAGCGCCGTCATCGCGGGATTGTGCGGGTTGTTAAACCATTCCATCGAGCGCAGTTTGCGGCGTGGTTGGCTGGTGCCGTTTTCGTTGTCGTGTTTTTTCATAGTATCCTCCCCCGCTGCGGACTTGCAGGGTGATGTCCATCGAAGGGCGATTGCCAGATATCATAAGGCTCCGCAGGAGAGCGGTAGCCGTGCGGCGCGCATTGTTCCAGAGTTGCCGTGGCCTGTCACGCTCAAAAGACAGCGCTACCAAAAAATTCAGAATGCGGCGGCGACCGCCATCCGGGCGGGAATACCTATGGCCGCCGCGCCATCGAGCTGCGCCGAACCATGAGTTCGAACCCCAGATCGACCACCGGGACCTCGGGCCGCCTGCCTTCCATCGCTTCCATCAGCATGGAGGTGGCCAACCGACCCATGACGTATCGATTGGTCCGAACGCTGGACAGGGGAGGCACGGCGGAGGCCATGAATTCGTGGTCATTGAAACCGACGATGGCCATCTCATCGGGCACCGCGATCCGCCGGCGCTGACATTCAAAAAGCACCCCGAGCGCGAGGTCGTCATTGATGCAGAAAACGGCATCCATGTCGGGAGCGCGAAGCATCAGGTCGGCAAACAGCGTGCCGCCCATTGTGACGGATGTCGGCACCGGCGTCGTTATGATGAGGCGGGGATCGTACAGCGACGCGGCTTTCATCGCATCGGTGTAGCCTTCGAGCCGTCTCTGCACACGCGGATCCATGCGCGCGCCGAGAAACCCAATTCGCTTGAACCCGAAATCGATCAGATGCTTTATCGCTGCAAAACAAGCCTTGCTGTGAGAAAAGCCGACCATCATGTCGATCGGCTCCGGTCCGGTTTCCATGATTTGCACGACAGGGCAATTCATCGCCTGCATGACGGAGCGCGATTCCGGGGTCTGGTTGATGCCGGTCACGATAAGTCCCGCCGGCCGCTGTGCCTGAAACAGGCGCAGCAACTTTTCCTCTTGCAGAATACTGTAGTGGGTATTGACGAGTTGGATGCTGTAGCGGCTTTCGTCCGAGACATCGTAGATGCCGCGCAACACGTCAGAGAACACGTTGTTGGTGAATGAAGGAATCAGCACGCCGATCACTTCGGTGCGCTGCGAGGCCAGCGCCCGGGCCGCCAGATCCGGCACATAACCGAGTTGTTTGGCCGCGCTTTCGACGCGTTTCCGCTTGTTGACGGACAGCGCCTCCGGGTTCCTGAAGAAACGCGATGCGGTAATCGGGCTGACGCCGGCAAGTTTTGCAACTTCCGTCAGCCTGACCTTTCCCGAACCTGCGCGCGTCCTCGCCATGCCGCGCTCATAGCATAGTCGCTCCGAGTGTTAAACGTTTATTGACAGCGCTACCAATGGATTGATAATAGCGATCAGGATGGGACAATGCCCGCCGGGTTCGATTTCTGGAAATTGAAATCGGAAGAGAAGAGCAGAGCAGCGACGGCTTCGCCGTACAATGCCGCGGCAATGGAGGGAGAACGCGATGGCGTCGGTGCAGATTAACGACGTGCGAAAATCATTCGGTGGTTTCGAAGTTCTGCACGGCGTGACTGTTCCGATCGAGGATGGTGCTTTCGTCGTGCTGGTCGGCCCGTCAGGATGCGGCAAGTCGACGTTGCTGCGCATGCTGGCCGGGCTCGAGAATATCACGTCGGGAACGATCGCCATCGGAGACCGGGTTGTAAACAACGTGCAGCCCAAAGAGCGCGACATCGCAATGGTGTTTCAGAACTACGCGCTCTATCCGCATATGACGGTCGCGCAGAACATGGGCTTCTCGCTGAAGCTGCGAAAGGCGCGTCAGGACGATATCTCCAGCCGCGTCAAAAAAGCTGCCGACATTCTCGATCTTGCGCCGCTGCTGGAGCGATATCCGCGCCAGCTCTCGGGCGGACAGCGTCAACGCGTCGCGATGGGGCGCGCCATCGTGCGCGATCCCCAGGTGTTCCTGTTCGACGAGCCGCTGTCGAATCTCGATGCCAAGTTGCGCGTCGCGATGCGTGCCGAAATCAAGGAACTGCATCAGCGGCTCAAGACGACCACCGTTTATGTGACGCACGACCAGATCGAGGCCATGACCATGGCCGACAAGATCGTTGTCATGCACGACGGGATCGTCGAGCAGATGGGCTCGCCGCTGGAGTTGTATGACCGGCCCGACAACCGGTTCGTCGCCGGCTTCATCGGTTCGCCGGCGATGAATTTCCTCGACGGCAGTCTGAAATCCAGCGGTGGCCAGCCTTACGTTGAAACGGAGAATGGCAGCCGCCTGTCGATCACGACGGCGCCCGACGCGTCCGACGGCCGTCCAGTCGTCTACGGCGTCCGGCCGGAGCATCTCGATCTGGCGAGCGACGGTATCGAAGTCGAGGTTGCTGTCGTGGAACCGACAGGCTCGGAGACCCAGATAGTTGCCAGAATCGGCTCGCAGGAAGTTATCGCGGTCTTTCGTGATCGCCATCAGGTGCGGCCCGGCGATAAAATTCATTTGCGGCCACGGGCGAATGTGGCGCACCTTTTCGACAAGGATACCGGCCGGCGCTTATGACCCGATCTGTATGAACCAGCAAATAAAATCAAAAGGCAGGGAGAGGATGAACAATGACTAATTTCAAAACCGATCGACGTTCGCTGCTTAAGGGTGGCGCGACCTTGATGGCTGCCGCCGCGACGATGTCGAGCGACCAATTGCTTGGCTTCGCTAAGGCGTGGGCAGCCGATGCGAAATGGAAGCCGGAGGCCGGCGCCAAGATCAACCTGTTGCGCTGGAAGCGCTTCGTGGAAGCGGAAGACGTTGCCTTCATGAAGATGATCGCGGCGTTCCAGAAAGCCACCGGCGTGCAGGTCAACGTTTCCAACGAGTCCTACGACGACATTCAGCCCAAGGCTTCGGTGGCCGCCAACACGGGGCAGGGCCTCGATATGGTCTGGGGTCTCTATTCGCTTCCGTTCCTGTTCCCGAACAAGTGTCTCGATGTTTCCGATGTCGCCAAGTATCTCGGCGACAAGTATGGCGGCTGGACGCAATCGGGAGAGGCTTTCGGCAAGCTCGGCAACAAGTGGATCGGTATTCCGATCGCCACCACCGGCGCGCTGGTCGCCTATCGCAAGAGTGCGGTGGAGAAGGCCGGTTTCAAGGAATTCCCGAAGGACCTCGCCGGATTTTCCGAACTGGTCAAGGGGATGAACAAGAACGGCACTCCGGCGGGCATGGCGCTCGGTCATGCGTCGGGCGATGCCAACACCTGGCTGCACTGGGCCTTGTGGGCGCACGGCGGCTATCTGATCGACAAGAACAACAAGGTCACGATCAATTCGCCGGAGACCGCAAAGTCGCTGGAATACGTCAAGGGCCTGTACGACAACTTCATCCCCGGCACGGCGTCGTGGAACGACAGCAACAACAACAAGGCCTATATTGCCGGACAGCTCTACCTCACGGTGAACGGCATTTCGGTCTACGTGACGGCCAAGAAGGAAAATCCCGCCATGGCCGAGGATACCTTCCACGCCAATCTGCCGGTCGGCGTAGATGGCAAGCTGCGCGAACTGCACCTTGCGTTCCCGATGCTGATTTTCACCTTCAGCAAGTTCCCGAACGCCTGCAAGGCGCTCACCGCGTTCATGCTGGAGGCCGATCAGTTCAATCCGTGGATCGAGGCGGCGCAAGGCTATCTCTCGCCGTTCCTCAAGGCTTACGATGCCAACCCGGTCTGGACGGCGGACCCGAAGAACCTGCTGTACCGCGACGTCGCAAAGAACGCGCTGACGCCGGCGGGCGTCGGTCAACTCAACGAGGCGGCGGCAGCGGCGATCGCCGACTTCATCGTCGTCGATATGTTCGCCAACTATTGCACCGGGCGTGAAGACATCAAGGGTGCGATGGCCTCGGCCGAACGTCAGACCAAGCGCATCTATCGCTAACGAACGGCGGCACCGGCGCAGGCAATATCTGTGCCGGTGCATCACGACGCGGCAGTCGCGTCCCGATCCAACAGGAAACGACCGCCGCCATGCGGTCCGGGTTCGCTGAACAATGAGCAGCACGGTTCAAACATCGTTGTCGGTGCCGGTGGAAGACTCTTCTCTCGGCGCACGCTGGCAGCAATTGCGGGCCAACCGCAATTGGCAGGCCTTGTGGTTCATGCTGCCGACAGCGGCATTCCTGCTGCTGTTTCTCGCGTATCCGCTGGGGCTCGGAATCTGGATGAGCTTCACCGACGAGCGCATCGGTCGCGCTGGCATTTTTGTCGGCCTCGAGAATTACGAATGGCTGTGGGACGATTCCGTCTTCTGGCTCTCGGTCTTCAACACGCTGCTCTACACCATCGTTGCCAGCTTCATCAAATTCGCGGTCGGCCTTTATCTCGCGCTGCTGCTCAATCGGCATATGCCGTTCAAGGCCATCATCCGCGCGGCGGTACTGTTGCCGTTCATCGTGCCGACGGTTCTGTCCGCGATCGCATTCTGGTGGATCTACGACACCCAGTTCTCGATCATCTCGTGGTCGCTGGTGAAACTCGGCGTGATCCACGAAAACATCAATTTCCTCGGCGAGGCCAATTGGGCGCGCGCCAGTGTCATCTTCGCCAATATCTGGCGCGGCGTGCCGTTCGTCGCCATTACCCTGCTTGCCGGTTTGCAAACCGTGTCGCCCTCGCTCTACGAAGCGGCGACGCTTGATGGCGCCACCAACTGGCAGCGCTTCCGTTATGTCACCTATCCGCTGCTGACCCCGATTATCGCCGTGGTGATGACATTCTCCGTGTTGTTCACCTTCACGGACTTCCAGCTGATCTGGGCGTTGACCCGTGGTGGTCCGGTGAACGCCACGCACTTGATGGCGACGCTGAGCTATCAGCGCGGCATTCTCTCCGGGCGTCTGGGGGAAGGCGCGGCCATCGCCACGGCAATGATCCCGTTCCTGCTCGCGGCGATCGCCATTTCGTGGTTCGGCATGCAGCGACGCAAGTGGCAGCAGGGGACTGACAATGACTGATCAGAGTTTGCAGAAGGCTGCGACAGTCCAGCTCATCAAGAGCGACGACACCGAGGGCATGAGCTATCTCGAGAGCCTGCCGCGCCGGCTGGTCACGCTCTATCTGCCGCTGTTCGTTATCGTGGTGATCCTGCTGTTCCCGTTCTACTGGATGGGACTGACGGCGATCAAACCCGACGAGCAATTGATCGACATGGAGACCTATAGTCCGTTCTGGGTTATCCATCCGACTTTCAAGCACATCACCAACCTGTTGTTCGAGACGCAGTATCCGCGCTGGCTCTGGAATACGATGTACGTCGCGACCGGGGCGACGTTTCTATCCATTATCGCCAGCGTGCTGGCGGCCTATGCCATCGTTCGGCTGCGATTCAAGGGCGCGGAGGCCGTGGGCGCCGCGATCTTTCTGGCGTATCTGGTGCCTCCGGCCATCCTGTTCATTCCGCTCGCCTCGGTCATCCAGGCTTATGGTCTGTTCGACTCGCCGCTCTCCCTGATCCTGGTCTATCCGACGCTGTTGATCCCGTTCTCGACCTGGTTGTTGATGGGCTATTTCCGTACCATCCCGTTCGAGCTGGAGGAATGCGCGCTGATCGACGGCGCATCGCGCTGGCAAATTCTGGTCAAGATCGTGATCCCGCTGGCAGTCCCGGGGCTGATCTCGGCTTTCATCTTTTGCTTTACTTTGTGCTGGAACGAATTCATCTACGCCCTGACGTTCCTGCAATCGACGCCAAACAAGACAGTGCCGGTCGCGATCGTCAACGAGTTCGTCGACGGCGATATCTACAAGTGGGGCTCGCTGATGGCGGGCGCGTTGATTGGGTCGCTGCCGCTGGTCATTCTTTATGCATTCTTTGTCGAGCATTACGTCTCGGCGATGACAGGCGCGGTCAAGGAATAGAGCCATTATGAGGTCGTCATGCCCGTACTCGTTGCGGGCATGCACGTCTTCGAAGTGGTTCCGCAAACAAGGCGTGAATGGCCGGGTCAAGCCCGGCCATGACGGATGGGGAGAGTTGGTTCGTGCATATTCTCGTTCTTGGCGCCGCCGGCATGGTCGGCCGCAAGCTTGTCGAGCGTTTGGCGCGTGATGGCAGGCTTGGTCAGCGCGACATCTCCCGCATGACCCTGCAGGACGTCGTGGCGCCGCAGGCGCCGGCGAATACGTCCATCCCAGTCAAGATCGTGACCAGCGATTTCGCGGATGCCGGCACCGCCGCGCCGCTGGTTGCCGAGCGCCCGGACGTCATCTTTCATCTCGCCGCGATTGTTTCGGGGGAGGCCGAGGCGGAATTCGACAAGGGATATCGCATCAACCTCGACGGCACCCGGCATTTGATCGACGCTATCCGTGCCGTCGGCGGCGGATACAAACCCCGATTGGTGTTCACGTCATCGATAGCCGTGTTCGGGGCGCCGTTTCCGGCCAAGATCGGCGATGAATTTTTCCATACGCCGCTGACCAGCTACGGTACGCAGAAGGCAATCTGCGAGTTGCTGATTGCCGATTATACCCGCAAGGGGCTGCTCGACGGCATCGGGATTCGCCTGCCGACGATTTGCGTTCGTCCCGGCAAGCCGAACAAGGCGGCATCCGGCTTCTTCTCCAATATTATCCGGGAGCCGCTGGCGGGCGAGCAGGTCGTGCTGCCGGTTTCGGACGATGTGCGGCATTGGCACGCGTCACCGCGCTCGGCGGTCGGCTTTCTCATCCATGCCGCGACGATGGATACCGAGGCCATGGGCGCCCGACGCAACCTGAGCATGCCCGGGCTCTCGGCGACGGTAGGCGAACAGATCGCGGCACTCGAGCGGGTCGCCGGTAAAAACGTCGTGGCGCGGATTCGCCGTGAGCCGGATCCGGTCATCGTCGGTATTGTCAGCGGCTGGCCGCGCGACTTCGTGACCGATCGGGCGCTGAAACTTGGCTTCACCACCGCCGAAAAGACCTTCGATGATATCATCCGCATTCATATCGAGGACGAACTTGGCGGCAAGTTCGTCGCCTGATAGCGGTGACTGCGGTTGCGGTCAGGAATGCCGGCTGTGGAGATGAGTGCCGGCGGTGATCCCGTCCGAACCGTCGGCGCGCGCCGTGGTACAATGGTGGCAGGTTGCCCGCCGCAAAAACCTTCAAACCGGCGTGATCTCCCGGAACGGATACGTTAGGCGTTAGGATGCTTTCGAGAATCCTTTCGGACCTTACGGGATCAGAACCGGGATTTCATGACTTTATTTGACGCGTTTTCTTCACGCGAACCGGTATCCACTTCGCTCGAAAGCGCTATATAATTGTTTGAAATCCGGGTGGAGACAGCCTTGCTGCCTTGCCGCCCATGCAGCTTTTGGAATCAGGACATCAATCATGACAGCCAGTATTGTTGGGTGGGCGCATACCCCGTTCGGTAAATTCGACGCGGAGACCGTTGAAAGCCTGGTCGTGCGGGTGGCGAACGAAGCGCTGGCCGACGCCGGCATTTCGGCCGCCGACGTCGACGAGATCGTGCTGGGGCACTTCAATGCCGGTTTCTCCCCGCAGGACTTTACCGCGGCCCTGGTCTTGCAGGCCGATCCCATGCTGCGTTTCAAGCCAGCGACCCGGGTCGAGAACGCCTGTGCCACGGGCTCGGCCGCGGTGCATCAGGGCATTCGCGCGATCAACGCCGGTGCCGCCCGTATCGTTCTGGTGGTCGGCGTCGAGCAGATGACGCGAACGCCCGGACCCGAGATCGGCCGCAACCTGTTGCGCGCCTCATATCTGGTCGAGGATGGTGATACGCCGGCAGGTTTCGCGGGCGTGTTCGGGAAGATCGCGCAAGCCTACTTCCAGAAATATGGCGATCAATCCGATGCGCTGGCGATGATAGCCGCGAAGAACCACAAGAACGGTGTCTCGAATCCCTACGCCCAGATGCGCAAGGATTTCGGCTTCGAGTTCTGTCGCGCCGAGAGCGACAAGAACCCGTTCGTCGCGGGTCCCTTGAAGCGGACCGACTGCTCGCTGGTGTCGGACGGCGCCGCCGCGCTCGTCCTGACCGACAGCGAGACCGCGAAATCCATGGGCAAGGCCGTCAACGTCCGCGCTACCGCTCACGCGCAAGATTTTCTGCCGATGTCGAAGCGCAACATTCTGGATTTCGAAGGCTGCACCGTGGCGTGGCAGCGTGCGTTGCAATCCGCCGGCGTCACGCTGTCGGACCTGTCGTTCGTCGAAACCCACGACTGTTTCACCATCGCCGAGCTGATCGAGTACGAAGCGATGGGGCTGGCGCCCAAGGGGCAGGGCGCGCGCGTGATCAAGGAAGGGTGGACCCAGAAGGACGGCAAGCTGCCGATCAACCCGTCCGGCGGGCTGAAAGCCAAAGGGCATCCGATTGGCGCGACCGGCGTCTCAATGCATGTGCTCACCGCCATGCAACTGCTCGGGCAGGCGCCGGAAGGCATGCAGATCAAGGACGCCAGGCTTGGCGGTATCTTCAACATGGGTGGCGCGGCTGTCGCCAACTACGTCTCGGTCCTCGAACCGGCGAAGTAGGCCGGTCCGGGGCGCGGGAGGGCGATCATGAATATGGCCGAGTGGCTGGCGGCGAGTGCGCATCTGCGCCCGCAAGCGCCAGCCCTGCTGACGGGAACGCGCCTTGACGCGGACTACGCCTCCTTTGCGCGCCGCGCGGCGGGCGTCGGGGCGCATCTTGCGCGCAAGTACGGTGTGAATCCGGGCGACCGGGTCGCGCTGTTCATGACCAACTGCACGGCCTATTTTGAATGTCTTTACGGCATCTGGTGGATCGGCGCCGCCGCGGTTCCGATCAATGCCAAGCTGCATGCCCGGGAAGCGGCCTGGATCTGCGAGAATTCCGGCGCGAATCTGTTGTTCATATCGGACCATACGGCGGATGCCTGGGCAGAGGCGGATGTGTCGCTTGCGACGCTATCGGTCGACGGTGCCGACTATCGGCGCGCGCGGGACGGCGAGGGCGCGACTGCGCCGCTGTCGCGCGAAACCGACGATCTCGCATGGCTGTTCTACACCTCCGGCACCACCGGGCGGCCGAAGGGCGTCATGCTCAGCCACGGCAACCTTCTGGCGATGTCGATGTGCTATTTCGCCGACGTCGATCAGGTCACGCCGCAAGATGCCGCCCTCTATGCGGCGCCGATTTCGCATGGCGCGGGCCTCTACAATTTCCCGAATGTGCGGATGGGGGCGCGCCACGTCGTGCCCGAGTCCGGCGGTTTCGATGCCGACGAGGTGCTGGTGCTCGGCAAGCAGTTGCGCAATGTCTCGATGTTTGCCGCGCCGACGATGGTGCGTCGCCTGGTCGATGCCGCCAAGAAGCGCGGTGAGGACGGTGACGGCATCAAGACCATCGTCTATGGCGGCGGTCCGATGTATCTCGCCGACATCCGCGATGCCATGGCCGTCATGGGCCAGCGTTTCGTGCAGATCTATGGTCAGGGTGAATCGCCGATGACGATCACGGCGTTGAGCCGCGAATGGCATGGCCGGAGCGGCGATCCGCGCTATCTCGAACGGCTTGCATCGGTGGGGCCGGCGCAAAGCGTGATGTCGTTGCGCATCACCGATGCCGGTGGCAACTCGTTGCCGGCAGGCGAAACCGGCGAGATCGAAGCCAAGGGTGCCGCGGTAATGCTGGGTTACTGGAATAATCCGGAGGCGTCTGCTGCCGCGCTCAAGGATGGCTGGCTTCGAACCGGCGATGTCGGACGCCTGGATGGCGATGGTTTCCTGACGCTCTCCGATCGCTCGAAGGACGTCATCATCTCGGGCGGCACTAACATCTATCCGCGCGAGGTGGAGGAGGCGTTGCTTACGCATGCCGATGTCCGCGAAGTGTCGGCCATTGGCGTACCCGATCCGGAGTGGGGCGAGATCGTGGTAGCCTGCATGGTTCTGGAAGATGGCGCGAAAGCGGACGACCAGACGTTCGACGCCCATTGCCTTGCATCGATCGCGCGCTTCAAGCGACCCAAGCGTTACGTCTACTTGCCGTCCCTGCCGAAGAACAACTACGGCAAGGTGCTGAAGACCTCGCTGCGCGAAATGATGAAGACCTAGCCGGATCGCAAGCGTCTTCACGCGCGGGTCGAAAGCCTGACGGCAGAAATGTTCCCCGGTCTATTTCGCGACAGGGAATATCACTTGTCAGTTGCAAGCGGACACCGCGGGAGAAAAATTCCACGAGGCAGCTGACGTGCCTTCCACGCATGCGCCCATACAGTGAGCGCCCTTGATCTTGCCATTTCCCTGCCGTTACTACCGATATGGCGAAAGAGAACGCCGGTACGGTCAGGAGTCGATGGACCATGGGACCATTGCAAGGCGTCAAGGTGGTGGACATGACCACCGTGTTGATGGGCCCATACGCAACGCAGATGCTTGGCGACTACGGCGCCGATGTCATCAAGGTGGAGACGCGTGATGGCGATGTCACCCGGCAGATCGGTCCGACGCGACACCCGGGCATGGGACCGGTATTCCTGAACGCCAATCGCAGCAAACGCAGCATCTGTCTCGATCTGAAGAAGCAGGCTGGCCGCGAGGCTGTGCTTCGTCTCGTCGCGAACGCCGACGTGCTCGTCTACAACGTCCGGCCGCAAGCGATGGCGCGGCTGCGACTTGGTTATGACGAGGTTTCCGCTGTCAATCGACGCCTGATCTATGCGGGCGTCTTCGGATTTGGACAGGATGGTCCCTATGCCGCCAAGGCGGCTTATGACGATTTGATCCAGGGGGGCTCGGCGCTGGCCGATCTGATGGCGCGGGGCGGCGATGGGACGCCGCGCTATGTTCCGAATGCGCTCGTGGATCGCATCGTCGGCTTGACCGCGGTCGGCGCCATCCTTGCGAGCCTTGTGCATCGCGATCGCACCGGAGTTGGCCAGCGGGTCGATATTCCGATGTTCGAGACGATGGCCGGTTTCGTCATGGGCGATCATCTTGGCGGCCTGACCTATGAGCCGCCATTGGACAAAGGTGGCTATGCGCGTCACCTGTCGCGCGATCGGCGGCCCTACAAAACCTCCGACGGCTATATCTGCGTGATCGTCTATAACGACAAGCAGTGGGATAATTTTTTGACCGCCGTCGCGCGCTACGATCTTCGCAGCGATCCGCGCTTCGCAACCTTCGCGGGCCGCATGGCCAATATCGATTATGTCTACGCGGAACTGGGACGCATCATCGCCGAGCGCTCGACAGCGGAATGGATCGAACTGTTGGACAAGGCCGACGTCCCCTCGCTGCCGATGCACGATCTCGTCAGCATTCTGGACGATCCGCATTTGGTTCAGACCAATTTCTTCCCAGTGGTCAATCATCCCAGTGAAGGCAACATTCGCAGCATGCGCACCGCGGCGACATGGTCGCAGACGCCCGCGGAACCGTCTCGTCTTGCGCCGCGCCTCGGCGAGCAGAGCGCGGATATATTGCGCGAGGTCGGTTACTCGCCCGATGAAATCGCCGGGCTCGTTCGCGATGGCGTCACCAATAACAGCGATGACCTCGATAAAGCAGAGGATCGATAGCGATGGACTTTGCGCTGACTGCCGACCAGGAATCCATTCGCGATGTCGTCGGGAAAATCTGCGAAGGTTTCGATGATGCCTATTGGCTGAAGAAGGATCGCGAAGGCGGTTTCCCGGCCGAATTCCATCGCGCGATGGCGGATGCCGGCTGGCTGGGTATCTGCATTCCGGAACAGTACGGTGGTTCGGGTCTTGGCATCACCGAGGCCGCGATCATGATGCGAACGATTTCGGAGTCCGGCGCCGGTATGTCGGGTGCATCCGCCGTCCATATGAATGTGTTCGGGCTCAACCCCGTCGTGGTATTCGGCAATGACGAGCAGTGCCGACGCATGTTGCCGCCGATCGTGTCGGGGGCGGAACGGGCTTGTTTTGCGGTGACGGAGCCGAACACTGGACTGAACACGACGCAACTCAAGACGCGCGCGGTGCGTCACGGCGACAAATATGTCGTCAACGGTCAGAAGGTCTGGATATCAACCGCGCAAGTTGCCGAAAAGATTTTGCTGTTGGCGCGCACCACACCACTGGAGGATGTGAAAACACCGACGCGCGGCCTCAGCCTGTTCTATACCGATTTCGACCGCTCGCGCATCGCGGTCCACGAGATCGAGAAGATGGGCCGCAAGGCGGTGGATTCCAACGAACTGTTTTTCGAGAATTTCGAAATTCCGGTGGGCGATCGCATCGGCGAGGAGGGGCGCGGATTCGAATATATTCTGCATGGCATGAATCCGGAACGCATCCTGATCGCGGCCGAGGCCGTGGGCCTTGGCAACGCCGCGCTGTCCCGGGCGGCGGCTTATGCAAAGGGCCGTACCGTTTTCAACCGGCCGATCGGGCAGAATCAAGCCATTCAACACCCGTTGGCGAAGAACTGGATGGAACTGGAGGCGGCGTGGCTGATGGTGATGTCCGCCGGCTGGCATTACGATCAAGGCTTGCCGTGCGGGCCGGCCGCCAATGCCGCCAAGTATCTCGCTGCCGAGGCTGGTTTCCAGGCGTGCGAGCAGGCGGTGATGACGCATGGCGGTTTCGGCTATGCGAAGGAATTTCACGTCGAGCGCTTTATGCGGGAAGCGATGATTCCGCGTATCGCGCCGATCAGCCCGCAGCTCATTCTCAGCTTCATCGCCGAAAAAGTTCTCGGCCTGCCGAAATCGTATTGAGATGCGACACGTGGCCAATGAAGTCGCGGAACTCTTTTATTCCCTCTCCCTGTGTGGGGGAGGGTCAGGGAGTGGGGTGAACGGCGGAAAAGTGATGCATCGACACCCCCACCCCCAACTTCTCCCCACAAGGGAGAGGGGAGCGGCATCATGAGCTTCATCACCGGCGTCGGATTGACCGCGTTCGGCAGGCATGAGGGCTCGTCGACGCTCGACCTGATGAGTGCGGCCGCCGAACTTGCGATTGCGGATGCCGGATTGAAGCGTGCCGAAATCGACGGCGTGCTGTGCGGCTATTCCACGACGCTGCCGCATATCATGCTGGCGACCGTGTTCGCCGAGCATTTCGGCATTCAGCCTGCCTATTGCCATGCGGTGCAGGTCGGCGGCGCCACCGGGATGGCGATGGCGATGCTGGCGCATCATGTGGTCGAAGCCGGGTTGGCCCGGCATGTGCTGGTGGTGGGCGGCGAGAACCGGCTGACCGGGCAGAGCCGCGATGCCTCGATCCAGGCGTTGGCGCAGGTCGGTCATCCTGTCTACGAGGTGCCGCTGGGACCGACCATTCCGGCCTATTACGGATTGATCGCGTCGCGCTATATGCATGAATACGGCGTCACCGAGGAAGATCTGGCCGAGCTCGCCGTTCTGATGCGCAGTCATGCCATCACCCATCCGGGCGCGCAGTTTCACGACAGCATCAGCGTTGCCGATGTGATGGCATCGAAGGAGGTGGCCTCGCCTCTGAAGCTGCTCGATTGCTGTCCGGTGTCGGATGGCGGCGCGGCTTTCGTGGTCAGTCGCGACCGAACGGGCGATATCGGCGTGCGCGTGCTTGGTTGCGCGCAAGCCCATACGCATCAACATGTCACCGCCGCGCCGGCGCTGAGCAAGCTTGGCGCCGAGATCGCGGTCGCGCGCGCGAAGGCTGCGACCGGTGTTGCGATATCCGATGTGCGCTACGCGGCCGTCTACGACAGCTTCACGATCACGCTTGCGATGCTGCTGGAGGATTTGGGGCTGGCGGGGCGTGGTGAGGCGGCCTCGCTCGCCCGTGGCGGGCATTTCGGCCGTGACGGGGCAATGCCGCTCAACACCCATGGCGGGCTTCTCAGCTATGGCCACTGCGGCGTCGGTGGCGCGATGGCGCATCTCGTGGAAACCCATTTGCAGATGACCGGCCGCGCCGGCGATCGCCAGGTGAGGGATGCATCCATTGCGCTCCTGCACGGCGACGGCGGCGTGCTGTCGTCTCACGTCAGCATGTTTCTGGAGCGCGTGCGATGAGCGGTGAGGCCGACGTAAAGATGAAGGACTGGACCTCGAGCGAGGATGCGATCCTCTATCAGACTTGCGTGGCCTGCGGGTCTGTTCAGTATTTTCAGCGCCGTTTTTGCTGCGTGTGCGGCTCGCCCGACTTGCGCGTGGAGCGCGCCAGCGGCTGCGGCGTCGTTTACGCGATCTCTCGGGTGGTGCGAGCTGCAACAGCCGAGACACGCGCGCACGTACCTTACACCATCGTACTGGTCGATGCCGTCGAGGGCTTTCGCATGATGGCTCACGGCGACAACGAGCTTGCCATCGGCGACAACGTGATCGCAAAATTTACAAAATTTACGAACCGCCTTGTTCCGTACTTCGAAAGGACAAAACCATGAGCCGCCTCAAGGCCGCCCTCGATCCGCGTTCCATCGCCATCATCGGCGCATCGGACAATCCGAACAAGGTCGGCGGC
>Ga0209952_1000578_pt1 | contig 47609 bp, 36 predicted proteins | sample ThiBiot_750_biof_2_FD_183951 | JGI IMG/M metagenome (GOLD analysis project Ga0209952, IMG submission 183951) | Wastewater bioreactor microbial communities from Cape Town, South Africa - Thiocy_cont_750_biof (SPAdes) | ecosystem: Engineered > Bioreactor > Thiocyanate-remediating >...
GCGACGACGCCTGCGCCGACGGTCCGTCCGCCTTCGCGGATGGCGAAGCGCAGCTTCTCCTCCATCGCGATCGGCACGATCAGGTGCACTTCCATCGCGATGTTGTCGCCCGGCATCACCATCTCGGTGCCTTCCGGCAGGTGCACCACCCCGGTCACGTCCGTCGTGCGGAAGTAGAACTGCGGGCGGTAGTTGGTGAAGAACGGCGTGTGACGGCCACCCTCCTCCTTCGTCAGAATGTAGGCTTCCGCCTTGAACTTGGTGTGCGGCTTCACCGAGCCCGGCTTGCACAGCACCTGGCCGCGCTCCACGTCCTCGCGCTTGGTGCCGCGCAGCAGCGCGCCGATGTTGTCGCCCGCCTGCCCCTGATCCAGAAGCTTGCGGAACATCTCGACGCCCGTCACCGTCGTCTTCTGCGTCGGGCGAATGCCGACAATCTCGATTTCCTCGCCGACCTTGACGATGCCGCGCTCGACGCGCCCCGTCACCACCGTGCCGCGGCCCGAGATCGAGAACACGTCTTCCACCGGCATCAGGAACGGCTGGTCCACCGGGCGGTCCGGCTGCGGAATGTAGGCGTCCACCGCCTTCATCAGCTCAAGCACCGCTTCCTTGCCAAGCTTCGGATCGCTGTCCTCAAGCGCCGCCAGCGCCGAGCCCTTGATGATCGGAATGTCGTCGCCCGGGAAGTCGTACTTCGACAGAAGCTCGCGGACTTCCATCTCCACCAGTTCGAGCAGCTCCGGATCGTCGACCATGTCGCACTTGTTCAGGAACACCACGATCGCCGGAACGCCGACCTGGCGCGCCAGAAGAATGTGCTCGCGGGTCTGCGGCATCGGGCCGTCAGCCGCGGACACAACCAGGATCGCGCCGTCCATCTGCGCCGCGCCGGTGATCATGTTCTTGACGTAGTCCGCGTGGCCCGGGCAATCGACGTGCGCATAGTGCCGGTTCGGCGTCTGGTACTCAACGTGCGAGGTCGAAATCGTGATGCCGCGCGCCTTCTCTTCCGGCGCCTTGTCAATCTGGTCGTACGCCGTGAACGTCGCTCCGCCCGCTTCCGCCAATACCTTGGTAATCGCCGCCGTCAGCGACGTCTTGCCATGGTCAACATGACCAATCGTGCCAATGTTGCAGTGCGGCTTCGTCCGTTCAAACTTCTCTTTGGCCATGATACTCTCCGTTCAGGCGTTGACTGTCGTCAACGTCAATCAGGCAAACTTCTTCTGGACTTCCGCCGACACATTGGCCGGCGCTTCAGCATAGTGATCAAACTGCATGGTGAAGGTCGCGCGCCCCTGGCTCATCGAGCGCAGGTTGTTCACGTACCCGAACATATTCATGAGCGGCACCATCGCGTTGATGACGTTGGCATTGCCACGCATGTCCTGCCCCTGGATCTGACCGCGACGCGAGTTCAGATCGCCGATGACCGAACCGGTGTAATCTTCCGGGGTCACGACTTCGACCTTCATGATCGGCTCGAGCAGTACCGACTTGCCCTTCTGCAAGGCATCGCGGAACGCCGCGCGCGAAGCGATTTCGAAGGCCAGCGCCGATGAGTCGACGTCGTGGAAGGCACCGTCGATCAGCGTCACCTTGACGTCGACGACCGGGAAGCCCGCGACCACGCCCGAGGTCAGAACGCTCTGCAGACCCTTTTCGACGCCGGGGATGTATTCCTTCGGCACCGCGCCGCCGACGATCTTGGACTCGAACTGGAAGCCCGCGCCCGGCTCGGCCGGTTCAACGATGAACTTGACCCGAGCGAACTGACCGGTACCACCGGTCTGCTTCTTGTGGGTGTAATCGACTTCCGCCGACTTGGTGATCTTCTCACGGAAGGCGACCTGCGGAGCACCGATGTTGGCGTCCACCTTGTAGGTACGCCTGAGAATGTCGACCTTGATGTCGAGATGCAACTCGCCCATCCCCTTCAGGATGGTCTGACCGGACTCGTGGTCGGTGGAGACGCGGAACGACGGATCCTCCGCCGCCAGCTTCGCCAGCGCGACGCCGAGCTTCTCCTGATCGGCCTTCGACTTCGGCTCGATCGCGATCTCGATCACCGGATCCGGGAATTCCATCTTCTCGAGGATCACCGCATGATCCGGATCGCACAGCGTATCGCCGGTGCGTGCTTCCTTCAGACCGGCCAACGCGACGATATCGCCGGCATAGGCTTCCTTGATGTCTTCGCGGTTGTTCGCATGCATCAGCAGCATGCGGCCGATACGTTCTTTCTTCTCGCGGGTCGAATTAACGACACCCGTGCCGCTCTGCAGGATACCCGAGTAGATGCGGCAGAAGGTGATGGTGCCGACGAACGGATCGTCCATGATCTTGAACGCCAGGAGCGACATCGGCTCCTTGTCGTCGGCATGACGCAGAACCTCGTTGCCCTTCTCGTCAGTGCCCTTGATCGCCGGCACGTCAAGCGGCGACGGCAGGAAGTCGACGACGGCGTCGAGCAGCGGCTGCACACCCTTGTTCTTGAACGCGGTTCCGCACAATACCGGATAGAACGCACCGGAAATCACCGCCTTGCGGATCAACTTCTTCAGCAGCGCTTCGTCAGGCTCGGTACCGTCGAGGTAAGCGGCCATGGCATCGTCGTCGAGATCGACGGCGGCTTCCACGAGCTTCTCACGATATTCCTTGGCCTTGTCGGCAAGATCGGCCGGAATTTCCTCGACGTCATACATCGCGCCGGCGGATTCATTGTTCCAGACCAGCGCCTTCATGCGGACAAGGTCAACCACGCCCTTGAAAGCACTCTCGGCACCGATCGGAAGCTGAAGCGCGATCGGCTTGGCACCGAGGCGATCGACGATGTCGGCCAGGCACTTGTAGAAATCGGCACCCGTCTTATCCATCTTGTTGGCGAAGACGATGCGCGGCACGTGATACTTGTCGCCCTGGCGCCATACCGTCTCGGTCTGCGGCTCAACGCCCTGGTTGGAGTCGAGGACGCACACGGCGCCGTCAAGCACGCGCAGCGAACGCTCGACCTCAATGGTGAAGTCGACGTGGCCGGGAGTATCGATGATGTTCAGGCGCTTGCCATTCCAGAACGCCGTGGTCGCGGCGGAGGTGATGGTGATGCCACGCTCCTGCTCCTGCGCCATCCAGTCCATCGTCGCGGCGCCCTCATGGGTCTCGCCGATCTTATGGTTCTTGCCCGTGTAATAGAGAATCCGCTCGGTGGTCGTGGTCTTGCCGGCGTCGATATGCGCCATGATACCGAAATTGCGGTAGTCCTCGATGGCATGTTGGCGGGGCATGGGAGTATCCTTAAATTTCTGTTCGGTCGCCGTTACCAGCGATAGTGCGAGAAGGCACGGTTGGCTTCCGCCATCTTGTGCACGTCTTCCCGCTTCTTGACTGCGTTGCCCCGGTTGTTCGACGCATCGAGCAGTTCAGCCGAAAGCCGCTCCGTCATCGTCTTTTCGTTGCGCCCCCGCGCAGCCGCAATGATCCAGCGAATACCCAGCGCCTGACGACGCGTGCTACGCACTTCAACCGGCACCTGATACGTCGCACCACCCACGCGGCGCGACCGAACCTCGATGGTCGGCATGACGTTTTCAAGCGCCTGCTCGAATACCGGCAGCGGGCCTTGCTTGGTCTTGGCCTCGATCATTTCCAGGGCACCGTAAACGATGCCTTCGGCGGCGGACTTCTTGCCGTCGTACATGATCGAGTTCATGAACTTCGTGATGACAATGTTACCGAACTTCGGGTCCGGATTCACTTCACGCTTTTCAGCAGAATGGCGACGCGACATCGATCTTGTTCCCGCTTACTTCGGACGCTTTGCGCCGTACTTCGAACGACGCTGCTTACGGTTCTTGACGCCCTGGGTATCGAGGACGCCACGGAGGATGTGGTAGCGCACGCCCGGCAAGTCCTTGACGCGGCCGCCGCGGATCATGACCACGGAGTGCTCTTGCAGGTTGTGGCCCTCACCCGGGATGTAGCCAATGACCTCGAAGCCGTTGGTCAAACGCACCTTGGCAACCTTACGAAGCGCCGAGTTCGGCTTCTTCGGCGTCGTCGTGTAGACACGCGTGCAAACGCCACGCTTCTGCGGCGACTGCTGCAGCGCCGGAGCATTCTTGCGCGCCTTTTGCAGAATGCGCGGATTTGCGACCAGTTGGTTGATCGTCGGCATCGTTCGCCTTCACCCTTGTTCGCGCAAGACCCGCAACAGGCCTCGCCCATGATCTGGAGCCAAAGCTCCGTGATTTCGTAATCCCAAACCCGACAAACAAAGCGAAACCGCGCCAGCCGCTTCTCAACGAAGCGGAAAGCGCGTCGACGCCACAGAGGATCTCGATGACAGCCAATCAGTGAAGACCGATTGACCGGACCGAGCTCATGCTTCCGAAATCAAACCCTTGAGGTGTCGCTCAAGAGAACGAAAATCGCCTTGGCATTGCCTGGCTTAGGTCAGCAGCGTTTGAGCAACATAGGTCGAGGTTGGTGCCCGTCTCTCGCCCGGAAGCTTGAGAGGGTGATCCGTTCCGACACCGGCGCAGCTCACCGCCTGCTGGTAAGTGGGCGGGTTTTATCGGCCACAACACCCCAAGTCAAGGCTTATCGATCACGATCCGTGTTGCCCTCAATTCTCGGCAAGTCCCATTCTACAAGGGTTTTCCGGAGTGTCGCGACGATGGGAAGGTCGAGCAGTCAAAACAGCATGACGCCCACGCCCGACATTGAACGCTGCATTGCAAACGATATCCCACGAACGATTCGGCAAGCGCCTGCGATCGCCAACCGGCCCGGGACAGATTCGCTCGCCCGCACAGCCGGCGAATTCGGATATAGCCCCACAACCGTGGCCGGAAGTCATCTATTTCAGGCTTTTATTCCCATGAGCACTACTATGCGGTCGCCACTGAGATAGCATGGTCTGCGTCCGGCTGCGGCTTCGCCGCAACCTCTGGTAGATCAACTGCCGCGCAACCTCCAATTGGTAGGCAAGCGATGAGCTCGGGTCAAGGTTGATCAGGACATCGGCGACGGTGCGGCGGCCGGTCCAGAGCTGCGCCATGAAGCCGTCTTCCGACGAGCAGGAATCGATGGCCTCGATATCCGGCGTCGCAAGCAGGTGCTCGGTAATCCGGTCGACCAGCAGCATGCCGGGCGAATACCGCGCAAATTCAACGTCAAAAGCGGTCTTCCACGTATAAGCGGTGGAGCCAGCATAGATCAGCACCTGCGCGGCAACGGGACGACCGTTGATCTGCAACAGCGCAACCGAGGCGCTGCCTTCGGCAGCCAGGTCAGCGATCAGACGACGGACGAAAGCGGCGTCGGTGGGGTCGCACAGCAATGCCGTGCCACGAGCGCCCTTCCAGCTTGCAAGCTCCAACGCAAGGAAGGTCTCAAAGGCCCGCGCGACAGCGGACGGCTCTCTCTCATTGATGACGTCGACCGCGCCCAGCGCCGACAGACGATTCCAGTCCTGACGCAATTTCTTGCGGGTCGAGCCGGATTTCTTGACGCCGGCCTCCCTGGTCGCGAACGGTCGGTCGATCTCGACCAAAACCCGTTGCACGCCGCCCCGCGAAGCCAGTTCGCGCTGGATCAAATCATAGCTCTGAGATCGGCTTTCGATGGCGTGCAAATGAACGATGTTGGGCAACGCAGGATCGTCTTTGATGGCTGCCAGAAAGGCCGGGATGACTTCGGCGGCAAATGCCGGGTCGACCACGGGGCTCGACAGGAACGCATAGTTGTACGGCAGCGCATCGAGCAACCGCGGCCAGAATGGCAAAACCGTTTTGATTTGCATTGCCCACAGGCCGACCAGCCGCGGAGGGTTGGTCGACTGGTTCCACGCCACCAGCATGCGAATATCGGCGAAACCGGTAACCGCTGCCGCCCGTAGCGCAGTCGGATTCATGAATGCGTTCGCGGACACGCGTCGCGCAAGGTCGCTCCACGGCAGAGGGTCGGCACTTGGTAAAGAAATACTTACTGCAATCATCCAACCAGTGCCTTCGGTGCACGCATCAAGACAACGGTCCCGGAATCGCTTTGCCGATGCGAAGCGCGATGACGGTCGTCACCAAGCTTCGGGCCTGCCCTCGCCGTCGCGTCATATCCTTGCCGGCATTGCGTTTCAGTTAAATCGCGCTCCGGCGAGGCTTGGCGTTCAAGGTTTATTTGGCTTTGCGGTGCAAAGCTCGATGGGCTTTTCTGCAGAGAACCAGTATGCGGTACACAGACGTTGCCATCATCGGCGGGGGACTCGCCGGGTCAACCATTGCCGCAGCCTTGGGCCGAGACGAGATCGCGACGATCATGATTGATCCGCATCCGCTCTACCCGACCGACCTTCGCTGCGAAAAGCTGGGCGACTCGCAGATTGCGATCCTCGGCAAAACCGGGCTCGCGGATTCCGTGCTTCAAACCGCGACACTCGACGGGCAAGTTTGGATCGCACGGTTCGGTTATCTCATACAGAAACGGGCGAGCGATCAGCACGGCATTCTCTACGACACTTTGGTCAACACGATCCGCGGCGAGATTCCTCCATGTGTTGAAACCGTGACGACGAAAGCGATCGCGGTCTCGACCAGCCCGAACCGGCAAACCGTCAGTCTTGCCAACGGCGAGGAAATCTCGGCCCGCCTCATCGTGATGGCGACAGGGCTTAATATCGGCATCCGGCATATGCTGGGCCTTGAGCGCGACGTCGTCAGCGAATGCCATTCGATTACCGTTGCCTTCGATATTCTGCCCGTGGGACGCAGCGCTTTCGATTTTCCCGCGCTGACCTATTACCCCGAGAGTTCGAAAGATCGCGCAGCCTATCTGACGCTATTCCCGATCGGCGACACCATGCATGCCAACCTGATGGTGTATCGCTCCGCTGACGATCCCTGGCTGCGTCAAATGCGACATGAGCCGGAAGCCGCATTGAAGGTGCTGATGCCGCGCCTGCATCGCATCACCGGCGATTTCAAGATCGCAGGGCCGGTGAAAATCCGGCCTGCCGATCTTTACGTCACGCGAGGCTATCGTCAGCATGGCGTCGTCCTGGTTGGCGATGCCTTTGCAACCTCCTGCCCTGCGGCCGGCACCGGTTCCGACAAGGTGTTCACCGACGCGGAACGATTGTGCAACGTCCACATACCGAACTGGCTCACGACTGACGGCATGGCTGTCGAGAAAATTGCCGAATTCTATGATGACCCCGTGAAAGTGGCCTGCGATTCATGGTCGACCGCCAAGGCGTATCATCTTCGCGCCCTGTCGACCGACAATGGCCTGCCTTGGCGAGCCGGGCGCTGGGCGCGTTTTCTGGCACGAGCGGCGCAGGGCCGTCTCGATCAAGCCAGACATGCGTTGGGGATCGGAAAGCGCTCAGCAGTGGATATCGAGGATCGGGCGCAGCAGGGAAAGCTGGCATAGAGCAAAACTGTTTGAAACTGAAGCATCGTCATCCTGAGGTGCGACACGCGGAACGCGGGGATCCTCGAAGGATGATGCCGGTGCCCTTCGAGGGCCACTGAAGAAGCGGCCACCTCAGGGTGACGGTTCGCGCGCCGTCAAGCCATGTGCCCTGACACCAGTTCAGCTATTCCTCGTCCTCGTCTTCATCGTCGTCATCATCATCATCGTCGTCGCCATCATCGTCCGCGTCGTGAGCGGTGTGGCTCTGATCATCCCACAGCTTGCGATAGAAGCCGTTGGCCGCCAGCAGTTGTTCGTGCGACCCACGTTCGACCGCTTTGCCCTCGTTAATGACAATGATCTCGTCCATCTCGACCACCGAAGTCAGCCGGTGCGTCGAGAAGATCATGGTGCGGCCACGCGCCAGCTTCAGCAACGTCCGGTTGATGGCTGCTTCGGTCGTCTGATCGAGCGCGGATGTCGCCTCATCGAGCAGCAGTACCGATGGATCACGAACGATAGCTCGCGCGATAGCCATGCGCTGGCGCTGGCCTCCCGACAGCGTATCGCCGCGCTCGCCGACGACAGTATCGTAGCGCTCCGGCAGGCTCATGATGAAATGGTGTATCTCCGCCTTGCGCGCCGCCGCCTCGACCTCCGCATCGGTCGCGCTTTCCTTGCCGAGCCGAATATTCTCGCGGATCGACATGTTGAACAGCACGTTGTCCTGGAACACGACCGCCATGCTTTCGCGCAACGATTCCCGCGTGACCTTGCGGATATCGATCCCATCGATGGTCACCCGCCCCTCGGTCGGAACGTAGAGGCGCAAGATCAGGTTGAGCAGCGTGCTCTTGCCGGATCCGCTCGGCCCAACGATCGCGATCGATTTGCCGAACTCGATCTTCAGATTGAGATCTTCCAGCACCGGCCGCTCGTTGCCCTCATATCCGAAGGTGACATGATCGAACGTGATGTCGTCGGTAATGCGCGGCAGGTCGGGCGCGCCGGGACGATCCGCGCCGCGTGTAGGTTCGTCGAGCAGTTCATGCATGTGCCGGATCGCCGCCGCCGACTGGATCGACACCGGGATAAAATGCATCAGGTGCGCGATATTGTAGGATATCTCCCAGAACGCACTTTCAAATGTCACGAACGTTCCGATGGTGATATGACCCTTGGTCGCGAGATAGGCGCCGAACGCCAAAACAACGAGGTGCAACAACAGCACCGACACGTTCACCGAGCGCTCGACCATGCTCGACAGGAAGGTCGCCGACGCGATTTTGTGCCGTGTCCGCTCGTTGCTCACCATGAACCAGCCGAGCGCGCGGCGTTGCAGGCTGAACGCCTTCACTACGGCCTGCGCAGCGATATTCTCCTGCACCATGCCGAGGATGGCAGCTTCATTGACTTTCTGTTCGTAGTTTGCCTTCACCGCCTTCGGTGTCAGGATCCGCGGGCCGATCAAGGTGATGGGGAAGATCAACAGCGCAACAGTCGCGAGTTGCCAGTTGAGAAAAAACATCAGAATGAGGCCGGCGATCAGTTCGAGCGCCGGCAATATCGCGCTGTTGGCCAGCGTCTGCATCGCCCCTTCGAACGCCGCGAGATCAACCGAAAATCGCGACAGGATCTCGCCGCGCTTGGTTCGCGAGAAGAAACTCGACGGCAGATTCTGCACGTGACCGAATAGCTTCTCGCGCACATCCGATATGATCGATGCCGAAAGCCACGCATCCCAGCGCTCATACCAGATAGAAATCAGCGACGTGACAATGCCGGCGACGGCCAGCACCGAAAGGATCTGGATCAGGACGCCGAAATCTTCTTCACCGAGCGCGTCGTCAATCAGGAACTTGAGGCTGAGCGGCATAATGACATTGAACAGGGTTTCGACGAGCAGGCCGAAACCGACAAATGCCAATGCCTTTTTATAGTTGCCGAGGTAGGGCCGCACAAAGCCATAGAGAGTGGCGAAAGCGCCAGCGGCCTCGCGGGCGGTAAAAACCACCAATTCTTCGTCATCATCGTCTTCGAGATCATCGTCTTCGTCATCGTCGTCGGGCGCACGCCCCGACGCCGGCTTGCCAGTGCCCGCCTGAGTATCGGCAAGACGACGCGCTCGCAACTGATCGGCATCCAGTGGTGATGGCTCCGCACCGGCCGTTGAGGCCTCAGCGCTGGTGTCGTTCGACGGTGTTTTGGCCACGTCGCTTAATCGCTAATCGAGAACGGGATGGACGCCGGCAAACCGCCAGTCGTCACTTCTAGCAATGGCCCATCGAGACATTCGCAATTCATCGTACGATCGTCCTGTCCGACCTCGAGACCATATTGCGCCGGCAGCGGGCATTCCGTGGGTGCAGCACACTCTCTTGCTGCGGTCCTTCGTACGGTGAAAAATACTTCAGTCGTCCTGTTCGACCTTGTCGAAGAACGAATAACGCAGACTTTCCTCGTCGGCATACCAGTTGCCCGGACCCTTGTTGGCCGCCAGCGTCAACGCCCATGCCTCTTCCAGACAATCGTTGCGGTTCATGGCCAGATCGAAACCGTTATTGAAGAAGATTTCCGACCATTCCCACCAGGTTCCGAGTTTCTTCACACCGCGCAGCAGGTCGTAGCGGTCGATCACCGCCGGCTCGAGATCGCTGGTCACGGAGCCGAACACAAGACCGGTGGTGACGACGCGATGGAGTTCGCGAACGGCTCGCTTGACCTGACGTTCGCCCAGATGGCAGAGGCAGGATTCAAAGACAAGATCAAATTCGCCGTCCTTGAACGGCAGGTTCGCCACCGAGCCGAGCAGATTATATTTTCGCAACTCCTGCGGCGTCTGGGCATGGATGGAGCGGTTGTTCTCGATACCCCAGGCATCGATCCCGAACGCCCGCAGCGCGCCGACCAGTTCGCCGCTTGCCGAGCCAGCCACCAACAGCCGATAGTCCCTCGTCTTGTTCCAGAGCAGCCCGATCACGTCCCGCAGGTATGCCGGGTCGGAGAACTGCTGCCAGACATCGCGATAAGGGCCGGTGCCGCGATAGTTCCGGAAATAACTCGCGTCGATCCCGCTGGCCTTTTCACCGCCCTTGTCGCGCGCATGGCGCAACCGCATCGTCTCGGTAACGACGATGTCGGTGGCGGCATCGGACGAGTCGAGCAACCCGTTGAGCGTCGAGTCGAATAGATAGTCACCGACCAGCACCAGACCGGGATGCTGTTTCGGCTCGGGACGATGGTTGGTCGCAACGTCGCGTACCGGAACGCCGCCGGGAACGGCATTCACCGACGACAGCCAACGATGGATCTTGCCTTCGACGAGGTGCTCCCGCGCATCGCCGAACGATGCCGGAAGCGACTTCAGCGCCGCATCGATCAATTCCGAATCACTGAGATTGGCGAAAGCCAACGCATCGGAACCCGCGATCAGAAAATTGAGGACCCCGTTTCGCCCGACGTTGTGACGCGCGCCCTCATTGTAGACGCAACAACCGCCGAACGCTTCCGACATGAACCATGCGCCGGGGATTTGCTCGCCCCAGAACGGAGAATCGAACAGCAGCGAAACCCGCAGGTAGTGCGCCGGGCGATCGAAGTAAGCGATGTGCTTGACCATCGACTTGCGAAGTTGTTCGCCGTCCCAGCGCATCGTCGCCAGCCAACTGTGCGGCAGGCACACCATGACGAGATCGAACTCGCGGGTTTCGGGCCCCTTCCCATTCATCATATTGAGCTGGTAGCGGCCGGCCTCGGTTTTACCGACCTGAAGGACCCGATGGTTGAGCTGGATATCGGCATCGACCTCCGACTCAAGGCAGGAAATCAACTGCTCGTTGCCGTTCTGGATGGAATACAGCCCGATGTAACCATCAACATCCATCACGAAGTTCTTCAGGGCATTGAGACCATTGGTGTTGTGACTTTCGGTTGCGATGTCGGAGCGCGCCATCACCTTGAAAAAGCGTTTGGCATCGGCATCCGCGACTTCGCGATCAAGCAATTCCTCGCAATTGATATCGATCCAGGGGTGCTCGTTGTCTTGTGCGCCGACACCTTCATAATATTCGGTCGGCGAAATCATGCCGGCGCAACGCGCGCGGAACGCCTCGATGGCCTCGGCGGTCCGCGCGCCGAACTTGCGGCGCATACCGTCGACGTCGTTAAGGAGTTCACCGTCGAGCATCACTTGCCCGGCGTCCATCGGAATGGTCTGCAGGCCGAAATGCTGGATCAACTCGCGGAGAGGATCGGGCCCGGTCATCGAATAATCGTAGATTTCAGCGACACCGGCTTCGTACAACGCCGGCGCAGCGTCGAAGCGGCGCGACATGACCTTGCCGCCCACCCTGTCGGACGCCTCGAAGATCGTCACGCGGCAGAGCTTGCCGAGTTTCTTCTTGAGGTACCAGGCGCTCATCAGCCCGCCAGGCCCGCCACCTACGATTGCTAGATCAAGCATTTGTTTTCTCAACAGGCGATCACATCACGCCATTTTACTGGCGCGATCTCCGCAGCCCTCCGGGTTGATTTGTGCCGGAGCATTCACCCCAAAGTTGCACGCAGCCCCACACGAATCCGGCCCAATTATCTATGGACCCCCGGCACAGTCCCAATGGAAACTGCTTTTCACCTGAAAGAAAGATGAACAAATGGCTCCGACCCCGAACCATGTTGAAATATTCCCGGCTGAGACCGGAAAGCCACGGTTCCGGCAGTCGGGCACAGCAGAGTCGATCTGGCCGGGTCCATCGTCAAGCCCCCTTTCGCCCGCCGTCAGGGACACAAAGACCGACATGGCGCGGTGGGCAGACGGCCAACCCGTGACGGCTGACGGCCAGCCTTGCCAGAGGCTCGACGAGCCTCAAAGGCATGCGGGAGCCTTGCCGCCGCCGCCCCGCCGGGCAAACAAAAGGCCGGCTTGCGCCGGCCTTTTGCCTATTCATTGCTGACGGACGAGATCACTCCGCCGGCGGCAACGCCAACGGCTCGGCTTCCGGAGCCGACGGCACGATGGCCGCCTGCTTTTCGCGTTCGTCGAGAATCAGCCGGTCGCGCTTCATGGCGATCTCGCGAATGCGTGCCATCGAGGCGCCGGTTCCGGCCGGGATCAGGCGACCGACGATGACGTTTTCCTTGAGCCCTTCGAGCGGATCCACCTTGCCGTTGACAGCGGCTTCGGTGAGCACGCGCGTGGTCTCCTGGAACGACGCCGCCGAGAAGAACGAGCGGGTCTGCAGGCTCGCCTTGGTGATGCCGAGCAGCACCGGCGTTCCGGTCGCGATCTTCTTGCCTTCTTCCTTCGCCTTGGCGTTGAGCACGTCGAACTCGATCTTGTCGATCTGCTCGCCCGAGATCATGTCGGTCTCGCCCTGATCGGTGATCTCGACCTTCTGCAGCATCTGGCGAACGATGACTTCGATGTGCTTGTCGTTAATCAACACGCCCTGCAACCGGTAGACTTCCTGGATTTCGTTGACCAGATAGGCAGCGAGTTCCTCGATGCCCTTGATCGCCAGAATGTCGTGCGGCGCCGGGTTGCCTTCGACGATGAAGTCGCCCTTTTCGACGATGTCGCCATCCTGAAGATGGATGTGCTTGCCCTTCGGAATGAGGTACTCGCGAGTCTCCTCGTTCTTGTCGACCGGCTCGATCGAGATACGACGCTTGTTCTTGTAATCGCGGCCGAACCGGATGGTGCCGGCGATCTCTGCGATGATCGCGGCATCCTTCGGCTTGCGAGCCTCGAACAGCTCCGCCACCCGCGGCAGACCGCCGGTGATGTCGCGCGTCTTGGCGCTTTCGGTCGAGACACGCGCGAGGATATCGCCCGGTTTGACCTTGGAGCCGACATCGACCGACAGAATGCCATCGACAGACAGCATGTAACGGGCATCCCCGCCACGCGCGAGCTTGAGGATCTTGCCGTCCTTGCCCTTGATGACGATAGCCGGGCGCAGGTCGGCGCCGCCCCGCGTCGAGCGCCAGTCGATCACCACGCGCTTGGCGATACCGGTGGATTCGTCGAGCGTTTCCGAAATCGACTGCCCCTCGATCAGGTCCTCGAATCCGATCGTACCCTCGACTTCCGTCAGGATCGGGCGGGTGTACGGATCCCACTCCGCGATGCGCTGACCGCGCTTTACGTTATCGCCTTCATCGACGTGCATCCGCGCGCCGTACTGAATGCGGTGCGTCGCCCGCTCGGTACCGTCGGCGTCCGCCACGGCAACCACCATGTTGCGAACCATCGCAACCAGATGACCTTCGCTGTTCCGGGCAATCGCCTTGTTCTTGATCGTGATCTTGCCTTCGAAGTTCGACTCGATCACCGACTGCTCGTTGAGCTGGGCCGCGCCGCCGATGTGGAACGTGCGCATCGTCAACTGCGTACCCGGCTCACCGATCGACTGCGCGGCGATGACGCCGACAGCCTCACCGTGGTTGACCGGCGTACCGCGAGCCAGATCGCGCCCGTAGCACTTGCCGCAGATGCCATTGACCAGTTCACAGGTCAGCGCCGAGCGGATCTTCACCTCCTGGATGCCAGCCTGCGAGATCTGCTCGACATGGCTTTCTTCCATCAAGGTGTTGCGCTTGATCAGCACCTTGTTGGTCGCGGGATCACGGATATCCTCGCACGCCGTGCGGCCGAGAATGCGCGATCCGAGCGATGCCACCACCGTGCCGGAATCGACGATGGCGCGCATCTTGATGCCGAGCTTGGTGCCGCAGTCGTCCTGCGTGATGATGCAGTCTTGCGCGACGTCGACCAGACGGCGGGTCAGGTAGCCCGAGTTCGCCGTCTTGAGCGCCGTATCCGCCAGACCCTTGCGGGCGCCGTGGGTCGAGTTGAAGTACTCGAGCACCGACAGACCTTCCTTGAAGTTGGAGATGATCGGCGTCTCGATGATTTCACCCGACGGCTTGGCCATCAGGCCGCGCATACCGGCGAGCTGGCGCATCTGTGCCGGCGAACCGCGCGCACCGGAATGCGCCATCATGTAGATCGAGTTGATCTGCGCTTCACCGCCCTTCGGATTCTTCTTAACGGCGGAGATTTCCTTCATCATCTCCTTGGCGATTTCTTCCGTGGCCTTCGACCATGCGTCGACGACCTTGTTGTACTTCTCGCCGTGGGTGATGAGACCGTCGTTGTACTGCTGCTCGAAATCCTTCGCCAGCGTACGTGTCGTATCGACGATCTTCCACTTCGATCCGGGCACCACCATGTCGTCCTTGCCGAACGAGATGCCGGCCTTGAACGCGTTGTAGAAGCCCAGCGCCATGATGCGATCACAGAAGATCACGGTCTCCTTCTGACCGCAGTGACGATAGACCTGATCGATCACGCCGGAGATTTCCTTCTTGGTCATCAGCTTGTTGATGACGTCGAAAGGCATCTTGGCCGACTTCGGCAAAACCTGACCGAGCATGGCACGGCCAGCCGTCGCGTCGTACCAGCGACTGACGGGCTTGCCGTTTTCGTCAAGGCCTTCCCAGCGATACTTGATCTTGGTGTGAAGGTGGATGACCTTCGAATGCAGGGCGTGCTCGATCTCGGCCATCTCGCCGTAGATTTTGCCCTCACCCGGCAGGCCTTCACGCATGATCGAAAGATAGTACAGGCCCAACACGATATCCTGCGACGGCACGATGATCGGCTGACCGTTCGCGGGATGCAGGATGTTGTTGGTCGACATCATTAGCACGCGCGCTTCCAACTGCGCTTCGAGCGACAGCGGAACGTGCACGGCCATCTGGTCGCCGTCGAAGTCGGCGTTGAACGCCGAGCAGACCAGCGGATGCAACTGAATCGCCTTGCCTTCGATCAGCACCGGCTCGAACGCCTGAATGCCAAGGCGATGCAGCGTCGGCGCACGGTTGAGCAGCACGGGATGTTCGCGAATGACCTCGTCGAGGATATCCCAAACCTCGGGACGTTCCTTCTCGACCAGCTTCTTCGCCTGCTTCACCGTGGTGGACAGACCCTTGGCATCGAGCCGCGAGTAGATGAACGGCTTGAACAGTTCGAGCGCCATCTTCTTCGGCAGGCCGCACTGATGCAGCTTCAGTTCGGGACCGACGACGATCACCGAACGGCCGGAATAGTCGACGCGCTTGCCGAGCAGGTTCTGACGGAAGCGACCCTGCTTGCCCTTCAGCATGTCGGCGAGCGACTTCAGCGGACGCTTGTTGGCGCCGGTGATGACGCGGCCGCGACGGCCGTTGTCGAACAGCGCATCGACAGCTTCCTGCAACATGCGCTTTTCGTTGCGGATAATGATGTCCGGCGCGCGCAACTCCATCAGCCGCTTCAGGCGGTTGTTACGGTTGATGACGCGGCGATACAGATCGTTCAGGTCGGAGGTCGCGAAGCGGCCACCATCAAGCGGCACCAGCGGACGCAGGTCCGGCGGAATCACCGGCACCACGGTGAGGATCATCCACTCCGGCTTGTTGCCGGAGAAACGGAACGCCTCGACGATCTTCAGACGCTTGGCAAGCTTCTTGTGCTTGATGTCGGACTCGGTCTCCGCCATGTCGACGCGAATCTGCGCCTCGAGCTTTTCGAGTTCGAGTCCCTTGAGCAGTTCACGAATGGCCTCGGCGCCGATCATGGCGGTGAAGCTGTCCTGACCGTACTCGTCCTGAGCGCGCAGATACTCTTCTTCCGAAAGCAACTGACGATCCTTGAGCGCGGTGAGACCCGGCTCAAGCACGACGTAGTATTCGAAATAGAGAATGCGCTCGAGATCCTTCAGCGTCATATCGAGCAAGAGGCCGATACGCGACGGCAGCGACTTCAGGAACCAGATGTGCGCGACGGGAGCCGCGAGTTCGATGTGCCCCATGCGCTCGCGCCGAACGCGCGACAACGTCACTTCGACCGAACACTTCTCGCAGATGATGCCCTTGTACTTCATCCGCTTGTACTTGCCGCACAAGCATTCGTAGTCCTTGATCGGCCCGAAGATGCGCGCGCAGAACAGCCCGTCCCGCTCCGGCTTGAAGGTGCGGTAGTTGATGGTCTCCGGCTTCTTGATCTCACCGTACGACCACGACAGAATCTTTTCCGGAGACGCGATGGAGATACGGATCTGGTCGAAGACCTGAGCCGGCGTCGTCGGGTTGAACAGATTCATAATTTCTTGGTTCATCGCATTCTCCTCGCATGCCGATCGTCACCGGCTGCAAATTCGAAAATCTTGTTCCCCTCTCCCGCTTGCGGGGGAGGGTCAGGGAGGGGGAAGCTTCGACAAGAGCCCCCACCCGCCGGATTGCGTCCGGCGACCTCCCCCGCGAGCGGGAGAGGTGACAAAATATTTTACTCGGCCGCCTCGGACGTCGGCGCCGGATCCTGCTTGGAATTGTGCAGGTCGACGTTGAGACCCAGCGAACGCATTTCCTTGACCAACACGTTGAAGGATTCCGGAATGCCGGCCTCGAAGGTGTCGTCGCCGCGGACGATGGCCTCGTAGACCTTGGTTCGTCCGGCGACGTCGTCGGACTTCACCGTCAGCATTTCCTGAAGCGTGTAGGCCGCGCCGTAAGCTTCGAGCGCCCACACCTCCATTTCGCCGAAGCGCTGGCCACCGAACTGCGCCTTGCCACCCAGCGGCTGCTGGGTCACGAGCGAGTACGGACCGATCGAACGCGCGTGGATCTTGTCATCGACAAGGTGATGCAGCTTGAGCATGTAGATGTAGCCCACCGTCACCTTGCGATCGAACTGATCGCCTGTGCGTCCATCGTAGACCACCGACTGTCCCGACTTGTCGACACCGGCAAGCTCGAGCATCTCCTCGATGTCGGCTTCCTTGGCGCCGTCGAACACCGGCGTCGCGATCGGCACACCCTTGCGCAGGTTGGTGCCAAGCTCGACCAGTTCGCCGTCGTTGAGCGACTTGATGGTCTCGTTCTCGCCGTAGACCTTCTTCAGCGTTTCCTTGAGCGGCTTGATGTCCTGCTTCGACAGATACGCATCGACCGTCTGGCCGATACGCTTGCCGAGGCCGGCGCAAGCCCAACCCAGATGCGTCTCGAGAATCTGGCCGACGTTCATCCGGCTTGGCACGCCCAGCGGGTTGAGCACGATATCCGCATGCGTCCCGTCCTCGAGGAACGGCATGTCCTCGATCGGCACGATCTTCGACACCACGCCCTTGTTGCCGTGGCGGCCGGCCATCTTGTCGCCGGGCTGGATCTTGCGCTTCACCGCGACGAAGACCTTGACCATCTTCATCACGCCGGGCGGCAATTCGTCACCACGCTGCAGCTTTTCGACCTTGTCGAGGAAGCGCTGTTCAAGCCCCTTCTTCGATTCGTCGTACTGCTTCCGCATCGCCTCGATCTCGGCCATCAGCTTGTCGTTCGGCGAGGCGAACAACCACCACTGCGACTTCGGATACTCATCGAGCACCGTGCGGGTGATCTTGGTGTCCTTCTTGAAGCCCTTCGGACCGGCAATGCCCTGGCGGTTCTCAAGCAGGTCGGCAAGACGGCCGTAAACGTTACGGTCGAGAATGGCCTGCTCGTCGTCGCGGTCCTTGGCGAGGCGCTCGATCTCTTCCCGCTCGATCGCCAGCGCACGCTCGTCCTTGTCGACGCCGTGGCGGTTGAACACGCGGACTTCGACGATGGTGCCCTGTACGCCCGGCGGCACCCGCAGCGAGGTGTCGCGAACGTCGGAAGCCTTCTCGCCGAAGATGGCGCGCAGCAGCTTTTCTTCCGGCGTCATCGGGCTTTCGCCCTTCGGCGTAATCTTGCCGACGAGAATGTCGCCGGCGCGCACTTCCGCGCCGATGTAGACGATGCCGGCTTCGTCGAGGTTCTTCAGCGCTTCTTCCGAAACGTTCGGAATGTCGCGCGTGATTTCTTCCGGACCCAGCTTGGTGTCGCGGGCCATCACCTCGAATTCCTCGATATGGATCGAGGTGAAGACGTCTTCCTTGACGATCCGCTCGGAGAGCAGAATCGAGTCTTCGAAGTTGTAGCCATTCCACGGCATGAACGCGACCAGCACGTTGCGGCCGAGCGCCAACTCACCGAGTTCGGTCGACGGACCGTCGGCGATGATGTCGCCCTTGCGGACCACGTCGCCAACTTTCACCAGCGGGCGCTGGTTGATGCAGGTCGACTGGTTGGAACGCTGGTACTTCATCAGCCGATAGATATCGACGCCGGACTTGGTCGGATCGAGATCTTCCGTCGCACGGATAACCACGCGGGTCGCATCGATCTGATCGATCACACCCGAACGGCGTGCGGCGATCGCCGCGCCGGAATCGCGCGCGACCACGCCTTCCATGCCGGTGCCGACGAACGGCGCCTCAGCCCGCACCAGCGGCACGGCCTGACGTTGCATGTTGGAGCCCATCAGCGCGCGGTTGGCGTCGTCGTTCTCAAGGAACGGGATCAGCGCCGCGGCAACCGAAACCAGCTGCTTCGGCGACACGTCCATGAAGTCGACGCGATCCGGCGTCACCGGCAACACTTCGCCGGCGTGACGGCACACCACGAGGTCTTCCGTAAAGCGGCCCTTGGCGTCGAGCGGCAGGTTGGCCTGCGCGACGTAGTAGCGGCCCTCTTCCATCGCCGAAAGATAAACCACCTCGTCGGTGACGCGGCCGTCCTTGACGCGGCGATACGGCGTCTCGACGAAGCCGTACTTGTTGACGCGCGCGAACGTCGCCAGCGAGTTGATGAGGCCGATGTTCGGACCTTCCGGCGTCTCGATCGGGCAGATACGACCGTAGTGCGTCGGATGCACGTCGCGGACTTCGAAGCCGGCGCGCTCGCGGGTCAGACCGCCCGGTCCCAACGCCGAGAGACGACGCTTGTGGGTGATCTCCGACAACGGATTGGTCTGGTCCATGAACTGCGAGAGCTGCGACGAGCCGAAGAACTCGCGCACAGCCGCCGCAGCCGGCTTGGCGTTGATCAGGTCCTGCGGCATCACGGTGTCGATATCGACCGAGGACATGCGCTCCTTGATGGCGCGCTCCATCCGCAGCAGGCCGATGCGATACTGATTTTCCATCAGTTCGCCGACCGAGCGCACGCGGCGATTGCCGAGATGGTCGATGTCGTCGATTTCGCCCTTGCCGTCGCGCAGATCGACCAGGGTCTTGATGACCGAGAGAATGTCCTCCTTGCGCAGCGTGCGATGGGTATCCGGCGCATCGAGGTCGAGGCGCATGTTCATCTTGACGCGACCGACCGCGGACAGGTCGTAGCGTTCGCTGTCGAAGAACAGCGACTGGAACATGTTCTGCGCCGACTCGATCGTCGGCGGCTCGCCAGGACGCATGACGCGATAGATGTCGAACAACGCATCCTCGCGCGTCAGATTCTTATCTGCCGCGAGCGTGTTGCGAATGTAGGGACCGACGTTGACATGGTCGATGTCGAGCAGCGGCAACTCCTTGTAGCCTTGCTCGTTCAGCGCCTTCAGCGACTTCTCGGTGATCTCCTCGCCGGCCTCGGCATAAATCTCGCCGGTCTTCGGATTGACGAGGTCCTCGGCCAGATAGTTGCCGATCAACTCTTCATCCGAAAGCCGCAGCGCCTTGAGGCCCTTTTCCTGCAACTGACGCGCACCGCGCACGGTGAGCTTCTTGCCGGCTTCGAGCACCACCTTGCCGGTATCGGCATCGATCAGGTCGTTGATCGTGCTGTAACCACGGAAACGGTTGGCATCGAACGGCACACGCCAGCCATCCTTGGCGCGCTTGTATTGAATCTTCTTGTAGAACGTCGACAGGATCTCTTCGCCGTCAAGACCGAGCGCGAACATCAGCGACGTCACCGGAATCTTGCGGCGGCGGTCGATGCGCGCGAACACGATGTCCTTGGCGTCGAACTCGATGTCGAGCCACGACCCGCGATAGGGAATGACACGCGCGGCAAACAGGAGCTTACCGGACGAATGGGTCTTGCCCTTGTCGTGATCGAAGAACACACCCGGCGAACGATGCATCTGCGAAACGATGACACGTTCGGTGCCGTTGACCACGAAGGTGCCGTTCATCGTCATGAGCGGAATGTCGCCCATGTAGACGTCCTGCTCCTTGATGTCCTTGACCGAACGCGCGCCGGTTTCCTCGTCGATATCGAACACGATCAGGCGCAGCGTCACCTTCAGCGGCGCGGCAAAGGTCATGCCGCGCTGCCGGCACTCGTCAACGTCGTACTTCGGGGGCTCGAATTCGTAGCGAACGAACTCCAGCATCGAGGTGCTCGAGAAGTCCGAGATCGGGAACACCGAGCGGAACACCGCCTGCAAGCCCTCATCGAGACGGCCGCCCGGAGGCTCGTCCACCATCAGGAATTGATCATACGAGGCCTTCTGAACCTCGATCAGGTTGGGCATTTCCGCCACTTCCCGAATGCGTCCGAAGGACTTGCGAACTCTCTTGCGACCGGTGAACGTCTGCTGCGCCATCGTGGCCTCTCATTGCGCCGCCCGTGACGGGCGGACCTTCCGAAGCGCGACTGGAATCGCCTTCGGGTTGAAACGCGGTACGTCCCAGCGTCGCCACCCCGGATCATGGAATAAAATCCCAACCCCGCGAATACGACCGTTGAAACGCAAAACGACGTGCAGAGCGCTAGATCACGCACTGCCCGTCAAAACGATTCTGGTTACGGACCGAAAAAGCCCGAAATTGTCTATCTCCCAACGGCTTAGGCCGAAGCGCAACGCTGCGCCGCCACCCACCGTGCTTTCGTGCTGCCACCCCGATATGGGACAGCAATCGTGAAAATTCGAGGGACATCCCTGCAAATCCCCACACTTTGTTGTGTCCGGTAAACCGTCCACATCATCCGGGAAGCCCCGGAACTGGAGCCCGGACGGCAAAAGCCCTCCGGGTCCAATCAGATGCACGCCGACCATTGCTCGCGCACGGCCGGGCGCACTCAAATAATCATCGATTACTTGAGTTCAACCTTGCCGCCAGCCTTCTCGAGCTGGGCCTTGATCTTCTCGGCCTCATCCTTGGCAACGCCTTCCTTGACCGGCTTCGGCGCACCCTCGACGAGGTCCTTGGCTTCCTTGAGGCCCAGGCCGGTGATGGCGCGGACTTCCTTGATGACCTCGATCTTCTTGTCGCCGGCGGCAGCCAGCACAACAGTGAACTCGGTCTTTTCTTCGGCAGCGGCGGCACCAGCGCCACCCGCGCCCGGCGCAGCGGCAACCGCCACCGCAGCCGCGGCCGAAACGCCCCACTTCTCTTCGAGCAGCTTGGCGAGTTCGGCAGCTTCGAGCACGGTCAGGCTCGAGAGGTCGTCAACAATCTTCTGTAGGTCAGCCATTGATCAGTTTCCTTAAGCGTAGTGTTCGAACCAGGTTGATGTTGCGAAGGGCGTCAGGCCGCTTCGCTCTTTGAGGCATAAGCCTGAACCACCCGCGCGAGCTTGGCCGCGGGAGCAGTCGAGAGCTGAGCAATCTTGGTCGCCGGCGCCACGAGGAGGCCGACGAGCTTGCCACGCAGCTCATCAAGCGACGGCAGCGAGGCGAGAGCCTTGACGCCGTCGACATTCAGGACGGTTTTACCCATCGAACCGCCGAGGATGACGAACTGTTCGTTCGCCTTGGCAAATTCGACGGCAACCTTCGGCGCCGCCACCGGATCGTTTGAAGTCGCGATCACGGTCGGCCCCTTCAACAGGGAGCCGATGGCAACGACATCCGTGCCTTCAAGAGCAATCTTGGCGAGACGGTTCTTCGAGACCTTCACCGACGCGCCCGCCTGCTTCATCTGCGAACGCAGAGTCTGCATTTGAGCCACGGTGAGGCCGGAATAGTGAGCAACGACCGCAACGCTCGTGGCCTTGAAGACCTCGTTCAGCGATTCGACCGCCTCTTTTTTTGCCGCTCGTTCCACAGCAAGCTCTCTCCGGTTGGCAGCCTTCGCTCAGGATCGCTCCAGAGCCGGCCACCGGGTTGCACCCATCGCCCCACCCGAGCCGAGCCTGAAGACGCATGGACCTCAGGACGCACAGGGCGTGACGACATTGAAAAGCCTGCCCTCTCGAACCGAAAATCGGCGCGAGGTGTCGAGGTTCGAACCAAAACGCCACTCATCGCCTTCGGCGATAAAAAGCGCAATCGGTCTTCACCCGTCTGTGCAGGCTGAGCTATTAAGCCGTTGAAGATAAAAGATATCCTCGTTGGCGCCCGCAGTCTCGGACAGGACTCAGGATACCCGGCACGCCGGGGATCCCCATATACACGCCCTTCATTCGACAAGAGCCCTCCCCTTCAAGCAATCCAAGCGGATGTCCGGAAAGGAATGATCTCCTAGTTAAGTCGATTTCGGGAATGCATACGCGAACATGCCAGCGATCGCCAGCACGTCCGGAAGGGGTTCTTTAACGAGTCTTTCCGGCGTTGCCAAGTCCTAAATTACCCGGCTTGTATACGGCACTTCTTCCGTCAGGTTTCGTCATGGCTGGGCGTGTCCCGGCCATGACGAACCGATAGGTGGCCACCTTTACGAAAATGTCAGGAGCCCATCCCGACCGGATATGGCAGCGGCTTGCTCTGAAAGACCGCCTCCAGATTGGCGAGCACGCAATCCTGCATCGCGACGTGCGATTCCGTGGTGTGTCCACCGATATGCGGCGTCAGCACCACGTTGGGGAACGCCATCAGGGCGTCCGGCGCGCGCGGCTCGGTGTCGAATACGTCAAGTCCCGCTCCGGCGATGGTCCCATCGGTCAGCGCGGCGATCAGCGCCTGCTCATCGACCGCCGAGCCGCGCGAGATGTTGACCAGATACCCGGCAGGTCCGAGCCGGTGCAGCATGGCGGCGTCAATGATGTGATGGGTGTCCGGTCCGGCACGGACCGCCACCATTAGCACGTCGCACCACTCCGCCAGGGCTTCGAGGCTTGGCAGGTAGCGATACGGCAGGTCATGCCGGCTACGGCTGAAATAGGCCACCTCGGCCTCGAAGGCCGCCGCCCGCGCCGCGATCTTGCGGCCGATCTCCCCCATGCCGTAGATGCCGATGCGGCGCCCCGCGTTGCCGGGCTGCGGACGCATCAGCGGCGACGGCCTGGCGGCAGCCCAGTCGCCAGTGCGGACATATTGATCGGCCGGCAGCAGATTGCGCGTCACCGCCAGCATCAGCGTCATCGCCAGATCGGCGACCGCCGCGGCATTCGCAGCAGGGCTGTGGCCGATCGCAATGCCGCGCGCAGCGGCAGCCGCGCGATCAACGCCGTCATAGCCGGTGCCGTAGCAAACAATTGCCTCCAGCGCGGGCAAGCGGTCCATCGTTTGCCCTGACAGCGGCGTGCCGCCCGCGCAAATCAGCGCCCGAACGCCGGACAGTTGCTCGGCAGAAAACATCTCCTCAACCGCATGCCCCTTGCTGTCGAGCAATTCGTAGCGCTGCCCGATGCGGACCATCATGGCCTTGGGAAATCGGGAATAGACCAGCACTTGGTCAGGCATCGGTGTCATCCTTCCGCCTTCAGCGCGTCGAGACGCCCTCAAAACCAAGGGCGGAACAGGTTGCCCTGTCCCGCCCTTGGCAGTTAATTCAACATCGCGCCGAACTTAAGCGAGCGTGGTGCCCGGCTCGACCTTGACGCCGACGCCCATCGTCGAAGACACCGCGACACGCTGGATGTAGGTCCCCTTCGAGCCTGCCGGCTTGGCCTTCGACACGGCATCGACCAGCGCCTTGACGTTCTCGACCAGCTTCTCTTCGGAGAACGACGCCTTGCCGATACCGGCCTGCACGATGCCGGCCTTCTCGACGCGGAACTCGACCGAACCGCCCTTGGCTCCCTTGACCGCACCGGCAACGTCCATCGTCACCGTGCCGATCTTCGGGTTCGGCATCATGCCGCGCGGACCGAGCACCTTACCGAGGCGACCGACCAGCGGCATCATGTCCGGCGTTGCGATGCAACGATCGAACTCGATGGTGCCGCCCTGGACCTTCTCGACAAGATCTTCCGCGCCGACAACGTCCGCACCCGCGGCCTTGGCTTCGTCGGCCTTGGCGCCGCGCGCGAACACGCCGACGCGCAAGGTGCGGCCGGTGCCGTTCGGCAGCGTAACGACGCCACGGACCATCTGGTCGGCGTGACGCGGATCGACGCCGAGATTCATCGCAATCTCGATGGTCTCATCGAACTTCGAGGTGGCGCGCTCCTTGACCAGCTTGATCGCTTCCGCGATCGGATAGAGCTTTTCGCGATCGACGCCCTCACGGGCCTTCTTCAAACGCTTTCCGATTGCCATGACCCGTTACCCTGCCACCTGGAGACCCATCGAACGGGCAGAGCCCTCGACCATCTTCATGGCCGCTTCGACGGTGTCGCAATTGAGATCCTTCATCTTCTTCTCGGCGATCTCGCGCACTTGCGCCTTGGTCACCTTGCCGGCGAAATCACGGCCCGGCGCTTTCGACCCGGACTGGACTTTCGCGGCCTGCTTGAGGAAGTAGGACATCGGCGGCGTCTTCATCTCGAAGGTGAACGAACGATCCGCATAGATCGTGATCACCACCGGAATCGGAACGTTCTTTTCTTCCTTCTGCGTCTGGGCGTTGAACGCCTTGCAGAATTCCATGATGTTGAGGCCGCGCTGACCAAGCGCGGGACCGATCGGTGGCGACGGGTTCGCCGCACCGGCCGGCACCTGAAGCTTCAGGTATCCGGTCACTTTCTTTGCCATGTTGAACTCCTGTTGGTGGTTACGGCTTGAACGGCTGGCGACCGCCCTCACCTCCCACGGCTTCAAATACGCGAAGCTTCGCCTCGCTTCCTGACGTCATGCCCGGACTTGATACGGGCATCCTTGCTTCACAAGAGCCTTGCGAAGAAGATGGATCACCGGGTCAAGCCCGGTGATGACGGCAATTCCAACTCAGACCTTTTCGACCTGACCGAATTCCAGTTCGACCGGCGTGGCTCGTCCGAAGATCGACACCGCGACCTTGACGCGCGAACGGCCTTCGTCGACCTCCTCGACCACGCCCGAGAACGATGCGAACGGTCCATCCGCCACCCGCACATTCTCGCCGACCTCGAACGAGATCGACGCCTTCGGCCGCTCCACGCCCTCCTGCACCTGATGCAGGATGCGCATCGCCTCGGCTTCCGAGATCGGCATCGGCTTGTTTTCGGCGCCGAGGAAACCGGTGACCTTCGGCGTGTTCTTGATCAGATGAAACGCCTCGTCGGTGAGGTTCATCTTGACCAGCACGTAACCGGGAAAAAACTTGCGCTCGGCATCGATCTTGCGGCCGCGACGCACTTCGGTGACTTTTTCCGTCGGCACCAGCACCTGCTCGAACAAATCTTCAAGCCCACGCTGCTTAGCCTGCTCGCGAATCGATTCCGCCACCTTCTTCTCGAAGTTCGAGTAGGCGTGAACGATGTACCAGCGCATGCTCATGAATGTAGTTCCGCGCCGCCCGTCAGTGAATGCCGAGCAAAAAGGTGACGACAAAGCGGATGATTAAATCCGCGGCGAAAAAGAATGCCGACGCAAACGCCACCATCACGAACACCATGATGGTGGTAACTACGGTTTCACGACGCGACGGCCAAGTGACCTTGGCTGTCTCCGTGCGCACCTCTTGCAGAAATTTGAACGGGCTAAAAGCCATCGTCTGGTGATCCGCGTCCGTCGTCAGAATTTCAGGAATCCGAACAGCCCTCTTGCGCCCAACCCTCTTCCAAGGATGAGCCGCCAAGCGGGCTCTCGTTTCGGGAATTAAAGCTGCGTCGGATATCCGAAATGGGCCGACTGCAGGTGCAGCTTCCTACTGCGGGTGGCCGCAAAGGTCAAGGTATCGACGGCAGATCCGGACTCTCGCCACCCGCCGCCGCAAACCCCGCCTTCGACCCTTCAGCCAGCGACCAGGGCTTGGATGCGGAGCGGCCGGCGCCTGTCCGCATCTCGTTCAATAGCACTCCCGCACACCTAAAGTTGAGGGATGACCTGCGCCCATACCGCGATCATGCCGACGAAAAGCGTCAGGGACGTCAGCGCTGCAGCTTCTTCAACGAACACTTTCAACATATCCGCCTCCGATGGAACATAAGAAGAACATTGTTCTTTATTTGTTCTGAAGAGTCAAGTCGCGGTGAGCACCGGAATAAACGGCGTTAAGGAAAGGTTTATAGCGGATGGATGGATCGGCGGAACGGCGTTCGCCGGTCTCTTTGGCACGGCCCCCGCGCATGAACGTGAGTTGACCTGAGCCAGCAACATCGATTTGAGTTTGCTGCAAGAATCACAAAGCGGCAATCGCCGGAAGCAGAGGTACAAAATGCGCGCAGCAGTTCTCGCGATCATGATGGCGATGGGCGCCACCGCGATGATGGAAATCACACCAGCGCAGGCAAGGGACTTTCCGTTCTGCATCAAGGGACCGGACTATCCGGGCGGGCTGGGCCAGTGCGCATTCGACACCTACGAGCAATGCCAGGCGACCGCATCGGGGCGCTATGCCTATTGCGACACCAATCCCTACTATCGGGGCAACGTGGCGCCCGCCGACCCGCGGCAACGTCGCCAGCCGCCCCGCTACGGCTATTGAGCGATTTGCGGGTGCGCGCCACCCGCGATTGACCCGGGGATGATGGAACGCTGCTGACCATGGAGGCTTCGATCATGCGAACGGGACTGACCACCGCGCTGCTCCTCGGAGCAACCGTCGCCCTCACCTCGACCACGGCGCGCGCCGCCGTGGACTACCCCGTCTGCCTGCACGTCTATGGTCCCGTGACCTATGACGACTGCAGCTATACGACGATGGAGCAATGCAAACCGCAGGCCTCCGGCCGCCCGGCGCAATGCATGGTCAATCCGTTCTACAAGACGGCGGCACCGACGCCACGACGCGGGCGCTGAGCGCTTCGATCCGCGTCGGCCGGGACCAAACGGCGCCAGAGCGTTTTCAAGCGAAGTGGATACCGGTTCGCGTGAAGAAACCGCGTCAAATCAAAATCAGAGAGTCCCGGTTCTGATTCCATCAGAACCGAAAGGACTCTCGTTAGCGAAGCTCAACGATCCGGCCGCTTTCCAGAGAGACGCGCCGATCCATTCGCCCGGCGAGTTCCATATTGTGGGTGGCAATCAACATGGCCACCTGCGTCGCTCTCACCAGTTGCATCAACGCCTGAAACACATGGTCGGCGGTGTGCGGATCGAGATTGCCGGTCGGCTCGTCCGCAAGCAAAACGCGCGGCGCGTTGGCGACGGCCCGCGCAATCGCCACGCGCTGCTGCTCGCCGCCCGATAGCTCCGACGGGCGATGGGTGACGCGTCCCTCAAGACCAAGGTAGGCCAGCAGTTCCTTCGACCTGCGAGCCGCCTCGCCGCGCTTAAGGCCGCGGATCATCTGCGGCATCATGACGTTTTCAAGAGCGGTGAATTCCGGCAGCAGGCGATGCGACTGGTAGACAAAACCGACATCGGTACGGCGAATCTGGGTGCGCTCGGCATCCGACAGGCCCGAGGTCGCCGCGCCGTTCACATACACCTCTCCGTCATCGGGATGCTCGAGCAGTCCCGCGATGTGCAGCAAAGTCGATTTACCTGAGCCCGACGGCGCCACCAGTGCGACCGATTGCCCGGCCCACAGCGCGAGCTGCGCATTGTCGAGAATGGTCAGCATCGTCTCGCCCTGCTGATACTGCCGCCGGATGCCGTCGAGATAGACAACCGGGAATTCCTTGGTTGCATCGTTCATATCTGACATCATTCGTACCGCAGCGCTTCGACGGGATCGAGCCGTGCAGCGCGCCATGACGGATACAACGTCGCCAGAAACGACAACGTCAGCGCCATGACAACCACCGCGGTGGTTTCACCGACATCGATCTCGGCGGGCAACTTGGAGAGGAAATACAACTCGGGCGAAAACAACTCGGTATTGGTCAGCCAGGACAGAAACTGCCGGATCGATTCAATGTTGAGACAAACCACCAGCCCCACCGCAAGCCCGGTGAGCGTGCCCACCACGCCGATCGCCGCGCCGGTAATCAGGAAAACCCGCATGATCGAGCCCTGCGATGCTCCCATGGTGCGCAGGATGGCAATGTCGCCGCCCTTGTCCTTCACCAGCATGATCAGCCCGGAGATGATGTTGAGAGCGGCCACCAGCACGATCAGCGTCAGGATCAGGAACATCACGTTGCGTTCGACCTGCAGCGCGTTGAAGAAGGTCGAATTGCGCTGCCGCCAGTCGACAAGGTAGATCGGACGGCCGGCAGCCTCGGTGACGGACTTGCGAAATTCGTCGATCCGGTCCGGGTTGACCGTATAGACCTCGATGGCGGTAACGTCGTTGGCACGGTTGAAATAGGCCTGCGCTTCCGTCAGCGGCATGAACACCATGGTCGAATCGTATTCCGACATGCCGATCTCGAATACCGCCGCGACCCTGTAAGGCTTGATGCGTGGCATCGTCCCTATCGGCGTCACCGCGCCGCGCGGCGCCACCAGCGTGATGTTGTCGCCGGCATGAATCGACAGTTGATCGGCAAGACGGCGGCCGATGGCGACGCCCTGCCCCGTATCGAAGCCCTCCAGCGTGCCCTGCTTGATGTTCTTGGCAATCGACGTGATGTTGTCGAGATCACCGGCGCGGATGCCGCGCACCAACACGCCCGAAGCGTTGAACGGTGACGACGCCAGCGCCTGACCGTCGACCACCGGCGCAGCCAGCCGAATGCCGCTCACCTTGTTGATGCGATCCGCAACCTCTTTCCAGTCCGTCAGCGGACTTTCGAGCGGTTGAATCAGCAAATGGCCGTTGAGACCGAGAATCTTGCCGAGCAGTTCGGAACGGAAACCGTTCATCACCGCCATCACGATAATCAGCGTGGCGACGCCCAGCATGATGCCGAGGAAGGAAAATCCGGCGATCACCGAGATGAAGCCTTCCTTGCGGCGCGCCCGCAGGTAGCGCGTCGACAGCATCCATTCGAAAGGCGCAAATGGTCGGGTGATAACCGGCTCGCTCACGGCATCATTCATGGTTCGATTTTCCCACGATTCGGCCCGATTCTAATGTGGCGGATTCGATATCCGCGCCCGCGGTGGATAAGCCATCACGACGTCAGACGCGCCAAGGCGTCGGCGAGGCTCAACAATTCACGCTCGCCGCTGCTGCGCTGCTTGAGTTCGACCTTGCCTTCCGCCAATCCGCGCGGTCCGACCATGACCTGCCATGGAATGCCGATCAGGTCGGCGGTGGCGAACTTTCCGCCCGGCCGCTGATCGGTGTCGTCGTAAAGCACGTCGATGCCCTTGGCCGAGAGGTCGCGATAAAGCTGCTCGCACGCCGCGTCCGTCTCGCTGGCGCCTTGCTTCAAATTCAGAATGGCGACGCTGAAAGGCGCTACCGCCTCGGGCCACTTGATGCCGGCCTCGTCGTGACAGGCCTCGATGATGGCGCCGACCAGTCGAGACACGCCAACACCGTAGGAGCCACCATGGATCGGCATATCGACGCCGTCCGGCCCGGCAACCAGAGCCTTCATCGACTCCGAATACTTGGTGCCGAAGTAGAAAATCTGGCCGACCTCGATGCCGCGTGTCTTGACCTTGTTTTCTTCCGACACCTCGCGATCGAACCGCGCGGCATCGTGGACATCCTCGGTGGCGGCATAGACGCTGGTCCACTGCTTGATGATCGGCGTCAGGTCGCCGTCATAATCGATGTCTGCGCTGGGCACCGGCAGGCTCAGCACGTTGCGGTCGCAGTACACCGCGGACTCGCCGGTTTCGGCCAGCACGATGAATTCATGGCTCAGGTCGCCGCCAATCGGACCGGTCTCGGCACGCATCGGAATGGCCTGCAGACCCATCCGCGCGAAGGTCCGCAGGTAGGCCACGAACATCTTGTTGTAGGAGCGCCGCGCGGCGGCCTCATCGAGGTCGAACGAATAAGCGTCCTTCATCAGGAACTCGCGGCCACGCATCACCCCAAAGCGCGGGCGCTGCTCGTCGCGGAACTTCCACTGAATGTGATACAGATTGAGCGGCAGATTTTTGTACGAGCGCACGTAGCTGCGGAAGATTTCAGTGATCATCTCCTCGTTGGTCGGGCCATATAGCAGTTCGCGCTTGTGGCGATCGGCAATACGCAGCATCTCCGGACCGTAGGCATCGTAACGGCCGCTTTCGCGCCAGAGGTCCGCCAGTTGCAGCGTCGGCATCAGCAACTCGATGGCTCCGGCGCGGTCCTGCTCCTCGCGGACGATCCGCTCGATCTTCTTCAGAACCCGGAAACCAAGCGGCAGCCACGCATAGATGCCCGCCGCCTCCTGCCGCAGCATCCCGGCGCGCAACATCAGGCGATGCGAGACAATCTCGGCCTCCTTCGGGGTTTCCTTCAGGATGGGCAAAAAGTACCGCGACAATCGCATGGGCACGCTCAAGAATCAGTTGCAATTTTGGGTGGGGCCAGTGAAAGCGGATCGGGCGGCAAAACACAAGGGACGTAACAGAGAAGCCGCGCGAAAACGGCGGAATTCCGGCCACTTGCGATATTCGCGCGGCCGGAGTCCTTTCGGTTCTGATGGAATCAGAACCGGGACTCTATGATTTTGATTTGACGCGTTTTCTTCACGCGAACCGGTATCAACTCCGCTTGAAAGCGCTCCAGATCCCTGCCGCGCTCAGGTTGCGGCGGGCCGCGTCATTTGATCACGATCGGCGCCTCGACGCTGATCTGGTCGAAATCGGAAATCAGGATATCCAGCGTCATCGTCCAGCGGCCAGCCACCGGCGCTGTCATCGTCGCCCGCCACTCCCCCTCGCCCGCCGGCCGCGCCTCGGCGGTCGCCGGCTCGATGCCCGCCTCGGGATTGGCCAGCGTGACCGAAACAGCCTTCGCGGCCAATATCGCTTCATCCGGCGTCCTGAGCTGGATCGATATCGCCACTGGACCGGCATGCCCCGGCGATACGGTGACATCCGCCATCGCCTGCCCGGTGTGCAGATGCGTGAAGAAGCTATCCGCCGCAACGGCCAGTGCACGTGGCGGCGGCGTGAAACGCCACAGCCCGACGACGCCAAGGATGCCTGCGACCAGAACCAGCTCGGCAACGATCGAGCGCCGCATGCGCCGCCGCCCAAGGTCATCGCCCTGCTCGACCTGAGGCGTCAGGTAAAGCCGATTCCATAACGCAACGGCCAGCAGCAGCGCCACCAGCGCCAGCTTGGCCATGAGCACTTCGCCGTAGCTGGTCGTCCACAGCGCATCGAGCCTGCCCAGTTGCACGGTCGCGAGCAACAATCCGCTCGCCAGCAGCGCTGCGACTGCCAGCGGGATGATGCGCGAAAAACGCATCAGGACGTCAACGGTCATTTCGCCTGCCCCGCGCATCGCGAAGGCCAGCGGCATCAACGCGCCGATCCAGAACGCCAGGCTGATGCCATGCAGGAACACCGCCGGCGCGGTGAGATAACGAGGTTGGGCAGTGGCCGCATGCCCGGTCACGGCGAGCGCCACGCCGACGCCGAGCAGCGCACCAAGCGAAAGCAGCCTGCCGGTCGCTCGACCAAATCGCAACGACAGCAGCGCCAGAATCAGCGCCATCGCCGCGATTGCCGCCGACAGCCCAAACGACCCATCGATGCCTTGCCTCCACACCGCCCAATCCGACAGCGCGGTTGCGGGCTCCGCCAGCGCATCCAAACCTTGCAATCCAATCGAGAGGAGCAGCGCCGCCAGTCCGATCAGGCTGACTGTGGCGGCAATCATGCGCGGACCGTTTTTCAGCGATGGTGCGATCCATGCCACAAAGAACGCGCCTCCCGCCCCGACGAACAAGCCGAGATAGATCATCAGCCGCGTCAACCAGATGGCGCCGCGCAATCCGGCATCGTCCGAACTCACCACCAGCGGAGACACGTCGCCACGCTGGCCGACCCAGAACGTATAGGAGCCGCCGACCGGATGCCCATCGGCCGAGATCACGCGCCAGCTCACGACATGCGCACCGTCCGCGAGTGCCGCTGGCGGGGTAAGGATAAGGTTGGGTCCGTCGCTGCGTATATTTTCGATCGCAATGGCGGTGCCGTTCTGCTCGACGATCCGAATCGTCAGTGGCTCAACCGGCTCGTTGAACGACAACGTCAGTTCGGCCGGTGACTGTGCCAGCACCGCGCCATCGGCAGGTTCGCTGCCCGTGAGGCTGGCGTGAGCGAAAGCAGCCGATGGCAAAATAACCACCAGCAACATCCATAGCGCCGCCAGCGCCAATCGTTTCACCGGAGGCAACTCATCGGCGACATCTCATAAATATGAGCCCATGAACACGATCTCATGGGCTCTACGGACTTTTGGCCTTCAGGCGCACCACCGGCGCCGGTGTCTGCAACTTGTCGGCGCCTTGGTTATCGGATGGAATCTCGATCCATCGGGCTGTCCCCTTTTCGCATTCCTGTACCGCCGGAAAATACAGACTGCGATCGGGCTGATCCGGAAACCGCACGACGATGCCGAAGGTGTCGTAAAGATTGTCCGGCAGCGGACCGCCTCGCCATGCGACCTCGTCGACGACTTCATCCACCATCTTGCCATGCGGCGCCTGTTGCGGCGTCGCCAGCTTTCGCGTTTTGACTTCGACGTTCCAGCCGGGCTTCATTTGCGGCTTTGCCGACAGAATGCCGTCGGGCAGCTTGATGCGCAGCGCCGTCGTCGCGCTGCCGTTGCAGCCGTGGGGCACCGTAAACGTCAGTTGGAAGTAGCTGTCGGCGGGCGCTTCTTTCGGCTGAACCGTGACATGCGCGGCGGCAGGCACCGCCAACAGCAACGGTGTGGCCATCAACACCGTCGCGGTTGCCAGGCCCGCCGCCAAAACATCTCGCCTCACTTCTTTTCACCTTCCGTGGAGTGGTCCGAATGCTTTTTCATCATCATCATCGAACCGCTTCCCCCTTGTGGCGCCGCGGCCCCGATGCCCTCGACATCCAGGGACAACGCAACCTTTCCGGCCTTGGCGAATTCGAGAGTGACCGGCACCTTGTCGCCCTGCTTGAGCGGATGCTTGAGATCCACCAGCATCAGATGATAGCCGCCCGGTGCGAGCTTCACGGTCTTGCCCGGCTCGATCGTCAGGCCTCCCTCGACGGGATGCATTTTCATCACGCCGTTATTCACGCTCATCTCATGAACTTCGAGCTTGCCGGCGACATCGGTCGACCCACCAATCAGCTTGTCGGCGGTCGTTCCCTTGTTCTCGATGGTCAAATAGCCACCGCCGACCTTTGCGCCGCCGGGCGTGGCGCGCGTCCATGCTTGCGACACCACCAGATCGCCCACCCTGACGTCCGATGCCTGTGCCGGCGCATTGACGAGCAATCCAATTGCCAGGGCCAACCCTACGGCGCCGCCAATCGCTTTTCTCTTGTTCAGTACCAGATACATTTCAACTCTCCTTGCATAGCTGCCAACGATAACGATGAAGGCGTTCCCGCAACTGCTGAGCGGAAACACCGCTTTGAAATCACCACCTGACCTTGAAGCCAGCATAAACCGCCCGCCCGGTGCCAGGTTCAAACAATGGTGATGTCGATGTCGCGCGGTCGATCACTGCCGACGAGGCGATGTAGGCTTTGTTTGCGAGGTTGCGAGCCTCGATATAGCCGGAATACCTGCGGCCATCATCGAAACCTGCCTTCAGACCATAAATCGCATACGAGTCTGTCTTCAGCGTGTTCGCGCTGTCGGCGTAGTAGCCTTGCGGCACCCATTCGAGATTCGGGCCGATATAGAATCCGCTCGGGTGCTTGTAGACCAGCTCCGCGCGAACGAAGTGTCGCGGCGCGCCGGGCAACAGGTTGTTGCCGAATACAGGATCGTTGTCGAAACGGAAGTCGTTCAGCGTGTAGGCAACGTTGAGCCAAAGTTTGTCAGGCTTATCGCCGCGCACGAACATTTCACGGAAAATCGCCGCGCCGACGCCAGCTTCGATCCCTTGATGCACTGTGAGGTCCGCGTTGGTGACGTTGCAATTGCCGAATGCGCTATAGAGACAAAGCAGCTCATCCTTGATCCGGGCACGATATGCCGTCAGTTCCCATGTGAAGTCCGGCCTCTTGCCGCGCGTTCCGATTTCATAGGTAGTCGCGGTCTGCGGGCGAATGCTGGTGAAGGGGATGGTCGGAATACCGGGACCGATCGAACTTTCTCCGAAACTCGGCACCTCCGCGCTTCGTGAAACGTTGGCGTAAGCCTGCCAGGTCGGATCGATCTGCCACAGCAACCCACCCTTCGGGCTCCATAGATTGAACTCGGTCGATCCCGATTGATCGCCGTCGCTGAGGAAACGATCCTGCCGGTTGCGCGTCGCGTAAAGGAATTGCGTGCCCGCTACAGCAGCCACGTTCGGCAGGAAATAGAACGAATTCTCAACATAGAACGAGGTGTTCTTCGAACGGTCGATCGACGACGAAAGGAGTGCCCCCTTTTGGCCGCCGAGATTGGCGAACTGCTGATTGTCGATCCGGCCGTTGAGCACGTTGGTCCCCGCCACCAGCCGGTTACGGAAACCGCCGATCACACGATCGTCAGTGACCCGTGCAAAGCCCCCATAATCCTGATAGCGATAATCGAGCCACTGGAAGATCGGATGCATCAAATGCCGATCGAGCCCGAACGCTCCGAATTCCACCGTGGTATTGTCGAACCGGATCGTGGTCTTGTTGCCTATCCGAACGGTATCGATATTGCGCTGCTGGTCGAGGGCGATATTGCCTGCCGCTGCCGTTGTCGGCGAAGTCAGTGCGGAATCCTTGCTGACAGTGCCTGGAATGCGCTGCCGCACATCATTCGCGTTTAGATAGAACCGCGTCTCGAAATCCGGCGAGATCTGGTAGCCCACATTGCCGCTGACGCGCGTCGAGTGACCATAGCTGTGATCGCGAAAACCATCGCTGCTCTGTGTCGATGCCGTGATAAAGCCGTCCCACGGGCCGTTGCTGCCGCCGGCATTGGCCTGCAAGCGACGGAAGCCGAAGGCCCCCGCATCCACGCTCGCTCCATTGACGAACGGATCACGGCCGGTCGGCGTTACGAAATTGATGGCACCGCCGAGCGAATTGGCGCCGAAGCGCAACGCGTTGCCGCCCTTGAAAACCTCAACATACTTGTAGGCGGTCGGGTCGATCTCCTGAAAATCACCATAACCATCCGCGGTGTTGATGGGAATGCCGTCCATGTAAAGCTGCACGCCGCGCAAATGGAAATTGCGCGACAGACTGGATCCCCGGATCGATAGCCGGGTGTCATCGCCCCATTTTGGTTGCGCGAATACGCCGGGAACATAGTCGAGAACGTCCTTGATCGTATTGGCGACCGTCGAATTTTTGTAGGCATCGGCTGTTACCAGCGCGACTCCACCGGGCGTCTGCTGGATTTCGCGTAAGGCCTGCTGCGCAGTGGCGACTGTTAACGATACCGGAGCGGTTGCCGGAACGACGACATGCGACTGCACGCCGACGTGGCGCACCGCATGATTGGCGCGAGCCGCACTACGTGGCACACGCGCAACATGGGCTAGGTGGGGCTTCGGCGCCGTCACCGTTACCGGCGGCAATGGAATATCTGAACTTGACTGAGCCGAAGCCGCGGAGGACGAGGCCATCGTAACGATGGCCGCAAGCACGCCGCAAAGCGCGCTGCCTCCGCCGAAGGCGGGATAACCAAACATGATATGTTCCTGATACCGGACAGTTGCCGGTGCATTCGAGCAGGTCGGATCGCCGCGCTATCGTCGCAACGACCGTGCGAATTAGCTGAATCAGGAAATGCCGGGAGGACCGCGCGCCTGTGCGTTGGAGCCAGCCGCCGACAGCGACGGCACAAGAATCAGATCACGCCAGATGACCGCGTCGGAGTCACGTTCCAGCTTGACGATGGAGGCTTGCGGGTCGCCCGATGACGCCACGGCCTGCGCGACGCAACAGAGCGTGCAACAGCCATTATGCGCTGGTTGGCTGGAGCTGCCTTGATCGTCGGCAGGGGAGACGGAGTTGGAGACGTCCGAACAGATGCCGGCCAGATGCAACGGGTCCGACACCGCGGCGCCAAAGGCCCAAGACGCGCTGATTGGTGCCAAAATCTGCACCAGCATCGCAATCAGGACGATTGGAAAGAACTTCCCCAGCCGCCGTTGCATCACTGCACCCGCCTTTCCCTCTGCCAGCTACCATGCCCAGAGTCGCAAGTCGAGATCAGGTTCCCGGAAAACCTCACAATCGCGTACACCATCCGTCGAGCTGCCGGATGGAAGCCGACTTCCCACGACTTTAACCGTTCGGAAATTCAACGTTTCGCGCCCCCGCAGAAATTCGAAATTTTAATTCGCGAAAAGCGTGACAATCCAAAAAAGATCGTCTATCAGTACAAGCTCAGGTTGCCCTCTGGGCATCTGGTGGTCCAAGTCTCGGGAGGAGCCCTGGCGCGCATAAGCAGCGCTACCCCGCCAAATCAACTAAGAATTTGAGCATTCGGGGAAATAGGGTCGACACAATTTTCCGAGCAGGGCTTTGTCCCTGCTCTCTTTTTTGGTGGGTTCAATCCGATATCGATAAGGGCTTGAGGTTCGGCATTTTAAGTGCCGCTGCCGTTCCGCGCCCGTCACAACCGGAAGGGCTCTAACGGCTCAAGGCCGGCATTCCCATCAAATCCGACAGTCGCGCGATGTTCAGATAACCCATCCGATATAGCAACATCGCGGCCGTAAAGATGATCGCGGAGATGATCGTTGTCCAGATCAGCTTGCGCGCAATCAATGGCATCACCGGGGCGCCGGGATCGGTACCCTGAATGGTTTGGCTGGTTTCATCCTGACTGCGGATGCCAAACGGCAATGTCGTAAACAGCACCACCCACCACAACACGAAGTAGATCGCGAGGACCGAAGAGATCGTATAGACCATGACGTTACGCCTGCTCGATTTCGACTAGCGCTCCGGAAAAATCCTTGGGATGCAGGAACAGCACCGGCTTGCCATGCGCGCCAATTTTCGGCTCGCCGTCGCCCAGTACCCGCGCCCCCTCCTTGATCAGCGTATCACGCGCAGCGATGATATCCGGCACCTCGTAACAAACGTGATGGATGCCGCCATCGGCATTGCGCTCAACGAACTTGGCGATCGGAGAATTGTCGCCGAGCGGTTGAATGAATTCGATTTTGGTATTCGGCAACGTTGCAAACACAGTGATGACGCCGTGCTCGGGCAGCGGCACCGCTGCGGAAATCTCGGCGCCGAACGCCGTGCCGTAAATCCGCGCAGCCTTTTCGGCGTCCTTGACGGCGATCGCGACATGATTGAGCCGGCCCAACATATCTATCTCTCCCAAAGCATAATGAGATCATCAACCTCTCTGCGTCATTGCGAGACGTACCAGGATCAGTGCTGCGCGCTGTCCGAACACAGGCTCCCGCGACGAAGCAATCCCTGCTTCCTAAATCCTCGGATTGCTTCGCTCACATTGACGAAGAAGGCCACGAACCAATCTCAATTCATCCCAAGCTACACCACCAGGACGTGAACAAAACACAGCGGCTTCTTGCCCCACTCCTCGGCAATCGCCGAACGCACCGCACGGCGCACCGACTCGGCCATCGCGTCCGGATCGCGCCGTCGCGCCCGGGGCAGCGTTTCGACCGTCGAGATGGCCGCGTCGAAGGCAATATCGTCGAGCAGCTCGCCTGCGGCATTCTTCTCCGGAATGCCGATCAGCTCCACCTCCGGATCATCCGCCAATTCACCGGCCTGGGTGATCGCGATGGCGACGAAAGCGCAGCCGGCAAACCCCATCTTGCGCCGCTCGACCACTGCGCGCGACTTGGCATCCTCCAGCAGCTCGCCATCCTTGTAAAGCTTGCCCGACGGGACCTCTCCGATGATCGACGGTTCTCCCGGACCAAGCCGCACCTGATCGCCGTTCTTGCAGATGAGCACCTTCGGCACACCAAGCGTTCGCCCCAATTTGGCGTGCTCGGACAGATGCAGTGGCTCGCCATGCACCGGGATGAGCAACTGCGGACGGACCCAGGACATCATGTCGCGCAACTCGTCGCGACGCGGATGGCCCGAGACATGAACCAGTTCGGTGCGGTCGGTGATGACCTCGATGCCCTGCGAGACCAAGCCGTTGATCACGGCGCCGACGGCCTTCTCGTTGCCGGGAATGGTCCGTGAGGAGAAGATCACGGTATCACCCCTGTTGAGCGTCACCGTCGGATGGTCGTCGCGCGCGATGCGGGCCAGCGCCGCGCGCGCTTCGCCCTGGCTGCCGGTGCACAACGCCAGCACCTTGTCGGCCGGGAAATGCCCGTAATATTCATCGCTGCGAAATTCCTGCACGCCGTCGAGATGCCCAGTCTCGCGCGCCACCTGCACGACGCGCTGCATGGCGCGGCCGACCACCACCACCTCGCGTCCGGCAGCGCGGGCAGCATCCGCCACCGCACGAATACGTGCGACGTTGGAAGCAAAGGTGGTGACGGCAACACGGCCGCGCGCGGCTTTCACCAGCTTGGCCAGCGTCGCCGCGACTTCGGTTTCCGAAGGCGAGCGCCCTTCCCGAACCGCATTGGTGGAATCACCGATCAGTGCCAACACACCTTCGTCGCCAAGCTCTCTCAGGCGCGCTTCGTCGGTCGGCGCACTGACGATCGGAGTTGGATCGATCTTCCAGTCGCCGGTGTGCAACACGGTGCCCGCCGAAGTGTGAATCGCCAGCGCGTGGGATTCCGGGATCGAATGCGCGACCGGTATGAACTCGACGCCGAACGGGCCAAGCTCGATGCGCTCGCCGGTCTTCACCACCGTAACCGGAATTTTCGGCGCGTTACGCTCGGCGGCGCATTTTGCCTCAAACAACGCGGCACTGAATTTCGTGGCGTAAATCGGGCATTTCAGCCTTGGCCACAGATCGATGATGGCGCCGAAATGATCCTCATGCGCATGCGTCAGCACCAGTCCAAGAAGATTCTTGCGTTCTTTTTCGAGGTAACTGACGTCAGGCATTACCAGATCGATGCCCGGCAAATGTTCCTCGTCGCCGAACGAGACGCCGAGATCGATCGCAAGCAAACTGCGCTGCTGTCGATTGCCGAGTCCATAGACCGACAGGTTCATGCCGATCTCACCGACTCCGCCGAGCGGCGTGAAAGTCAATTCATCTGGACGCGCCATTATCTGGTCCCTGTCGAAGCCGCCGAGCCGAAATAAACGTCGCCGGCGGCTATCGTCGCGCGCTCACCTTTGGATGTCACAATCACCATGCAGCCGGTCTCATCGAGGCCCTCGAAAGTGCCAACAACGCCGGACGCGCCGGACCGGATCGATACCGTTTCGCCAAGCCCCGCCGCGCGTTCGAGCCACAGCCGTCGAATGCTGCCGAAACCACGTCCGCTGTCCCAGATGCCCCGGAATTCGGCCCAGGCTTCCGACAGCGCCAAAAACAAATCCTCCGCGCCGACATCCACGCCAAGCGCCTTCAGCGATGTCGCAGGATAAGGCGTGCCATCCGGCGCGGCAATGACATTGGTGCCGATGCCGACGACGACGGCAAGTTCGCCATCAGCCAGCGTCTCGGCTTCCAGCAGAATGCCTGCCAGCTTCTGTTGGTTGGCGAGCACGTCGTTCGGCCATTTCAACGCGTAATGTGCGGCCGCCCCCGACCGCGCCGCCGCCTCGATGCTGATTGCGCGGAGCGCCTGCTCCAGCGCCAGCCCGGCAGCGAAGCCGAGTGTCGCGGCGACCGATGGGGTGACTGCAAGCACCTCGAGCACGCTGCTTGCCAGATTGCCGCGCGGTGCGACCCAAGCGCGTTGCCGACGACCGCGACCGGCGGTCTGCTCGGTCGTGACAAACCATTTCGGTCCGCGCTCGCCGATCCTTGCCGCCGCCAGCGCCTCGGCGTTGGTCGATCCGGCATTGTCGTACTCGGCTAACCGATAGCCGGCGGCTCTGGCCCGGGGACCGAGCGCGAACGACATCTAAAAGAGCGATTTCGCCGCAACCGTCGCCGCGCTGACCAGCGGCCCCGGATAGACGAAAAACAGCAGGTTGAAGATAGCCGCCACCGCCACCACAGCGCCAAGCTCAAAACGAACGACATCCGTCGCGCCCGCCCGCTCGTCGAAATACATCACCTTGATGACGTTGAGGTAATAGAACGCGCCGACCACACTGGTCAGCACACCGATCACCGATAGCGTCACCAAGCCGGCCTTGATCGCGGCGGTAAAGACGTAGAACTTCGCAAAGAACCCGGCCAGCGGCGGAATGCCGGCCAGCGAAAACAGCAGCATCGCGAAGAAAAACGCCACCAGCGGATTGGTGCGCGACAGCCCCGCGAAATCGCTGATCTCTTCCATCGCATGGCCATTGCGCTTCATGGCAAGAATGACCGTGAACGCACCGAACGTCATTGCGACATAGATCACCAGATACAGCACGACGCCCTGCACGCCTTCGGCGGTGCCCGAGGCCAGGCCAACCAATGCAAAACCCATGTGGGCGATGGACGAATAAGCCATCATCCGCTTGATGTTGCGCTGTCCGATCGCGCCGAACGAGCCGAGCGCCATCGAGGCGATCGAGACGAACACGACGATCTGCTGCCAGTCATGCAGGATGTTCGGGAACGCCATGGTCAGGACGCGAACGAACACCGCGAACGCCGCCACCTTCGGCGATGCCGAAAAGAAAGCCGTGATCGGCGTCGGCGCGCCCTCGTAAACGTCGGGCGTCCACATGTGGAACGGCACCACCGACACCTTGAAGCAAAGCCCGACGAGCAGAAACACCAGGCCGAACGCCACGCCGACGCTGCCGGTCTTCACCACCGCCGCGATACCGGCGAAGCTGACGTTGCCGGTGAAGCCATAGATCAGCGACATGCCGTACAGCATCATGCCGGATGCCAGCGCACCGAGCACGAAATACTTCAAACCGGCTTCGGTCGACTTGACGCTGCGGCGATCGCTCGCCGCCACGACGTACAGCGCCAGGCTCATCAACTCGAGGCCGAGATAGAGCATGATCAGATCGCCGGCCGAAATCAGCAACATCATGCCGACGGTGGAGATCAAAATAAGGATGGCGTACTCGAAAATGCGGCGCGAACGATCTTCGAGGTAGCCGAATGAAATCAGCAGCGTCGCCGCCGAACCCGCCAACGCCAATATCTTCAGGAACCGCGCGTAACTATCGACGATGAAGCTGCCGTTGAACGTCTCCAGCCGCCCCGCCGGCAGCCAGCACTGCACCAGGCCGGTGGCCAGCAGCAGCGCAATCGACAAGCCAAGCACCAGCGGCGTCGAGCGTTGGCCGCGAAATGCGCCCAGCATCAGCAGCGCCATGGCGCCCACGGCCAGCACGATCTCCGGCAGCACGGGAAGCAAAGAGTATCCGGCGGTATTGAAGCTCATAGGATAATGTCCTGACCTGCCGTCGTCATGGCATCAACGCGGCTGCCTTCACGGCAGTAATCGCGTGACTGTAATTGGAAACCAGTTGCTGCACCGATGCCGCCGAAAGATCCAGCAGCGGCTTCGGGAAAAAGCCGAATATGATGGTCAACACCAGCAGCGGCCCGAGCGTCAGCACCTCACGCATGGTGAGATCCTTGATGCTGGCGAGCGACGGCTTGACCAGCGCGCCGAACACGATCTTGCGGTAAAGCCACAATGCATAGGCCGCCGACAGGATGACGCCGACGGTAGCGAAGAAAGCGGTCGGAACCGAAACCTTGAAGGTGCCGATCAGCGTGAGGAATTCCCCGACGAACCCCGAGGTACCCGGCAGGCCGACGTTGGCCATGGTGAACACCAGGAACACCATCGCATAGAGCGGCATGCGATTGACGACACCGCCATAGGCGGCGATCTCACGGGTGTGCATGCGGTCGTAAACCACGCCGACGCAAAGGAACAACGCACCCGACACGATGCCGTGCGACACCATCTGGAACACGCCACCGGCGACACCCTGCATGGTGCCGGCGAAGATACCCATGGTGACGAAGCCCATATGCGCGACCGAGGAGTAAGCGATCAGCTTCTTCATGTCCTCCTGCATCAGCGCCACCAGCGAAGTGTAGATGATGGCGATGGCCGAGAGCGTAAACACCAGCGGCGCGAAATCGTGCGACGCCAACGGGAACATCGGCAGCGAGAAGCGCAGGAAACCGTAGCCACCCATCTTCAGCAGGATCGCGGCGAGGATCACCGAGCCCGCGGTCGGCGCCTCGACGTGAGCATCCGGCAACCAGGTGTGCACCGGCCACATCGGCATCTTGACCGCGAACGAGGCGAAGAACGCCAGCCACGCCCACGTCTGCAGCCGATAGGGGACCGCGGTCGTCATCAGCGTCGGAATGTCGGTGGTCCCCGCATTCCAGTACAGCGCCATGATCGCCAGCAGCATCAACACCGAGCCGAGCAGCGTATAGAGAAAGAACTTGAAGGTTGCGTAGACCCGGCGCGGCCCACCCCAGACACCGATGATCAGGAACATCGGAATCAGGCCGCCCTCGAAGAACACATAGAACAGCAGGAGGTCGAGCGCCGAGAAGGTGCCGACCATCAGCGACTCCAGGATCAGGAACGCGATCATGTAGGCCGGCACGCGACTGGTGATCTTCCAGCTCGCGATGATGCACAGCGGCATGATCGCGGTGGTGAGGACCACAAGCGGAAGCGAAATGCCGTCCACGCCCATCTTGTAGGCAATGCCGGATGCCAGCCAGCGTCCTTCTTCGACGAACTGAAAGCCGGCCTGCGACGGATCAAACCGCGCCACCAGGATCAGCGAGATCGCGAAGTTGATAAGCGTCGTCCACAACGCGATCCAGCGCGCGTTGCGATTGGCGGCCTCGTCGCCACCACGCGCCGCAATCCAGATCAGCAATGCGCCAAGCGCCGGAACGGCGGTAATTACGGAAAGTATGGGCCACGTCATCATTATTGGCCCCCAAGACCGAACATGAACCAGGTAATCAGACCCGCGACGCCGATCAGCATCACGAAAGCGTAGTGATAGAGAAAGCCGGTCTGGATGCGGACGACGTTGCGCGTCACATCAAGGACGCGCGCCGCGACGCCGTTGGGCCCGAAGCCATCGATGACAAAGCCATCGCCCTTCTTCCAGAGGGTATAGCCAAGCCATTTCGCCGGACGCACGAAGATCACGTCATACAACTCGTCGAAATACCACTTGTTGAGCAGGAACTGGTACAGCCCGCGATGCTGATTGGCGAGTTCGACCGGCAGGTACGGCCTGCGGATGTAGAACATCCATGCCACGACAAGGCCAATCACCATCATCACGGTCGGCAGTGCGGCGACGGCCCAGTGGATATGATGCATCTCATCAATGATGTTGGGATGCATCTTCACGGACTCGCGGAAGAACTCCCCGATACCGTGACCGGCAAACAGCTCCTTGAACGGAAAGCCCGCCAGCAGCGATCCCGCCGCCAGCGCGCCGAGCGGCACCAGCATCCACAGCGGGGCTTCATGCGCGGCCTCGTAATGCTTCTGGTCGTGCGGCTTGCCGTGGAAGGTCTTGAAGATCAGGCGCCAGGAATAGAACGAGGTCAGCCCCGCCGCCACCACCGTCATCAGGAAGCCGTAGAACGCAAACGGGTTGTTCGAGACGAAAGCGGACTCGATGATGGCATCCTTGGAGAAGTAGCCGGCGGTGAGCGGGAAGCCGGTCAACGCCAGCGTTCCGATCACCATGGTGACGTAGGTGAAGGGGATCTTGTCCTTCAGGCCGCCCATGTTGCGAATGTCCTGCTCGTGATGCATCGCGTAGATCACCGAGCCGGAGCACAGGAACAACAGCGCCTTGAAGAAGGCGTGGGTGAACAGGTGGAAAATACCGACCGAATAGGCGCCCGCGCCCATCGCCACGAACATGTAGCCGAGCTGCGAACAGGTCGAATAAGCGATGATGCGCTTGATGTCGTTCTGCACCAGACCGATGGTCGCGGCGAAGAACGCCGTGGTGCCGCCGATCAGCATGACGAAAGCCTGCGCGTTCGGCGCCAGTTCGAACAGCGGCGACAACCGTGCCACCATGAACACGCCGGCGGTCACCATGGTCGCGGCATGGATCAGCGCCGACACCGGGGTCGGGCCTTCCATCGCGTCCGGCAACCAGGTGTGCAGCAGGAACTGCGCCGATTTTCCCATCGCGCCCATGAACAGCAGCAGACAGGTCAGCGTCAGCGCATCGGCGTGCCAACCAAGAAAGTTGATGGTGTGGCCGGTCAGGCCGGGAGCGGCACCGAAGATGGTGTCGAAATCCACCGAGCCGGTCAGCATGAACACCGCGAAGATACCAAGCGCAAAGCCGAAATCGCCGACGCGATTGACGACGAACGCCTTGATCGCCGCCGCGTTGGCCGAAGGCTTCTGATACCAGAAGCCGATCAGCAGATAGCTTGCGAGGCCGACGCCTTCCCAGCCAAAGAACAGTTGCACCAGATTGTCGGATGTCACCAGCATCAGCATCGCAAAGGTGAACAACGACAGGTAGGCGAAGAAACGCGGCCGGTACGGATCTTCATCCATGTAGCCGACCGAATAGACGTGAACCAGTGACGACACCGTGGTGACGACGACCAGCATCACCGCGGTCAGCGTGTCGACACGCAGCGACCATGCGACTTGCAGATCGCCCGAGTTGATCCACGGGAACAACGCGATCCGCATCTCCTGGTGAAGGAAGCCGACATTCACCAGCACGATCCACGATAGCGCGGCGGAGGCAAGCAGCAGCACCGTGGTGATCAGCTCGGCAGCCGCCGTTCCCGCTGCCGGCGGTTCGGCCGGCGCATGATGATCATCGTGACCATGATCGTCATGTGCGTGAGAAGCATGGTCATGAGAGGCTTGGGCATGATCGTCGTGGCCATGCGCATCGCCGTGATGGTCGACGGTGTCGCCACTGGGATTGCGCGCACGCGCACCCACGAGCGCAATCGCGCCCGCAAGAATGGCGCCGAGCAGCGGCATAAAGACAATTGCCTGGATCATACCGACGCCCTACCCGTCAGCATGATCCCTTCGGAAAACAACGATCCATGTCTCCGGATCATGCCCTAGCCCTTCATCATGTTGATATCTTCAACCGCGATGGTGCCGCGGTTGCGGAAGTAGACCACGAGGATCGCCAGACCGATCGCCGCTTCGGCAGCAGCCACCGTCAACACCAGCAGCGCGAACACCTGCCCGACCAGATCGCCGAGGAACGACGAAAATGCCACCAGATTGATGTTGACGGCGAGCAGGATCAATTCGATCGACATCAGGATGACGATGATGTTCTTCCGGTTAAGGAAGATGCCGAGAATACCCAGCGTGAACAGGATCGCGCCGACCGCGAGATAATGGCCGAGACCGATTGTCATTGCACCCACTCCGCCGCATCGGATTCCCGCAGGCCCTGCCCCGACGGCACCTGACGCACGTCCATCGCCGACGCCTTGTTGCGGGCGTTCTGCACGCTGATGTTCTGACGCTTGACGTTGGCCTTGTGCTGCAACGTCAGCACGATGGCGCCGATCATCGCCACCAGCAGCACCATGGCGGCGAGCTGGAAGTAATGAATGTATTGCGTGTAGAGCACCAGACCGAGCGCCTCGGTGTTGCTGATGTTGCCCGGGATCGGCGCAGTGATCGCCTTGGATATGGCCGGGTTGATGACCCAGCCGCCCGCCACAAGCAACAACTCGGCGAGGAAGATGGCGCCGATCAGCAAGCCGAGCGGCAGGTATTCCAGGAAACCGGCGCGCAGTTCGGCAAAATCGACGTCCAGCATCATGACGACGAACAGGAACAGCACCGCGACCGCGCCGACATAGACCACGACCAGGATCATCGCGAGGAATTCGGCGCCGAGCAGGATGAAAAGCCCGGAGGCATTGACGAACGCCAGGATCAGAAACAGCACCGAGTGAACGGGATTGCGCGAGACAATCACCATCACCGCCGATGCGATCAGGACGCCGGCGAACAAATAAAAGAACAATGCGGGGAGGATCATATTTTCACCTCACCGATACGGCGCATCGAGGTTGATATTTTTTGCAATCTCGCGCTCCCAGCGATCCCCGTTGGCGAGCAGTTTCGCCTTGTCATAATAAAGTTCCTCGCGCGTCTCGGCGGCGAATTCGAAATTCGGGCCCTCGACGATGGCATCGACCGGGCAGGCTTCCTGGCACAGCCCGCAATAGATGCACTTCACCATGTCGATGTCGTAACGCACCGTGCGGCGCGTGCCGTCGTTCCGGCGCGGACCGGCCTCGATGGTGATGGCCTGTGCCGGGCAAATCGCCTCGCACAGCTTGCAGGCAATGCAGCGTTCCTCACCGTTGGGATAGCGGCGCAGCGCATGCTCGCCACGGAAACGCGGCGAGATCGGCCCTTTCTCGAACGGATAGTTCAGGGTCGGCTTCGGCTTGAAGAAATACCGCATCGTGAGGACGAACGCCTCGGCGAATTCCGTCCACAGCAGCGATCGCGCAAATGCTTTGACACTCATGACAGCCTCATTGCGGAGCTAGCCCACCGAATTGCAGCACCGCGGCGACGATGATCACCATCGCAATGGAGAGCGGCAGGAAGACCTTCCAGCCCAGCCGCATCAATTGATCGTAGCGGTAGCGCGGCACGATCGCCTTGGCCATCGCGATCAGGAAGAACAGGAAGAACAGCTTGAGCGAGAACCAGATCACGCCTGGCACCCATGTGAACGGCGCGAACGGAATCGGCGACAGCCAGCCTCCGAGGAACAGGATGGTGCCGAGCGCGCACATGGTGCAGATCGCGACATATTCGCCGAGCATGAACAGCAGATACGGCGTCGAGCCGTATTCGACCATGAAGCCCGCGACTAGTTCGGACTCTGCTTCCACCAGATCGAACGGCGGCCGGTTGGTTTCCGCCAGTGCCGACACATAGAAGATGACGAACATCGGGAACAGCGGCAGCCAGTACCAGCCGAGAATGCCGAACCGAGTATCCTGCGCCGTGACGATCGCCGACAGGTTGAGCGAGCCGACGCACAACAGGACGGTGATGAGAACGAAGCCGATCGAGACTTCGTAGGACACCATCTGCGCCGCCGCGCGCAGTGCCGCCATGAACGGATACTTCGAGTTCGAAGACCA
>Ga0209952_1000588_pt1 | contig 46476 bp, 49 predicted proteins | sample ThiBiot_750_biof_2_FD_183951 | JGI IMG/M metagenome (GOLD analysis project Ga0209952, IMG submission 183951) | Wastewater bioreactor microbial communities from Cape Town, South Africa - Thiocy_cont_750_biof (SPAdes) | ecosystem: Engineered > Bioreactor > Thiocyanate-remediating >...
CGAACTGAAGAAGCCGGTCGGTCCTCAACAGTTCGATTGCGCCGGCATTCGAGTCTGTTCGAGGAATTCCTGGGTGAGGTTGACGTGGGCATCGATCGCGCGTTCTTTGCTGCGGTCGCCATACGGCACGGGCTTTCTCAACCTATGGCGTGCGCGGCGGTCACGTGTAGGTTTGCAGGCCTGGCTCATCGGAACGTTATTCGCGGATACTCAGAATCCATCTGCTCCCTGGAGGGGGGTGTTAGATTCGCCTGGATTCATTTTGCTTCGGGTAACGTGATGAACCCTAACTTGCAGCGACGGTTGAAGGCGCACGCTGACAATTTCAAGGGACCGCTCGGCCCTATACCGCTCGATCGTGCGGTGCGGCGGCATCGCGACCTGTTCGAGGAATTCCGGGATGAGGGGTTCACGTGGTCGCAGATTGCGCGTGCCCTTGCTGCGGCTGGCATACGGCGTGCCGATGGGAGTTCTTTCTCGGCCGACCGTTTGCGCGGGGCGGTATCCCGGCAGATGAAGGTGAAAGCATCCGCATCAACAGGCCGGTTCGCGGAAAACACAACACCTCTGCGAACCGCAGTTCGGGCGGAGCAGACGTCTTCCAAATCCAGGACCGCCAAGACGGCGCAGCCCGAGCCCGGAAGTCGTGAAGCGACTCACGTCAAACCGTCCGGCGCGCAGAGGCCCGACCGGCCCACGGTCGTCGCACGCTCAATTCAGGACAAGCTCGCGCGCGTGGCAAAACTACGTGGCGGTTAGCGGGCTGACGTAAGCTGCTCACCGGAACGTTACCGATCGGGCACTCAGAATCCATCTGCTTGCCGGTGCGTACGCTAGCTTGATCCGTTCAAGGCGCCGCGTCGGCGGCCGATGACAGTAGAAAACCAGCATGGCGAAACACGCGCCGACTTCGGACCGGGAACGGCACAGGCTGCGCAAGCAGTCCCTTGAGAACGGGCCTTTCCCCGACCTCATCGACTTCAGCCAATTCCTGCTTTACGCTTATAAGATCTGCGAAGACCGGTGCACCGCGTACATCGCGCGCTGAATCTTTTTTCCGGATAACACTCAGAATCCATCCGGCCCTTTCGATTCCATGACTTCTTTCCTGGGCCCGCGATCGCGTGGGCCCAAGGAAGCGATCATGACAGAGATCGACAAGAGGCATCCGGCCATCATTGTCGCCAACGAAAAGGGCGGGGTCGGCAAATCGACGCTGGCGCCGATCGTCGACGCCTGGCAGGGAGCGGGACATCGCGTTATCGGCACGGCCACCGCATGGCGTGTCGCCCGCGCGCTCCGGCAGGACCTGAATATCGAGGCGCCGGGCCACCGCGTCGTGGGTCGAACGACTCAGGAAAGGCGAGCGCTTTCTTGATGAAAAATCGGTTCTCATCGTGGATGAAGCCGGCCTTCTGTCTTCGCGGGAGATGCATGCGCTGCTGTCGGAGGTCGAGCGCAGGCCAGGGCGATCCTGGTCGGCGACCGCCGGCAATTGCAGGCGATCGGCGCGGGTCCGGGTCTCGATCTCGTGGTCCGCAGCGTCGAGGCCACCCGCGTTGACACCATCGTCCGACAACGTGACGCCTGGGCGCGGCAAGCCGTGACGGATTTTGGCGCGGGGCGAGCCGAACCAGCGCTCGCTGCATTCCAGGCTCACGGTTGCCTCGATGAAGCTCCCTCCTACCGGGCAGCCCTGCATCGGACCGTCGAACTCTGGAACCAGGCAAGGGCCGAACATCCCGACAGTTCGGTCCTCCTGATCGCCCGGACCAACAAGCAGGTTGCGGACATCTCGCGGGCGGTTCGTGCTGAACTCAAGCGCGAGGGCATCATTCGTGGCGCCGAGGCCAGCATCGAGACTGTCACGCCATCCGGCCAGGCAACCCGTTGAGATCGCCCCCGGCGACAAAATCCGCTTTCAGCTTCGCAACGATCGGCTCGGCGTCGTCAACGGCACGGTGGCCACCGTGACCGCCGTCCATACTGATCCGTCCAAAGAACCAGATAAACTCGGCAACGTCCGCCGCATTGAAGCGGTCATCGACAACCGCCGCATCAGTTTCATTCCCGCTGATATCTCCGATGAACGCGGGCGCGCCCGGCTCGGCTGGGCCTATGCCAGCACCGTGCACGGGTCGCAGGGCATGACCGTCGACCGCGCGATCGTCCTGCTCGATCCCCATGCCGTGCATGTCGCGGCAAGCCGCGCCCGTGATGAAACCCGGCTCGTCGTCGATCGCTCTCAGATCGACGCGCTGACGTCGTCCCGGCTGCCGTTGGACCGCGCACAACAGGCAGAACGACATCTGCCGAGGAGCGGCGCGCCCTACTCGCCGGGCGACTCTCGACCGGGCGCGCCAAGACCTCGACGATCGCCGTGATCGGGCAAGCCCCGCTCCCGACGAAACAGGCCCATCGGCCCTTCAACCAGCAAACAGTGGGTCGGCCGACGCAACCATCCGCTAAACCATCAGCAGCCCAGCAGGCCGCTCGATCCGTCCCGCGCCCCAGAGCGCACAGTCGTAGCCGCGGGTTGGACTATGGCCGCTGAGCAGAAAGCGGTCCGCCCATTCCGTCCGGCGACAGGGCGGCGAGCTCAATCCGATTGAAAATGTCTGGGAGTACCTGCGCGCCAACAAGCTCGCCATCACCGTCTTCGACGACTACGACGATATCGTCGCCACAACCTGCGAAGCCTGGAACTTCTTCGCAAACGATCCAGATCGCATCGCCTCAATCACAAGCCGCACTTGGGCAACAGTCAATCCTTAGGGCCGTTGGTATTACGCCTGCGCCAGCCGTGCGCAGAAAGGACCGATAGCCTGTCGTGGAAACACGATCCGGATAGCCTTCCTGGATGATCTGGTCCTGACGACGATTCGGGAAAACATGTTCACGCCGGAGCGATTGACCGAACTGCTGTCGGTAATCGCCGCAAAGCGGCAGGAGCGCACCGTCGCTGTTGACCGTCGCCTCGCCTCCCTGAAATCCCAGGTCGTCGATGCCGAAGATCGCCTCAAGCGTCTTTATCGCGGGATCGAGGAAGGCATTGTCGAACTCGACGATCTTCTTCGCGAGCGGCTCGTTGAACTCAAGGCCGACCGCCAGAAGGCTCAGGCGGCCTATGACCACGCGGCGGCGCAGGCATCACCGTCAGCCGCCATCGATTCTGACAAGATCGCGGCGTTCAGCACGCTCATGACAGACTTGCTCGATAACGGCGAAACGCCCGCACGCAAGGCTTATCTGCGCACCCTCATCGGCGCCATCATTGTCGGCGACAAATCGGTGAAAATCGTCGGCAGCCGGGAAGCCGTCAGAGCGGCCATACTCGGCAAACCCAGTCCTCTCCAGAACGTTCGTGGTTTGGTACACGATTCGAACGTGTGACCTTTGCCTTTCGGGCCTTGCTCCTCCCCACGCCAGCCCAGCTAGGATGTTGCCGTCGCCCGGTCAATGGGCTAAACGGAATGCCTTGCACCCGTAGCTCAGCTGGATAGAGCGTTGCCCTCCGAAGGCAAGACTCCTGTCAAGCGTGTGAATGTGGGTGTCGAGAAAAATGAGTTAAACCAAGCAATTGGCGAAACTCGAAGGAAGCAGCAGAATCGCTTCCGTGGTCACGGAAGCATCGCGGAAGCAAACGATAGGGAGCGTGTAGAGTACGAACGGCGACAATCGGTGGGGCTTGGAGCTGCGTCGCTTGCGCTGATGTGAATGTCGGATTCGAGATTGACCCAGATCGGTCTCGGACATTATCTGAAGACCAATGCACCCGTAGCTCAGCTGGATAGAGTGTCGGCCTCCGAAGCCGAAGGTCACAGGTTCGACTCCTGTCGGGTGCGCCACCATCTTCGTATTCGCCTCCAAGACCCATCGCGGTTCGAGCGCGTCGAGCCGATGGCGATCGTGTGGATGAGCCAAGCCAACTCTTCTGGCACTGGACAACCTTACGCTGCGAAGTAGTGTCGATCCTCAGGGGTGACGCCAATCGCGTCGAAAAAGGGGGACGACGTGGCGCTGGCGCCAACTGCCAACCAAATCTCCGTGCGAGAAGTACTTAGGAAACTTAACGCCGAATTTGCGCCGATGGCGCATGCGGTTGAGAATGGCGAATTCGCGCTGTGGGTCGGTTCAGGCATCTCGCGGCAAGCCCCTAATCTCGGCAGCCTGATCGAACGAGCATTCGACTATATCCGCGAGCGGGCAATCAATCCGGCCACCGCTGCTACCTACCTTCCGGCGCTCGAGGAAGCGCTTGGTCTCGCCGAAATCGAGCCCGCGAACGTCCAAGCAAAGTACGCAGAGCCGTTAGCGACGTGGCCTGAACACGATGCGATCATTGACCGTCTGTGGACAAAATATTCACGTGTGCTCGATATTCGCGTCCCTGGCACCGATGCGGATTTTATCCTCTGGGACGCGATCGACATCAGAAGGGCTTTCGAGAATCCGGCACCGCCCGCCGCAGAGCATCTGTGCATCGCCGTTCTCATTCTAGAAGGAGCCGTCCAAGCGATTGCCTCAGCCAACTGGGACGGGTTCATCGAGGCAGCGGTCGAGCGGCTGAGCAATGGCGTGCCGGGTGTAGTGCAAGTTGTCGTCGATCCCGATCAGTTGCGGGAGCCTCCTGGACGCGCCCGACTGCTGAAGTTCCACGGATGCATCGTGCACGCTACGCAGGAGCCGCTGGTCTTTCGGCGTTTTCTGACTGGAAGTTACACTCAGATCATGGGATGGCCGGAAGCGGCCGACGTCGCGGCAATGCGCAATGCGGTCGTCGGACTCGCAACAACCCAGAAGACCCTGGTGCTCGGACTCTCGATCCAGGACAACAATCTTCAAACGCTGTTTGCGCGCGCGCGGGCCGTACACGCATGGCCTTGGCCCTGCGCGCCGGCTTCTCCCGCCCACATCTTCTGCGAAGACAGTATCCAGCAAGGACAGCGCGACGTGCTCCGCCTGTCGTATGGCGACGCGTACAATGGCGATCCGGCAGCCATTCATGACGCGACGCTGTTGCGCGCGTGGGGTGAGAAGGTACTCATCGCCCTGGTGCTGAAGCTCCTTGCCGATAAGCTTGCTCGACTGATGGAACTTGGTCTGGTCGCTCTGGGCAAAGGGCCAATTGCTATCGCTCTCAAACCGTCGCTGGAAACGTTTCGAGACGAAATCGCTGAGTTCGCCGTTCCCGGTCCCGGTACCCAGAACAGGACCGCCGTCGTAAACGAAGCCATCGCCCTCTGGTCACGAATGCTTTCGCTCTTTCGATCGGGCGCTTTGCCTTCCAGTCGGGAGGCCTATGAAACTCTCAGCAGCTCCACACCCAACCTCCTCGCGGCGGACCAAAACGCCCAAAACATGGGTCTCGGCCGCCTTGCGATCGCGCTATCGCTTCTACAGGACGGGCGCAGAGCCGGGCTTTGGGAGCTGCGCCGGCCTGCGTCGAACGATCTACCATCTGGCGCCATGACAGCCCGTGCCTTGCGCCCAGACGGTATGGATCGCCCACTTTTCGTGGTAAAATCGGCAACGGAAGCGATTGCTCTCAAAAGCAAGGGAGCCTTCGCGAACGACAATGCGATCGTTGTCCATGCCGATAATGCCTGGCACCAAATGGCCGGCGGTGTAAGCGCGCGGCGCGTGCGCGCAGCGCCTGGGCGGACCGGACAAATCGGCGAAACGCATGTCAGCCTAGGCGACTTGCTCGCACGCTGCGGCGACGCCGCGACGCTCCAGCGAGAATTTGTCGCGGAGATGATGCTATGAGCGGCTCACCCCTCGTCTATGCTGTCCAGGAGCGCCTTCACGACGCCGGCTATAGCGACCTGCCGACACCATTCAAAGTCGCAGGCGTCGAATTCGCGTTCACCGGCGCTATGCGTGGGCGCGACGGACGGGCTCTGGACCTGGTGCTTTTGATCGACACCACAACTGGGGACTTTGGGGATCGCGACGGCGACCGCGTCCGCCAGCGAGTGGAAGCTTTGAGCCGCGCACTCGACGTCACCGGCTCGCGCTATGTCGTGACGGTGATTCTTGCAGGCGCAGTGCTGGCAGAAGGGATAGAGGCTCTGTCTGAGACCTGCCGCGTACTACAGGTAGAAGGCGTCACCTTCGATGATCAAGGCAAGCCGGTCGACGAGATCGCCAAACGCCAGCTCGACGATCGCATCCGCGTACTTCTTCCTCTTACCCTTCCCGTGCCTGTGGTGGAGGCGCAGAATAGTAGCGGCCCAGCGATGGACCAACTCGTTCGCGCACTTCCCGCAAACACCAACATCGCCCTCGTCGACGCGCTGATCGCTGCGTCTAGCGACGGGGAGCAGGCGGTAACCGATGCCGTTGCGCTAGCGATCGACGGTGCATTTCAGTCCGAACCGGAAGAGGCGCAATCGTGAGCGACCTCACTCTCAGAAGTCTCGACATCAGCAACTTCCGGAGCATTCGAGGTCAGGTTCACGCACCCCTCGACGCTAAAGTGGTGCTTGTCCATGGCGAGAACGGTGCGGGAAAGACGAGCTTGCTGTCGGCCATGGAACTCGCGTTGACCGGAAAGGTTCAGTCGCTGGAGCGTGCTGACCCCGGCTATGAGAAGCAGTTGCTGCATCGCTCCGCGACCGAGGGCAGCGTCTTGCTTAAGGCTTTCTCCGGGACGTCGGAACAGAGTTTTAAGGCAATGGTGAGTGGGACTGGTTCGCAGTCGATTACTGCGCTTGACGAGCACCGAGCCGCCTTCTTCCGTGAGCGGGCTTTCCTGCCGCAAGTTCTGCTGGGCCAATTGCTGCAGATCTATCAGGATGCCGGCAACGATGCGGCTTCACCCCTGGCGCAGTTCGTGAGCAAGCTGCTCGGCCTTGATCGTCTGGACGCCTTGGAGGCTGGATTGAAGCCTCTGGCGGATCTACGCAACGTCCGCAAGATCGTCGACGGCTGGGCGGCTGCGGAAAACGATAAATCCCGCCTCGACCGGCTTCTCTCCGATCAGCGCAAAGTACGCGAGGAGTTGAATGGGCAAGTCCGGAGCACGCTAGACGAGCTTACGGCCCTCTGCTCCGAACTTCAGCTTTCCACTGAGGTGCGGGAGGAGACGCTAGACAACGTTGCGGCGGCCCTTTCGGAGAGCAGTGACACTGATGCGTTCGCGCGGCTGACGGATCAGCAGCGGCGACTTGCCTCGATCCGACGAGAGATCGACACGGCACAAAGTGCGACTCTGCCCAGTGCTGTCCCCGCTCCCCCCAACTCTGAGGAAACACGCGGAGCATTTGCACGCTGGGAGGCCGAATACGGCACACGCGTCGGAACTGTCCGCGGTCGTGTTGATGCCTTCCTACCCGACATCTCGTTGCCAAGCGATCCGGAACAGTTTGCTGAGGAGGCGCTCACGCGCCTGCGCACGGAGCAGAAGCAGTTGTCTGATCGCGTGTCACAAGCGCGCGCGGACATAGCGCGCTACGCGTTAGCGCAGGATGAGCGCGATGTTGCCCTGCGCCAGCGCGAGACAATCGATCAGGAAGTCGCTCGCTTGCCCAGCAGTGCGGGCAGTCTCGGGTCGGCACTGGCGGAGCTGACATCGTTTGTCACGAGCGACGTTTGTCCGGTATGCGATCGAGATTTCAGCGAACTAGGTGAGGGTTCGCTCAGCGACCATGTCCACGGCAATGTAAGGACATTGTCCGCTTCGGCGGAGCGCCTACTAACCTTGGGCCGGACCCGCAGCGAAGTGCAGGTTACCGTTGAGCGCCTGGAGCGTGAAATCGAGGCGATTGCCGTGCGAAGGCTTGACGAAGAAACTCTGGCCGACCTCGATCGGCGAAAGGCGGCCGGGGAAGCGCTCATAGCTGAGCTTGTAAGCCTGCTCGATGCAGTGCGAGAAGGAGCGCAATTGCGCGTGGCCGACGTCGCGGCGCGACGCGCCGTGAGCGAGGCTCAGTCACGCAATGTCGCGCTTGCCGCTGCACGAGACACGCTGAGCGACTTTGCCCGCTCGATTGGAGCGCTTGTACTTGATGAGGGCGAGTCATTCGAAGCCGCCTTGGTGCGGTTCGACAGTTTATTGGCAACCGACGTGAGGGGCCTTGAGCGGCGGCTTTCCATGCGGCGCAAAGGCGCTGATTGTATCGCCACAATCCGCTCGGCAATCACGCGCCGCAGGGAAGCAGACGAGCGGATTGCGACAGACTTGGCGTCCTGGCAACGCGCCGACCAGGCCTTACAGAGAGCTCAGGCCATGCGCGATCAAGGCAATGCAATTCGCAACGCCGTCGACAAGATACGCTCCGCCATCATTCGACGTGAATTCAATGATCGGCTTAATCGCGTGTGGCGCGACCTGTTCGTGCGGCTAGCACCGGGAGAACCATTTGTCCCAGCATTCCGAATCCCAGAATCGTCCACGCAGAAACTTCAGCCCAAGCTTATCACCGAGCATCGGGATGGTGGCGAGGCGGGCGGAACACCGGGTGCTATGTTGAGCGCCGGCAATCTCAACACCGCTGCGTTGACCTTATTCACCGCACTTCATCTCGCGGTGCCTAAAGAGCTTCCGTGGCTGATCCTCGATGATCCAGTACAGTCGATGGATGACGTCCATATCGCCCATTTTGCAGCGTTGCTAAGGACTCTATCGAAGGAGCACGGACGGCAAGTGATGATCGCCGTGCATGACCGTCAACTCTTCGAATATCTCAAGCTCGAGCTCAGTCCAGCATTCCCAGAGGATAGCCTGCTGACAATCGAGCTGTCGCGAGGACCTAGGAGGGACAGTATCTGCATTTCCAGGCGGTTCTCTTTCAAGGAAGAGACAGCGCTTCTTTCCGCAGCTTGAGATGCTCGAGGGAATGTCCGGATTTCCGCGCCGCTCCCCTACTATAAATCAAAGCGGACTTTGGATTAGTCCCAGTTCCTCTTCTCGGTGATAGAGATTTGATGATCCGGCCGTCGACAACGACAGCCGCATTGGTTGATCATTACGCACCCCAATGGGCTCCGATCACGGACGGTCCGTTGGACGTCCACAGTCTCTCGCGCTCTATCGACTTGGGAACTGTCCGCTGTTGATGAACCGATCATAGACGTCGGTCTCTTCCTCTTCCGCCTGAGAGCGCGGACCGTCAGCCTCGAACTGCAGCACAGTGATCTCCTGGTCATACCGCTCAGAGCGAAAGCACATCTCATGCACCGGCTCGGGAAACCAGATACCAGCTTGTTGCGTGATGCCGGTCAGCGCACTGTCGGAGTAGTCGCGCTTTGCGGCGAAAGCCTGCGAAGGCAGTTCGTAAACTGTGTTCTTCGTCCTGATGAATCGCCCGGACTTCAGCGCAGGACTGCTTGGCTTCGCCCAATGGGCAAAACCCTCATTCGAGACCACCATGATCGCCCGTGTTTCGGTATATTCGAGCCAGCGCAGGATCGCCGCAGTCAACGACACGCCGTAGCGCTTCGCGAGGCGACTCAGCACGTCGAAATCGGCCTTTGCATTGGCCGGCTGCTGTCGGCGAAAATCGTGAAGCGGCATCAGTAAGGCCGCGGCGAACTCGTCGGCTTCCTGCTCAATGCCGGACCCACCGCGACGAACCACCGCGTTCTCATCACAGTAGATGCCGCCGTCGAAACTCCCGTCCTCCTCGATCAACTGGCGGTGCAGGATATAGTGGGCGAACTCGTGGCCGACGGTGAACGAGCGCCGGCCCTCGGACTGGCCGAGATGATACATAATCGCCCATTGGCGCGGCCGCGCTTCGCCATAGACCAGGGCGCCGACGCAACCGGGGATGTTGCGCTCGACGACTTCGTGGATGGGGCTGTCGGGTGCGACTTGGCGGGAATACTCCAGTGCAAGCCCGATCACATCTACCGGCCCGCGATCGAAGCGGTCACCGCCGAGAACATGATCTAGCATCTGTGTGATGCGAGCCGCCTCTTTCAGCGGCCGGAGACGGATGGGCTCGATCATTTGCGGGTCTTCGTATCCAGGATGCGCGCCATCTCGCGGATCTGCCGGCGCGTCTCTTCCGGTAGGCCGCTATATTGCCGGAAGAAGGCCGTGTCCTCCGCTTCGCTGAGCGTCTGGGTGTCGCTTCCGATCAGGTAGTCGACGGTTACACCCAAGGTACCCGCGATCACTGACAATTTCTCGGCGGAAGGCCGTGGAGGATTCTTGTTCTCAAGTTCCCAGATGTAGCTTTTCGAGGAACCAGTTTCCTGCGCGAGTTGATCGAGGGTCAGGCCTTTCTTTGTTCGTAAGTCCTTGATCCGCGCACCAAATTTCATAACCGACCCTTCCAAAATCCTTCCTCCGACGCATGTTCGGAGTAGCTATATCATAAGACCCTTGACAGGCGCATTCAAGCTCCCCATCTTGTTCGGAGTAGAAGAACAACGACTCATATCATCCCGAACGTCGCGCGGGCGATGGCGAGATGCGCAGATGCAGCCCAGCCCGCTCGGAGATCGATATGAACATTCAACTCGCGCCGACCGGCCTGAATCCGTTCGACGATCCCCTCGACCGGATTCTCGCCGAGATCGCGCTCAGCATTCAGCTGCCGCCTTCACTGCACGACAAGGCGAAGTCGCGTTACGAAGCGGTTCGGCGCCATCTCGAAGGCACGACTGCCTTCTTCGACCAGATCGAGCACTTTTACCCGCAGGGCTCCATGGCAATCGACGCCACGATCTCGACCCGAGGCACCGATGACGAGTACGATCTCGATATCGTCTCACAGCTCGGCGACCGCTTCCGCGGCATGACGCCTCTCGAAATCCTGGCCGAGATGGAAACCGCGCTCGCCGACTATCCGGTCCAGCGGGTATTGCGGCAGACACGCTGCGTTACCCTCTTCTACGCCGACAAGATGCATCTCGACGTGACGCCCTCGCTGCGCGTCTACGGGACGCTCGATCGCGAGAGCCTCATCACCCATGCCAAGGGGCCACGCCGCTCCGCCGACGATCGCTTCGTCGACATGAACGCCTTTGGCTTTGCGCAGTGGTATGCGGGCCGGACGCCGCTCGAGCCGCGCATGGCGCGCGAGTTCCACCGCCGTTGGCTCGATCATGCCGGCCTTGCAGCTCGCGCTGATGCCGACGTTGACGATGTGCCGGACCAGTGCCACTTCATCGTCAAGAACACCGCAACGCTCGCTCTGCAGCTCCTCAAGCGCTTCCGCAACATCCGCTACGCCAACTATGACCGGCGCATCCCGCCGTCGATCATGCTCTCCTATTATGCCGGGCTCGCCGCACAACCGAACATGTCGCTGGGCGCGATGCTCGCTCGTCTCGCGAGCTGGATCATCCGCGACATCGAGCAAGCCTCGCTCTACGGCCGGCTTCTCCATGTTGCGAACCCGGTCTGTGAGGCCGACGTCTTCACCGACCGGTGGCCGGAATCGATCGCTCAGCAGAACGAGTTCGCCGAACACCTGCGCGACCTCGTCCGGTCGCTCGAGTCGATGCGCAAGGGCGAGATGTTCCCCAACACGATGATGGACGTGCTGCGCAGCGACTTCGGGGACCGCGTCGTCACGCGTGCCGCCAACCAGATCGCCATCGAGGTAGGTGGCGACATCCAGCAGTCGCACCAGCTCTACACGCGGCGGGGCGGCTTGCTGTTGCCGAGCGCCGCCGCCGTCGCAGCGCCGATCGTCAATCCGTCGGTCGCGGCCGCACGACCGCACACCTTCTTCGGACGCAAGATCTAATGACCGCGCCGATTCTCTCCATCGACGCGCAGGTTGCCGGGATGAAGGCAACCTGGCCGCACTTTGCGGCGCGCCGAATCGACCGACGCGCGCAATCGGCGCGATGGGTGGGGAGCGTGAGGCCACAATATGCGAGCTACTTTCTGGAGATCCGTTACCAGCTCGGTTCATTCCCCGAGGTGCGGGTGCTCGCGCCCCAGCTTGTCCGACTGCCGGGAAACGTCGAAGGCCAACTGCCCCACGTCTACCCGCCGGCCGAGGATCCGACCCTGTGCCTGTTCGACCCGCGTGAGCAGGAATGGACGGCGACGATGACCATCGCGAGCACAATCGTCCCTTGGGCTCTCGACTGGCTCGCCTGCTACGAACTTTGGCTGATGACCGGGCGCTGGACCGGGGGCGGGCGGCACCCGGAGCTGCCGCCGGTCGAGGCAACGGAGATGACGAGATGAACTACATTCCATCGCGCCGATCTGATGGCACGATCCAGCATGCTCGCGTGAAGCGGCCGTGGCCGCAGGGCAGGCCTTTTCGTATCCTCTCGATCGATGGCGGTGGCATCCGCGGAGTTTTTCCCGCGGCCGTCCTCGCAGAGCTCGAAAGCCGTTTCCTCGGCGGCAAGTCCATCGCCAATCATTTCGACATGGTCGCGGGCACATCGACGGGCGGCATCATCGCGCTCGCCCTTGCCCACGGGATGACCGCGCGACAGGCGCTCGACATCTATCTCGAACGTGGTGAACGAATCTTTCCGCCGGCGGCCGGGCTCGGCAAGGTGTCGAGGCTGCTGCGCTGGGTGTTCAAGCCGAAGCACGACCAGGCGGCCCTCAAGGAGGAGCTGCTATGGATCTTTGGCGACAAGGTGCTCGACGATGCCGTCACCCGGTTGGTGATCCCGAGCTTCGAAGGGCGCCACGGCGAGCCGTTCCTCTACAAGACGCCGCACCACCCAGACTACCAGAAGGACCGCCACAAGAAGTTCGTGCATGTGGCGCTCCACACGACGGCTGCCCCGTCCTATTACCCCGGTGTCGAGGACGACGGCTACATCATGATCGATGGCGGCGTCTGGGCTAACAATCCGGTCATGAACGCACTGGTTGACGCCCTCGCCTGCTTCGACATTGCACGCGAGGACGTGCGTATCCTGAGCCTGGGAACGGGTGAGTCCACCTTCACTGTCGATGAGCGGGCGCGCAACGGCGGGATCAAGGATTGGGCGTTCATGCGCTCCTTCAATGCAGCCGCCCGTGCGCAATCCCGCAATGCCCTCGGCCAAGCCTATCTGCTGGTCGGCAAGAACAACGTCACACGAATCGATGTGCCGGAAAGCGACGCGCCGATCGCGATGGATGACGTGCAGCGCTCCGTCCGGGAGCTGCCGATGGTGGCACGCAGCCTCGTCGAAGGCGCAGGGCATCACATCGAGCGAGTGTTTCTCGACGACGCAGTCGAGCAATTCATCCGTTGCCCGACGACGTAGGCGTCTCAACGGGCACTCGTCCCTACCGGGCCGTCAGCAGACGGCAGGCGAGCTCGCGCTCGCCCCAGCGTGTCGAGAAGGTGTCGGAGACCTCGAACCAGGAACCGTCGTTGCCGACGCTATGGTTGGCGCCCATGCAAGAGCACTGGCATTCGTGACCCTGTGCTTCCTGGCACGCCCGCGCGCAGATCTCCTGCTCGCGATAGGGCTGGATGATGTAGACCTTGCCGTAGCGCTGCAGCGCCCGATCAACTAAGTCGTTGAACCAGGACTTGGGCAGCTCCCAATAGGCATCGGTCCCACCGATCCATTCAGGCACCGTCCGCCGTCCGTTCTGCATCCATTGTCGGTTGTCATCGGCAAATGGCAATCTCACCCGAAGCTGCTCACCGCGTCCGGTCCGACGTAGCACGACGGGAATGTGCTTCTGTTTCCAGACGTAGCTGAGAGTGAGCCTTTCCATAGTCTTGCTCCTTCGACGATGATCCATTTGTAGACCATGTAGTTATTATATGGGCTATTTATAATCCAAATCGGATTGGCGCGGGTTGCCTCCAGTGGATGGCTCGTCTATAATGATTCATAAATGTGCCATGAGATAGGGTTACGGACCATTTATGGACCAACCAATGACAAAGCTAGAAACAAGGGCCTATTCCTCCTACAGCCGCGACGCGCTGAAGCTGCTGGCCCAGATGATCCGGCGCGCGCGGATCGAGCGGAAGCTCACCACCCAAGAGCTCGCGGACCGCGCCGGCATTTCGCGTGGCCTCATTCAAAGGATTGAGCGCGGCGACCCCGGCTGTGCGATCGGTGCGGTGTTCGAGACCGCCGCCATCGTGGGGGTGCGCCTGTTCGATGCCGATCAACCGACGATGGCGGCTCATCTGTCCGCGAACAATGCCACGCTCGCCTTGCTGCCCAAATCAGTGCGCCCCTCGGGAAAGGTGAAGGATGACTTCTGAACAGCGCTATGCGGAGGCGTATGTCTGGGCTTGGTTGCCGAGACAGACGCAGCCTGTGGTCGCGGGTCGCCTCGCCCGCGAGGGCAGCAACTTCCTGTTCAACTACGGCCGCAGCTATCTCGCCCGCGAAGACGCGGTCTCGCTCTACGAGCCAGAGCTTCCCTTGCGCGCGGGCATCCTGCCGCTTCCGGCAGGACTGTCGATGCCCAATTGCCTGCGTGATGCCGCGCCGGATGCCTGGGGCCGCCGCGTCATCATCAATCGACGGTTGGGAGCAAAGGGGGGCACAGCCGACACAGCCGATCTCGATGAGCTCACCTATCTGTTGGAATCAGGGTCCGACAGGGTTGGTGCGCTCGACTTCCAGATATCGGCCTCGAAATATGAGCCGCGCTTCGCATCCGCCGCGCCGCTGGGGGAATTGCTGAACGCCGCGCGGCTGGTGGAAGAAGGTGTGCCGCTCACGCCGGAACTGGACGCCGCCCTACTGCACGGCAGTTCGATCGGCGGCGCACGGCCGAAGGCTCTAATCGATGACGGCGACGAGAAGTACATCGCCAAATTCTCTTCGCAGACTGACGTCTACAGCGTCGTAAAGGCGGAGTTCATTGCAATGCGGTTGGCGGCGCTGGTCGGCCTCGATGCAGCGCCCGTCAGGCTGGCGCATGTGGCGGGCAAGGACGTGCTACTGATTCGGCGCTTCGACCGCAGGAAAATTGACGCTGGCTGGGAGCGCTTCGCGATGGTTTCGGCCCTCACCCTTCTCGGCCTCGACGAGATGATGGCGCGCTATGCCAGCTATCAGGAGCTGGCGACGATCATCCGGCATCGCTTCACCGATCCCAAGCCGACGTTGCGCGAACTGTTCTCCCGCCTCGTCTTCAACATCCTGTGCGGTAACACTGATGATCACGCGCGCAATCATGCTGCGTTCTGGAACGGCAGCGCGCTGTCGCTGACGCCGGCCTACGATATCTGTCCGCAAAGCCGCACCGGCCGAGAAGCCAGCCAAGCCATGTTGATCGACGGCGACCGGCGCTTCAGCCAGATCGCGGTGTGCCTGGATGCTGCGCCCAGTTTCCTTTTGTCTCGCGAGGAAGCGACCGCGATTGCTGCGGCGCAGATCTCGATCATCAAGGAGCAATGGCAGTCGGTGTGCGACGAGGCCACATTGAGCACCGTCGACCGGGAATTGTTTTGGCGACGACAGTTTCTGAACCCGTTCGCGTTCGAAGGTGCACCCGAAACTCTGTACAATCTTGCTCGCTAAGCATTACTAAGAGCGACACGCCCCCTTCGATCTCGGCATCGAGGCACACTTCCGTGCCTTGCGTCAGCATCGCCGCCCGATCCAATAACGCAGCGGGCATGGCGGCAATGGATTCCTCAGGACGACCGGGCGGCGGCGCGGCAGGATCTATGCTTACTCGGAATATTTGGCCTTGCTCGATCGCGGCACCGATCCGACCCCAAACTGAAACGAGTTGCTTCAACTCTGACGGGAGATCAGTTCAGCGCGACCTTCCGAGAGCAGAACGACTCGTTTTTTGTGCCCCAAGCTATACAGCAACGCGCCGATCATCCCTGCTGCCCTTGGCGGCAAACGCACAATCTGAACTTCACCGTTGCTCCTGATCACGCGCAACTCGATCTCGTCACGCTCATCGAGTACAGGCAATGAGGCGATAGATTTTCGATCTTGTTCAGCAAGTTCGACGAGTAGTGTGACTCCCGCGCCCATGCTCTCGCTCCGAGATTCCGCACGCCGCCGGTTCCGCATCATGCAGCCAAATGCTCCTCGAGAATTAGACCATTATCTGGTGCGCTGCTCATCTTTTTTAGGAAACGAGCCAAAGTAGCTTTCCTGGCGCTACGGTCGAGCGCGTAGGATGTCTGCTTAAATTCCACGCCATCAAGAAGTCCTTCGATATATCCAGAGATCGTATCGGCCGCCACAATCAACGCCGCATCCAGCGTATGAATATATTTGCTGGTGACGGAGCCTCGGGAGTGTCCGATCAACGCTGCAATAGTAGATTCTGTAAATCCCAGATCGTTGGCGGCACTCGCAAAGCTGTGGCGAAGGACGTGCGGTGTAACATCCACCCCCAAGGCCGTGTTTCGGAAAATTTTCTCCCAGTGATTGGGAAAGCTGCCGAACGCGTTGTCCTCTTCGCCTCCTGGGAAGACATAGGTCTTTGCAGTCTTCGCTCCGCGCTCTTCAAGGTACTCCACGACAGGCAGACCGATCGGTCGGATAGACGCTCCCTCCTTGCTGTCGGCGAGTCGCAAACAGCTTGATTCAATGTCGACGTCATCCCAGCGAAGCGCCACAATCTCAGATCGACGGCATCCAGTGAGCGCGAGTTGCCGAATGATATCTACGGTCATTCGATACTTGTCGTTTCTGCTCGCCTCACGAAGAATCGAACCGAGCTCTCGATACTCGGCTTCGCTGAGGCGACGGCTACGAACATTATCCTTTGGCCGACGAACCCCGTGTGCGGGGTTGGTTTCTATAATTCCTGCTTCTATGGCGTAAGTCAGTATACCGCTGAGAAGTCCTACAGTACGTGAGGCCGCCCCCGCGCCGCCCCGTACGATGGACTTACCCCGCAACTTTCCCGTCTTGAAACTGCAATTGGTTTTACCGGCTATCACGTCTTTCAAGACCTTATTGATATCCGCCTTGGTGAGGTCCTTCACCCGCCGCGTTCCGACCAGCGGGATGATGTGGCTACGGATTCGACTAACATCGCAGACGATGGTTGTCGGTTTCTTCGGTCGTCCGCCTTTACCCATGATCAAGCCAGCGTTCAGATCCTCAAGATAGAGTTCGCACAGCTCCTTGACCGTGATGGCCTTGTGATTGAGCTGCCGCTGTTCCGACGGATCTTCACCATGCGCTATCTTGCCGAAGAGGACTCTTGCCTCCTGTCGTGCAAGCTCGGGCGTCCAGAATCCATGTAGTCCGATCGTGAACCGACGAGAGCGGCCGGCGAACCTGTAATGAATGACATAACTGCGCTTGCCCGAGGCATACACACGGAGCCCCAGGCCAGGCAGCTCGTTGTCCCAAATGAAGTAGTCCTTCTCCCGCGCCTTGGCGGAATCCGCGGTACGTTTTGTAAGTTTTGGCATGTGTTGTGACCGGCTTTTTCCATGGCGAACGCGCCAAGGAAGCGTCGGGAACGAGGAGCGACAAAGAGCAACTCGCTGGTCTGATCTGCCTGGCGGGATTCGTATTTATTTTCAGCGTTTTACATGGGACAGCGTGATTGTGCTGCCCCGTGTCGCTGACCATATCCCTCCGAAGGCAAAGGTCACACGTTCGAATCGTGTCGGGTGCGCCATTTCAGTACAGAACTGCGAACGCCGAACGCCGCCGATTCTACGCTCGAAGCGGCTACCAAGGCGCGAAGCAGCTCCGATTTCGATCCCATGATGTGAACTTCGTCGTCCGCCACCTCGACGCGCTGCGCGAACGCCCGTAGGTGATCCCGCCGATAGCCGCCGCTTTCAAGGCGCAGGCCCTCGCGGGCGGTGCGGGAGAAATCGTCGATCATGTCGAGGCTGATGGACTCGCTACCGGCGCTATCAAGCGTCGTTTGGGTCCGTTCGGCGTCGGCCATGGCCTGATCCCGAATTGCCTTGAGACCGGCGATGCGGTCCTTGAGCACCGTATCGTCCTTATCGACCATGCCGCCTTCGATCGCGTCATAGAGGCGGCCAAGGCGCTGGTCGGTCTCAGTGATTCGCTTGTGGAGTTCGGCAAGGTGCTGGCGGCGGCGCTCGGCTCGGTCCTCACGGCGGTCGAGCAGATTGGCGAGGATCGTTTTCAGCCGCTTGGGCTGGAGCAAGCGTTCCTCCATATGGCTCGCCACGAGGTCGTCGAGCTTGTCCATCGGGATCGTGCGGCCCTTGCAGCCGGTCTTGCCTTGCCGGGCCTTGGTCGAGCAGGTGTAATAGCGATACAAGGCTCCTGTGCTTCCCTTGCCGGTGCGGAGCGTCATCGCGCCGCCGCACTTGGCGCAGAAGCAGATGCCGGTCAGCAGCGTCGGGCCGCTGGTGACACGGGCCGGCGTCACCATGGGCTGACGGGCTTTCAGCCTCGCTTGCACGGCGTCGAAGGTTTCGCGGTCGATCAGCGGCGGCACGGCCATGATGGCGACTTCGCTCTCGTCCTTCTTCACGCGGTCCTTGTGCGAGCGCGTGTTGAACCTGTGTTCGCCGATATAGGTCGTGCGGGTCAGGATGGTGTGGATTTGCGCCAGCCCCCAGCGGCCGCCGTCGCGCGTGAAGAAGCGACGTTCGTTGAGGTAGTTGGCGATGGCCTTGACGCCCATGGGGCCGGTCGCGTCGTCGCCTTCAAGGAACAGCCGATAGATCATCCGCACGGTGTCGGCGTGCAACGGATCGATCTCCAGCTTCTTCTTGGTCTTCGATCCGCGCTGCTCGGCCGCGACGATGCGATAGCCGACCGGCGGCAGCGCTCTGTTCCAGAAGCCTTGCCGGGCGTTTTCCTTCATGGCGCGCAGGACGTGCTTGGCGTTCTCCTTGGACTGATACTCATCGAACAGCGCCATGATCTGCCGCATCATGACGTGCATGGGGTCGCCCCCCATTTCCTGCGTGATCGAAACCAGCTTGACGCCGTTCTTGGCGAGCTTGCGAACGTAGAACTCCAGCTCGAAGTGATCGCGGAAGAAGCGCGTGAAGCTGTGAACCACGACAACATCGAACGGCGCAGGCTTGGTCGTGCCCGCCTCGATCATGCGCTGGAATTCGGGGCGCTTGTCATTGGTGGCGGATGCCCCGGCCTCCACGAAAGTTTCGACAAGCTGATAGCCCCGCGAGGCGCAATAGGTTTCGCCCTGCTTGCGCTGGTCGGGGATCGACACGTCATGTTCTGCCTGCCGGATGGTGGAGACGCGCAGGTAAAGCGCCGCGCGCTGGACAACATCGAGATTGTGCATGTTCATCGCCGACCTCCCGCAGCCTTTCGGGGCGCTTTGCCTCCAGTCAGTGGCAGCACCAGTTCCACACGGTCATGTGCGACCTTCGGGACGAGTTTCAGGCCATGCCCCTTTTCCATGCGCACGAGTCCGTAGCCGGCCATGGTCTTGAGCGTGCGTGACAGGTTGGATTTGGCGCGGCCGGTGATCTGCGACAGTTCCTCCAGCGACCCCGGAGCCTGCTCGGCGATGACGCGCAGCAATTCGCGGTTGCCGGCCGACAGCACCTTGGCAAAGGATTCGGTGGAGGTGAACCAGACCTTGGGATCGCTGGCAGCAGGCTTTTCCTCGCCGCGCGCGATCCGCATGGTGCGGGCTTTCATTTCATCGTAGTCGGCAACGCCGACCTTCAGCGTCTTCATAACACGCCTCGCTCTTTCAACACCGCGTCCACCGCCTGCCAGAAGTCGGCCAGCAACATGGCCGCATCCTCGTAGGCGTAGGGCTTCACGGTCTGGTGGCGGTGCCGGTGGTCTAGCGGCTCACCGCGCTTGCCTCGGCCGACCGGATGGGCGTTGTCGAAGCCGACCAGCCGTTCGCCCGAAGGCCCGTGAAGCGTGAGCGAGTAATCGAGGCCGTGAGGCTTTTCCGGCGATGCCGGAACGCGGGTGACAACGAACTTCACCCAATGGCTGCCTTCGGGATCGACAACGAGCACCTGGCCGTCGAGGTCAAGGAGCGTGTCGAGGCTCGGGTCGCGATCCTCGCTCATGACTTATCGTTATCAGATCGCGATAACGATTTCAAGTCTTTTCCCTCAGCGCCGGCGAGCCCGAACAGCCGGTCGAGCACCTTGCCGAAATAGCGCTCGAAGACGTCTATCTCGGCCTCCGTGACCGGGACATCCTCGGGCCAGTCGTCGGTGACATGGAAGGTGCGAGGCGATGGATCGCCGTTCGGTCCACGAATGCTTGACGGGGGATCGTCAACGTAGTCGTAGAGATCGTCGGGCAAAGACCTTCGCCCATCTTCATTGTGGGGGTCGTCTTCTGCGGACATGGAATCCTCCGTGGTTCGCTGACGGGTCCGGGCCGGGAAGGCCCGGACATGGCGAACGATGGAGGGCAATCGGCGGCGTGTAGCGTGCCGCATTCGCGTTCACACGTTTGCGGCACCCCTCGCTGCCAGGGTGCCGCCAGCGGATCAACTCGCCGCGCGCCGCGCCTTGGCGAACGCGCGATCCGTGGCGATGAACCGCTCCAGCATCGGCACGATCAGCTTCACCGGATCGGAAGCGGGCTGGCCCGTCTCGCGGGCCAGCACTTCGGCATAGGCGACAAGATCGCGATGGAGCGACGCAGGTAGCTCCGTCGTGATCTTCACGGGCTTGTCGTTGGCGATGGGACCGAGCTTCAGCTTGGCCATGGTCAACCCCGGTAGGGTTCAAGCACAAGATCGCGCGTGACGACGATCCTGACGGGGAAGCCCGGTCGGATGGTCAGCGTCGGCGGGACATTGAGCTGGCGGCGGATGATCTGCTGGCCCGCATCGTTGATGGTGTCCTGGCCGCCCTTGCGGATGGCGCGCAACAGGCGGTCGTCGTCATCGACGGCCAACTCCGCGCCGACAGAAAGCAGCGTCGAGAGGCCGGCGGCCTTGGCGAGATCCCACCAGTGATAATCAATGCCGTCCTCAAGACCGGCATAGCCTTGCGTGTCCGTGCTCGGCTGGCGTTCGAGAACGATGGAGCGGCCGTTGGGGAGGATCAGCCTGTTCCAGACGAGCAACACGCGGCGCTGCCCGAACTGCACGTTGTTGTCATACTGCCCGATGATGCGCGTGCCCTGCGGCACGAGCAGGATACGGCCGGTCGGGCTGTCGTAGATGTTCTCGGTCACTTGCGCCGTGATCTGGCCCGGCAGATCGGAACGAATGCCGGTAATCAGCGCGGCCGATATGACGGCTCCCGCCTGAAGGACATAAGGCGATGCCGGCGGCATGACGCGATCCGACGACGTGGTACGGCGATCGACGGCGGCGTTGAGGACAGCAAGCTGCTTGTGCGCCGTCGGCTGACCGGATTGTCCATTGAGGCCCGCGAGGTCGAGGCCGGTGAGGTTCGGCAACGTCGTGTTTCCCGGCGTGCCGGCTGGGCTCGCTGCGCGAGTCTCCGTCTGGAAGAACACGCGGCTGACGCGCGCGGCTTCTTCCTCGGCGAGCCGGCGTTCCTCAGCGCGATCGACGGTCGGCGGCGCAACCGTGGGCGGCACGACAGGCTGGCCACGGTTCTGCGCGTTGACAATAGGCCGACCGAGATCGCCCGGCAGCGCCGGGCCGAGAACCGGGCCGGTATAGTCGCGCGGCAGGCCGGCGAGTCCATCGGCGGTCTGCCGGTAGTCGGTGGAATAGAGTTCTTCGCCACTCTTGCCGGCGTTGCGGGTTTGAAGCGCATAGATCAGCGACCCGCCGATTCCGACCAGGGCGACAGCGCCGATGCCGGCGAGCACCTTGCGCGACAGTCGCGTGACGCGCGGCGGTTCGGCGCGAAGCCGCATCGGCCGGGCGTTGTTCTCGGTATCGGTCATGACGATGGCCTCCCGTCCGTGCGGACAATCCTGACGGTCTGTTGCTGCTTGCCGCTGCCAAGGCGCAGTTCGGCCGCGCCGAACAGGCGGTCGACGATCAGGATGTTGTGGTAGATGCGGCTGTTGACGATCTGCGCTTCGCCGTCTGCGCCGAGCACGAAGATCGGCGGCATCTCGCCCTGCACGATGCCGCACGGAAATTCGACATAGACACGGCGGCCGTCGTCATAAACGGCGATCGGTTTCCACGGCGGCGTGTCGCCGGTGAGCCCATAGCGGTAGTTGCGCGCGGTCGCGGCTGGTATGACCGGCGTTGCGGGAACGCTGGCGCGCTGTCCGGCCGGTGGTCGCGGATAGGCCCAGGCCACCGCTGGCATATAGGGCTTCTCGCCCGAACGCAGCTCGATCATGTAAACGCGCCGGTCGGTGGTGACGATAAGATTGGTGGTGATGTCGGGCCGCGTCGGTTTGACGAGGATGTGGACGCGACGGGTGACGCCCGATCCGCTCTCGGTGTCGCCGATCACCCACCTTGCCGTGTCGCCGGCCGCGATCGGTCCCGCGCCGGTCAGGCTCTCGCCTGCCTCCAGTGCGATGTCGGTGATCTGGCCGGGCGCGGCATAGACCTGATAGAGCGCGCCATCGCTCCACGGATAAATCTGGATGGCGTTGTAGTAGCCTTCGCGGCGCGGCTGCACGCGGGCGGCGGCATTGGCATTCTCGACGCGGCCGATGGGCGTGCCGGCCGCCGTGCCGCCTTTCGCGGGCGACCAGGCCGGCGGGATATGCAGCGGCCTCAGTCGATCGTCGGTGACGGACGCGGGCACGGCCGGCAGCGGCGGCACATCGGCATCGTAGCTGATCTGAGGCGGCTTGTAGGTGGCGCAGCCTGCCAGCATCGTTGCCGAGAGCAGGACAGCCGCGATTGCGGATTTACGGAGAGACGTAGTCTCGCAACCGGAATTATTCTGAGGCAGAAGTCCGCTCATTGGCTCATCTCTCGCGACCAATTGATGGCGTTGACGTAGATGCCCAGCGGATTGGCCTTCAGCCGTTCGGCATCGCGCGGCGGCTGAATCGTAATCGTGAGGATCGCGGTCCATCGTTCGGTGGTGGAAAGCTGGCCGTTCTCGTAGTGACGTTCGGTCCAGGCGACGCGGAAGGAATCCGCCGACGCGCGGATGACGCTGGAGACTTCAACGGCGATCTGCTGCTTGCCGACCTTGGTGAAGGGATCATTGGCGCGGGCGTAGTCGTTGAGCGCCAGCACCTTGCCATCCATGACATTGCTTCCCTTTGGCCCTCAGTTGCCGAACATGCGGGCGTTGCGAGGAAGCGGCGGCGCTGCTCGCGGCCCTGTTCGGCCGCGGCCGCACGCTCGGCCAGTGTCAGCGCATCGGCGCGGCCGTTGACTGATACGAGCGCCACCAGGTCGGAGAGCTGCTGCGATTGCAGAGCGAGCAACTGGTTGCCGGCCTGCGTGGCTTGCAGCGCGCCGGTCGCGCCCTGGCTCTGGCTGACGAGGTTCGACATTTGCGTGCGATTCGTGTCGATGTTGCCGACGAAACCGGCTTGCACGCGCATCGCGTCCTGCAAGCTGCCGACCGTGTTCTGCCAGCGTGAGCGCGCGTCGGCGACAAGCTGTCGATCTGTCGCCGACATGGAGATGTTGCCGTATTTCTGGCTGAACATCTGATCGATCTTCTGAACGTCGAAGGCGATGTTCTGCGCCTGATTCAAAAGCTGCTGCGTCTTCTGAACCGACTGCTGAAGCTGCTGGAGCGAGGAGAACGGCAGGCTTGCCAGATTGCGGGCCTGATTGATGAGCATCTGCGCTTCGTTTTGCAGGCTAGTGATCTGATGAGTGATCTGCTCCAGTGAACGCGCGGCGGTTAGCACGTTCTGCGCGTAGTTCGACGGATCGAACACGATGAGGGCGTGCGCCGGCGTCACCAGCATCGGAGACAATGCGACGGGTGCGGCGAAGCGAGCGAGGTCAGCGCCCTCCAAAGATGCTCCTTCACCTCGGGCGTGATCGCGATGCCTTCACGCAGGAGTATCGCGACGATCCAGTCGGCGGCCCAGGCGCGTTCATAGGTGTCGTGGATGCGGGCGAGTGGCTGGAGCGAAACGGAGAACTCGTCCCCTTCGGTCAGCCCGCCGCCGAGATCATGCCAGTCGCCGCCCATCGCAAGTGACGCGGCGCGGATCGCTCGCTGTTGATAGGGGCGCTTGTGCCCGGCGATCGCGGTGTTGATCTTAGTCTCGGAGAGTTTGGCACGACCGGTGCGACGCTGGATCAATAGCTCCAACTCGTGGCGCTTGTAGAAGCCGCCAATATGGCGCGGCGGATAACCGCGACCTCAACCGTCTTGCCGGCGAAGAACGCCGCCGCCGTCGGAGACACACCGGCCTGACGCTCCGCCTCCACCGCCGCTTCGTGCACGGTGGGAAATTCAGCGGCGAGGAAGGCAAAATTGGACATTCAATTGTCCGTTCAGAGCTGGTTGGAAAAGGCGCGGTGTTGAATAGTGGAGAAGACATCTAAACCCAGTGTCGAAAACTGCTCAAACTGCGACCTGATTTGTCTGAGCACACGTGTCGCTTTGACAATGGTGGCGCTGCCGCCCAGAATGTCGATGCCGGCGCCGTTGAACAAGATTGCCTTGCCATTGGTAGAAAATACGCCCCCGTTTGCGCGCCCTTGCGGCCTCCTCGAAGGCACAGATCGGTTCATGACGCCCAGGCAGCCAGTCAAATCGGTTGAGAGTGATTCCCCCGCGGTTTTTTATTGTTAATCGCATCGCTGAGCGGGCTCATCACTGGAATCAATGATGCGCTGGCAACTTTTTCGTACGTTCCTGCCTTGCGCCTGAACGACGGAATGGGCGTGAATCAGATCATGCAGCCAAACGGGAATCGACGCAGCTCGCGCGCGGCCTACGGCATCGATCGTGCCTGGATTGAGTTGGCTCAGCCGATGATCGAACGCCTGTGCTCAGACCCTGACGATCTCGGTTTCCACTGCCGGAAGACAGAACTGTCGCGCCGCTACGTCGACGCCATCAGGTAATTTAAGACCGGTCACGCCTACATGACTCAGGCGACGCCGGATCTGCTCACTGCGCTGAACGGCACCATGATACATTCGGCGCCATGCTTCAGGTGAATCTCACGGTGCTCGCCACCGCGCATGCAGTTTCCGAACGAATCGTTCGCGGCGTCAGTGCCGAGGTGCAGCGCCGCGCCACGCCGCAGACCTACACGGCAAGCGGACATCGCAGCGCACCCTCGCGTCAGCACATGAGCCCGATCGCTGTCAGCCGCTCGCTCTAAACACGTTTCATATATCTGGCTGCGACCATGATCCCGCGAGCTTAGAACCAATCCAGACAGACGATATTGCAAGGAAATTACCCATTCGGTAAAGCCGGACTTGGATTGCGTGAGCACCGTGCGATCGAGGGAATAAGGCTCGACCCGTGTCGTTTGATATCCAAGATCTTTTCCGCCGACACAGCAAGGAGCTGACCCGCTTCCTGCGCCGGCGTGTGCCGTCTGCGGAGGCGGCTGCGGATCTGACCCAGGAGGCATTTCTCGCGCTCTGGTCGGCGCGCTCCCGTACACCCATCGCCAATGGTCATGCCTATCTGTTTCGCACGGCGACCAACCTGGCGATCAACTACAATCGCCGTCAACGTATCCTGTCTTTTGTCGATGATCCAGAGACGGCGCTTGCGACGCTGACGGACGACACGCCATCGGCCGAGCAGGTCGTGTTGTCCCGGCAGGAACTGAAGATCGTTTATGCGACGCTGAACGAATTTCCGCCTGCCCATCGCGCGGTTTTCATTCTGTCACGCATCGACGGCCGGACTTTCGATGAAATCGGCCGGATGCTCGACATCCAGCCCAGGACGGCATTCGGCCATATGGTGCGCATTCTCGCCCGGATGAAATTGCGCCTCGATGAAACGCGGCGGTAAAACAATTGGGTTCTGATGGAACGCCCTGTTCCATGGCGGCATGAAGAGGTTCAAGGGCTGCTGGTTCCGTCTAAAGCATTCTCCGATATCACCTCAGAAATCCACCTCTCTCGATTGTCAATGTAATAGGACGAACAGGCGCAGACTCGGCTGTCCGCGCCGTCCGGGAGGTTTGCTTGCATGAAACATGCGGCCGATAGTCAGGTGAGCGACGATCCCGACCACGTCCGGATTGTCGAGGAGGCGGCGGTCTGGTTCGCCACGATGCATGGCGGCAAGGCTTCCGGCAGGGAGAAGAACGCATTGAAGGCGTGGCTCGCGGCCGATCCGCGTCACGCCGAAGCCTATGCGGATATCAACAGGCTGTGGACGGGCGCGATCGGGCTTCCTGGCATGAAGGATCGCCACCTCGCCGCGCGGAAAACGCTGACGCGCCGCAGGCTCGGCAAGGCCGTCATTGTGGGAGCCGTTGGCCTCGGAGCCTGGCGATATTTGGCGAGTTACCCTTTCGCCGACTACCGGACTGCGACAGGAGAACGTCGCACCGTGACGCTCGCCGACGGATCAACCATCGATCTCGCGGCTGAAACAAAAATTTCGCTGGCCTTCACGCGCGAGCGACGCGGCCTTACGTTGCACGAAGGCGAGGCGTTCTTCGCGGTCGCAAAAGACGCGGGACGGCCCTTCGTCGTCGACGCGGGCGAGGGGCGCACGACCGCGCTCGGCACGGCGTTCGGCGTCGATTATCGGGACGAGAGCGTGACCGTCGCCGTGACGGAGAGCGCCGTCGACGTCGCGCTCGGCAGCCAATCCGCCAAGGTCTCCGCCGGCTCGCTGGTTACCTACGACAGCAGGCATATCGGAGCGCCGCGACAATCGGAAACCGGCACCGAATTCGCGTGGCGGGAGGGTCGGCTGGTCTTCACGCAAGCGCCTCTCGGACAAGCCGTGCAAGCGCTCAACCGCTGGTGCTCCGGGCGCATCATCGTCATGAGCAGCGCGCTCGCGCAGCGGCCGATCACGCTCATTGTCAACCTCAACCGCACGGAGACAATCGTGGCGCAACTCGCCGAGGCGTTACCGATCCGGATTGTTGCCGCCACGCCATATCTGACCCTGTTGTTTCCGGCCGGCTGAATTTTTTTTGCGTCACGTCGCAAAATTCCAGAGCCTCGATTGTCTGACTCTATAACCGCGCTCCAGCATCTCTGCCGGAGCCCGTGTATGGGGGCTTAAGGTATGAGAAGCGGGTCAGGAAAAGGGTTGGCCGCGGAAGCGCGGGCCGGCGTCTCGAACAGGTGTGCGGCTTTTCTGCTTCTATCGACGGCCCTGACGGCAGGTATCATTGACGTTGCGAACGCTCAGGCGCCGGCACCGAACGCGCCCGTCGCGGCTCCGGCAGCGCGTGGTGAAAGTTATAACTTCTCTATTCCACCCCAGCCGCTCGCCGGTGCCGTCTCCGCCTTTTCCCGTGTCACCGGCATTGATGTTGTCGGTGACGGCGGCATTGGGCGCGCCGTCCGATCGCCCGGCGTATCCGGCAATCTCTCCTCCCATCAGGCACTGACCCGCCTGTTGGCGGGAACGGGCCTCAGCTATCGCTTTACAAATGCCTCAACCGTTGCAATCCAGCGGCCGAATGCGGACGGCAGTATCGGCGCGGCTCCCGCCGGCGCGATCGCGCTCGATACGATTGATGTGCAGGGGGCGGCATCGAGCGATCCCGGCAGGACCGAAGGGATCAACTCCTATACGCCGCGCGTGACAGCGACGGCGACGAAGTTCCAACTCACTCCGCGCGAGACTCCACAGACCGTCACCGTGGTGACAAACCAGCAGATGCGGGATTTCAACATGACCTCCGTTGACGACGCGCTGAAGACGGTCAGCGGTGTGTTCGTACAAGAACGGGGCGAGAATGGTGCATATTACTACAGCCGTGGGTTCGACATGCAATCCCAGTTCGATGGCGTGCCCAACCCGATCGGGATCAGCACCAACGGCCGCAACCCGCAGATCGACAACGCCTTCATCGACCGGGTGGAAGTGCTCCAGGGCGCGGCCGGCCTGCTGGCGGGCGCGGGTGAACCGGGCGGCACCATCAATCTGATGCGTAAGCGGCCCACCGCCACCTTCCAGGCGCAGGCCGATGCGCAACTGTCATCCTGGAGCGGACGCCGCGTCGTGGGCGACGTCTCCGGCTCGCTCACCGGGGCGGGCCGCGTTCGCGGGCGTTTGGTGGCCCTGGTCGATAACAGAAAGTTCTTCGTGGACTACGTGTTTCGCGACCGCCGGGCGGTCTATGGCATTGTCGAGGCCGACCTGACGGACACCACCATGTTGGAAGCCAGCGTGCAGTATCAACAGGACGTCGGACGCGACCAAATCGGCCCGCCGTTCGCGGCCGACGGCAGCGAATGGGGCGTCCGCCGCTCCGCCTTCTTTTCCGATGGAAATAAGTACGACACCAAAGACTTGATGATGACTACGGTGGGCGTAACTCAGCAATTGGCGGGCGACTGGCAGCTCAAGGCCAGGGTCATCCACAGCGAGAACAATAATGACACATTTCGTTACGCTTACGCCTCCGGCGAGCTTGATCCAACAACGGGCGATGGCCTGAGGCTCAACCGACAGAATAACATAACAGGTGGCTCAGACTCCAACGCGGTAGACGTGTATGCATCCGGGCCGTTTCACCTGTTCGGCCGCAAGCACGAGGCGGCATTCGGCGTGAACGGGTCTTCCTTTCGCTGGGCTTACCGGGGCTCGGGCTATTCTCAACGGATACCCTTCAATGTTTACACCTTCGATCCCGGATCATTGGGCGACGTGCCCGAGGGCACGCCTTACTTCGGCGATACGAAAGTCACCCAGCTCGGCGCCTATGGCATGACCCGCTTCAGCCTCACCGATGCGCTCAAGCTCATCACGGGGGCGCGCGTCAGCAACTACAAGGATGAGAACCTCTTGACGAGACTCACCAGCACCGAGAAGACCGGCGTCGTCAGCCCCTATGCCGGTCTGACCTACGACCTCACGCAGCAGGTGTCGGTCTATGCCAGCTACTCCGACATCTTCAGGCCGCAAACCCAAAGGCAAGCCGACGGCAGCACGGTCGCGCCGGTGGTCGGCGCCAACTACGAGGTGGGCGTCAAGGGCGAACTGCTGGACAAGCGCCTGAACGTGTCGGCCGCGGTGTTCCGTCTGGACCAGACCAATCTGGCGCGGCAGGATTATTCCGTCCTTCCCGACCCGAGCAACGCCTGCGGCGGCGTCTGCTACATCGCTGCCGACAAGGTGGTGAGCCAGGGCGTCGACCTGGGTCTCAGCGGAGAACTGTCGCCCGGCTGGCAAATGATGGCGGGCTATACCTTCGTTGACAGCAAGTACGCGAGCGGCGAAATGAATGGCCTGCGCTACGGCACTTGGTTGCCGCGTCACAATATGCGCCTGACCACCGCCTACAAGGTGCCCGGCACGGACTGGACGCTGGGCGGCAACCTGTCGGCGCGCAGCCAGCTCTATCTCGACGATGTGAGCTGGTTTACGGGTGAGACCGCAAGAATCCGCAGCGGCGCGCTGTTGCTGGTGGGACTGATGGCGAAGTACCAGATCAACCCGAACGCCGAACTGGTGATGACGGTGAGCAACCTGTTCGACAAAACTTATCGCGCGCAACTGGAGACCAAGTACTATTCTCCCTTCGGTGAGCCGCGCCGGATGTCGATCGCCCTGAGATATCGATTCTGACCGGATCGATCCTGATCCGGACATTGGCTTGGTGTTGTCCGCTGAGGTAATAGTAGGGACCAATACGCTGGCTGCGGCCGCGCCTGGTGTCCCGAATCCGAAGTTCACATCACTATCCAGCGTCTTTATAGCGAGCTTCGGATTCGAAACGACATAGAAGATCTTTGATTCTAGATGTTTGATCCCAGGTTTTGATGGGGCATCCTTGTCCTCCGAATCAAAGGATGCGCTATGGGCCAGGTTCACCATGGGAGCGCCACGACGACAGCGGCGGTCCGTCGAGCGATACAACATAGTCAAGAGAGCCTGAGAGTTCTGGCCAAGCGCTACGGGATCAATCAAAAGACCGTGGCGAATGGAAGAAGCGGACCTCGGTGGCCGATCTGTCGACCGGTCCCAAGGAGCCGCGATCGACCGTCCTCACGGTCGAGGAGGAGGCGGTCATCGTTGCCTTCCGGCGCTATACGCTGCTGCCGTTGGACGATTGTCTCTACGCGCTGCAGCCGACGATCCCGCGCCTGACACGTTCGTCGTTGCATCGCTGTTTGCAACGCCATGGGATCGGCCGGCTTCCCGATGTTGAAGGCGACAGACCCACGAAGAGGAAGTTCAAGAGCTACCCGATCGGCTACTTCCATATCGATATTGCCGAGGTGCGAACCGAACAGGGCAAGCTGCACATGTTCGTCGCCATCGACCGGACCTCGAAGTTCGCCTTCGTTGAACTGCACGAGAAGGCCACCACCGCCATCTCACGGGAGTTCCTGCTGCGGCTGATCGCGGCCGTCCCCTACAAGATCCAAACCGTGCTCACCGACAATGGAATCCAGTTCACCACGCCCGGCGCTGGAGGCTCGGCCGTGCCACTGATCAAAGAGGCCATCGCCAACGGAGAGACCTTCAGAGCGCACGCCTTTGAGTATGCCTGCGCCAGAAACGACATCGAGCACCGCACGACCAAGGCCAAGCATCCATGGACCAACGGACAGGTCGAGAGAATGAACCGCACCATCAAGGACGCCACCGTCAAACGCTTCTACTACGAGAGCCACGATCAGCTCAGGCAACACCTCGCCGACTTCGTCGCAGCCTACAACTTCGCTCGCAGGCTCAAGACCCTCAAGGGGCTCACACCCTACGAGTTCATCTGCAAGGCATGGACCTCACTGCCCGAACCGTTCATCTTCAATCCGCTCCAGCAAATGCCGGGACCAAACAGTCCGCAGCGGTCGAGGAAGGTCCATAGCGTCGCCCGGCTGGCACATACGCTGCGTTCGGCCAGAAGCCGCTCCAGCAGCTCGCTGATCGTCAGGTCCGGCGTTTCCGCGATCAGCCCGAGAAGATAACCGCGGTGCGGATCGAGTTTCGAGCGACGTGGCTGGCCTTGCTTGTGCGCCGAACGGTCGCCGGCCTCGCGGGCCCTGCGAACCCACACGATCGCCGTGGCCTCGCCAATCCCGAAACGGGCTGCAGCCTGTCGTGCAGACGCGCCAGACAACGCGGCGTCGATTACGCGATCACGCAAATCCTGGCTGTAGGCTCGCGCCATGCTTCGCCCCCGTCGCTATCACGACAAAAGACTCGCATCATTCGCGCGATTTGTGAATCCCGTCCTGAATCGGAAATCAGCGAACCCGCTCTAGTATGGTTTAGGATCAGAAGTTCGCTTGAAGGACTCGCCGGAGAACTGAAGCGAACTTTTGAACCACTGCACCAGCTATTGGAAGCGGATATGGCCGTATAGCGAGACAGTATTTGTGCGGCCGACGGAGTTCGGGCTTCTTTCCGATCAATGAAAACACGGTCGTTGGATTGACCGGCGTTGAAGGATCGAAGCAATGGCGAACCTCGTTTATCGTGTGGTGTCTGCTTGTGGCGCGCTCGGCTACGGATACCCGAAAGAATCGCTGGACCTGGCGCTGAAGGGGCGCGTCGACGCGATCATTTCCGACGCAGGCTCGATGGACGCCGGCCCCTATTATCTCGGCACCGGCTCCGAATATTTCGAGCGCGACGCCGTGAAGCTCGATTATCGGCACATGGCCGAAGCCGGCAACCGGCTTGGCGTTCCTGTCATTCTGGGAAGCTGCGGCATGGCCGGTGGCGATCGCAACCTCGACTACATGCTCGATGTCGCCAAGGAGGTTTTCGCCGAGCTTGGAATTGTCAACGCCAAGGTCGCCGTCATCAGCGCCGAGCTGGATCCCGAAATCGTCATCCGTGAGCTCAAGGCGGACGCGCTGCGCTCCACCGGCCTGGGCCCCGAGTTGGACGAGGAGGCGCTGCGCGAAAGCACGATCGTCGGACAGATGGGAATCCATCCGCTGGTCACCGCGCTCCGGAGCGGTGCGCAATATATTTTCGCCGGGCGCTCGTGCGACGTCGCATTGTTCGCCTCGGATATGATCCGGCGGGGCATCGATGCCGGTCTTGCCTATCATGTCGGCCACGTCCTGGAATGCGGCGCCCTGGCTTGCGATCCGGGTTCGCCATCGGACTGTCTGGTCGCCGAGATCTACGACGATAACTCGGCGCTGTTCGTCGCTCCCAATCCCGCGCGCCGCTGCACTTCGTATTCCATCGCCGCCCATTCGCTCTACGAGGAGAGCCATCCGCAGCTTCAGTTCTATCCCGAGGGCGTTCTGGCGATGGAAAAGACGACGTTCTTCGCTCCCGATGCACGTACGGCTGGCATCCGCGATAGCCGGTTCGTTCGCGCCGGAAAGCCATGGCCCTTGAGTATCAAGCTCGAAGGCGCCCGGCGGCTCGGCGCGCGCAAGGTGTCGCTGCTTCACATCGACGCCGCCGATCTGCCAAAGCTGCCGGCCGATGTGCTGGTCTATGGCCGCAATGGCGTCCAGTCCAGGCCGGTTGCCGCCGGTCAGCGCGAACTCGGCATCATCATCGAGACCACCGCGAGGTCCGAGGAGGCGGCGGTGCTGCTGGCGAGCCTGCTCACCCACTACCTGATTCATTACGGCTATCCCGGGCGAAAAGCGACGGCTGGCAATATCGCCTATCCGCTCTCCCCCAACCTGGTCAGTTTCCGCAGGCCCAACGGACAGTTCGGCGCCATCGTTCCCAGCGGCACGCGGGATCCGGTGTTCTTCGCCAACTACGACAAGATCAAGATGGCAGTTATCAATCTGATCGAATCCGAGTTTCCAGCGGCGCTGAAGGATGCGACTTACCGCATCATCGACGCAGACGAGACGGCTCCCGCGGTTCTCGTGCGCACCATCGATCGGGACGAAGCCTCGCTTGCGGCGCGTCATGCCGCCGAGGTCGCGCGGATCACCAGTCTCGTCACGCCAAAATCAGGCTCGCTGGTCGGGCTTGACGCGGCCGACGCCTACGAGTGGACGCTCTACCATCTCCTGCAGAACGAGGATGTCATCAAGAAGATCATGTTCCCGATCGCCTATTATGACGCGAAAGGAGCGGACTGGACGCGGACCGGGACAGCGCGTCCCGAGTATTTCGACATCGGCGGTACCGGGTACCCCGGTAATTTGGACGATCGCACGCTATCGCTCATACAGCCCGTATCGGTCTCGGACCACCAGGTCGGCGAACATCGGCTGCTCGACATGGCGGTTGTGATTCGCTCCAAGGATGCCGGCATCAACAGGCTGACTTTCGATATCATCTTCACCTCGGCCGAGAACTACGAGATAGCGTTAAGTTCGAACGTGTTCACGCGGGAAAATGTCGGACATATTCTCGGCGTGCCGCCGGACCGCGTTGTTGGCGCCTTCTTCGTCGATACGTGCAACGCCATCAAAATCACGATCGACCGGCCAAATATTTCGAGCTCGCCCGATGAACGCGACGTGTTCGGCGCGCAGCAGCAGTCGGCGATCGAAAATCTCGCGGTGCCTGTCTATGCCCGGGCGCTTGCCAGACGTCCTCGCTCTGAGCCGAAAACGTCCTTCGCGAATTCCTTTGCCGCGCCACGATGAAGCCGGTCCAGCGCGCGGCGCGAGGCCGATATTGAGACAGTTGTCCGATTGGAGATTGCAATGGCCGTTACTGTAATCCGGCATGTGCTCGAACGCCTGAAGGAGATCGGCATCACCGACGTCTTCGGTGTTCCCGGCGATTATGCATTTCCCATCAACGACGCCATCTGCAACGATTCAGCCATGCGCTGGATCGGCTGCTCAAACGAGCTCAACGCGGCCTATGCAGCAGATGGCTATGCCCGCGTCAAAGGAATGGCCGCCCTGTGCACGACCTACGGGGTCGGCGAACTCAGCGCGATCAATGGAATAGCCGGCGCTTATGCCGAACACCTGCCGATCTTTCATCTGGTCGGCATGCCGGGAATGGCGACCCAGGCCTCGCGAGCCATCGTGCATCATACGTTGGGAAATGGCGAGTATGACCTGTTTCGCCGCATGACCGAGCCGCTCGTATGTGCCTCTGCGGTCATGACGCCTCAAAACGTCGCCTATGAGACCGAGCGGCTGATCGCCGAAGCGCTTTTCCATCGCAGGCCGGTCTACATGGCGTTCCCGGCGGACTACGCCAATCAGCCCGTGCTCGGTTCAAGCGGCGCAATTCCAGCCCCCGCAAGCAATGAGCCGGCGCTGGATGCGGCGACCACAGCGATCGCCGCGCTCTTGGACAAGGCGCGGACCGCCTGCGTGCTGCCCGGCATTCTGGTCGCGCGCAACGGCGTTCAAATGGAAATGCAGGAAATTATCGACAAGGCCGGCCTTCCGTTCGCGACCATGTTCATGGACAAGGCGGTGCTCGACGAGCAGCAGCCACTCTTCGTCGGGATGTATGATGGCGCGATCATGAGCGAAGAGGTGCGGGCCTTCGTGGAGAGCCGGGATGTCGTTCTGACGGTCGGCGCACTGGCATCCGATTTCAATACCGGCGCTTTCACGGCTCGCCTCGATCTGGACAAAACTGCTGCCATCGGTCATCATCATGTGCATGTCGGCGGAAAGACCTACGCGAATGTCGGGATTCGCGATGTGCTCAAGGCGTTGGCAAGCAAGCTGGCCTGGCGTGACTGGCCGAGAATTCGGGCTCGATCTTTTGACAAAAAGCAGGGCAGCGGCGCCGAGCCGATCACGGCGAAGGCGCTTTACCCGCGCTGGGCCGCGTTTCTCAGATCGGGCGACATCGTCGTGGCCGAGACGGGGACTGCATCGATGGGACTCGGTTTCGCGCCGATGCCAAAGGGCGCGGTATTCCACAATCAGACATTGTGGGGCTCGATTGGCTGGGCGACGCCGGCCGCCGTCGGCGCAGCCGCCGCTGCGCCTGACCGGCGCGTTGTGCTCTTCACGGGCGAGGGCTCGCATCAGCTGACCGCACAGGAAGTCGGACTGTTCGGCCGGATGGGCTTGAAGCCCGTGGTCTTCGTGCTCAACAATGGCGGCTACCTGATTGAGCGGCTGCTCTGCGAACGTCCGGAGATCACCTATAACGACCTGGCCCGGTGGCGCTATGCCGAGCTGCCGCATGCGCTCGGTTGTGACGGTTGGTTTACGGCGCGCGTCACGACCTGCGAGGAGTTCGACCACGCCCTCGATCGCGCGCGCAAGGCCGAGAGCGGCGTCTATATCGAGGTTGTGACAGATCCCTATGCGGCTTCGCCGCTTGCGCAGAAACTCCATGAAAACGTCGAGTCGCTTTATCGGAGCTAGCTGGCCGTTGTACGGCCTCGAGCCGTGCAGCCTTCCGTTGCGTTCACAGGAATTATCCTTCGCTTTTGAAAGCGCCCTCGATGTCCAACGTCGTCTATCGCGTCGTCGTGGTCTGCGGTGCGTCCGGCTACGGCTGCCGCAATCAAGATTTCCATCGATGGGCCGAACCTCTCGGCATCGGGGGATGAACGGGATGTGCTCGGCGCGCACCGCCAGCGCACGATCTCGGGATTTTAGACGGTCCTTAGTTGAAACAAGGGAGAGAACTTCTATGTCCAAAACCTTCTTCCGTGCCGCGGCGATGATGGCGGTCATCATCGCGGCCGCACTCACCGCCGCACCGCCTGCAGCCGCGCGAGACGGCTGCGGTGCTGACCGATACCGTGGACCGGGCGGCGCCTGCCACTGGTTCGGCAACGGCCCCTATCCGGGCGGCTATTACGGCCCACGCAGGATGGCGAACCGCTGCCCTCCCGGCTACTGGCGAGGTCCATGGGGTCATTGCCGCAACACGCCGTATCACGGCCGGCTCCCTGGCGGCGGCTGGCAATAGGCAACGCATTCGCGGCCGCGCGATTGATGTTCCGATCGCGCGGCTCTCGCTCCATGGACCATGCAGAATCGAGCTGAATTCGATGTCCGAACGAATAGGGATTCGCGCGCGAGCCGACAGCCTGGCTTCACACATCCTGCCGGTGTCCGGCACGATGATCGGCGTATGTACGACCTTGATCGGACTGGTCAAGCTCGCGGAAGCGAAGTACGGGCCGTCGGATGTCGATGAATATGCGGCGATCGCGGCAGTGACGTTCCTTGCCAGCGCCCTGACGTCTTATCTTTCGATCCGCTGGTCCAACCGCGCTGAACTTAGCGTTTGGATCGAACAGATCGCCGACATGATTTTCTTTTGCGGCCTGATCGGAATCACGTTGGTGGCGACCCTTTTTGCATATGAAGTGATCTGAGCCTGTCAAATACCCTATTCAAGTGAGGGCGTCCTCCCTCTCTGAAATATTGCCATCTGAATTCAATCGTCATGGGAGATTGGACCATGCTACCACGATTGATCAAAAGTATTTCTTTCACGTTGGCGATGATCTCAATCGGCGCGGGACGAATTCGCCCAAGGCACAATGCAACGACAGAATCCATGCCGGCCCGACGTCTTCAAGCTGTGCGGCAGTTACATCCCGGATGTCGATGCGATCGTCGCGTGCCTTCGCGACGACGCCGCAGGCCTGAGCGGGCCGTGCCACGAGGTCATGTTCTGGCCATGTCGAACAGGACAGCGACGAACAGACAGCGTGCATCCGATCCGACGATAGGCGCCGGGCCCGCTTATCGATAGGCACGTCGGCGATGTTGCGGGGGCGTGCGCCTTCTTCCATCGATTGATCCAGCGTGAGGCTACCATGAAGGTTCCAAAGAAACCCCGCGCTGACGCGCCGCAACTGGCCCGCTGGTTCGGCGCGCTGCTTGGTGCGGCGGTGCTATCGTGTCCGGCGGCGCCGGCACGGGCGCAAACCGCATTCTATGAAGCATCCGCTCGGGAGCTTGCCGGACCGCCCGGCAGCCTGATCCGCTCCGAACCCATGATGTTCGCACCGGCAGGCGCCCAAGCCTACCGGGTGCTGTATCGTTCGGCCGGCATGCACGGCGAGCCGATTGCGGTATCCGGCATCATCGTGGTCCCGCCCGGTCCGGCGCCCGCCGGTGGCCGGCCGATCGTGGCCTGGGCGCATCCGACCACCGGCGTGGTGCCCCGTTGCGCGCCGTCGCTCGCAATCTTCGCATTCCAGCAGATGGCGGGTCTGCGCCGGCTCATCGAGCAGGGTGCCGTGGTTGCGGCGACCGATTATCCCGGCCTCGGGACGGTTGGCCCGCATCCTTATCTCGTCGGCGACAGTGAAGCGCGGGCGGTGATCGATTCCGTGCGCGCTGCGCGCAATCTGCCCGGTGTCGGCGAAGGTAATCGCTTCGCCGTGTGGGGACATTCGCAGGGTGGGCAGGCATCGCTCTATACCGGGCTGATCGCCAAAACCTATGCTCCGGAGTTACGCCTGGTCGGGGTCGCCGCGGCGGCGCCGGCGACATCGCTCGTGACCCTGATGGACGACGATTTCAAGACGTCCGGTGGCAAGAACCTGACGGCAATGACCCTGTGGTCATGGTCACGTGTGTATGGAGCGCCGATCGATAAGGTCGTGTTGCCTCAGGCGATGCCGACTGTCGACCGGCTGTCGACCGAGTGCATCGAGTCGATCTTCGACCTCCTGGAGCGGCGGCGGACCGAAAAGCCGCTTGAGCAGACCTTCCTCTCGGTCCCCAGCATTGCTACCGTCGAGCCATGGCGCTCGCTGGCCGTCCGCAATACGCCGGGTGCCTTGTCGCCGCAGATTCCGCTTTTTCTGGCGCAGGGCACCGCCGACAATATCGTCCGCCCCGAGGTGACTCGGGCGTACTTCCAGCGGCAATGCGAGGCCGGCGGCAAGGTCGCCATGATGTGGGTTCTAGGCGTCGGACACGGTCTCATCGCGCGGGACAGTGCTGATACCGCGGTCAGCTGGATGATGGATCGCTTCGCGGACAGGCCTGTGCCAAGCGATTGCGGCAAGCCGGTTTCTGCGACGACCGGGCTGAAGTTTCCGCCCGACAGCGGCAGAGACTAACGTCGCGCTTCGTGCCCGGCGTGCTCTCCGCCCGTCGCGGCGCTGTTCGGGGGGATTGTTTCCCATGAATTTCGCGACCTGAAGATCGAGACCAGTCATGAAACCGCACCATAAGATCTACTGCCATCCGATCCGGCGTTGCATCGGCGCAGCGCTCGCTGCCGTCGTTCTCATTGGATCGACTTGTGCGGCGTCGGCTGCCGAGAAACCGCCGCTGGTTCCCGACACCATGATGCCGTTCAGCACGGATTCCCGCATCTCGGCGAGTATCGAATTTGATCTGCGTACGCTCGCCGCCGACATCGAAAGAGACATTCCCCGCCGTCTCGCGAGCGTCAACGAAAAGATCAGCTGCGTGCACAAGCGCGTGCTGTTCTTGCGGGTCAACGCCAATTGCGACGTCTGGGGCTATGTCGAGCGGTCAGGGTCGGTCTCGCTGTATGGTCGCGGCGACCACATCTATGGTTCGGTCCCGATCCATGGCGTGATCGAAGGGCAAGGCGCGAACAGGATCACCTCGCGCATTCATGGAGAGACAGAGGCCAGCGCGACGATCGAGGCCGAGGCGCATCCTCGGCTCGGTCGCGACTGGTCGCTCGACCTGAACGTCGGCGACGGCTTTCGCTGGAGCGAGCCACCCGTGCTTCATGTGATGGGTCGTGAGATCCCGCTGGCGAAGTACGCCGAACCTCGCATCCAGGCTCAGCTTCGTATCGTCAGGTCGCGCGCACGAGCGGCTGCGGGCCGCCTCAATCTCCGCGACAAGGCGGCAGTCGCCTGGCGGCACGCATTCGAGCCGATCCAGCTTTCCGATCAACCCGCCATATGGCTGCAACTCGCGCCGCAGAACGCCGCTTTCGCCGGTGTCCGTGCCGATGCAAAGGTCTTGCGGGGATCGCTCGAACTGACCGGCGCTGCGACGACCGTTGTCGGCCAGCCTCCGTCGCCAGTCACGGCCACGCCGCTGCCGCCCCTGGGCCACGACGTCGATGAACCTGGCACGTTCGACGTCATTCTTCCGGTCAAGATCGGCTACGACACGATAAGGGACAGGCTGAAGCAGGCGGTCGCGGCGATGCCGGCGGTGCAAGGCGTCTCAGTCCGTGACATCGACGTCTACCCGTCATCCGGCAAGCTGGTGCTTGGTTTGCGCATAGCGAAAGCTTCCGAGACGGATCCGGCCGATGGTAAATGGATTTATCTCACCGGCGGAATTCAGGTCGATGCGGACGGTCATGCCGTTCGCTTTTCCGATCTCGCGGTGATCTCGGACGACGACGCGCTCGCTCCGTTGATCGCGCCGATTACGGCTGAGCTTGGATCGAAGGTCAGTGTCGACTACGGCATTGCCTACGAGAATTTGCTGAATGCCGCCAATTCCAGGCTTACCCGGTCTCTGAAGGATGGCTTCCGTATGGAAGGGCACCTGTCCTCCGCGCAGCTTGAAAAGATCTATCTGCCAGCAGACGGCATCGTGATCGCGCTGCGCGCCAGCGGGACTCTGAAGATTCTCTACGGCATGTAGCAGGCCCTGATTGTGGTGGACCGCAGGCGCGCACGTGCGGACTTGCATGCTCCCTGTTGAGCGACGAGGCGGCGCCTCCGTATTACCAGCCGCCAGCATAGCATCCTCGCTGGTCGTCCCGTCGCGATCTCCAACCAGATTTTCCGGAGTTCGGGTCGCCCCACTCCTGGTGGTCGTCCCGGCGACGGCAACGGCTCCCGTGCAAGCGGCGTGATTGTCGCTTTTGGATGATCGTAACCCCGTCGTTCAGGTGCGATAAGCCAAGCAAAGCCAGACCGTTTCCACTGTCCCCGCCGTTTGGCCAGAGCGAGCACCTGCCTCAAGATCGGAAATGACGCGGACTTGGGATCGTCCTTGAAAAAAAGGCTCCGCAATGACATAGCGGTACCCAGCGTCATCTTCACCGATGCGCCATTTAGTACAGTGTTGTGGGTTGCGTCTGATGCAAACGAACATGCGACGTAAGCAATGACCACCATACCGCTCGGAATAACAGGAAGCTTCACGCTTGACGTGAAACCGGAGCATCTGGCGAGCCAGGTCAAGAACCCGACGCTTCCGCATGTACTCGCGACGCCGGTCATGATTCTGGCGATGGAGAATGCAGCGCTGAGTGCCATTGCCGACTACCTGGAACCAGGGGAACGAGCGGTCGGCACGGCGATCGATGTTCGCCATCTTGCCGCGACCCCGGTTGGATTGCGCGTTGTCGCGACCGCCGTCGTCACGAAGGTCGACGGGCAACACATTGTTTTCGACGTGACCGCGCATGACGGAATCGAGGAGATCGGAAAAGGCACGCATCAGCGCATGGTCATCGATCTCCATCGATTGCAGCAGCGTCTCGACGCAAAGAGCGCTCGAGCGGCGGCAACCCGGGAAAACTAAAGGCCGCGAGCGACTTCTTCGGGTGTGGGCGAGGGTTCGACGCAAAGCCTTGCAACTTGACGTGAGCCAAATGCGGATACGATGTTAACCTCGCGCATCGGCGAACGAGCGGGGCTGTCGATGTTCGAGGGGTGTATGATGGCTTCAGCGGAAAGCGCCGGGCAGGTTCAGCAAGGAGTGTAAGGTGTCAACTATCGTATCACAGCCGGTCTTCGCCAAACTCACGCGGGCCGCCATTTTTCTTGTCGTCACCATCAACGCCGGGAAGGACAATGAAGCAACAGTGCGAGGCTTGTGTGGCGATCTGTCCTCGCTATTGCGCGCAGTCGGCTTCCGTGATCTCGAGGGCGACCTGCTGTGCGTCATGGGGTTCGGTGCGGCCGCATGGGACCGGCTTTTCGGTTTGCCGAAGCCGCAGGATCTGCATCCTTTCCGCGAGATACGCGGCCAACATCACGCCGTTGCAACTCCCGGCGACATTCTCTTTCATATCCGCGCAAGGCGCATGGATCTTTGTTTCGAGTTGGCGTCGCAGATCATGTCACGTCTCCGCGGTGCCGTATCGACCGTCGATGAGGTTCACGGGTTCACCTACTTCGACGATCGCGACCTGATTGGCTTTGTCGATGGGACAGAGAGCCCGAGCGGACAAGCGGCGATCGATGCGACGCTCATAGGCGAAGAGGACGGTGCCTTTACCGGCGGCAGCTACGTCATTGTCCAGAAATATATTCATGACCTGCAGGGATGGAATGCGTTGCCCATCGAGGAGCAGGAAAACATCATCGGCCGCCACAAGCTGTCCGACATTGAGCAACGTGAGTACGTGAAGAAACCCTATGCGCACAATGTCCTCACCTCGATCGAGGAGAACGGCGAGCAGCTTCAGATCGTGCGCGACAACATGGCCTTTGGCGACGTCGGCAAGGGTGAATTCGGCACCTATTTTATAGGCTATGCGCGGTCGCCGCGACGCATCGAAAAGATGCTGGAGAACATGTTCATCGGCAATCCGCCCGGCAATTACGATCATCTGCTCGATTTCAGCCGCGCGGTCACAGGCTCGCTCTTCTTCGTGCCGTCAGCTACATTCCTCGACGCCGTCACGCCGGAGGCCGTATCTTCCGCGGCGCTCGCCGACGCCCCCAGCAAGCTTGAGGTGGAAGGTGCCCCTCTCACGCGCTCGCCGTCAGGTCATGGGTAACTGGGCATCGGGTCTTTGAAAAAAGAGACGGAACATGAATGAGAATTCGCCATTATTCATGTCAGAGGATGGTCTCAGGACGACAATAGAACCGGCCGACTCCGAATTGCGGGAGAAGTATGAATCGCTCATACGCGAGAATTATGAGCGCTGCCATCCCGATGACACGCTGGACGATCTGAAGCACCGTGCGCGATTTTCCAAGGAAGACCAAGGGCTATTGCGTGACTGGATGGCTCTTGCCGTCCGGCTGGTGCGGTAAAAGGTGCTTCCCAGGCATCTATCATGCCGCCGATCGGATCTGGTCGCAGGCCTGGGCTGTTGGATCAGAATGTCGAGGAAGAAAGACGTGCTTCCGGGAGAAAGGATTCGTGAGATGACGAAGAAATTCGAGATCGGCGATCACGTGACCTGGAATTCCGAGGCTGGCCGGGTATCAGGCACGATCATCGCCATTCATACCAGCGACTTTGATTACAAAGGTCACACTCGCCACGCCTCCGAAGGGGACCCTCAATACGAAATCAAGAGCGACAAGACCGACCATATCGCAGCCCACAAGGGCAGCGTCCTCGACTATGCGTGAAGCCGACACGTGAAGCTGCCGTTCTTCACCATCGGCCATTCCAACCGGAGTCTCGAGACGTTTGTCGAACTGCTGAGCGGGCCGCAGGTTGAACGCGTCGTTGACATCAGGAAAATCCCGATGTCCAGAGCCAATCCGCAATTCAATAAGGATGCGCTCGCCGAGGCCTTGGCGGCCGTCCAGATTTCGTACGGACATATCGCGGCTTTGGGCGGTCTTCGTGGACGAGCGCGGACCGTGCCTCCAGACGTCAACGGTTTTTGGACCAACAAAAGCTTTCACAACTACGCTGACTATGCGCTGTCAGCCGAATTCCATCATGGTTTGGAGGAACTGCTTCATGAAGGGCGTGAGCGCCGCTGTGCGATCATGTGTTCCGAGGCTGTGTGGTGGCGCTGCCATCGTCGGATCGTCACAGATTATCTGATCGCCCGTGGGGAAACGGTTTTTCACATCATGGGTCAGGATCGTCCGGAGCCTGCTCACCTGACACAGGGAGCGGTCGTTCGACCCGACGACGTTGTTGTCTATCCGGCTCCGCCGACCGGATCGGGAGATAATTAGTTCCGATCACGATGTCGTCATCGTCCGCGCTGGTCCAGCGGGCGAGGTCCTGCGCAAGGCGTACTTGCGCGACGGTGTCGTCGCAGGCGGCCGGTTTACAATCCATCGCGCGACGCGAGAAAGACGTTGCACCGGATGCGGGCGGATAAAATAAATGCCCCGCCGGAGCGGGGCAATTCCAGTTTAGCGTGTTTCAAACTCCGCCTTCATCCAATCGTCGACGGCCTTTTTTGATTGCATTTCATGATATCCATACAGCTTTTGCAGCTTCCCTTCGAGCATTTCGCGCTTGCCGTCGATTTCAGCGAAGTCGTCGTCAGTCAGCTTGCCCCACTGCTCTTTGACCTTGCCTTTGAACTGCATCCAATTTCCTTTGATCCGATCATCCCAGTCCGCCATAGGGCTCATACTGTTCATGCTGCTCTCCTCTGTTGCGGTGAAAAACTGTCCAGAGGTGATCTTGTTCCACGCTTTCCCGGAGGCGGCGGTTCCCGTCGGAGGGGGATCATGGACGTCCGAGGCTCGATCGTCCGAAGCTGGATCGGCCACCGAACGAGCCGCATCCATAGGACGCGACGCGAGGGACGCTGTGTAAATCCTCGATCTATCCCTTGACATATATCGACGACGTGCCGAGCATCGCCTTAACGACGCGTGGCGTCCGTCGGCAGAAGCCCCCTGCGTGCCGCGCTCAAGCGACCGTTCGGATTTGTGGCCGCGTTGGAGTGTCGATACGGCTGGAATTGATGTCATCAAGAAAGCGGAACAGCAATGGATTGAACCGCTCGGGCGCTTCGAGGAAGGGCGCGTGGCCGACGCCGTCGATGATATGGCAGCGGTGATCCCAGAGCGTTTCGTAGGCGATACCTGCGACGTGGCCGAGACGTACAAACGGCTCTTCAGAACCGTTGACGACGGCAATCGGTGTCGACAGGTTCTCGACGATCCAGCGTTGATCGACGCCGAGCCCGGCCATCAATCCACGCCCCAGGATCGGGCGTGCGCGACGGTCGGTGCGGGCGATTGCATCGTGGAATTGCGCGGCGTGCTTTTCCCCGACGCAGGCGCGCGCGAACCGGTTGATCTCGTGCGCAGTCAGTACGCGTTTGGTTGCGAGCAACAGATCAAGCTGGGTCTGAAAGCCGCGGACCATCCCCAGAATGCCCGGCTTGATTGGCGGTGCTCCGATAAGCATGACGCCGGCGGCGTCAAAACCCTGGCCGATCATTTCGAGGCTGATATGTCCACCCAGCGACCAGCCGACGAGCACCGCGCGCGTGATATCCAATGAGCGCAGGGCCTCGATCAGCGTGGCGGCATAACCAGGAACCGTGTAAGCCTGTTGGGGCTCCCGCGCGTCATCAGATTGCCCGTGCCCGAGCAGATCGATCGCGACAAGATGCTGTGTCGTCGCCAATGTTGTTTCGAACTGATGCCGAAATACGTCACGACAGGTCGAGTTTCCATGTAAAAATACGACAGGCGTGCCGTTCCCTGGACTTTCCAGGAAATCCATCCGCCCCTGTGACGTATCGATCTTGCGCGACAACATCGCCTTACCTCTGTGTCCAGCTTAGGCAGGACAAGGTGTAAGGATGTTAAAGATTTAGGAGACATTTGTGAGTTATTCGGCAACTCCCCCCGAAGCCGGCGCCGCAGCGGTCGAACATCAGGATGGGAAGACCCGTGCAGACTATGTGCTGGGTCATTCCGAACGAGAACTCGAAAGGCTTGCCCGCCAGGGCGCGCTATTCTCTGATCTGACGCGTGATCTTCTCGTGTGCGCCGGGCTGAGAAAGGGAATGCAGGTTCTCGATATCGGTTGTGGCGTTGGCGACGTTTCCCTGATTGCGGCAGACCTTGTTTCCGGGGAGGGGGCCATACAGGGGATCGATCCGGCCGCCGAGGCGCTGGCGATCGCGCAGGCGCGACTCGACGCCCATGGCAAGACATGGGCGAGCTTTTCGCAAGGGACTCTCGAAAGCCTTGAGGATTGCTCCCGATTCGATGCGGTAATCGGCCGTTTCATCCTTGTCCATCTTGCAAATCCGGCCGAGGCGCTGAGCGGGCTGCGCAGCCGGTTGCAGGCGGGAGCGATCATGTCGTTCATTGAATTCGATCTGAGTACGGCAGCGGTCTACCCGCCGTTGACGCTTCCCCAGCAATGCATCGGCTGGATCGGTGAGGTTTATCGCCGGATGGGGCGTCAGCTCGATATGGGGGTGGCGCTGTTCAGTGCTTTCCGCGCCGCAGGCTTGACCCCGCAGATGGTCGGGCTCACCAGGATCACAGCGGCCAATGACGAGGCGGGGATCGACTTCCTGGTCGAATCCGTGCGCAGCTTGCTGCCGGTGGTTGTGAAGCTGGGAATAGCGACCGAGGAAATTGTGGGGATCGATTCGCTGCGCCAGCGGCTCCTTGAGGAGGCTGCCTCCGACGACCATTGCGTTTTCTACCCCCGCCTCGTGGGGGCATGGGCGACTGTGCCCTAATTTTTTATTAATTATTTATTTCCAACTTTCTGGGAAAGATGGCGGCAGATTAGAGTAACCGGTTGGGGGGGGACTTTGAATCTGAGACCGATAACGTCGTATGTATGCCGGAGCGCGCTGACGGCAGTCTGCCTTGCGTTTGCGACCCAGGCGCAGGCAGGGGCATTTGGCGTTCGCACGCAGAGCGCGGAAGGTCTCGGAACGGGGATTGCCGGCGTTGCCGCGGGCAGCGCATTGTCGTTCAGTTACTGGAATCCTGCGGCGCTGTCGGCCATCAAAACAATCGAGATCGAGGGGGTCCTGAATGGCTTTTTCCCGTCGGTCGATATCGACCCTGCTGGCGGGGGCTCCGTCGGGATCGGCAGGAACGCGCTGGTGCCGGCCTCGTATCTTGCGCTGCCGATCAACGACCGCATGACTTTCGGGCTTTCCATCTCAAGCCCGTTCGGGCTTGCGACGAGGACACCAGACAACTGGGCCGGACAGATCTACGGACGTAACTCCGATATTTTCTCGGTCAACGTCAACCCGATGTTGTCCTATCGGGTCAACGACATGCTGTCGATCGGCGCCGGTGTCCAGGCCCAGTATTTCCGGGCGAACCTCTCGCAGGCGACAGGTCCCCTTCCGGGCTCTCCCAGCGCCACCCTGAAAGGTGATAGCATGGGGGTAGGGTTCAATCTCGGGATGCAGCTACGGCCATGGACCGGCGGCTCGATCGGCATTGGCTATCGTTCCGCGATTAGCGAAGGCCTGGAGGGTGATTTGAGCATGTTCGACACGAGCATGCCCGCTAAAGCCACCCTGCGCACACCCCAGCTCGTCAACTTTGGTGTTCGCCAGGAGCTGACGGATCGTTTCCGTGTAATGGGCACGGTTGAATGGACGGACTGGAGCAGCATCAACGTTGTTCCGGTCTATAGTGTCGGGACCGGCGTGCAACTGACCACGCTGCCGCTTCGCTACCGCGACGGCTGGCTGTTCTCCGTGGGCGGTGAATATGACCTCAGCAGCCAGTACACCGCGCGGGCGGGCATCGGATATGAGATCGCTCCCGTCAACGATATGAGTCGCGATGTGCGGATGCCGGAACCGAACCAGATGATTCTGTCGGCGGGCCTTGCCTATCGCTACAGTGAGCGGATGGCGTTCGATCTCGCCGTCACGCAGTCGATCGGGCTTGGAAGCGGGGCGATTGCGATCGGTCCGGGGGATCCTCGCTTTCTCGGCCTGCCGTTCTCTGCGACGTCGAGTCTGAACGCAACGATTGTCTCGGTGGGCCTGAAGCTGAAACTCGATGGTGCGTCGTTCGCCGCTCGCTAGGGTCCGTACTCAATAAGGATTCCCACGAGCGGGGCTATGTGATTCAAGCTTTCCATGATCTGGGGGCTTGGATGGCGAAGCAGGTTTATTGGCTGAGCGATGTGGAGTGGCGGCGGATTGAGCC
>Ga0209952_1000590_pt1 | contig 46206 bp, 49 predicted proteins | sample ThiBiot_750_biof_2_FD_183951 | JGI IMG/M metagenome (GOLD analysis project Ga0209952, IMG submission 183951) | Wastewater bioreactor microbial communities from Cape Town, South Africa - Thiocy_cont_750_biof (SPAdes) | ecosystem: Engineered > Bioreactor > Thiocyanate-remediating >...
CGAAGATCGGAATCTGGAACTCCGCTTCGGCTATCCCGGAGGCGAGGTTCTTCCGCTCCTCGCGCTCGACCCCGACGCCGCCCGTTACCTCCAGATCGGTAAGATACCGTGTCGCCTGGGTCAGCCCGTAGGATTGGGCGACTGCCCCTAGCTCGGCTTTTGCCATCTGGAGGTCGACGCGGTTCCGCAGCGCTTCCGCCTCGATCGCGCTGTTGCCCTTGATTCTCTTCGGCAGCGGCGGCAGAGCGTTGGGAACGGAATAGTCGAGGTCCTGACCCCAGACACCCATCTGGCGGGTCAGCTCTTCCTTGGCGAGCCGTGCCTCAAGCCGCGCCTTGGCGATCTGGCCCGTCAGCTCGGCATAGAACGCGTGCTCCCGGACCTGCCCGGCCTTGGGCAATGCGCCGCTTTCGCCAAGCTGCTCGGCCAGTTCGGAAGCGGCATCGGCAGCTGTCTTCGCCTTGTTCAGGTATGCCACGCGCTCCCAGGCCGACGCCGCATCGATCCATGCGCGCCGCGTATCGGCGGCGACGCGCAACGTCTCTTCGGCGGCCCGGAGTTGTGCCGCCCGAAACCTGTCGGCGGCAATATCCACGCGCCGCCGCTGGGTGGCGAGCGCCATGATGTTCCCTATTATCGCGCCGTCGAAGGATCGGTTCGGGGCACCGAGCACGGAGCCGCTCACGCTCAGGCGCGGATTGACAAGCATGGTCTCCTGCCACGCGTCCGCCGCGGAGATGCCGAGATCCGCATAGGCCGCCTGAAGGCCGCGGTTGTTGAGAAGCGCGACCTGGACGGCGGTATCGGCGTTGATCGTCTTCTTGCCGACCAACCCGCGGACGCGCGCGGCCGTCGCATCGGCCTCGGCCCGGCTCCTGATCCAGACGGTGTCCTTTCCCGTCGCGGACGCCGCCTTCGCGCGGACCGTCGAAAACCCGGCCTTCGGATCGGAATAGCCTGAGATCTCCGTGGTCGACACGCAGCCGCCGAGGACGAGCAGCGACGAGGCTGCCAGGAATGCCCATACTTTGGTGCGCATCATGAGGCATCTCCCGTTTTGGGAGCCTGCTCGTCGTTGCGCTGCCGCCACGGCTTGGGCTCCACGGCTTGGCGGGAATGGTATTCGCCGATCACGTTCGCGGGGCGGACGTCCCGGATTTCCGCGGACGGCGAAACTGGATCGGAAGAGGGCAAAATGTTCGGCAGAGGTGCCGCCACGCATCCGCTCGCGAGGAGCGGCGCGAGCGCCAGCAGGGCTCGTCGGTTCATGAGAATGAATTCTTTCGTCGAATATGGGGAACGGTGAAGCTGGATCAGCGGAGCCGAAAACGGAGCCGCCGGGCAGTTGCCGGCGCGACTCTCGAGGGCCGCTTGAACGCGACTAGCGCTGTCGGATCAGCTTCTTGGAGGCCGTATGTCGGCTGTCGTTTCGCCGGGCGCTTCCGCCACGATACGCACCGCGGCCCAAGGCGCGCGGCCATGGTTGGCGATTTTGCCGTGCACGAAAGGCTCGATCATCGAGAAGCTGCACAGCAGCTTGCAGAGCGATCCGTCGTCACAGCCGCCTTTTGCTGTTCCCGGGGCCTTGGCTGTGGGGGACGACGTGCTTTTCGCCCGGCCGTCGTGGTCGCCGTGGGCGCTTTCGGGATGGAGTTCGTGGCCGTCTCCGGCCGCGACGACGACCCCATGGTCGCCGGAAGTGGCGGCGTGAACAGAGGAGGAAACGACGACCGACATGGCGATCAGCGCGGCGAAGAAGCCACGCAGAATTCGAAGGATCGCGTCGCGATTCGCCATAGGCGCACTTCTAGCCCGGTCAACAGCGATGTCAATTTACCCCCTGCCATCGGAGCTTGTCGAAATTGTGGGCGGTATCGGCGGTTTCAGGCGCGGGAAAAAGTCGTTCCCTTTATGAGGCTGTAGGCGGCGAGCCCGATCCACTCGTGCGCGGCGAGATCGGAGTTTGCCAGTCCCGCGGCGATGGAGGGAGCTGTTTATAATTTCGCTTGGTATCTGACATGCCGCCGCTAAAATCATCAACCTCATCTTACCGACGCTGACTTCAGATAGTCTGGATGCTGTGCTGCCGGATGAAAAGGCGGCGGGTTCCGGATGTGATTGCCGGGATCGTCGGGGCGGCGCAGAGTTCGAAATCGCGATCAGTCTCCAGAGGTGTCAAATGATTATTCGTGCATGGCGTGCCGTCGCCGGAACCGATGACGTTCTGGAGGCCTATGCGAAGCATCTGAAAACGACGACGTTCGTCGAGATGGCCGACCTTCCCGGTCATCTTGGAGCAACCCTCGCCCGCAAGGTGAAGGGTACGGATAACGAACTGGTTGTCATGAGTTTCTGGGAAGACCTGGCATCCGCCGCGCACTTCGAAAAAGGTGACTTCGATGACGCTGTCGTGAAGCCAAGCACCCAGAAGCTGCTGAAATCGTTCGATTTGAAGGTGGAGTACTTTGAGACAGTTATGTCTACTGGTGTCGTCGGCGGACACGACAGGTATGCAAACCTGCTCGGCTGACCCTACGGTGGTAATATCGATAACAAGGTAACCATCAGTCAGCATCATGTCAGAATTCGTTGTTCTTCTACCGCCGAGAACGGCCGGAGGCTGGAATGCGATTGTTGGTCATTGAAGACCATCGGGCCATGCGCGACATGATCGCGAGTTATTTCCGCGATCGTGGTTTCGCCGCGGATGCGGTGGGGCGCGGCGAGGACGCGCTCGCTGCTGCCGCTACGGTCTCATATGACGCGGTTATCATCGATCTCGGACTTCCGGACATGGACGGAATAGAGGCGCTACGTCGACTGAGATCGGAGGCTGGAGCCTACCTCCCTGCCTTGATCGTAACGGCGCGAGACGGAGTCGCAGATCGAGTCAATGGACTCGACGCTGGAGCCGACGACTATGTCCTGAAGCCATTCGACATCGCAGAACTCGAGGCGCGAATCCGTGCCGTTCTCAGACGTCCGGGAAGCCGCAAGGAGCTTTTCCGTTCATATGGCGATGTATGTTTCGATCCAGCGTCCCGCACCACCTCCATCGCTGGCATGCCCCTCGACCTGACCCGGCGGGAGGCGGCGGTGCTTGAGACCCTCGTCGGTGCCTCAGGCCGCACCGTCGTCAAGGACGCATTGGAGGACCAGCTCTATGGTTTCGACCAATCGGTGAGCGGAAACGCGCTCGAAGCCGCGATATCGCGGCTACGGCGCAAACTCACGATGGCTGGATCGAACGTCCGCATCGAAGTCGTACGTGGGATTGGCTATCGGGTTTGCGCTGGAGCGCCCTTGAAATGACACGTGAAAGCCTGCGCGGTCGCCTCGTCATCTCGATGCTTTTCGTGTTCGGCCTCGGGCTTGCCGTGTCCTTCATGCTGCATAGTGAAGAAGGACCCATTCCGGAGCCGTACCAAGACATCCTGGTGCTGATTTCGTCCTCGGTATTTGCGGCGGTCATCAGTTGGATCATCAGTGCCTGGAGCTTGCGCCACCTGGCCTCGGCATCGCGTGAGGCATCAAATGTCGGCCCCACAAACCCAAATGTGCGGATAACAACGAGGCGTTTGCCGCAGGAAGTCAGGCCGCTGGTGACAGCCTTCAACGGGGCGCTCGACCGTTTGTCGGAAGCTTATGAGATGGAACGACGCTTTGTGTCCGCCGCGGCCCACGAGCTTCGAACGCCGCTCGCCGTGCTGAGCCTGCGATTACAGCGCGCGCGGCTGGACGGTGATCCGGACTGGCAGGCAATCGAAGCGGATATGGCGGATGTCAATCGCCTCGTCGAACAATTGCTCGATCTGGCCCGGAAAGAGCATGCGCATCTTGCCCCCGAATCCTCTGTCGTGAACCTGTCGCGTCTGGCACGGGAGGCTGCGGCTTCCGTCCTCACCCTGGTGGAGGAATCCGGCCGCGAACTGGAAGTCGTCCTGCCGGATTCGCTGACCGTTCGCGGACGACCCGACGATCTGAGGGACATGATCCGCAACCTGCTCGACAACGCGCTCATTCACGGAAAGGGAACGATTACCCTTTCCGGCGAAGTCAGCGATGTTTCCGGCAGGAGCGAGGCTTCGATCCTCGTCGGCGATGAAGGAGACGGCGTACCCGTCGCTCTCCGGGAGGAAGTTTTCAACCGCTTCCGGAAAGCATCCGAGAATTCGCCCGGACATGGCTTGGGACTTGCCATCGTGCGGGAAGTTGCGAATGCCCATCTCGGTAGCGTTACGTTCCTGCCAGGGGCACCATGCCGCGTCCGGGTGAGCCTGCCTGTCGCCTAACGAACGCCCGGCCTGTAATCCTTCAAGTTCAGCAGTCTCGGCCAGTCGACGCACTCCGTGTCGGCAGAGAGTCCCAACAGACGACAGGAATTCGCCGGGGACGTCAGCTTCCTGTCAGCAAGAGGCAGTCAATACCAAACCACTTATATTGGCGCATTCCCCGGATCGCTGCGATCCGGAGAATGCGCCGCCGTATAAACGCGGGAAAGCCTCCAGGTGGCGAAGACAACGAAAACTGGCTCGAAGTGGCGGGATGCGTCGCTTATGGTTTTTGGCGTTATCTTGGCGGTGACGGCCTTTGGCGCATATCAAATGACGCACGTAACGGCCGTTGCCGACGGAGCCGCCGCCGCCGCGAGCAAGGACGCGCCGATCCTTGCCGCCGAGCCGATCGTGAATGCATCCCCATCGGCCCAGAAGGCGAGCGGCATCGAGACTGCCGCCATTTCCCCGAAGCGCGTCCAGCCGACCATAGAGGTCTATGCCGAAATCCTCGACCTGCAGCCCTTGTTCGACCTGCGCAACAGATGGGCAAGCGGAAAGGCCGATCTGGATTCGGCACAGGCGCAATACGCAATCGCCCAAGCGCAGTATAGCCGCAACAAGGTGCTTTTCGACGGCAAGCACACGGTCTCGGAGCAGACGCTCCAGGATAGTCGCGCCGCCATGCTGACCAGCCAGGCCAAATTGCAGTCGGCTGTGGCCAGTCTCGCCGGGACGGAGGCGACGCTCCGCCAGCAATTCGGCAATACGCTTGAACGGGAGGCGACCAGTCCGCATTCGACCGATATCGACGGGCTTGCTGCCGGCAAGGCATCGGTTGTGCGTGTCTCACTGGACGAAGACACCAGACCTCCGGAGCGGATTTCCTTGAACGTTCCTGGAAACGATTCCGTCACCGCGACGAAGCTCTCCGCCTCGCCGCAAAGTGATCCCATCTTCCAGGGGCGGCCGTTCTTATATCTCGCCGACACGGCTCTGCCGACGGGAATGAGGCTGTCGGCTGAAATCCCCCTCTTGGGCGACAAATCCGGCTTGCTGATCCCTTCCGACGCCGTCCTCTGGTATGGCGGCCAGCGCTGGATCTACGTCCGCAAGGATGCCGGCGGCTTCCAGCGCCGCCCGGTGCCAGAGAACGCATTCCCGAGCAATGATGGCCTCATCATCGCAAGCGGTTTCGACGCCGGCGAGGAGATCGTCGTGCGGGGAGCGCAACTCCTTCTGTCCGAGGAACTGCGCCCTCAGAACATTGCGACCGCCTGCAAGGATCCACCCGAATGCGATGACTGAACCGCAGAGTCGCTTCCATTCATCGCGTAAAAACATCATCCCTTCATGCTGAGCGCAATAATCGAATTTTCGCTGCGGTTCCGGGCGATCGTCTATGTGCTTGCGGCAGTGTTGACGATCTACGGTCTTTACGCCCTCGTCACCTCACGGGTCGACGTTTTTCCGGAATTCGCGCCGCCGATGGCCGTCGTCCAGACCGAGGCCCCAGGCCTTTCGAGCGAGCAGGTGGAAACGCTCGTGACGCAGCCCATCGAAGATGCGCTTGCCGGGACCGTCGGCGTGACATCGATGCGGTCGAAGTCGCTCCAGGGACTTTCCGTCGTCACGCTTGTTTTTTCCAGCCGCCTGGATGTCTGGCAGGCGCGTCAGATCGTGAACGAGCGTCTCAGCGCGGCAGCGGCTGGGCTGCCGGCGGGCGTGCAAGCGCCAAGACTACTTCCGCTTACAACATCGACCAGCGTTATTCTGACGATTGGCCTCTCCTCCTCTTCCCGATCGCTCATGGACCTGCACGATACGGCACGGTGGATGGTGAGACCACAATTGTTAAGCGTGCTGGGCGTCGCCGACGCTATCGTCTTCGGAGGGGTCGAGCGGCAGTTCCAGATCCAGGTCGATCCCGCCAAGCTCGTCCGCCATGGCCTGTCGATAGACGACGTCATCGCCGCCGCGAAGCTGGCCACAGGCGTACGCGGCGCGGGTTTCGTGGAGAACGCGAACCAGCGTATCCTTGTAAATGTCGATGGCCAGCAAAACACTCCGTCCGCGCTAGCCGGCGTCGTTCTCAAGTGGAGCAACGGGGCTGCCGTCAAGATCGGCGACGTCGCCAAGGTTACCTATGCCGGCGCACCTCCGGTCGGAGCGGCATCGGTGATGGGGAAACCGGCCGTCATGATCGTCGTCGAGAGCCAGTACGGCAGCGACACGCTGACGGTCACGAAAGGCCTCGACCGGGTCCTGGCTTCCTTGGAGCCGGAGCTTGCGAAACGAGGGATCGTTTTACAGCCGGACGTGTTCCGCTCCGCGAATTTTATCGAACGCTCGATGCATCATCTGCAAACGTCCCTGCTTGTAGGCGCTTTGCTCGTTGTCATTACCCTCTTCGCGTTCCTTCTGAACGCGCGCACGGCGCTTATATCCGCGACGGCCATTCCGCTCTCCATTCTGATCGCGGTCATCGGCCTCGACGCGCTCGGCATGACGCTCAACACGATGACGCTCGGCGGGCTGGCGATCGCTCTTGGAGAGGTAGTCGACGACGCCATCATCGACGTCGAGAACATCTATCGCCGCCTGAGGGAAGCTACTGGGATTTCCCGCCCGTTCGAGGCGTTGAATGTCGTGCTCCGCGCGTCGAGCGAAGTCCGCAACGCCGTCGTGTTCGCCACGCTGATCGTTATCACGGCCTTCGTTCCCGTTCTGTCGCTGTCTGGTGTCGCGGGAAAACTCTTCGCGCCACTCGGCGTAGCCTACATCCTAGCCGTTGTTGCCTCCCTTATTATCGCCGTCACGCTGACGCCCGCCATGTCGCTTGCCCTGCTGGCCAACCGACAATTGGCACCGCACGAGCCGCGGCTCCTCACCTGGCTGAAGTCGAGCTATATGCGGGTTCTCGCAACTGTGGAAAGACATGGCCGGGTGATCATCGCAGCTGTCGCGATCGCCGGCGTTGCGGCACTGGGAGCGCTTCCTTTCCTGCAGACGAGCTACATCCCTGAACTGAAGGAAGGCCACTACATCGTTCATGTGGGGCTTGCCCCCGGAACGTCGCTTGAAGAATCCATGCGCATTGGCGGGCATATCTCGAAAGCATTGATGGCGATCCCCGGAGTGCGCCTGGTCGCCCAGCGTGCCGGGCGTGCGGACGAGGTCGTCGATCCTGTCGGGGTTCAACTCAGCGAATTCGAAGTCGACCTGAAGGCGATAAGACCCGAAGAGGAAGACAGGACTGTCCAGCAGATCCGAAACACACTGGCGCGGTTCCCGGGGATCACGACATCGGTCAATACTTTCCTGGTCGAAAGGATCGACGAGACCATATCCGGGACACCAGCGCCTGTCGTCATCAGCGTATTCGGTAACGATCTCGACAATATCGACCGCGTTTCCCTGCAGATCGCCCATTTGGTCGCCTCCATGCGCGGGGCGGCCAGCGTGCAGGTGGAATCTCCTCCCGGGACGCCCGAACTTTCCGTGCGGCTCGACCAGGCTGGGTTGAGCCGCTGGGGCTTTACTCCCATCGAGGTCATGGACGCCATCCAGTCGGCGTATCAGGGCGTCACGGTCGCGCAGGAATATCAGGGCGTGAGAAGCTACGATGTATCCATCGTCATGCGACCCGCGGACCGTAAGGATATCAGTCAGGTCGGATCGCTTCTCCTTCGCAATCCGGACGGCCTGATGGTGCCGTTGCGGGACTTGGCGCAAGTGCGACAGGTTCCCGGGCGCTATCAGATTACGCACGATGGGGGACAGCGCGTGCAGGTGGTTTCGGTGGCCGTCGGAGGCCGCTCGATCGCGGGGTTCGTCCGCGAGGCGCAGCGCCGCGTCGATCGCGAAATCACCATGCCGAAAGGCACATACGCCGTATTTTCCGGCGAAAGCGAAGCGCTCGGCCGCTCGCAGCGCGATCTACTGGTTTACGGCCTGATGGCGGGCCTCGGCGTTATCCTGTTTCTGTTCCTCGCCTTGAAGAGCCGGGGCGCCGTGGGGCTTGTGATGTTCAACATGCCGTTCGCACTGGTCGGAGGTGTCGCGAGCGTTATGCTGACGGGCGGTTCTTTATCTCTCGGCGGTATGGTCGGCTTCGTCACCCTATTCGGCATCTCCCTGCGGAATTCCATCATGCTCGTCAGCCATTACGAGCATCTCGTCGAGAAAGAGGGCATGCTCTGGAGCTTGGAAACCGCTATCCGGGGTGCTTCCGAGCGTCTCGTGCCGATATTGATGACGGCGATCGTCACGGCGCTCGCGCTACTGCCTCTGGCGATCACCAGCGGAGAAGCGGGTAACGAGATCGAGGGACCGATGGCGATCGTCATCCTTGGTGGTCTCGTGACGTCGACGCTTCTCAACCTCTTTGTCTTGCCGACATTGGCCCTGCGCTACGGACGTTTCGATCGGGAGGAGTGAAGCCCTTGCACCACTGATCGCCCGGGAAAAACCAATGGCACACAGTCTTCGACGGCGCGAAGATGAGAGCGGCATGCCTCGACCGACTGGCCCATCATCTTCCCATTTGTTCTTTCATCGGCCCGAGAATTGAATCGTTGTTCTTTCGAGGGCAGAGATGTGCTCTGCTAGTTCGTGACGGAGACGGATTTGATGGGTGCTGCCTCGAAACTCGCGCAGCTCAACGGGCGTCTTGTGGAAAAGTACATGACCGTCGCTGTCATCTATCTGGTCATATGCAGTCTCACCTCGCAACTGGTCAGCTACCTGCGGCAGCGCACTCAGATTCAAACGAGCAGGTGATGAAAATAGCGGTCGCCGATCCTGATCAGATAGCCTGATTGCCTCCGCCGGATTGCAATGTTGACATGGTGGGCGGCTGGAAACCTGGAAGCGGTCAGTTCTGCTTGCCGTCGAAGTTCACGCCGTAGCCAGCCTCGATCGCGGTCTCCGCAATCAGGTTCGTCAGCTCGGTGTCCGACATCGTGCAGCGTGGCACGGCCGCATAGACAGTCTTCTTCACGGAGGAGATTGCGACCGCCTTGGCGTCCAGTCGCTCGCGGAGATGAGAGAGGATCGCCTGCCGGACTTCCAGCGTAAGCCTGTTCTTTTGAGCCATGCTCGCCACCTCCGCCACGGGGGTCTTATTCCAACGGCGTGCCGAGTCCATCGCCATCGTTCTCCTGCCACCTTCTGTCAGGAGCCGGACATTGTTGACATGGCCGCCGATGAAAATTCGGCCTCCGATACCTATATCCGACTAGCGGCCAGCCTTTGCGCCATATCCATTTTCGGCTTCCATACCCATTTTCGGAGAGACATTTATGACGCTTTACCGCGAACCCTCACTCTATGATCTGCTCAACGATCCCATCGTCCACCTGGTCATGAAGGCCGATGGCGTGACGAAAAACGACATCCTCGACCTCTACGACCACCACGACGACGTCGACGCCGATACACCGCCTGCCTTCATCTGCAGCGGGCTTCTCAGAACCGTCTCGCGGCCGGAGGTGTAGGGGCGTTTTATCATGTCATCGTCGCCCTTCTCTGATCCAGACGTTGTCGCCCGATATTTTCAATGATCGCCTGTTTCTAGTTCATCCTTTGCCCATGAGGTGCTCCAAAGGAGAACTAAATTCTTAGCCCGCCCTGATCTGATCGGATCGATCGTGTCTGCTAGGCTGGAAGCCCATTTAATCCAAACTTGCAGTTGATCTGCGTCTATCTCGTCAGAGAGGTCCTCCTCGATTGTACTGATGTACCCCCGGATACTGGCTGCCTTATAGGAGGCGTCCATATCCGCATAAAGTGCCTCAACGTGCGCCTTCTCAATTGCGGCTGAACGTTGTTGCTGGCGGAGTTTGGCCGCTTCCTGCCGCTGGAGGCTCTCGTTCTCAGCTTCCAGGGCTCGGCGCTTTGACGATTCGATGCTCCGAGCCATAATAGACTGACGGCATAGTTCGGCGGAAACTGCCATCTCGACGAAAACTTCACTCAAACGCTGTTCAAGCGTAGTGCCTTCTTCATCCTCCCACCGCAGCTTGATGTGAGGTGACACTTGTTGGTTAAGGATCGCGATATAGAGCCGGTCAGATGCCGGCATGCGGTCGATAGCAACCAGAAGCGCGGTATCGCCTATTGTGATCGAAAGTCGCGATGGGTCCTTGGTATTAGACCTACAGGTGCCGCCGACTTTTGTGGTGGTCGAGGTGAGTGCGTTGAGGACTTGCAGGCGGCGATGCTCGAATGGATCGTCTCCTTCCCCGCGGGAAGCAAGCCGGTTCGCCGGATCCGGTGTACCTGGATCGGCATGGCGGATCGTTTCGGGATCGGGGCGCGGCATTTCGAATTTGCCGAGCCGTTTCCGAAACCGGCCGATCATTTCCGAGAGGTCTTCTGTGGGCTCAGCCCCGTCTGGCAGGCTTGATCGCACATCCTCGGACAGAGCCCATCCAAGCGCAATCCTGTCGTTTTCGCCTAACCCACGTGGTGGCAGGGGAGCCGGGGACGCCTGGATTCCGCATTGTGCCTTTCTCCAATACCCTCGGGGAGGCACCGGCACCCTTGCCTTACGGCACGTCTTTGCGATGGCGACGTCCGAAACGCCGACCTGGCTGCTCAACTTTTGCATCGGGATGGACCAGACCAATTGGTAGAGTTGGGCCCTTGTGAGAACGATGTCAGGCATCGCGGTTCGCACAGATTGAATACCGATCTCGCATCGAGCTGATGTTGACCCTGAAATCCGGGAGGATTTCGGATTGACTGCCGCTGCTGCTGGGAGACAGCCCTACAAGAGTTTCGATATGCTCTGCCCATTTCTGCAAGGCATCACGCATTTCAGGAAGGTACTCGTAGAGATTATAGATTCTGTCCAGCCCCTTCTTGCCGTGCCCGATCACCAGCTCGGCGACTTCTTTCGGAACATGCAAGGCCGAAAGACCGGTCCTCCCTACGCGGCGAATATCATGCAACCTGAATTTGGTGAGAACGACGGTGCCGTGCATGCCGCGTTCCTCGTTCATTCGCGCCAACTCTACGGTCATTGCTGCTTTCAACCGCGCCGTCGCGTCCGAAAAGCCGGCGATCGGAGAGGTCAGCGTCGTGGTGAGCAGGTAGTCTCCGCTGTCTGTCGGCAGGGCGTTGATGATTTTGACCGCCAGATCCGGCAATGGAACCAGATGCATTACACCGGATTTGAACCGGTCTCCGGGTATCTTTATCACGCGGTTCCGCCAATCGATCTCATTCCAACGTGCGTTCGCGATATCGCCTCTCCTTTGCATGAGAACGAGGAGAAGCTGGAAAAATGGGCCATAAGGGTATCCTAGCGTTTCAGACGCCCGCCAATAGGCGACGATCTCATCGTCGGTCAGGATGACTTGACGCTCGACGTTCTTCAGTTCCAGGTCTTTTGATTTTAGCCCAGCAGTTGGATTTGATGTCAGGCGGAGAGGTTTCGGACGCCGCGCCGAGGTGCCGTACTTATACATCTGCTTGATGTCCTGCAGCACTTGTCGCGCTTGGCTCGACGAGTGCTGATTGATGGCAACAACCAGCTGGGCGATCTCCGTATCGCTTATATTGGAAGCAGGCCTGTTCATCCACGGATTACGCTTAGGATCGAGCAAATAATAAAGGATGCGCCCCTCCGATTTTTGTCTGCTCCTCTTACCTTGGAATCCGTCGGATTTGAGATACTCTTCGGCCAAGGCAGCGAAACTCGTTGTTATGCCATCCTTCTCGCCCGACGAGATATCGTCCGGGGAGGGCGGGGTGACCTCGCTTGCGTTCGCGGTCCTGGGGTCAGTGCCGGCCCGTCGCAGTTTCTCCCATTCGCGGGTCTTCTGTCTTGCTCCTGCCAGGGTGAGAAAACACGGCAGTGGCGCATCGTCACCTTCCCAAAACTCGCCAAGCAGGCGTGAGGTTGCGCTTGTCGCTCCCTTCCTCCACCTTGCGGACATGTAGAATTTCTTCGCTCGCTGCGAGACCCGTATTCGCAGAGAAGTCGTCTCGCCCGAGTCGGCAACGTCGTAATGCCCACCCAGCGGGTTTGCTCTGAGCCCGATGATGAAGGAATGGGTTAGCCCCTTCTCGGGCCGTTCCGGCGGTTCGAATAACGCTTTCATTGGCAACGCATGGCGTCCTGGATGTTCTTATTAGAAATACCCTGAATTTGCCGCGAGGTCGATAGCGTTTTTAAAAAAAGTGAGTTAAAACATGTACTTAATGTTCCTCCAGGCTCCATATGTGCTCCTATGCGATGCTATGTCCTCTAGTGGTGGCGCGGGGCCGTGCACCGCAGGTCGCCGCCCCTCGCGTGGCATTCATGCATGGGGCGCTCCCCTGCCGGGGTGGCGTACCGCTGCATGAGACGCTTTCGTGCGAGAGCTGTCGAAGAAACGCCGCCTGCGAACTCGCGCGACTATCAGGAGTCGCTGGAACGGCGTCCCATTGCAGTATGGCGGATCCCGGGGCATGATGCTTCGGAAGTGGGCCGCCTCAAGCTGTTTTTCTGCGGCGGCGGACCGAATCCTTGTTTCTACCAAGGACCGTTCTGGGCACCGGGTTGTCATCGCTGACAGGTCTGTGTAGGTTTCTTCAGTGTCAGTGCGGGCCCTTCTGAGAAAGGGCTTGACGGGTCCGAAACCACAAGGAAGTCAGTCTCTTGAGGGTGGATGGCGCGCTATTGTTGGCTTTGAGCTGAGTGGGTCGTACTTGCGGCATCTGCTTTGTAAGGAGCCTCTTAATCAGCGGGTCACAGGTTCGATCCCTGTATCACCCACCAAAAAGCCTAATGAAATCAATGGCTTACAGGATATCACTTCCATTAGGCTTTGCTGATTTTCAGCGTTTGGACGCACGGTGGTTTCTTTCGAGGTTGAGATGTCTCTTCTGCAGTGGCTATCCACCGACCATCTGTTCCGCGATTTTCCGTCCCGCCGCCAACAGCGCGCTGCTGGCGCTCTCGATGAGTTCGTCGGTCTGGCGTTGCTCAGGGGCGGAAAGGCTTATGGCGGCGATGGGATAGGAAAGATCGTCGAGGATCGGAACGCCTATGCACATGGCACTCTCTTCATTCTCGCCGATCTCGATCGCATATCCGCGAGAGCGGATTTCCCTCAATTGCCGACGCAGCACGTTCGAGTCCACGATTGACCGATAGGTCTGCTCCGGCAGTCCTCGCGCCAAAAGCGCGTCGCGTTCGGTGTCGCTCAGATATGCGAGGATGGCCTTGCCGAGTGCGGTGGTGTGCAGCGGATTCCTGCTGCCGACCCGTGCCTGCATGCGCAGGGTCCGCGTCGATTCGATGATTTCGATGTAGATAATCTCGCCTTCGGATTCGATGGCAAGATTGATGGTTTCGTTGAATGTCTGATTGAGCTCCCGCATCACCGGTACAGCCACCTGCCGCAACCGGTGCATGCTGCCGTCGGTGCGGGCGAGGTTACGGAACCGCATGCCGATGCCATAACGGTCCCGATCGGCGTCGTGAGACAGGAACATCGTGGCGCTCAACGTCTGGAGATAGCGGAAGACCGTTGTCTTCGGCATGCCAAGGGAATTCGCCACCTCGGTCAACGAAACATCGCGTCCGCTTTCGGCGATGAATTCCAGCACCTTGATCGCCTTGAATACGGGCGCGACGATGTAGCCCTCGTTCGGCGGTCTCAAAACAACAGCCCCTTTTTTCGTCAGGCGAAACAGCGGTTTCTTTACACGGAAACCTGCCAGTGCTCTGTTCGATCTGTCAATCCCCGGTTCGGCGCTCGTTGCCGTCAAGCGGTTTGGTTTTCGTCAGAAAGGAGACGTCGTGAACACAGCGGCTGCAAGAATTTCCGGGTCTTCCGCCAAGTCGTGGCTGCAAGCGACCGAGCGCCTGAGCACGGCCCTGGTTCTCGACATCCTCGACAGCAAGGGGCTGAGGCATCAGGCCCTGCAGCCCGGGATTCTGGCGCGTACGACGCAGAAAACGACCGTTGGTTTCGCCAAGACGCTGCTTTGGGTGAATTTCGCGCACGACGATCCCACCACCTATGACCTCGAACTCAAGGCGATCGACAGCCTGCAGCCGGGAGAGATCGTTGTCTGCGCCACCGGAGACTCTTCACGCGCGGGCATATGGGGAGAATTGCTGACGACGGCTGCGATGCAACGCGGTGCCGTCGGCATCGTGACGGACGGAGCCGTACGCGACATCGCCCAGATGGATGAAATGGACTTCCCTGTATTCTCTCGCTCCATCTCTCCCTACGACAGTTTCAACCGCCAGAAAGTCTTCGCTTTCGATGTCCGGATCGAGATCGACGGCGTGACCGTAGAGCCCGGTGACGTCATCATCGCCGACCGGGACGGCGTCGCGGTGGTACCGGCGCGGCTATCCGACGAGGTTCTTGCCGATGCGCTGGAAAAAGCAGGCAAGGAGGATCAGTTCCGGGACGCCGTCAAGGGCGGCATGGGGCTGCTCGAAGCATACGAGAAATTCCATGTCCTCTGAGAACTACGACTTACCGTCCGGAATGGTGCCGGATGAGCTATGAGTTCGATTTCACGGACGTCTTCGCGGCCTGGCCGGAGTTGCTGCAGGGGCTGGCCGCCACACTGGTACTCTCGACGCTGGGAATGATCATCGGGATGGTGGTCTCGATCGTCGGCGCTCTCGGCAAGACCTCGGGGCCGGCATGGCTCCGCCGGATCATCAACGAATATATCGAGTTGATCCGCAACACGCCGCTCCTGATCCAGATATTCGTGATCTATTTCGGCCTGCCGGTGCTCGGCTTCAGATTGTCGTCGAACGCGGCGGCGCTGCTTGCGCTGGTTGTCAACGTGGGCGCCTATGGCATCGAGATCATCCGTGCAGGCATAGAGAGTATCCAGAAGGGCCAGATCGAGGCGGGCCGGTCGCTTGGCCTCAGGCCGCTGCAGATTTTTCGCTTCATCATCCTGAAGCCCGCGATCCAGGCGATCTATCCTTCGCTGACCAGCCTGTTCATCATGCTGTTGCTCAACACCAGCGTCTGTTCGGTGATCGCCGCGACCGAACTGACGGCGGTGGCGAGCAATATCCAGTCACGCAATTTCCGCAGCTTCGAAATCTATTTCGTCGTTACGCTGATGTATCTCGGCTTGTCCATCTTCTTCTGGACGATCTTTGCCGCGATCGAACGTGCGTTCCTGCGCATACCGACACGGTAGCCCACGATGCGCGCGCTCGAGACGGCCGATATCATCTACATCGTCATGGCTGCGCGCTGGACGCTGCTGCTTTCGCTGGCCGCCTTCCTGGGCGGCGGGGTCGGTGGCCTGCTGGTCGCGCTTGCCCGTACCGGCAAATACAAATGGCTGCGGATCCTGTCGACCGGCTACATCAAGGTCTTCCAGGGCACTCCGCTTCTGATGCAACTCTTCCTTGCCTTCTTCGTGCCGGGACTGTTCGCGTGGTCGGTCGATCCCTGGACGGCCGCGGCGCTGGGGCTCTCGCTCCACGCCAGCGCCTTCCTTGGAGAGATCTGGCGCGGCGCCATAGAGGCGGTGCCGCGCGGACAATGGGAAGCGGCGACGTCTCTTGGTCTGCGCTACGCCCCGACGATGGCATTGGTGGTCGCTCCGCAGGCCGTCAAGATCGCGATCCCTCCGACGGTCGGGTTCCTGGTGGAACTCATCAAGGGCACCTCGCTCACCTCGATCATCGGCTTTGTCGAACTGACGCGTGCCGCGCAGGTGGTCAATAACGCCACCTTCCGGGCGTTCACGATCTTCGCCGTCACCGCGCTTGTCTATTACATCATCTGCCGCCCGCTATCGGCCTACGGCAGGAGACTGGAGGAAAGACTCCGCGTCGCCACACGCTGAAGGTGGCTACGAAACTTCCGTCCAACCTGAGAGGAGAACATCGCATGCCCATATACAGATCCATCAACCGCCGCGATTTCGGCATTTTGTCGCTGGCCGGCTTTGCTGCCGCCTCGTTCGGCGCCGTGCCGGCACAGGCTGCCACGCCTGACGAAATCAAGGCGCGGGGCAAGCTTACCGTCGGTGTCATGACTGACTATCCGCCTTTCGGCGGCATCGACGCGCAACAACACCCGGAGGGTTATGACGCCGATGTCGCCAAGCTTCTGGCGGATTCTCTCGGCGTGAAACCCGAACTCGTGCCGGTGACTGGCCCCAACCGTATCCCCTATCTTCTGACCAACAAGGTCGACATCTTGATCGCTACTCTCGGCATTACCGCTCCCCGCCTGAAGCAGGTGTTGTTTTCCAATCCCTACAGCACGCTGACGATCTATGTGCTGGCGCCGAAGAGCGTCGATATCAAGACGCCGGAGGATCTGAAATCGGTTACTATCAGCGTCTCTCGCGCATCGACGGAGCTTGCCGCTCTTGAAGCGATTGCGCCGAAAGGCACGCCGCTCAAGATCTACGACGACGACGCGACTTCCATCCAGGCCCTAATTTCCGGCCAGACCCAGGCACTCGGAGCAAGTACGGTCGTCCTTGCCCATCTCACCAAGAACTTCCCGCAATTGAACATCGAGCCGAAGCTTCTGCTGAACGAGCAGGCGAATGGCATGGCCATCCGCAAATCCGACACCGCCTTGCTGGAGCACGCCAACAAGTTCATCGCCCAGATCGTGGAGAGCGGCGAACTCTCCAAGATCAACGAGAAATGGTTTGGCTTCCCGCTGAAGAAGCTGCCGCCTATGCCAAAGTTCTGAACCTGCCAAATACGTGCTCGACCCTGGCGTCGGGCACGTCTTTCCCGGCTACCGGCTGGAACGGTTATCGCAGGGGGCGTAGCCGTGAGGCGTCGCCTGCTGGACATGATGGCAGCGGTTCCGGATAGTAACCGCTTATCATATCGGCTACAGGCGGAATCCATGCGTTGGCAACTCGGCCACGGGCGGCATCTGGATCTTGGCGCGAAATCCGTGCTGATGGGCATATTGAACGTCACGCCGGATTCCTTCTCCGACGGTGGTCAATTCCGGTATCCCGAGCGAGCGATTGCGCGCGTGAGGCAAATGCTCGCGGAGGGCGCGACGATCATCGACGTCGGTGGCGAGTCGACGCGGCCGGGCGCGGAACCCGTTTCCGCCCGCGAGGAGCAGGCCCGTATCCTGCCCGTCATAGAACAGCTTTCGTCCGAGGGTGGGGCACTGATTTCGGTCGATACTTATCGGGCCGAGACGGCGCGGCTGGCCGTCGCGGCCGGCGCGCATATCGTCAATGACGTACATGGCCTGCAGCACGAGCCGGATGTCGCTCAAGTGGCGGCTGAAACGGGCGTGGGGATCGTCATAATGCATACCGGTCGCGACCGGGAAAAGCTCCCGGATGTGATCGCCGACGAGTTTGCCTTTCTTCGAAGGTCGCTCGAGATCGCACGGGTCGCGGGCATTGCGGATGACAGCATCGTGCTCGATCCGGGCTTCGCCTTCGCCAAGGGCGGGGAAGAGAACCTTCAGCTCATGGCCCGCTTCGGCGAATTGAGCGATCTCGGCTTTCCGCTTCTCGTCGGTACGTCGCGCAAGCGCCTGGCGCGTCATCTGGTTGGTGAACATGACGAGGCGCGCGATATCGGCACTGCAGCGACCAGTGTCATCCTGCGCCTGAAGGGCGCGGCCATCTTCCGCGTGCACAATGTCGCCGCCAACCGGGATGCACTGGCCTTCGCCGACGCGGTGCTCGAGCGGGAGAGGGCGGTCAGGTAGAGCAGCAGCGGCTCCAGGAAGGGTACGCTGCTCAGGCCGGCTCCACGATTGTGCCGATGCGGCGGTAGACGAATGGTACATCCGCCGGCGCACCCTCGGCGGCGCGGCGCGCTTCATCGATCAGGGCCGCCATGCGGCCATGGATCGGCGACTTCACGCAGGCCGGATCAGTCGCCGCGGCATCGCCGGCGATCGCCATCGCCTGGCAGCGGCAGCCGCCCCAGTCGATCTCGCGCCGATTGCAGCTTCGGCATGGCTCCTGCATCCAGTCGGTGCCGCGGAAGGCGTTGAAGGCCGGTGAATCGTGCCAAATCTCGGCAAGCGTGCGCTCGCCGAACCGCTCGAAGGTGAGCGAGGGAATGGTCCGCGCGGCATGACAGGGCAGCACGGCGCCATCCGGCGCCACCATGAATGCGTCGCGCGCCCAGCCGCCCATGCAGGGCTTCGGATAGGTTGCGAAATAGTCCGGCGTGACGAAATCGATATTCATGATGCCGGTCAGCCGTTCACGCGCCGCCTCGACGATCTCGGCCTGCCGGTCGACGGCCTCGCGATCCGGCATCAGCGCGTCGCGATTGGTCAGCGCCCAGCCGGCATATTGTACATTGGCGATCTCGAGCCGCTCCGCGCCGAGCGACAGGGCAAGCTCGATGAATTCCGGCACTTCCTCGATATTGTGGCGGTGGATCGGTGCGTTGATGGTGAGCGGCAGGCCGGCTGCCCGCGCGCGGTGCGCCGTTTCCAACTTCTTTTCGTGGCTGCCGCGGTGGTTGCCAATCCGGTCAGTGGTTTCCGCCCGCGCGCCCTGAAAACTCAGTTGGAGATGATCAAGCCCGGCTTCGGCCAAGGCCTCGATGCGGCCTTCCGCGATGCCGACGCCGGCAGTGATCAGGTTGGTGTAGACGCCGCGCGCAGCAAGGCCTGCGATCAATTGTTCGAGGTCGCGCCGCAAAGTCGGCTCACCGCCCGAAAGATGCACCTGCAACACGCCTAGATCGGCGGCCTGATCGAACAGGTCGAGCCAGGTCTTTGTGTCGAGTTCGCGGTTGGCTTTCAGCAGCTCGACCGGGTTGGAGCAATAAGGGCATTGCAGCGGGCAGCGGTGAGTGATTTCCGCCAGCATGCCGATCGGGGGCAGGGACGCGCTCATAACCGCACCAGAAGCTTGTCCGACCATTCCTGCAGGAAGGCGATCACGTCGGCCTTCACGTCTTCCTCGGGAGCGTCGTAGTCGGAAGCGAGGTCGATGACGATCTCGCCCACCGTCGAACTCCCGTCGCAGCGGCGCAAAATGTCGAGGCTGATCTCGTTCGGCCAGAATACCTTTTCAGGCGCCAGCACCGCGTATGCCTGCCGTACGGGATCGTATTGAATGCGCACGTGTTTCGGCAAGAACGGACGTGAATCCGCTGAAAACATCGTTTTTTCGTACCACACTGTCATTACGTGGCCTCCGGCCTGAAAGCGCTGGGCGGGATATTTCCCGCCTCGCCATAAGCATGCTGGAGCGCATCGAGCATGGCCCAGAGAATATCACATTTGAACACTAGCGCGTTGATCACCTCCTGCTGGCGCTCGGCCGTGTCGGCATGTTTCAGCACATAGGCAAGGGCGAAATCGGAATCGCGCGAAGCCTGTTCCGGCCGCCGGGTGAAATAGGCGAGCGTGTCTTCGGTAACGTAATCATATCTGGCAAGCATGGCCGGCACGCGCTCGCCGATGATGACAGGTGAAAAGAGTTCGGTCAGCGAGGAGGCGACCGCTTCCAGCAACGAACGATTGGTGCAGAAGGAGAGATACGCGCCGACCGCGAAGCGCGTTGCCGGCAGCGCCAGCCGCTCGCTCTTCACCGCCTCGGCGTCGAGGCCGAGCGAGGTGGCGAGGTGCAACCAGCGCGCGATGCCGCCGCTCCAGCCGTCCTCGCCGTCATGGTCTTCGATGCGCTTGCGCCATTCGGCGCGGAAGGCCGGGTCTTCGGCCCGGGCGAGGATCGTGGCGTCCTTGCGCGGGATGACCGCCTGGTAGCAATAGCGGTTCAGCGCCCAGGCCTGTAGCTCACCCTTCGACAGATCACCGCTGGTCATCCTGTGATGGTAGGGGTGGCGGTTATGATAGCGCTCTGCGCCTACCTCCCGCAGCACCGCCTCGAGTTCTCGGGCAGAAAGTCCGTTGCGGGCCGCGTCATGGAAGTCGCTCACAATTCTATCTCCATGCCGTCGCGGCCGATCTCCCAGCCGGCCGCCCGAACCGTCGCATGTTCGGGCGAGCTTTCGTCAAGCACCGGGTTGGTATTGTTGATATGGACGAAGATGCGGCGCCCGATCGCAAGATCGGCCAGCCCGGCAATGGCGCCATCCTCGCCGGACATCGATATATGGCCCATGCGCGCGCCTGTCTTCTGGCCGACGCCGGCCGAGACCATTTCGTCGTCGGTATAGAGCGTGCCGTCGAACAGCAGACAGGCTGCGTCGGCAATGCGGGCCTTCAACGAAGCGTCGATGCGGGCGCAACCGGGGATATAGAACGCTGCCGAGGGGCCATTGCCGTTGGTGATGCGCACGCCGACCGTATCGCCCTTCTCCGAGCTGAAATCGGCTTTCGGATCACTGGTGTCTTCCAGATAGAGCGCCACCTTGCCCGGCACAGCGAAACCCTGGATCACGATGCCGGTTTCGCGGTTCTCTCCGTCGCGGATCACCGTTTCCTTGCCGGGCGGCAACACGCGCCGGGGCACGATCGACGGATCGAGCACATTGAAGATGGGATTCGCCTCCAGCACCTGCAGGACCTCATCCGTTGCATAGACGGTGAAAGGCTGGCGCTCGCGCAGGCTGAGCAGGCCGGCTACATGGTCGACATCGGCATTTGTCAGCACGACGGCCCTGATTGGCGTAGAGCGCAAAGGCCCGTTTGAGGCCGGTTGCAATTCGGGAGTCGCGGCGATCTGTTGACGAATATCGGGCGAGGCGTTGAAAAGCACCCATCCGTTTCCGTCGGCCGATGCGGCAAGGCTCGATTGCGTCCGCGGCTCGATGCCAAGCGCTCCGGCACGGGCACTCCGGCTCAGCCGATAATTGCAGTTCCATTGCGGAAAACCACCGCCAGCCGCCGATCCGATGATCTTCAAGCGCATCGCAACGTCCGTTTGGCGGAGCAGGTTTCAGCTGGCGTGAGCCACATAAAAACACACCCCCGCCGCTGTCGCCGGCGGCTAAAGCTCATCACAATCTTGTGCAGCAGCACGGTGCGTGTCCCTGTCGCCAGGGGCACGCACCGCCGCGGCCTACCTCTTGGGAGTAATCTCGGCAGGCAGATACCGCGTGATTTCGAAACCGGCAGCGACCTGGCACATGGCCGGCTTCTTCCAGCTTTTCTTCATTTCTCTTCTCCTCTTCTACCGGCCCTGAAGGGCCGATTCCGGTTCAGTTCGCCATCGCCTGGCACCTTTACGCAATGGCTAGTCCATTACTCAAAATGGACAAACGAAGCATTCGGTTCTCAAAATTTGAAAAGAAAGCGGATTCAATTATAGGTCGCATTTTCAATCTTCGTCACGTATGGCTTGTTTTGCTTGAGCGGCAGCCCTTTCTTTTCCCAACCATCGGCGCCCGACGGGTACCAGAGCACCGAACTGTAGCCCCATTCGACGGCCCGTTTCGCCGCATTCCACGACATCCAGCAACCCGTCATGCAATAGAACAGCAGCGGCTGTGACTTGTCGTTGCCGGTGACCTTTTCAAGGGTGTGCCGGAAATAGGCTTCCGTTTCGCTCGAAAGCGCTCCGTAGCCGACATTGGCCAGCCACAGGCTGCCGGGAATATCGTTCCTGACCTTATCCCGCCAGATCGTGCCGGCCGGCAGGTTGGCCGGCTTCGGCGTATAGGGCATCACGTCGAGGAACACGGCCTTTTTCTTGCGCCACAGTTCTTCGGCTTTTCCGGTGGTGACCACTGTCGCACCATGCAGCGTATCCGGGACCGGTGCACGATACTCGTCCATCCGGTAACCGGAGGGCTCCTTGACGGTCCCGGCCAGGGCCGGTTCCATCAGACCCATGATACCCGCTGCCAAGAGCAAGATCGTTCCCTTTCCTTTCATTCCCAGCCGCATCTCTCTTCGGCCTGGCACGTCCCGATCCCCACTACTGTGTGATCGGATTGTTGTGTTCGTCGATCAACGGCACGTCGTAATCGAGTAGGATCTTGTTGATCTCCGCTTGATGCTCGCGGATCACCTTGTTGAGTGTACGCTTCCATTCCTGATCGGAAGGACGCACGCCCATCGTGATGCGATAGGCCATGCGCTCGCCTGTCTTTTCCTTGAGCAGCGGCACGACCGCGAGATCGGCGCCGGACTGTTTGACATAATAACCGGCCATCGGCCCCCACAGGATCGCTGCGTCGAGCGTGCCGGCGTTGAGGTCTTTGATCGCTTCCTCTCCCATGGAGGGCAGGAGGCGCGTATCGATCATAAGCGGATAGATCTTCGCGGTGCGCATCAACTGGTTGGCCGCCATGTTGGCGGTCGGCGGCGTGTTCTGGACGACGCCGATCTTCTTGCCGGTAAGCTTCGGGTCTTCGATGGTGTCGACGCCGTCGAGCCCACCGCCCTTCTTGTAGATGAGGACGTAGCTCGAGCGGTAGTAAGCGTTGGTGTTCTGCACCGCCTCGTCGCCCTGCGCATAGCCGATGACGATATCGCAGCGGTGCGCCCCCAGCGTATTGCGCACGAAGCCGATCACGGTTGGAAACCATGTATAGGTGACCGATTTGCGGCCAGTGTTCTGTGCGACGAGTTCCGCGATCTTGTTCTCGAAACCCTTGCCGCTCTTGTCCGAGAAGGGCATGTTCGACGGGTCCGCACAAACGCGCAGCACGTCCGGGTCGACAAGCTCGCCCGCGGCGCCCAGCCCGGCGGTCTGAGCCAGGGCAGGTGCCGGCAAAAGCGCCAAAAGGGCAGCCGCAGCCAGCGATGCGATACGCCGGTTTGGGCGCGAATTTGGCGAGCGAAAACCCATCTCGGCTACCCCATGCATTCCTTTTCGTGGTCCTTCGCGGCCTGGGGCTTATCCTCATGGTGTGGAGGGCGGCCGCGGGGCATGTCACCGACCGCGCGGGCGCGCAGATAAGTGTAGAGTGCGTCCATGTAGCAATAGACGTTCTTGTTGTTGCCGAAGGCCGGCATGACCTTCTCCTTGCCGCCGCCGAGATCCTGCTTTCCGCCGGCGACGATACTGATGAAGTCGGAATAGGAGATGTGCTTCATCGAGTCCTTCAGCGCCGGCGCATAGGTGGAGCCCATCGCGTCGGGGCCGTGGCAGACATGGCAATCGGAATGGTAGCGGATATAGCCGGCATAAGTGTAGTAATCGACCGTATCGCCATTGATCTTGAAGGTCGGATTGCCTTCGGCATCGAGATATTGGCCACCCTGGTCCTTCACGGCTTTTGCCTTCTGCGCGTCGTCGTCGGCATGGGCAACTACCGGGATAACCATCGGGGTAAGGGCTAGCGCGCACGCCAACAATGCAGATCTGAAGAACATTCACTGGCCTCGTGTCTGGGACAATCATTTCGTTGTGACGGCGCGGAGACCGAACGAACGGGCTCGCGCAGTCGCGAGCGTATTCCATTCCCTCTCCGCGAAATGCGACCGGAGGGCCGTTGCCCGAGCCTCCCGGTCGCCACCTGCTGCGTGCCCTGTCGGGGCAAGCGTCGTGCTACCCGTCAGTTTTCGGGAAGCTCGAAGACGGTCAACTGGCCGCCCAGGTTCGTGTAGTCGGCGAGCGCAGCGTAGCCGCCGACCGCGCCGAGACCGGCCGTACCGACGATGTTGCCCTTGGCGCTCTGGTTGCCCTGGTCGACGGCCTTGTGCCAGCCTTCCGCGTTGTCCGGAGAAAGCAGACCTGCCGCCAGCCCGATGCCGGCCCAGCCGCCCACGCCTGACAGGATGGCGATGTACTGCTTGCCGTCATGCTCGTAGGTCGTAACGTTGCCGATGATGCCCGACGGCGTCTTGAACTTGTAGAGTTCCTTGCCCGACTTCATATCGACTGCCTTGATGTAGCCTTCGAGCGTGCCGTAGAAAGCCACGCCGCCGGCCGTCGTGAGCACGCCCGACCATACCGAGAACTGCTCGGGATCCGACCATACGATCTTCCCTTTGGCGGCATCCCAGGCAATGAAATTGCCCATCGTGTCGCCACCCGGAGCCGGATACATCGACACGGTCGCGCCGACATAAGGCTGACCGGCGGTGTAGCTCACTCGGTAAGGCTCGTAGTCCATGCAGACATGGTTGGTCGGCACGTAGAACAAGCCGGTCTCGGGCGAATAGGAAGCGGGCTGCTGGTCCTTCGTGCCGAGGGCCGCCGGGCAGATGCCCGTCGTGTTCGTGTCCTCGCCATTATGACCCGTCGAGTATTTCGGATCGACGAGAGGCCGTCCGTAGGTCTTGCTCTTCGGGTCCATGTCGACCTTCGACGCCCAGTTCACCGCCGGATCGTATTTGGCGGCGACGAGGAGTTCGCCGGTCTTCCGGTCGAGCGTATAGGCGAAGCCGTTGCGGTCGAAGTGGACGAGCACGTCGTGCTTCTTGCCGTCCACTTCCATATTGTCCACGAGGATCATCTCGTTGACGCCGTCATAGTCCCACTCGTCGTGCGGCGTCATCTGATAGACCCACTTCGCCATGCCGGTGTCGGCGTCGCGGGCGAAGATCGTCATGGAGTACTTGTTGTCGCCCGGCCGTTGCACCGGGTTCCAGGTCGAGGGGTTGCCGGAGCCGTAATAGATGAGGTTCAGCTTCGGGTCGTAGGAGAACCAGCCCCATGTGCCGCCGCCGCCCGTCTTCCACTGCTCGCCTTCCCAGGTCTTGAGCGAGGAATCCTTGCCGACCGGCTTGCCGAGATCCATGGTCTTTTCCGGATCCATCAGGATATCGGAATCAGGACCCATGGAATAGGCGCGCCATGCGCGTGAACCGTCCTTGAGGTTATAGGCCGTCAACGAGGCGCGGACGCCGAACTCACCGCCCGAAATGCCGACGATGACCTTGTCCTTGACGACCATCGGCGCGGCAGTACCGCTTTCGCCCTTGCTGCCGTCGGTTTCGTCACCGTTCTTGACCGACCAGACTTTCTTGCCGGTCTTGGCGTCGAGCGCGACGAGCGTCGTGTCGGCCTGGTTCAGCAGGATCAGGGCGGGGCGGTCTCCGTCGGCAGGCGCGTAGGCGACGCCGCGGTTGACCGTGTCGCAGCACATGATCGGAATGACGTTCGGATCCTGCCGGGGCTCGTATTTCCAGAGGATCTTGCCGTCATTATTGAGATCGAGCGCAAAGACCGTGTTCGGGAACGGCGCATTGACATACATCACGTTGCCGATGACCAGGGGGCCGCCTTCATGACCACGCAATACGCCGGTCGAGAAGGTCCAGGCTACCTTGAGATTCTTCACATTGTCAGTGTTGATCTGGTCGAGTTTGCTATAGCGCTGGTTGAAATAATCGCCAGTAGGCATCACCCAGTCCTTGGCATTCTCCGACATCTTGGCCAAATCCTCGTTGGCCGATGCGGCGAACACCACTCCGCTCGCAAGGAGAGCGGAGGTCGCCAGGATAGTTGTTGCTTTCGTAAGTACACGCATTCGAAAATCCTCCCGGGGTTCAAGACGAGGAATCGATCAGTAGGCCCAGCAAGGGCTTGCCCAAGCGATTCGCGCGGGGGAAGTATTTCCGGCAGCGTGTCACGACCTAAGCCAGATGAGCAGAGGGCACCATTACTGCCCACCTCACTTGGCCTACGAAAGACTGTCGCCGCTCCCTAAGACGGTGACGCCCTTGAAGCCGGAAACAGGGAAAGGCTATGTCATTAAAACGTATGAAGCAAGCGAAAACCAAATCCATATTTTGCGCTGCAAAAAAGTTGATGATGCGGCGCAGTATATAAATTACTGTCTGCGTTTTATCTGTATGTAAAGTTACATATATTTTTGAATCCGATTATAATATACTAATGATATGTATCATAGACGTAACATATATATTTTGACTTATATATATGCTTGTTTGTAATTACTAGTTTACTTATAATGTCGACATTCGTGTGGATTGCCGACTTACGGTTGTATTGGACCCGTTGAATGAGCGGCGGGCCGGTGATGCGGAACCGGCAGGGACAATCCCAGACGCCTCACCGGGCGGATGAGGGGCGCATTCCTCCTTTGGTCCTATATCGCGACCATGGGTCCTTGACTGGCTTTGGCATACGTCGCCAACTGGGTCGAGCCGAGAATATGAGAGGCCGATCGCGTCTCTGAACCGACTGGAGGATTTGCAATGAACAGGTTGATAGCGCCTTTCACCTTGCCGCTTCTCTTCACAGCGACGCTGGCCGTTGCCGCCCCGACCAGTACCGGGCCGGCAGCCACTGCCGGCGACTATCCGACCACCGCCGTGGTCGATTATGTGCTCGGCTGCATGCGTGCGAACGGCCAGACGCACAAGGCGATGGAGGATTGTTCCTGCTCGATCGACGTTATCGCGACGATCCTGCCATATGACCATTATGAAAGAGCGGCGACATTCCAGAGCCTGGCATTGATGACCGGAGAAAATGCCGGGATGTTTCGCGAGAGCAAGCCGGCGAGGGAAGCGCGAACCGAGTTACGCCGCGCGCAGGCTGAAGCCGACGTCCGCTGCTTTTAGCGGGGGGCGTTACCCGTCTTCGGTGAGTTCAGAGGCCCGCGGCCTCGATCGGCCAATGGCCCGTGAATTTCTTGCCTTCGGTATCTACGGCTTCCACCTGTATCTCTCCGCTGCCCTGCGGCTTGTAGTCGAAGCGGAAATTCGGGTCTTCCGAGATCGAGATCCCGCCCTCCATCGACAGGATCGGTCTGTCGGCCTGCGAAATGGTCAGCGTCTGGATGAAATGCGCGGGAATGAAATACTGGGTCTGCGGGTCGCGCTGAAGACCTGAATTGTTCGGATGCCGGATCATCAGTTGAAGTTCCGGCGCCTTACCGTCGGACGCCGCGAATTGACGGAGCTTCATCTGGCCCATCGTCTTCTTCGCCTCATCCATATTCTTGACGGCCGGTGCCGAGCAGCCGCCGGAAGCCTTGACGAAGGTCTTGGTCATATAAAGCTTGCCGTCCGGCGTCTCGGCGATGGCGCGCAGATAGGAATAGTCGTTGACGCGCACGCGGGTCGAAAGATGCGTGACGCCGGCATCCTTGCCGATCGTGAAGGTTGCCGCCACCGGCGAGGGATTCACGTCGATGATCAGCGTCAGCGACTTGATACCGTCGGGGGCCTTTTTAGGATCGATGCTGATGTCGATCGGCACCAGCGCGGCGTCCTGCGCCCGCTTCGGCGCCTCGATCCTGACGAAGTCGGAATCGGCCTGGATCGCCCGATCACCGAACACGTCGCCCTTCAGGCCCTGCCAGACTTGTTCCGAAGAGGCCGGGGTCTGCTGGGCATGAGCCGTGCCAGGCAAAGCGGTGAGCACGCCTGCGCTCAAGACAAAGGTCGTAGAAATCAGAGCAAAAGCGGGCAGGGCAGTCCGCCAAATCCGGAAAGCGCCGATAGTCATCTTGATGCCTCCACCGGAGTGAGAGAGGTGGTGCCCAGGCAGTAAGGAATTATAGGCCGTCGCCGGCAGGTTGGCAAACGCCCCGACCTCGCTCATTCCCACTCCAGTTCGGCGTAAGCAGTCGTGGCGTTGCGGCCATTATATTCGTCGAACAGGGCCCACTTGTTCGCCTCGCTGCGGCCTGCCGTCTTCACCGCCTCCGCAAGCGGCGTTCCGGCGGCGATCGCCTTGCGCAGATCGTTTGCCAGAACTTCGAAATAGTGGCGCTCGGCGTCCAGTGCCTCGGGCCATGCGGAAGGCACGGGACCATGCCCTGGCACGACACGCTCGGCCCCGATCGCGGCCAGCGCATCCATCTGGCGCAGCCAGCCGAGCAGCGAGCCGTCCAGCGTGGGCAGATGCTTCACGAAGACCAGGTCGCCGGCAAAGAGGGTGCGCGTTGCTGCGTCGTAGGCGGTCAGGTCGTTGTCCGTATGAGCGGCCTCCCATGCCCTGAGCTCAAGGACGCGCCCGCCGAGATCAAATTGCAATCGGTCTTCGACCAGCTTGGTCGGCGGCACGATCTCGATCCCTTCCATCAATATATCGCCGATCTGCTCGCGATAGCTTTTCAGGTAAAAGGCGCCGCGTGCCTCCAGGGCGCGCGGCAGGTTGCGGTGGCCGACGATGGTTGCGCCAAGGTCGCGGAATGCCGCGTTGCCGAAGATGTGGTCGGGATGCATATGCGTGTTGACCAGATAACGCACCGGCTTGTCCGTCACCTTCCCGATCGCCTCGATGAAGCTCTTCGCCTCGACAAGGCTGCCGCCGCTGTCGATGACTGCGGCAGCGTCCTTTCCTACGACCACGGCCAGATTGGCGATGGCGCCCTCGTTGGATCGCGTCTCCAGATCGACCACGCCCTCGAAGGCGAAAATGCCGTCGGCTATTTCACTGAGATCGAACCGGAGTTGCCCCGTTGCCGCCAGGGCAGCATGGCCGAGGCAGCAGGGCAGGAGCGCCGCGCCCGCGCCGATACAGGCAAAACCTTCGATCAGCCTACGCCGTATCGGGTCGATCGGGGCAGGGTGGTTTCTTTTCGACAAATGGTCAGACATGGTCGGGAAACCTCTGCCGGAACGATCGCAGGAGATCGCTCATCACCTGCGCATTGCGGTATTGCCGAGGCAGGCGCACGTCGAACAGGCCGAGCAAGTGACCGGGCCTTGGCGAGAGCACGATGATGCGATCGGACAGCATCAGCGCCTCGTGCAGATTGTGCGTCACCATCAGCGCCGTCGTCGGACGAGCCGACCAGACCGACAGGAGCAGGTGGCGCAGCCGCTCGGCGGTCCGGGCGTCGAGCGAGACAAAAGGCTCGTCCAGGAAAAGCACCGCCGGCTCGACCGCGAACGCTCTTGCGATCGCCACCCTGCGTGCCAAGCCGAGCGATAGTTCCAAGGGGTAGAGCGAGCGCATGCCCGCAAGGCCGAGACTGTCGAACAACCAGTCGAGGTCCTTGCCCCTGAGATCGCCGGGCAGCGCCAGCCGCACATTCTGTTCAACCGTGCGCCAGGGAAGCAGCGTCGGCTCCTGAAAGACGGCGGCGATGCGTTTGGTCCCGCCTTCGGGCAATTGGAAGGAGCCGGTAAAATCCTTGTCTAGCCCGAGCAGGATGCGCAGCGTCGTGGTCTTGCCGCAGCCCGAAGGCCCGAGGAGGCAGGCGAATTCGCTCTGCCTGACGTCGAAGCAAAGATCGCGGAGCGCGGTGACGGGCACGCCATGTGCCGATATGAAGGTCTTTTCGGCGATCCGTACCTCAAGCGGTGCGGCGGCGCCAACGGGTCGCATGTCGTTCAAGGGGCTGCACCAGGAGAAGTTCGATGAGAAGCATCACGGCCACGAAGGCCAGCGTATAGGCAAGGATGCCAGCGACGTCGAAGAGCTGGAAATAGAGGTAGATCTGGAAACCGACACCATTCGAGCGGCCGAGCAGTTCGACCACCAGCACGATCTTCCAGATTAGCGCGATGCCCGAGCGCGACGTCGCCGCCAGATAGGGCTGCAACTGCGGCAGCAGGATGTGGCGGACGCGATCAGCCAGGCCGAAGCGGTAGACGGTCGCCATTTCGGCATAGGCGGGATCGAGCGCGCGGGCACCTTCGCGCATGGTCACGATGACGTTGGGGATCTTGTTCATCGCCACCGCGCCGATCGCGGCCGCCTCGTTCAGCCCGAACCAGATATAGGCGAGCACGATGATGACGAGCGCCGGGATGTTGAGGAACAGCACGACCCAGGGATTGAAGAAGCGGTCGGCGCGGCGATGGAGGCCGAGGAAGACGCCGAGCACGGAGCCGATCACCATGGCGACGACATAGGCTGCCGCGACCCGGCCGAGCGTTGCGCCTAGATGATAGAAAAGATCGCCGTTCGCGGCCTCGCTGACGAGCACGCCCCAGACCGCGGCCGGTGTTGGGAAGGCGCGGCTCGGCCAGGCGCTCGCGGCGAGTGCCCAGAAAAGGCCCAGCCCGAGCAGGGAAGCCGCTATCGTCAGCGCGGGAGCGGCACTGACGGCAAGACCCGGCTTGGCAATTGCGCCGCCCGTGACGTCGGCATTTGCCCGCCTGTCGATCATTCGAGGACCTTCGGCCAGAACGTGCCCGGCGCCATCTCGCGTGCTTTCCCGACCAGCTTCTCGCCGCCGATGTCCGCGAGCACCTTGTAGAGCTTCGCCGCATCCTCCGCGTCGTCGGCGACTGGTCTTCGGGGGATGCCCTCGCGGTAGCGGTCCCGCAGCTTTTCGAGCTCCTTGCCCTCGGCGCGCATGATCGGCGCGAGGCGCAGCCATGCCTCGTCCGATTTCGCCAGGATATCCTTCGCCCTGGCCGATGCCTTGATGAAGCCCAAGATCGCCTGCGGGGTTTCGGCCGCCCATTTATCGTGGAAGATATAGCCGATCGCCGATACGGGGCCGGAAGCGCCCAACGCCTTTTCGGCCTGCTCGACACTGATTAGGCGGCGAAAGCCGTCGGCCTCGAGGCGGGCGCAGAAGTGCCAGTAGTTCAGCACCGCATCGAGTTCGCCCTGCCTCGCCTTTTCCGACAGGAGGGGCGGCGCGCCGTATGCGATGTCGCTTTCCGCCGCCAGATCGATGCTGTGGTCGCGTTTCGCCATCGCCTGCATCAGAAGCCAGCTCTTGTCGAGCGCGCCGCCGGCGACGCCCAGCTTCCTGCCCTTGAGATCACCGATCGTGCGGACGGGTGAATCCGGCTTGACCATGATGGCGCCGACTGCGGTCGAATAGGGGACAAGCGTTAGATCGCCGCCTTCCGAGCGCTGGCGCGAAACCCACAACCAATCGGAGACGATGATGTCGATCGTGCCCGCCAGGATGCCGACATTGGTGGCTTCCTCGCCGGCGAAATAGGCGATCTCCAGATCGATACCGTTTGCGGTGTCCAGCTTGTTGTGCCTGATCGTATCGAGCTCCCAACTCACCGTGCCGAATTTCAGGACACCGGCGCGGACCTTCGGCGCTGCGTGCGCGCTGTGCGGACGCCCGGCAAGCGCGGCGCCCATGGTGAGCGCCAGTCCGAACATGTCGCGTCGCGAAATCCGCATCGCCATCTCCTCTCGGAACCGACCGCCAAAATAAGCTGGCGTCAGATGTCTCGCTCGCGGCTCGGAAAAGCGCATCTCCATCGCCTCACCTTGAGGGAGGGGTGCTCCTCCGACCATTTCGCGATCTCGGTGGGCGCGCGGAGCATGCACTGCATCAGTGAGCCGTGGCTCTCGAAATGGAGATGTTCGATGCGGCACTGGCCGGGGTTGGCGGCCAGGCAAACCGTCAGGATGAGATCGACGAGGTTCATCTTCGGCACCCCTGTTGAGAGCGTCTTGAGCGCCCGATCGGCCGTTCGAAGCCATTTGGCTCTAAGCGAGACTGCCAGCCTTCGGATTCCCATGGTGCCGGTGGGAACCGCATGCGGGAGGCTACGCGTTCACGTTTTTTTCGTCAACAAGCCCGGATCGGCAGGTCGCGGAACGTTCCGGCCTCATGGCCGACCTGAACCTTTGTACGGTTGACTTCCACTAGTCACGGACTAGCCTTTCGAAGGACCTCGTCGCCGCGTGCGGCCATGGCACGGGGTCGCTTGCCGCTGACTGCGCATGCCGGCGGTGGGCGGATGAATGAAGGCATGCGGCTATCGTCCAGGGCACCCAGACGAGCCAAAAAGGAAATGCCATGCGTGCAATCGCAATTTTCGCAGCTCTGTCCGTTGCCGTGCTGGCCACGGGCCCGGCCCGTGCACAGGATGCCGCGGCAGGCGAGAAGGTCTTCACCAAATGCAAGATCTGCCACGTCGCGGACAAAGACCAGAACAAGGTCGGGCCTTCGCTGCACGGTGTGATCGGCCGAACCGCCGGCACGCATCCCGGATTCAATTATTCCCCCGCCATGGTCGCGGCCGGGAAATCGGGCGTCGTTTGGGACGAGGCCAACCTTACGAAATATCTGCACGATCCGAAGGCGATGGTGAAGGGCAACAAGATGGCCTTTCCCGGTCTCAAGGATGACAAGGACATCGCCAACGTCATCGCCTATCTGGAGCAGGAATCGAAGAAGTAGGCTTTAGCGGTTTCCTTCCGCTCGCGCCGTATCGTCGCTGACGGGGAGGTACGGGTCGGAGAGGGGCAGCAGGGCCGGAGAGTTGAGGAAATCGCCTGCGCGATTGTCCACGTTTCGCCGGCCACTGCGCCTTCAGTGCGGCCAATCCGCGCTAAGCCGCATCCTGCCGCGTCTGCAGTACGGCCGGCAATTCCAGCATGCTGTCGCAGACGAGGTCGGCGCCGAGTTCCTCGAGCGGGACCTGCGTATAGCCGCCGCGCACCAGCGCGACCGCCATGCCGGCCGCCCGCGCCGCGCCGGCATCCGCGACGCTATCGCCCACCATAAGCGCATCGGCCGGTTCGGCATGCAGCCGGTCCAGCGCCATGAGCAATCCGTCCGATGCGGGCTTCTGATGGCTGACGGCGTCACCACCGACAATCACGCCGAAGAATTCCGTTAGGCCGAAATGCAGCAGGACTTCCCGGGCCGCCAGTTGTGGCTTGTTGGTGACTACACCCATGGCGATGCCGGCCATGTGGAAATGCGCAAGCGTCTCGCGCACGCCCGGCATGACGGTCGCCAGTTCGGTTACATGCCGAAGATAGATCGGCTTCATGTCGTCATTGGCCTGGTCGAGATCGGAAGCGGAAAGCGGAACGCCGGAAGCGGCGAAGGCGCGCTCGATCAGTTTCCTCACGCCGTCGCCAATCATCGCCTTGACCTCGGGCAGCGAAAGCGCCGGCAGGCCGCGCGTGGCGAGCAATTCGTTGGTGGCGGCCGCGATGTCCGGCGCGGAATCGACCAGCGTGCCGTCGAGGTCGAACAGGATGGCCTTCGGGCTGCGCAACAAAGGGGCGGCAACGATGCCGGTCATGCTATTTCCTTCCATTTGATCGAGCAGCCGATCGAGGCGACCTGTTCGCGCGGCCCGTTGCCGGTGCGGGCCACCTGCCGCATTGCGTGATAAAGATCGCGCCTGAGGCCCGGCGGGCGGGCCTCGCGCCGCGAGGCGTCGAGTCGGCCGCGATATTGCAGGGTCAGGTCGCTGTTGAAGCCGAAGAAATCCGGCGTGCAGGCAGCATTATAGGCACGCGCCAGGCTCTGGTTCTCGTCATGGAGATAGGGAAAGGTGAAGCGATGCGCTTCGGCGAAGGATTTCATCTTGTCGAAGGAATCCTCCGGATAGGTCTCGGCGTCGTTCGAGTTGACTGCGACGAAGCCGACACCCTCGGCCTTCAGGTCGTCGGCGTCTCGCACGATGCGTGAAATCACCGCTTTCACATAAGGGCAGTGATTGCAGATGAAGGCGACGACCAGTCCGTTCGGGCGGGCCTCGCCGAAGATCGAATGATCCTTGCCATCGACGCCGGGCAAGGTGGCGTCCACCGCCGGCCAGCCGAAATCGCATACGGGAGGGACTGCCGCCATTCTTCGCTTCCTGTCCTGGCGTCTCGATATTCAAACAGACTTAGGCAGCTTTGCGGATAGCGCCATCCGCCGCCTGTCGGATCGCGGCGATATTGTCGCGATATGCGGCTTCCGCGCCGTCCTTGAAGACTGCGGAACCGGCGACCAGTACGTTGGCCCCGGCGGCAGTGACCAGAGGCGCCGTCTCGGGTGTGACGCCACCGTCGATCTCGATGTCGATCGGTCGCAAGCCGATCAGTGCCTTGATGCGTTTGACCTTCTCCACGACCGCCGGAATGAAGGCCTGCCCACCGAAGCCGGGATTGACCGTCATTAGCAGCACGAGATCGAGCCGGTCGAGCACATATTCGATGACGCTTTCCGAGGTGGATGGGTTGAGCGAAACGCCGGCCTTTCGGCCGAGATTTTTGATCGCCTGCAACGAGCGGTCCAGATGCGGCCCGGCCTCGGCATGCACGGTGATGATGTCGCAGCCGGCATCGGCGAAGGCGGCGAGATAGGGGTCGGCCGGCGCGATCATCAGGTGACAATCGAAGACCTTGTCGGTGCGGGCGCGGATCGCCTTGATGACCGGCGGGCCGAAGGTGATGTTGGGCACGAAATGGCCGTCCATCACATCGAGATGGATCCAGTCCGCGCCGGCGCGAACGACTGCCTCGACCTCGTCGCCGAGGCGAGAGAAGTCGGCCGACAGGACGGAAGGGGCTATGATGGTGCTGCTTATCATGCGCTTTCTCCCTTCTTGTCCGGCTTCATGGCGAAGACGCGGCTGGCGGTGATGTCGTCCGCCGAAATCGTCGATAGCGTCGCGGCGTCGAGCGGCCCGGCCGAGCCCTCGAACAGCCGGTTTGCCTGCCTCAGCCGCGCCCGGTCGAGCGCGTTGCGGATCGAGCGGGCATTGGCGAAATGCGGCTGGGCGCGACGGCGCGCGATGTAGTCGGCCATCGCCTTTCTTGCCGGCTTGTCGAACAGATAGTTCTGCTGGTCGAGCATGTTTTCCGCGATCCGAAGCAGTTCCGCGTCCGTATAGTCGGGGAAGTCGATGTGATGCGCGATACGCGAGCGGAAGCCGGGATTGCTCTCGAAGAAGCGATCCATTCGCTCCGCATAGCCGGCGAGGATGACGACGAGGTCGTCGCGCTGGTTCTCCATCACCTGCAGGAGGATCTCGATCGCCTCCTGGCCGTAATCGCGCTCGTTCTCCGGCCGGTAGAGATAATAGGCCTCGTCGATGAACAGCACGCCGCCCATCGCCTTCTTCAGGATCTCCTTGGTCTTCGGTGCGGTGTGGCCGATATATTGCCCGACCAGATCGTCGCGCGTGACCGAGACGAGATGGCCTTTGCGGATATAGCCGAGACGGTGGAGCAGGTCGGCCATGCGCAGCGCCACTGTCGTCTTGCCGGTGCCGGGATTGCCGGTGAAGCTCATATGCAGCGTCGGCGTCTCGTGCGCCAGCCCCATGCTGCGCCGCGCCCGCTCGACCAGCAGAAGAGCGGCCGTCTCGCGGATGCGCTTCTTCACCGGCGCGAGGCCGATCAGGTCGCGGTCGAGCTCGGCCAGCACCTCCTTGACGCCGGAGTGCTCGAACTCTGCGCGCAGGTCGACGGAGGCGGGGGGCGGCTCCGGCGCGGAGGCGGGTTCGATATGGGCTGTGGCGGCTTCAGACATGGCTCGTTCTCGATCTAATGCTTCGATTCAGCGTTACCCCCTCTCCGGCCGCTTCGCGGCCACCTCTCCCACTTCGTGAGGGCGAGGACGGACGTCCTGCGTGGCCCCGTCCTCGTCCCCTTCAGGGGAGAGGTCGCCCGGCGAAGCCGGGATGGAGAGGGGGATTTTGCGACCAGTCAACAGCTACGCATACCTCGCGCCGGCTGGACGGTCGGCCGCGTACGGCTTCGTCGTGTAGCGCACGACGCGACCTGGCGCTTCCTGCCGCTCCAGCTGGTAGCCGGGCTCGTCGGCCGGGCGGTTGACGATGAAGGAAAGTTTCACCGATTCCCAGCCATGCGAGGCGTCGAAGGCGACGACGCGGATATAGCGGTCGCCATAGACCTTGCGGCATTCCTTGAGCTCGAACAGCAGCGCCGCCGCATCGGGGTTGTCGAACATCGGGTGGCCCCACATGTCCCAATAGGTATTCCGCGGATGCGGGTCGTCGGTGAATTCCAGGCTGACGGCCCATTGATTGTCGATGCAGTACTGCACCTGCGCCCTGATCTGGTCTTCGGTCAGATCGGGCAGGAAGGAAAAGGCTCCTTGGGTGATGCGCATCATCTTTCTCCTTATTCGGCCGCCGTCGCCACCGGGACGAAGTCCGGCGAGTCGGTCGAGGCGTAGTTGAAGGTCACGTCCTTCCAGGTCTCGAGCGCCTGCTTGAGCGGCAGGCAGGTCCGCGCCGCCGCTTCGAGAATTTCCGGTCCCTCGCGGACGTAGTCGCGACCCTCGTTGCGGGCGAGAACCATGCATTCGAGCGCGACGCGGTTGGCGGTGGCGCCGGCCGCGATGCCCATCGGATGGCCGATCGTGCCGCCCCCGAACTGGAGGATCGTATCCTCGCCAAGCAGGTCGAGAAGCTGGTGCATCTGGCCGGCATGGATGCCGCCGGACGCCACCGGCATTAGCTTGTTGAGCGAGGCCCAGTGCTGGTCGAAGAACACGCCGTTCTCCAGCCGCATGGGATTAAAATCCTCGCGGCAGATGTCGTAATAGCCCTTGGTCGTCGCCGGGTCGCCTTCCAGCTTGCCGACAACGGTGCCGGCGTGGATGTGATCGACGCCGGCGAGCCGCATCCACTTGGCGATGACGCGGAAGGAGACGCCGTGGCTCTTCTGGCGCGTATAGGTCGAGTGGCCGGCGCGGTGGAGATGCAGGACCATGTCGTTGCGGCGCGCCCATTTCGCCATCGACTGGATGGCCGTATAGCCGATCACGAGGTCGATCATGACCACGACCGAGCCGAGTTCCTTGGCGAATTCGGCGCGCTCGTACATGTCCTCCATCGTCGCGGCGGTGACGTTGAGGTAGGTGCCTTTGATCTCGCCGGTTTCGGCCTGGGCCTTGTTGACCGCCTCCATGCAGTAGAGGAAGCGCTCGCGCCAATGCATGAAGGGCTGGGAGTTGATGTTCTCGTCGTCCTTGGTGAAGTCCAGCCCGCCCTTCAGCGCCTCGTAGACGACGCGCCCGTAATTGCGGCCGGACAGGCCGAGCTTCGGCTTGACGGTGGCGCCGAGCAGCGGCCGGCCGAACTTGTCTAGGCGCTCGCGCTCGACCACGATGCCGGTAGCCGGGCCCTGGAAGGTCTTCACATAGGCGACCGGCAGGCGCATATCCTCCAGCCTCAGCGCTTTCAACGGCTTGAAGCCGAAGACGTTGCCGATGATCGACGCCGTCAAATTGGCGATCGAGCCCGGCTCGAACAGGTCGAGGTCGTAGGCGATATAGGCGAAGTATTGCCCCGGCGCATTCGGCACCGGATCGACGCGGTAGGCCTTGGCGCGGTACTTCTCCTTGGCCGTCAGGCGGTCGGTCCAGACCACCGTCCAGGTCGCGGTCGAGCTTTCTCCGGCCACCGCCGCCGCCGCCTCGATCGGATCGACGCCGTCCTGCGGCGTGATGCGGAACACCGAAATGATGTCGGTGTCCTTCGGCTCATAATCGGGCTCCCAATAGCCCATCTTCTTGTATTCCATGACGCCGGATCTGTAGCGCGCCGCTCCAGTGATGGTCTTTGCGGTCGTATCCATGGCCTGATCCTTTCTTTTCCTGGCGGCCGCCTCATGCGGCCTTGGCGGTTGCGATCTCAGGGTTGAGCTTGCCCACGGCGTAGCGTTTCGCCATCTCGTCCATGGCGACGACCTTGATCTTCGAGGCGTTGCCGGCCGTGCCGAAGCGCTCGAAACGGTCGCGGCAGAGATTGCGCAGCGCATCCATCGCCGGTTTGAGGAACTTGCGCGGGTCGAATTCGCGCGGGCTCTCGGTGGCGATGCGGCGGAACTGGCCCGTCATGGCCATGCGGCAGTCGGTGTCGATATTGACCTTGCGCACGCCGTGGCGGATGCCGCGCTCGATCTCCTCGACAGGGACGCCGAAGGTCTGGGGCATCTCGCCGCCATTTGCGTTGATGATGTCCTGCAATTCCTGCGGCACCGAGGAGGAGCCGTGCATCACCAGATGCGTGTTCGGCAGCTTGGCGTGGATCGCCTCGATGACATGCATGGCGAGGATGTCGCCGTCCGGCTTGCGCGTGAACTTGTAGGCGCCGTGCGAGGTGCCGCAGGCGATGGCAAGCGCGTCGACGCCGGTGCGGGTGACGAAATCGACCGCCTGATCCGGATCGGTGAGGAGCTGGTCGTGCGACAGTGCGCCTTCGGCGCCGTGACCATCCTCGGCCGCGCCTTGGCCGGTTTCCAGCGAACCCAGAACGCCGAGTTCACCCTCGACCGAGGCGCCGACCCAATGCGCCATCCGCGCCACGCGCCCGGTGATGGCGACATTATAATCGTAGCTTGCAGGCGTCTTGGCGTCGGCTTCGAGCGAGCCGTCCATCATGACGGAGGTGAAGCCGTGGCGGATCGCCGACAGGCAGGTGGCCTCGTCGTTGCCGTGGTCCTGATGAACGCAGATCGGGATCGCCGGCCAGGTCTCCGCCAGAGCTTCCATCATGCGGGCGAGCATAATGTCGCCGGCGTAGGAGCGTGCGCCGCGCGAGGCCTGAAGGATGATCGGCGCGTCGCAGGCGGCGGCCGCCTCCACGATGGCGAGGCCCTGTTCCATGTTGTTGATGTTGAAGGCGGGCACGCCGTAGCCGTGCTCGGCGGCGTGGTCGAGTAGCTGGCGAAGCGTTATGCGGGCCATGGTCCGTCCTTTCAGTCGATGAGCTTCAGCGCCTCGGCGGCGACAGCTCCCGGGGTGATGCCGAAATGGCGATAGAGATCGGGGGCAGGGGCGCTGGCGCCGAAACCGGCCATGCCGACGAAAGCGCCGCTCTCGCCGGTCCAGCGGTCCCAGCCGAGCCGGGCGGCCGCCTCGATCGCGACGCGGGGGGCGGTGCCGAGCACGGATTTGCGATAGGCTGCGTCCTGCTCCTCGAACAATTCCCAGCACGGCATCGAGACGACGGCGGCGGCGACGCCGTGCTCGGCCACCAGCTTTTCGGCGACGGCGACGGCGATCTCGACCTCGGAGCCGGTGGCAAGCAGCGTCACGGCACGGCGACCGTCCGGCTCGCGCAAGAGATAGGCGCCGCGCGCGGAGCGGTTTTCCGCCATGTAGGCCCGGCGCAGCATCGGCAGGTTCTGCCGCGACAGCACCAGCACGCTCGGCCTGTCCTCGCTTTGCAAGGCCAACTCCCAGCATTCCGCGGTCTCGATGATGTCGGCCGGGCGATAGACGTCGAGGTTCGGCGTCGCGCGCAGCATCGCCAGATGCTCGACCGGTTGGTGCGTCGGGCCGTCCTCGCCGAGCCCGATGGAATCATGCGTCATCACATAGATCACACGCTTTCCCATCAGCGCCGAAAGCCTTATCGCCCCGCGCGCATAGTCGGCGAAGCAGAGGAAAGTGCCGCCATAGGGGATGAAGCCGCCATGCAGCGCGATGCCGTTCATCGCCGCCGCCATTCCATGCTCGCGGATGCCGTAATGGATGTAGCTGCCGGAATAGTCGCCGGGTGCGATGCGCACCATGTCCTTGGTGACGGTGAGGTTGGAATGCGTCAGGTCGGCCGAGCCGCCGACGGTGAGATCGGTCGCGGCGTTAATCGCGCCGAGCGCCATTTCGGAGGCTTTGCGGGTGGCGACCTTCGTCTTCTGCCCGATATGCTCCTTGCGGAAAGCATCGAGCGCCGAAAGCACGGCGTCGGGAATTTTGCCGGCAATCGCAGCCTCGAACGCCTCGCGCTGCGGGGACGCCGCCAGCCTCTGTTCCCAGGTAAGCCGTGTCTCGTTGCCGCGCTCGGCGATGTCGCGCCAGGCCGCGAGGATGTCGTCCGGTATATCGAAGGGCGCATGCCGCCAGCCGATGTTCAGCCGGGTCGCGGCGATCTCGGTCTCGCCGAGCGGCGCGCCGTGGGTCTTTTCCGAACCGCCGAGATTGGGAGCGCCCTTGCCGATCACGGTCCGGCAGGCGATCAGCGAGGGTCGGCCGGATGTGCGCGCGACCTCGATCGCGGCGGCGACTGCCTCCATGTCGTGGCCGTCTACCGCCTCGACATGCCAGCCGGCGGCGCGGAAACGCGCCGGCTGGTCCATCGAGGTGGAGAGCGAAGTGGGGCCGTCGATGGAAATCCGGTTGTCGTCCCAGAAGACGATCAGGCGCGACAGCTTCAGATGCCCGGCGAGGTCGATCGCCTCATGGCTGATGCCTTCCTGCAGGCAGCCGTCCCCGGCGATCACATAGGTATGGTGATCGACGAGGTCGGCGCCGTAGCGTGCTGCGAGCATCCGTTCGGCCAGCGCCATGCCGACGGCGGTCGAGATGCCCTGGCCCAGCGGACCGGTGGTCGTCTCGATCCCCTGCGCATGGCCGTATTCCGGATGGCCGGCGGTGCGGCTGCCGAGCTGGCGGAAGCGCTTCAGCTGCTCGACCGGCATATCCTCATAGCCGAGCAGATAGTGGAGCGCGTATTGCAGCATCGATCCATGTCCTGCCGAGAGCACGAAGCGGTCGCGGTCCGGCCAATCGGGCTTCGACGGATCGAGCCTGATGAAGCGGTTGAAGAGAACCGTCGCCACGTCGGCCATGCCCATCGGCATGCCGGGATGGCCGGAATTCGCCTTCTGCACGCCGTCCATCGCCAGCGCCCGGATGGCGTTCGCCATGTCCTGCTCGATGACGGCAGGCCCGGCGAGCGGCCTGATCGCGACCTGGCTCATGACTGCCTCCGCCGCGTGACGGCACGCACCGCGATACGGCGCCAATCCGGCGTATCGACGGGAGGCTGCATCACGAGGCGCACGACGGTCGGCAGGAGCATGAGCGCCAGGAACATGGTCAGAAACATCTGGGTCAGAAACATCGAGGTTCCTCCAATCTGCCCACTGGGCTCTAGGATGCGCGGTTCCTGCGCTCGATCAGTTGCAGGATGAGCGGCGTCAGGATCAGTTGCATGGCGAGATCGAGCTTCGCCCCCGGCACGACGATGGAATTCGGCCGCGACATGAACGAGTCGTGGATCATCGACAGCAGGTAGGGGAAGTCGATGCCGCGCGGATTGGCGAAGCGGATGACCAGCATCGATTCGTCCGGCGTCGGTATCCAGCGCGCAATGAACGGGTCGGACGTGTCGACGATCGGGACGCGCTGGAAGTTGATGTTGGTCTGCGAGAATTGCGGGATGATATAGCGGGTGTAATCCGGCATCCGGCGCAGGATCACGTCCATCACTGCTTCGGTCGAATAGCCGCGCGTCGCCCGGTCGCGATGGATCTTCTGTATCCATTCCAGATTGATGACCGGCACGACGCCGATCTTGAGATCGGCATGCCGGGCGAGGTTCACCTTCTCGGTGACGACGCAGCCATGCAGCCCCTCATAGAAGAGCAGGTCGCTCGGCTCGAACTCGCGCCAGTCGGTGAAAGTGCCGGGTGGCGTGCCGTACCGCTCGCCTTCTTCCTCGTCATGGATGTAGGTGCGGGTCCGTCCCGAGCCCCGGCGGCCATATTCCTCAAAGATTTCCTCGAGCTTTTCGAGTTCGTTGGCCTCGACGTTGAAATGGTTGAAGTTCGGGTTGCCCGCCTTTTCCTCGGCGGCGACCTTCTTCTTCATCGCCTCGCGGTCGTAGCGATGGAAGGCGTCGCCCTCGATGAAGGCGGCCTCGATCCGCTCGCGCCGGAAGATCTGCTCGAAGATGCGCTTGACCGACGTCGTGCCGGCCCCCGAAGAGCCGGTGATCGAGATGATGGGATGCCTGGCGGACATGATCTTTTCTCCGGTCAGGCGCGGAAAAGGCCGCGATTGCCGAACAGCGGCGAACGCTCGCCGATGCCGGAGGGCGAGGTGTGGTAGCGCGCGATGCGCTCGACTTCCCGTGCCGAGCCGAACACGACCGGCACGCGCTGGTGCAGGCTTTCGGGCGCGATCTCGAGGATGCGGTTGACGCTGTCGGTAGCGGCGCCCGCCGCTTGTTCGACGAGATAGGCGATAGGGTTGGCTTCGTAGACGAGGCGCAGCCGCCCCTGCCGGTAGCCCTTGCGCTCATCGGCCGGATAGAGGAAGACGCCGCCGCGCATCAGGATGCGGTAGCAATCCGCCACCAGCGAGGCGATCCAGCGCATGTTGAAATCCTTGCCGCGCGGGCCGGCGGTGCCTTCCATGCAGTCGTCGATGTAGAGCCGGACGGCCTCGTCCCAATGCCGGTAATTGGCGGCGTTGATGGCGAATTCCTGCGTGCGGGCAGGGATCAGGCGGCTTTCATAAGCCTGGACGAAAGTGCCCAGACGGGTCGACAGCACGAAGACATGCGTGCCGCTGCCGAGTGAAAGCACCAGCGCCAGTTGCGGCCCGTAGATGAAGAAGCCGGCGCCAAGCTGGTTCACTCCCGCCTGCAAGAAAGGGGCGGCCGGATCGGCATCCGGCGCGCCAGTTACAACGCCAGTCATTGGGAGGCCAGTTGCGGGGAGGATCGAGAAAATCGTGCCGATGGAGACGTTGGTGTCGATGTTGGAGGAGCCGTCGAGCGGGTCGATGGCGATGGCGAGCGGAGCCGCGTGATCGAGCAGGACGGGCAATTCCAGTTCTTCGGAAACGTAGAGCGCGACCGGGGCGTGACGCATCGCGTCTAGGAAGATGTCGTCGGCGAAGACATCGAGGTCCTTCTGCTCATCGCCGTCCGTATTCCTGCCGCGCGTGCGGGCGAAAGCGGTGCCGAGCGCGCCCTGATCGATGGTGCGGCGGACCTTGATGGCGGCCTGTGTCAACTCGCGGATGGTGGCAACGACCGCAACACGGATTTCGTCCTGCGGATCAAGCCAGGAATTCAGGAATGCATCGAGCGTAGCGGACGGCATCGTTTTCTCCCGACCGGCCGCGCCGCCCTTCTGGCGCCGACCGGATCGGGAAAACAAGAACAGACGATATGACGTAAGGAAATTTGAATAACTTTACTTACGAGATAAAATGAATTTATCCTCTCCTATGCGTAACCTCACCCTCAAGCAGTTGAAGGCGGTTCAGGCGATCGTTGACCACGGTAAAATCGTCAATGCCGCCAATGCCTTGGGCTTGTCACCGCCGGCCGTCACAATCCAGCTCAGGCAGTTGGAGGAGGAGGCCGGCCTTGCCCTCTTTGACCGTACGACGGACGGCATGCGTCCCACTGCCGCAGGGCTGGCCTTCCTCGACGCCGCGCAGGCGATCGAGGAGCGGCTGCGGCAGCTGAACGACCAGATGGATGCGATCCGGGGCGTCAGGACGGGAAGCATTCGTCTCGGCGCGGTCTCGACGGCGAAATATTTCGCGCCGCGGCTGATGGCGGCCTTCATGAAGGAATATCCCGATATCGACATGCGGCTGGTCATCGGCAACCGTGCCGAGACGATCGCCAGCCTGAAGAACCGCGATATCGACATCGCCCTGATGGGCCGGCCGGCGAAGGACGTGCCGGTGCGCGCCTCCGCATTCGGCGACCATCCGCTGGTCATCATCGCGCCGCCGGACCATCCGCTTGCCGGGGCCCGCGACATTTCCAAGGAGCGCATCGCCGAAGAGCATTTCATCGTCCGCGAACCGGGCTCCGGCACGCGCATCTCGCTGGAGATATTCCTGGGTGAAATCCCCGGCCGCATCGACGACCTCGGCCTCGAGATGGATTCCAACGAGACCATCAAGCAGGCGGTGATGGCCGGGCTCGGCATCGCCTTCATCTCCGCCCACACCATCGCCTTCGAAGTGGAGGCCGGGCGGCTGGTTATCCTCGACGTGGCCGGCATGCCGATCCGCCGGCAATGGTTCTCGGTGATGCGCGGCGACCACGCCATCTCGCCGGCAATGGCAACCTTCCACGATTTCCTGATGCGCAAGGGCGCGATGTACCTGCCGCTGTTCGGCAAGCTCTATCCGGACACGGGCTTCACACCGTCGGACCGGTGATCGCTATTTCTTCTTCTGGTCGGCGACTGTCCCCGCGACCGTCTTCATCAACTGATAGAGCCGCTGTTCGATGACGGTCGGCACCTCGCAGACATAGGTCAGCGATTTCGTGCGCTCCTCGAAGGTGCGGATATCCATATTGAGCTTGTCGGTGCGGCGATCGACCTCGTCGGGATCGGCGCCCGGCTTGTCGCGGAAGGCGTCGAGCTCGGAGGATTCCTTGCGTACATAGGCGGCGAGATCGGCCTGGCTGTGTGCGTAGTGGCTGATACCGGACATCACGTCCGACCGCTCCCGGCCCATATGGTCGAACAGCCCCTGGACCACCATCATCATGCGGTCCTGTTTCTTGTCCGGCGCCAGCGAGGCGGCGAAGTCGACGATCTTTTTGTTAGCTTCGTCGAGCGGCACGCGCCGCTGTGCCACCTCCTCCACCAGTACCGAGACGGCGGAATCCTTCTCCCAATCGGCCGCGCTTTTCGGCAGGTCGGGGCCGTTCCAGAACTGGCCGAGCGAAAGCTCTGGAACCTTGCGCTGCTGGCAAGGCCATGAAGGGTCGTACTTGATGGCGGCCGATGCCGAGAGAGAAAGCGCCGGGAGCAGAAGCATTGCGGCAGCGGCGGGAATGAGATGTCTGATCATCCGTTTCCTCCTCTATCCTGCTTGCGGGTCATCAGACCCCTCGATGGATCGTAGGCGAAGATGGCGCCTGCGAGAAAAACGATCGTGTATCCGGCGACGACGGCCAGCGAGAGCCAGTTGAGTTCGCCGTAGAACGCGAAACGGATCAGTTCGACCGCATGCGTGAACGGATTGATGAGGCATATCTTGTAAAGCGGCGGACTGCTCTGCTGGATAAACCAGAGCGGGTAGAGTGCAGACGAAGCAAAATAGGCCGGGAAGATGACGAAATTCATGATGCCGGCGAAATTCTCGAGCTGCTTGATCATAGAGGAAAGCAGCATGCCTAGCGCGCACAGCATCAGCCCGGCCAGGAAGAGCGCCGGCAGGATGTAGAGATAGCCCATGGCCGGTCCCTTGACGCCCCAGAACCGCGCGATCACCAGGAAGGCATAGACCTGCGCGATCGAGACGACCACGCCGGCAAGCATCTTCGATACCAGCAGGAACCAGCGCGGGAAGGGGCTGACCAGAAGCGTGCGCATGTTCCCCATCTCGCGGTCGTAGACCATCGACAGGGAAGACTGCATGCCCGAGAACAGCAGAATCATGCCGCAGAGGCCCGGCGTGATGTAAACCTCGTAGAGCACATAGGTCCTGTAGGGCGGGATGATCGATACGCCGAGCACCTGCCGGAAGCCGGCGGCGAAGATGAAGAGCCAGAGGAGCGGGCGCACCAGCGCGGCGATGAAGCGCTCGCGCTGATGCAGGAAGCGCAAGCCTTCCCGGAGCATGATGCCCGAAAGGCAGATTGCGTATTGGCCAAGGCCGAGGCCGCGCGACGGCAGCGGCACGGCGCTTGCGGAATCGATCCTGGCTGCCGGTTCGCTCATCATGACGCCTCCGTGGCGCTCGGCTGGCCGATGCCGCTCAACTCGGAAAAGGCCGCGCGGATCGAGCTCTTGCCGGTCGATTGGACGACATCGCGCACGCTTCCTTTTGCGACGAGATTGCCCTGCCGCAGCACGACGACATCGTCTCCGTCCTCGACCTCGTCGATCAGATGGGTGGCCCACAACACGCCGATCCCTTCGGTCTCGACCAGCCGCCTTATCGTTCTGAGGATGGCGGCGCGGGACTGGATGTCGAGCCCGACAGTTGCCTCATCGAGCAGGAGCAGCGAAGGGCGGTGGAGCAGCGCGCGCGCGATCTCGACCCGCCGCATCTGGCCACCGGACAGGCTGCGCGCCTTGTCCTGCAGGCGGTCGCTGAGATCGACGATCTCGAGCAGTTCGGCGATGCGCTTGCGCGCTTCCCTTCGGCCGATACCGTGCAACGCCGCGTGGTAGGTGAGGTTCTGGCGGACGCTCAGATCAAGGTCGAGCGTCCGCGCCTGAAACACGATGCCGAGCCGGCGAAGCGCCTCGCCGGAGGCTTGGGCGACATCGAAGCCGAAAATCCGGATCGAGCCGCTTCTCGTATTGTAGAGCCGGGTGATGAGCGAGAAGAGTGTCGTCTTGCCGGCGCCGTTCAGGCCGAGCAGCACGGTGAAGCTCGCCGGCGCGATCGAGAAGGAAACCTCGTTCAGCGCCTTCTTGGAGCCATAGGAATGGCTCACGCCCGAAACGTCGAGCGCCGCCACACCGCCATCCGCCTTTACATGCCGCACTCCGCCAACCCCTTTGCGCCTATTTCGGTGGCTGCTTGATCGTGATTGTGCCGGCTAGGCCCTTGTCCTTCAGGTCGGGGACCGACCAGGTGTAATGGCCGGGGCGTATGGTGTGGAATTCCACCATGATCGTGCCGGCGTCGTCGAATTCCAGCCAGGCCGGGCCGCCGTCCATATGCACTTCCAGATCGTTGACGACGATCTGGTCCACCCAGACATTGCGGAAGAGATCGGTC
>Ga0209952_1000599_pt1 | contig 44816 bp, 43 predicted proteins | sample ThiBiot_750_biof_2_FD_183951 | JGI IMG/M metagenome (GOLD analysis project Ga0209952, IMG submission 183951) | Wastewater bioreactor microbial communities from Cape Town, South Africa - Thiocy_cont_750_biof (SPAdes) | ecosystem: Engineered > Bioreactor > Thiocyanate-remediating >...
TTTGAAGGTGACTGCCCCGTCGAGATCCGGATCGTGCGCCGGGGCAGTCACCTTCAAAGTGCAGCGGCCAGTGCCGTCCGGGACGGCTTCCAGGTCGTCGTCGCGGCGGGCGGCGACGGCACGCTGAATGCCATCGCTTCAGCCCTGGTCAAGACTTCATGCGTTCTAGGCGTGCTGCCATTGGGCACGTTCAACTACTTCGCACGCGACCTCGGCATTCCGATGATCCTGGAAGCCGCCGTCGAGACGCTCCTGACGGGCTCCCTCCGCCCCGTCAACGTCGGCGAGGTAAATGGGCGCATCTTCCTCAACAACGCCAGCCTCGGCACCTACGCCGGAATCCTCGAAACACGCGAACGCGTTTACAGCCGCTGGGGGCGAAGCCAACTCGCCGCGTATTGGTCGGTCCTTCTCACGCTGCTGCACCCCTTCTCGCCCCTGGACACGACGATCCATGTCGGGACGCGCACGATGCCACGACGTACGCCGTTCCTCTTCTTTGTCACCAATGCCTTCCAGCTACGGCAATTCGGCCTGCCCGGTACAGAGTGCATCGGCTCGGACCGGCTGGCCTGCTATGTCGGGCCCGACGCCTCCCGCTTCGCGCTCATCAGGCAAGCCACCGGCCTCCTTCTCGGCAGATTGCGCTCCAGCCGCGACTTCGAGCTGCTCTGCGAGAATGACGTCCTGGTGAGCACGAGGCGACGGCGGTGCATCGTCGTGCGCGACGGCGAGCGGGAGGTCATGCACGGCCCGTATCGGTTCCGGCTGCACCGACAGGCGCTGCACGTCCTGGTCCCGTCGGCAAGACTGCTTTAATCCCCATGGATGCGAACGATCGTGCATCTGTCCGACCTGCACTTCGGCCGCACCGAAGCAAGCCTGTACGAGCCGTTGCTCGCCGCCGTGGGCGCGGCCAAGCCCGACCTCGTCGTCGTCTCCGGCGACCTAACCCAGCGTGCCCGCGTCTGGCAGTTCCGGCAGGCTCACGCATTTCTCGAACGCCTGACGGCGCCGATTCTGGTCGTTCCAGGCAACCACGACGTCCCGCTCGACAACCCGATCCTCCGCGCCTTCGCGCCCTGGACGCGGTACCGCCGCTGGATCAGCGAGGACCTGGAGCCGTCCTACGAGGACGACGAGCTCGTCGTCGCCGGCCTCAACACCGTGACGCCCCGAGCCTGGCAGCGCGGCCGCATCAAGGAGAGGCAAGTCGCACATCTCTGCGCGATTTTCGAGCGGTCCGGGGATGCGGATCGCACGCGGGTCGTGGTCGGCCACCACCCCTTTGCGCAATCTCCCGACGATGTGCGCAAAGCTCCTACCCGGGGCGCCCGAAGCGCGCTCGCGCGTCTCGCGGCATGCGGGGCCGATATTTTCCTGACGGGCCATCTCCACGCGTGGCACGCCTCGCCGAGCGATCATGCGGTTGTGGCAGTTCCCGACGTGCTGCTCGTCCAGGCCGGAACCGGCCTTTCCGATCGTCTCCGCGATGAAGTCAACAGTTTCAACCTGCTGCGCGTATCGCCCCGGACCGTCGCGGTCGAGCGGATCGAGCATGTTGCTCTGGAAAGGGTGTTCCGTGCGGCCCAGCGTGAAACCTTCAGCCGTGGGGCGAGCGGATGGACCCGCTCGGTCAGCCAGTAGTACCATCCTCCAGGCTTGTGCCGGGCCGATGGTAATTTCGCTGCTCCCGTTTCTGTGGGGAGGGAACAGAGCCCTGGCCGATCCGCAGAGCCTCAGCTCCTTCGTGCCGGTGCAGACGGAGGACGCCTACGAGACGAACCTGGGCAAGTTAGAGCTGCAGGGCGTTGGCCGGTTCACCCGCGACAGCCACAACCGCCGCGGGTCCGATTTGTGGAACCTGGAGCCGACGGTGAAGCTGGGCGCCTTGCCCGGGCTGCAATTGGACATCAGCGCGCCCTATGCGGCCGGCAGCCAAAGCGGTGCGAACCAGGGCGGCTACGGCGTAGACGTGCTCTATCGCTTCAATGCACAGACCGCTTACCTGCCCGCCCTGGCGCTGCACGCCTACTATCAGGAGCCGTACGGCGCCGGACACAAGAGCGCCCAATATACCCTGCGTGGCATCGCCACCAAGTGGCTCGGCCCCTCGGAGCGGAGCCCGCGCCTGCACCTCAACCTGAACTGGTACCATCGTGTCCAGCCGAGCAATACGCAGCGTGATGACCAGCTCGAGATGAGTCTCGCACTATCGACGCTGATTTCGGATCGCACTGCGTTAGTGACAGACATGGTGCATGGCGCCAAACCAGATAGAAACGCGAACCAAACCATCCTGGAGGTCGGCTTCCGGCACGAGATCAACGACAGCCTTGCCCTCTCGGGAGGGATCGGGGTCGGCGTCGGAGAACAGTCGCCCGCCTTTCGTGCAATCTTCGCCATACAGAAGAGCTTCAAGCTGTTCTAGCCAGCTCCACGTTGCCTAGGGTGTACTGACCCTGTAGATTGGCTGGAAGTTTCGGTCTGAACCGCGCCGCGAAAGCGCGTCAGGACACAGTAAACTGCCCCATCATGCCGCTATCCTCGTGCTCAAGGATATGGCAGTGATACATGAACGGTGCCGTCGAGGCTGGCTGGTCGAATCGAATCAGGAGTTCGACCGGTTCCTTCACAAGGATTGTGTCTCTGGCTCCCTGATCGAGCAGGTCGGGCCGTTCCCCACCCCGACGCAAGACATCGAAATGCACACCATGGATATGGATGGGGTGATTCAGCATTTGACCTGAAACCTCCCAGATTTCCATGTCGCCAAGCCTCACCCGCTCATCGATGCGGCCCATGTCGAACGGCTTCCCGTTGATCGCCATGGCCATTCCGCCCCGAGATCTCATCATGCCCCCCATTCCCATGTTCAGGACGAGACGGCGGCGCCGGAGAGCCTTGGCGGGATCGGGACGAACACGCGGGACCAGGAGATCCGGTGCGGAGGCTCTGGCGCCTGACTTGGCCATCGGCCGGGGCGCGAACCGTAGCACCGTTATGGTCGGAGAATGAGCAGCGGCACCGGACCGGCTGCCCATCATCCCAGCGCCTCCCATCATGCCCATCATCGAGGCATTGGCATCCGGACCGGTCACCAACGAGACCGTCCTGCCGTCGGCGAAGTCCACGAGAACTTCGGCCCGTTGCCCGGGCGCCAAGGTAAGGTTCTGCAGCTCCACCGCGCGTTCCAGCAGGCCGCCTTCGGCGGCAATCCAGTGAAAGCTGCGGCGATCGCTGAAGGAAAGGTCGTAAATGCGAGCGTTGGAGCCGTTGACCAGTCGCAGCCTCACCAAGCGGGTCGGCACTGCGGCCAGCGGATTGGGCGCGCCGTTCACCAGGATGGTGTCGCCACGCCGGCCCTGCATGGCGATCATCATCCCGCTTGGCACCACCAACCGCCCATCCTGGAACTGGCGATCCTGGATCACCAGTGGCAAGTCATCGATTCCGTACTCCGACGGCAATCCCAGACCCCGCTCCTCCTCGTCAGTCACCAGCAATACCCCGGCCAGACCGCGGTAAACCTGTTCCGCCGTCAGGCCATGGACGTGCGAGTGATAGAAGAGCGTCGCGGCCGGTTGGCGGATCGGCAGGGTGGGCCGCCACGTCGCGCCCGGCGCGATTACTTGGTGGGGACCGCCGTCCAGTTCACCGGGGATCAGCAATCCATGCCAGTGCACCGTCGTATCGGCGGACAGGCTGTTGGCTACCGCGAGCTTCACGTCATCGCCGCGCTGGACCCTCAGGGTTGGCCCAAGATAGCTTCCATTATACCCAAGGGTGTCGCTTGGCCGGCCTGGATAGAACGAGGTCTTCCCCGCTTGAACCCTGAGATTGATGACCTGGCCCTGCTGGCGGGCGTCGAGCAAAGGCGGGATCGGGAGATTGGCTTCCGCAGTGCCGCTGGCAGATGCGAGCGGACGCGAGCAGGCTGAGAGCAGCAGCCCACCGCCGACGAGCAGGGAGCGCCGACCAAAGCTGGGCATCTAGATCCGCTCCAGCACGCTTTGGAGCTTTCTGGCGACCGCAGCGGCCTTTTGGGTGAGGCCAGGATTCTCGATCGCCTGCATCGAGGCGACCGGATCAATGGCCGCGATCTCCACGCGCCCTTCGGCGCGTTCCTGAAGGACGACGTTGCACGGCAACATCGTGCCGACCTTGTCTTCTACCTGCAGCGCCTCGTGGGCCATTGCCGGATTGCAGGCACCCAGGATGAGGTAGGGCCGGAAATCCACGCCGATCTTCGACTTGAAGGTCTTCTGCACGTCGATTTCCGTGATGACGCCGAAGCCCTCCAGCGTCAGCGCTTCGCGCGTGCGGGCGACGGCTTCCTCGAACCGCGCATCGATCGTCTTGGAAAAATAGTAGCTCATAGCTGTCTCCTCTTATGAAATGAAAAGCGTGCCCACACTGCGGTAGAGCATGTACGCGGCAACGGCGAAGATGACCGAGGCGAAGACGCGGGTGAGCATGCCTTTCCGGACCGCCAGGCGGACCGCCAGGCGCATGCCCAGCGCCCCGCCGGCCACCCCGCCGACGATGAACAGGCCGGCCACCGGCCAATCGACGAGCCCGGAGACCGCATAGTTCACGGCAGTGGCGGTGCCGAAGGCTCCGACCGACAGCAGGGACGAGCCCACGGCGTTTAGGATCGCCATGCCGCTGCCAAGCATGATGCCGGGCACGATCAGGAACCCGCCGCCGATGCCGAAGAAGCCGGAGAGCAGGCCGGTCAGGAAGCCGATCCCCGCCAGCCGCAGGCCGATGGCCGGCGTCATGCGCACCGACGGATCGCCCTCGCCGCCGCGCCGCAGCAGCATCGCCGCCCCGACGGCGATCATCACCAGGGCAAACAGCAGCAATAGCCAGTCACCCTGGACCGACTTGCCGATGGTCGATCCCACCAGCGCGCCGAGCACGCCGGCGACGGCGAACACGGCCGCGCAGGGCCACTTCACCGTGCCGTTGCGAGCATGCTGCGCCAGGTTGGCGAAGGCGTTGGCGGCGACCGCCAGCGCGCTGGTCCCGATCGCCAGGTGCGCGCTCGGCAGGCCCACGACATAGAGCAGCAGCGGCACCGCCAGGATCGAGCCGCCGCCGCCGATCAGGCCGAGCGCAAAGCCAACAGCCGAGCCGGACAGCACGGAAAGAGCGGCTTGCAGGAGCGAGACTTGCATTTGCGTTCGGCCCGCCCCGCCTCAGCGCCCGGTGCTGGGAGCCGGCGAGGCTGGCGCGCCGGCTCGTGGCCGCACGCGGCCCATCAGCTCAAAGGCCGCCATGCCAACGAGCATCGCAATGACGAAGATCGCCACCGGCCGAAAGGCAAGCCCCAGGCCCGCCAGCGCCGGGCCGGGACAGAGCCCGACCAGGCCCCAGCCCACCCCGAAGATTGCCGCACCGATCACCAGCCGCCGGTCGATGACACGCGCGGTCGGCAGGTTGAAGGCCTCGGCAAAAAGCGGAACGGTCCGGCGTCCAAGGACGAGGCGGAAGCCGATGGCGGCGGTTCCCGTCGCACCGACCAGGACCAGGGCGAGGCTCGGGTCCCAGTTTCCGGCGATATCAAGGAAGCCGAGCACCTTGGCCGGATCGACCATCCGCGAGAACGTCAGGCCCAGGCCAAACAGCAATCCGGCCGCAAGTGCAGCGATGACCTGGCGCATCTCAGCCTCCGATCACGCGCCGGACGACAAACACGGTGGCCATCCCGGCGGTCAGAAACACGGCCGTCGCCGCAATCGAGCGCGGTGACAGGCGGGCGATGCCGGCGACGCCATGCCCGCTCGTGCAGCCGCTGCCGAGCCGCGCGCCAAAGCCGACCAGCAGGCCGCCGGCGATGAGCAGCCCGGTCGAGGAGGTCACTGCAATCGGCGGCACCCCTCCGGCCAAGGCCGCATAGAGCAACGGGGCGGCAATCAGGCCGAGGATGAAGGCCAGTCGCCATCCGGCGTCGCGGACCTTGGACACCAGCAGCCCGCCCAAGACGCCGCTGATCCCGGCGATGCGACCGTTTGTCAGCAACAGCAGCACCACCGAAAGCCCGATCAGGACGCCGCCGAAGAGGGCAGGCAGGGGTGTAAAATATTCCATGGATACGGCTCAGCTTTTGGGGTTGCGGATGGCCGCACATCCGGTTTCCTGGAAGTAGTTGAGCGGAATCTTCAGGTAGGAGACCCCGTTCGCCTCGGGCTCGGGCAGCCGTCCGCCACGGATGTTGATCTGCAACGCATCCAGCAGCAGGCCGGGGAAGGCCAGCATCCGGTCGCGCTCCTGGCGTATCCGCACGAACTCGTCTTCCGTCACCCCGTCATGCACATGGGTGTTGCGCTGGCGCTGTTCGGCCACGGTCGCTTCCCACCGCGGCGCGCGCCCGCCGGGCTGATAGTCGTGCCCGGTGAATAGGCGCGTTTCCGGCGGCAGCGACAGGATGCGGCGGATGCTGCGATAAAGGGCGCGGGCGTCGCCGCCGGGGAAGTCCGCCCGCGCCGTGCCGCTGTCCGGCACGAACAGCGTATCGTGAATGAAGGCGGCGTCGCCGACGACGTAGGTGATCGAGGCCGCCGTGTGGCCGGGCGAGAAGATGACATCGGCCTCCAGCTCACCAACACGGAAGCGGTCGCCGTCCTTGAACAGGCGGTCCCATTGCGAGCCATCAGCCGGGAAGTCAGGGAGGTGGTAAACCTCCTTCCAGATCTTTTGCACCGTGATGACGTGCTCACCAATCGCGGTCGGTGCGCCGAACATCTCTTTCAGGTAAGGACCGGCGGAGAAATGGTCGGCGTGCGGATGAGTGTCGAGGATCCACTCCACCGTTAGCTGCTGCTTGCGGACGAAGGCGGCCATCCCATCGGCGAACGCAGTGTGCGTGCCCCGGCACGCGCGGTCGAAATCGAGAACCGGGTCGATGATCGCGCAACGCTTGGTGGCCGGGTCCGCGACCACGTAAGCGATGCTGTTGGTCTCTTTCTCGTAGAAGCCGGTCACCACGGGACGAGAGTCAGCCATGTTCACTCCTTTGTATGAACGTTCCGCCGCTGGGCGGGGGTGTGGGTGGTCAGCTGCACCGCTCTACTTGCCGGTCGCCGTGTCGTCGGCCGGCGAAGCGGGCTCGGAGGCCGCCTCCTTGGCGCAGAACAGCTCGTAGAGCAGCCCGAGCACCCGCTCGGCCGGCTCGCTGCCAAGGCGGTAGTAGATCGTGCGCGATACGCGGCGGGTCCGTACCAAACCGTCCGTGCGCAGCCGGGTCAGATGCTGCGACAGGTGCGGCTGGCGCATCTGCAGCAGCCGCTCAAGCTCTCCCACGGATTTCTCGCCTTCAACGAGGGCGCACAGGATCAGCAGCCGGTGCTCGTTGCAGAGCGACTTCAGGAACTTGCCGGCCTCGCCGGCCCGGCTGCGCATCTCCTCCATATTCACGCTTGAAGATATATGGAAAGAGAATATGTCTTCAAGACCATCAAGCGGAGGGCCGCATGGCTCGCAGGATCAAGCTCAACGACGGCCTGACCGTCGACACAGGCCAGCCGAGCAGAGACGAGCTGGCGCACCTAGCCCAGGAGGGGTTCAAGACGGTGGTCAACCTGCGGACGAGCGGCGAGCAAAACCAGCCGCTCTCGCCGGAGGCCGAAGGCGAGGTCGTCCGTGCGGCCGGCCTGGATTACGCCAATATTCCCGTGGCGAGCACCGGCCCGCTTCCCGAGCAGGTTGACCAGTTCCGGCAAGAACTCGCCAAGCTGCCGCAACCGGCGCTCGTCCACTGTGCCTCTGGCAAGCGCTCGGGCGCGTTCGCCATTGCTCGGCTCGCCAGCCAGCAAGGGCTCTCGGGCGAGGATGTGCTCGCCAAGGCGCGGGCGCTCGGGTTTGACTGGAAGAGCCCCGAATTGGAAGGCTTTGTCCGTCGCTACGTGGACCAGGACCGATAAGCCGGAAAAACGGCGGTTTTCGGGACGCTCATACTCGGTTGAGGATGCGGGCATGATGCAAAATATGCAGGGCGCGAGTTGGATGATGGGCGGCATGGGCCTGGTGTGGCTTCTGCTGCTCGTCTTGGTCGTGCTTGGAATCGCGGCTCTTGTCAGATATCTCCGCTTGGGCGGTTGATGATCGGGCACGGGCCACACTGGGAGCTACTTCGGCCCCGTGCGCTTGAAGTCACCGGCCGGTGACCATGGTTTCCGGAGCGGGCGTAGCCTCTGTTCCTGCTGCGGCCAACAAAAGTCCGGCAGCCCGGATTGTCTGACTCCAGAACCGCCACAAAACCGTGGAGCTTCAATATTTCCGCCACCCACAGCGACACCGTCGCGCAGCGAGCCGAGCGCCTCGTCCGCATGCAAGACGGGTGTGTCGAGACCAACTAGCTAGGGCCATGGCACCATCAGCGCCAAATGGCGGGCCAAGTGCAAGGGCTGGAGCTGACCAACGGTCATGACCCTCGATCTGCCTCGGCGTGGATGGCACGCCACCCCTTTGACACTGCCCTACAATCGCAGCCCGCGCCGCTGTCCTTGACGCTCGCTCTCGGCCTCCCGCTGGGCCCCCGGCGCACCGGCCCGCTCGCCTGCTTTGACCGCCACTGTCCGTGCGGCCACCTGATCGAGCGCACGCTGCTGCTCGGGCGTGATCGATACCACGGCGACCGCGCCCGGCCGTCCTCCGGCCCGGAGCATGGCCCGCACGCCGTCCTCCCCAAACCGCTGCTCTACCGCCGTTCCGAATGCGCGCAGCTCGCCCGCAACACGCTCGTCTGCCTGCACGGCCCGCCACACCTCACCCCGGGCTTTCTCGTCCGGGGCCGCAGACATGGTGCCGATCGCCGCCTCGGCCGCGGCGGACAGACGCGGGATGCCGGTCGTGTCCGCCGTGCGCTGCGCCTCCACGCCCGCCCGGTAGGTCCTCTCCGCACGGGCCTCGGCTTCGCCGATTCGCTCCAGGCTCGGCCCGATCGCGGCGGCCGCGCGCTGCGCCGCCTCGCGCTCCGCGCGGGCCTTCGCCCCCGCGAACAACCCTTCCTTGCCGCGCAATTCGCCGAGCTGGACCGGGTCGGCCGCGACCCGGGCCGCGGCGCTCGTCCACCCCTGGCGTTTGACCAGCTCGTCCAGCGCCGCGCGAGCTGCGTGCGGGTCGCGGTAAGCGCCTTGCAGGTAGCTCCACCGCGCTTCGCGCTCGCGCTGCACTGCCTTGTCAGCCGCCACCACGGCCGCGATCTCGCCGGGGTAGGTGCCGCGCCCAAGACTGTCCCGACCTTGGCCGGACGGGTCGGCATAAGGCGCAATGAGCCATCCCTGGGCAGGGTGCCCTTGCCCTACGGCCGGCTTCGCTTCGACGGGCTGCGTTGCCTTTTTTTGGTCCGCACCGTCTGCGACCTGGCCCCAATATGCGCGTGCCGGATCGACAGCGGCGGTGCGAACATCTGGCCGGGCAGCCGGAGGGGCCTGCCGGACCGCTTCGCACGTGTCCTGCCCCTGTGTGGTTCGCGGCCGTAGCTCCGGCCGCAGCTCGTCCGCCGTGGCCCATGCGACGGACGCGGCCCGCACCTCGCCGCGCCCCATCTGCCGCGCGAGCTGCCGGGCATCTCGCGCCGTGTCCTCGGCCACGAACACCTGCGCGCTCTCGCGCTGCCGGGTCAGCGCCACGTAGCTCGCCGCCGCCCGCCAGTGATGCGTGTGGAGCAGATACGTGTGGTCCAGCGTCTTGCCCTGGCCCTTGTAGATCGTTCCCGCGTAGCCGTGCCGGAAGCCCTCGAACCCGTCCGCCGCCGACCAGGTGACGATGCGGCCCTCTTTTCCGGCCGGCGCATCCAGCCGCACCGCGACCCGTCCGGTGCGGGCGTCCAGCCCGGTGATGGTCCCGGCATTGCCATTGTAGACGCCAAGCTTCTTGGCGGTGTCGGTGAACTGCACCCGATCGCCAACCGCGAACGCCGCCTCGCCATGCTTGGTGGCCAGCACCACGTCCGGGCTGGCCAACTCGCCCCAGTCGCGACGAACTTGGCGCAACTCGGCGTTCAGCCGGTCCACCTCGACGTTCGTGTACACAAACACGAACCGGCTCGCCTGCGGGTTCTCCGCGGTGTCCACCTTCCAGCGCGTGACCAGCGCGGCCCGTGCCGCCTCGCCGTCCGCCGTCCACGTCACCGCGCCGTGCCGGTCATAGGCGGCCACGGCGGTGTCGAACCGGCCCTCGGCCAAGTCGCGCGCCGCCTGGCGCTGCCAGTCCACCTTCTGGCGCGTCACCTCGGTGATCTCGGCCGCCCCGTGCGCCTTGCGCAGCTCGGTGAACAGCCCGCCCCGCTCGATGCTGGCCAACTGCCGGTCGTCGCCGGACAGGATCACCTTGGCCCCGGCACGCTTGGCTTCGGCCAAGACCTCGCCGGTCATGCGGCTGTCCAGCATGGCCGCTTCGTCCACGATGATGACGGTGCGCCTATCCCAGCTCGTGCGCCCGTTTTTCAGGGCGAACAGCGCCGCATGAACCGTGCCCGCCTCGGCGAAGCCGTCTGCTTTCAGGTCCTGGGCCACGGCGTTCGTGGGGGCCAATCCCACGACACGGGAACTGGCCGCCTCATGCGCCTCGCGCACCGCCGCCAACGTGTAGCTCTTGCCCGTGCCGGCACGGCCCTCGATCAGCTTCAGCCCACCCGCGCCGACCGCGTGCTCGAACGCGGCGCGCTGGTCTTTCCGCAGCGTGCGCGATTGCAGCGCCGCCTCCTGATATCGAGCTTTCACGCCCTGGTGGTGGCGCGCCCCGGCCACCGCCGCCCCGTCCGCCAGTGCCGTCCGCTCCTGTTCGCGCACCACCCGCGTACTGAACCGTCCGGCCAGCTCGCCTGTCTCGTGATCGTGCAGCACCAGCAGATCCTTATGGCCCATCACCGCCGCCTTCGCGGCCGCGATGTCGCGGATCTGCGCCGTATCGGGCGTCCCGTCCGCACCCGGGCCAAGGTGTTTGGCCAGGTAGCGGTCCAGCTCCCGCTCGGTGAAGGTGGCGTTGTTCCGCGTCAGTGCCGCCAACACCTGCTCCGGGTCCCGCGCCGCCGCCTCGTTGGCCCTGCGCAGCGCCTCCGCGCGCGCCACGGCCGGGCTGTCTACCTTGCGCATCCGCACCGGGCCGATGTGCTCGCCGGGGTGCGCGGCGGTCGCGTCCACCCGCAGCTCGATGCCGTGTTCCTGAAAATAGCGGTCCTGGTGCGCCCGCCATGTCTCGCCCCAGGCCTCGGCATCCGTCACCAGGGTACGTGTGCCGGCTTTCCGCACCTCAGGGTCCAGGTCGCGCGCCTTCTTCGCGGAGAGCTGGTCGCCCTCAATGCGCCGGGTGGTGATCAACAGGTGGGCGTGCCAGTTGGTGTGGTCGCCGCCGGTGCCCTCGGCCCACGCGCCCTCCCCTTCCCCACGCTCACGGTGCGGCGCGTGGACATCGAGCTGCACGGCCAGCCCTTTAGAGACGAAGTGCTCCTGGGCGAACGAGCGGGCCAGCTCGATCCGGTCCTCTGTCGAGAGCACCCGGTCGGCCGGCAGCGCCAGCACGATCTCACGGGCGACCTGGGCGTCCTTGCGGCGCTCCGCTGCCTCGGCCGCGTTCCACAGCGCGGCGCTGTCGGCCAGCCGGGCGTCGGCGCCCTCGGGCAGCAGCACCTCGTGGTACGTGGGCGCGTCGCGGTGGCGAAAGTGGAACAGCTCGCCGGTCCGCTCGGCCTGGATCGCCTCGCGGGCGTTGTAGGCCGCCGACCGCACGGCGTTGCCGCCGGTGGCGCGGGACAGGTAACGGGCGCGGGCGAAGGCGATGGCCACGGGGGCACTCTGCCGCTTGTTGGCGCTTCCTTCAAGCAGCGTTGCGCAGCAACGCATATTGCGTCTGACCTGTCTTGCTCGCTTCCGCTCGTCCGGAGGTCAGAACCCGCTGCCGCGGTGTGCCGCATGGATGATGTGACCGGAGCAACTTTGCCTCAACGCTACGGATGCGGAAAGTCTCCACCGTCCTGTTGCAGTCGCGTGCTCCGGCGTGATTCCATGATCGCACGTCGGACCTGTGGCGGCCGGCGCCAGCAATGGGCAGCCGGAGGAGGACACGTCATGGCCCGCACCCTCAGCGAACGTATGCGCGCTCACGAACAGCAGAAGGCCAAGCTCGCCGAGGCCGAAGCCCGGCTAAAGCTTGATGAACGCCGGCAACGCACCCGCCGCCTTGTCGAGGCTGGTGCCCTGGTCGAGAAGACCGGCCTGCTTGACCTGGACAGCAACGCTCTCTACGGCGCGCTGCTCTCCCTGCGCGACGGCGCCGACGACAAGACGCAGGTCGAGAAGTGGACCGCCCTGGGTGGCCGCACCTTCGACCGCGAGGCCAAGGCCCGCGACGAAGGCAAGGAACCCGTGCTGCTGACGTTCAGTGCCCCTCTGGCCAAGGATGCCACCACGGCGTTGCGCAAGGTGGGGTTCCGCTACAGCAAGGTGATGCAGCACTGGGAGGGCTTGGCCCGCTTCGACGAGGCCAGCACCCTCGCCAAGGCTCACGGCGGCACAGCACGGCGCATCGGCAACACCACAGGCCTTCCGGGAGGATCGGCGACGGCGGAGGCGGCGGAGTGATCCAGCGCGCCGGCTACGACTTGCTGCGGATCGCCCTCCGCTACGCCGTTCAGCTCTGGCCGCTATGGCTGTTCTGGTGGGCCTGGTCGTACTCGGACGCGTTCTGGCGCGACACGGTGCTGGTCGGCTCAGCGCACGTCGGCGGCCTCGCCCCGGGGCAGATGAACTGGAACCAGTACCTGCTCTGGCGCGCCTGGCCGGTCGCCTCTCTGTTCGGCCCTGCCCTGCTGATGCTCGCCGGCGTCATCGTCTATCGCGCCCGCTTGTTCGGCCGGCTGATGGGCGTGGCCGGCATCCTCGGCATGGCGGTCGCCACGATCCTGACCGTGCGCCCGGAGGCGCTGCGCCTGTCCGACCTGCTCGGCCAGGGCTATCGCCTCAATGTCGTGCTGCACGACGCCAACGCCTCCTTCGTCGCAGCGGGCATGTTCGGCATCGTCATGGTGGTGGCGGGACTGGCTGGCCTGACCCGGCCCTTTCCGGTCGGCAGCCGCACCGCGCCGCTCCTGCTGCGTGCCCGCTCCGACAATTTCGGTCATGCCGCCTGGCTGCCGATGCGCGACGCGCAAAAGCTGTTCCCCGGCCCGAACCCGGTCTATGGCGGCATCGTCGTTGGCGAGGCCTACCGGGTCGATGAGGACCGCGGCGCCCGCGTGGCCTTCGACCCGGCCAAGCGCGCCACCTGGGGCCGCGGCGGCACCGCGCCGCTGCTGATCGACTCGTGCCGCACCGGCCCGACCCACGCCCTCGTCCTGGCCGGCTCGGGCGGCCTCAAGACCACCTCGGTCGGCATCCCCACGCTGCTGACCTGGACCGGCGCCGCCGTCGTGCTCGATCCCTCGCAGGAGATCGGACCCATGGTTGGGGAACACCGCCGCCAGGTCATGGGGCACAATGTGGTCACCTTGGACCCGGCCACGGCCAGGACCATCGGCGTCAACGTGCTGGACTGGATCGACACCGCCTCCCCGCTCGCGGAAAGCCATGTCGCGGCTGTGGTCGGCTGGATCACCGGCGAAGTCCGGCCCGGCACCTCCGGCAGCGGCGAGTTCTTCAAGGGCAGCGGCCAGGACCTGGTCGCCTGCCTGCTCGCTGACCTGCTCTGGGACCCGACCCTGCCAGGTGAGCGCAAGACGCTGCGCGCCCTGCAACGCCGGCTGGTGACGCCCGAGGACCAGATGCGCGAGCTGCTCGGCCGCATCCACGCGGACTCGGCCTCCGCGATGGCGCGCGATCTTGCCGGCACGCTCAAGGGCGCGGTCGCGGAGACGTTCTCCGGCATCTATGCCAACGCCAACCGCGACGCCCGCTGGCTGTCCACCGCCGCCTATGCCGACCTGGTCTCCGGCGGCGCCGAAGGCGCGCTGCCGGCCATGCGCACCGCCGATCTCACGCGCGGCAGGACGACGGCCTTCCTGCAAATCCCGCTCACCGTGCTGCAGACCACCCCGGCCGTCGGCCGGGTGCTGGTCGGCGCCCTGCTCAACGCCGCTTATCAGGCCGACGGCAGAGTCTCGGGCCGCGTGCTGTTCCTGCTCGATGAGGTGGCAAGGCTCGGCTACATGCAGGTGTTGGAGCAGGCGCGGGACGCCGGCCGCAAATACGGCATCACCCTGCTGCTGCTCTACCAGTCGCTCGGCCAGCTCGTCGCGCAGTGGGGCCGGGAAGGCAAGCAGGCCTGGTACGACAGCACTTCCTGGCGGCTGTTCGCCGCCGTCCAGGACCCAGACACCGCGCGCGAGCTGTCGGCGATGTGCGGCGAATACGGCGTGGTTGCCACCAGCCAAGGCGACACCGAGGGCAGCCAGGCTCGCTCCGGCATCGCGTCGAGCAGCTCGGGGCGGTCGGAGAACCGCTCCGAGGTCAAGCGGGCGCTGATCAAGCCGGACGAGCTGACCCACGACACCCGCACCGACGAGGCATTCGTGCTGGTGCGCGGTAGCAAGCCGCTGCGCTGTGGCCGCGCCGTGTGGTTCCGTCGGCCCGAGTGGACGGGCCTGGTCCAGGCGAACCGCTTCCACCGCGACGATCGGGACGCGGCGGACTGACCATGCAGTGGTCGGTGTTTCGCGTCTTGGGCGTTCTGGCCGGCGCCGCGATCGTCTGGTCGCTGCTCAACCAATTCGCTGGCTCGCTGTTCCTGCTCTGCGCCGCCGTCGCGGCTTGGCGGCTGTGGCGCGCCGATCGGGCGATGCCGGGCCAGCGACGCCCGCCTATGCCGCGCCGTCCCGCCGATCGGGCAAGCCAACGGCACGATGAGGACCCCTCCCCTGCCCCGGCGATGGCCCCCGTCGCCAGGAACACCCGTTCGCTGGATCGCGCGCTGGCCGAGCTGGACGGCATGGTTGGCCTCGCCTCGGTCAAGGCGGAGATCGGCAAACTCATCGACGTGCTGGCGGCGGAGCGCGAGCGCGCCCGCCTCGGCCATCAAGGCGAGCCGCCGGCCCTGCACTGCGTGTTCTTGGGCAACCCCGGCACCGGCAAGACGACCGTTGCCCGGCTGATGGGCGAGATCCTGCACGGGCTCGGCTATCTCAAGCGCGGCCACCTGGTCGAAGCGGACCGCTCCACCCTGGTCGCCGGCTATATCGGCCACACCGCCCTCCGGGTGCGCGAAACGGTCCAGACCGCTTTGGACGGCGTGCTGTTCATCGACGAAGCGTATAGCCTGGCTGGCACCGGCCCCGGGCGCAGCGACAACGATTTCGGCCGGGAGGCGATCGACACGTTGCTCAAGCTGATGGAGGACCATCGCGGCCGGCTTTGCGTGGTGGTCGCCGGCTACACCGGCGAGATGCGCCGATTCCTGGACAGCAACCCCGGCCTGCGATCTCGCTTCACCCGCACCATCGATTTTGCCGACTACGCCGCGCCCGAGCTGGCCGCGATCTACCGCGGGCTGATGGCCGCCGCCGGGTTCCACCTGGCCGTGTCGGCGGACAATGCGCTGATGGAGGCATGCGACCGGATGCTGCGGGCGCGCGCGGAGACGTTCGGCAACGGCCGCGACATGCGCACCCTGTGGGAGCGCACCCGCGAGGCGCAGGCCGGCCGGGTGATGCGCCTGCCCGACCGCACGACTGATGACTTGGTGACGGTCAAGGCGGCCGATATCGACGCCGCTGCCGCGGTTGGCGCGGCGGCATGACCCGGCTCGCCGCTGCCCAAGGTGTGCTTAACCGTCTGGCGGAGGCGGCGTCGTGGGCGTGGCGGCAGGATCGGGTGTTCCGCGGCGCGGTGGTCGGTGCCGGCGTCACCCTGGCGGTGTGGCTGGTCCGGCCAGCGCCCTCCCCACCGGACCGGGCGTTGCCGCCGCTGGGCACGCTCCCGGCGGCTGGCCTGGCCATCCCGGGCACGATCGGCGCGGGCGCCATGTCGCAAGCCCGGCAGCCCGGCGAGGTGCCGAAGATCGCACCGGGTCGTCCCCTTGGTGACGCGACGGTCGTCCCGGCTCCGGACGGCGACCGCTTCGGCACCTTCACGCCTAGAAAGCCCCGATGAGCCCGGCAATCCGTGCAGCCCTTCTCCTGTCAGCCTCTTTGCTTGCCTGGCCCGTGGCCGGGCGCGCGCAGTCGCCGGCTCCGGCATCCCCCGCGACGGCCGGGCAAAGCCAGCTCGATCGGATCGAAGGCAAGCTCGACGAGGTGCTGCGCCGGCTCGATCAACTCCGTTCACCGCCCTCCGGGGCTGCTCAGGGGCAGGCAACGGCGGCTGGCGGTGCAGCAATCCCCTCCCCTGCCCCGAGTGCGGCACCTGCGGCGTCTCCAGCGGCCTACAAGCCGGGCGCTTTGGCTATCGCCCATGTCGCACCGAAAGACATCAACAGCTTGTCGGAAATCCCGCCCGACAGCGTGGGAGGGTTCGTCTACGAGGGCGGCTCAATCGCCTTCACCGACATCCGCACGCGCGGCGTGCGCTATGCCGGGCCGGTCGCGGTCGAACTCCAAGGCTGGTTGAAAGCGAAGGAAGCAGGACGCTATGAGATCGGCACCGATCTGTCAGCCCACTTCGCCCTCGGCTCGGTGATCGCGCCGACCTGCTACCTGCAAGCGTGGTTGGAGGGCCGCAGCCTCGATCAGCGCTCTGTCCTTGTCAGCCATCCTGGCAGTCAACAGGCGGAGGCATCCCTCGTGCTGGGAGCCGAGCTGCAGCCTGGACTCTATCGGTTGCGCGTCTGGACTGCCTGCACCGCCCCGCAAGGCGTCAACACCACCTCCGAGCTGCTCCTCAAAGCTCCTTCCGAGCTGAACCTGCGGCCCGTCACTGGGAGCGATCTGCTGCATCGCGAGGAGTAGCGTTGCTTGTCGGCCTTCTTTCTCGTCCGCCCCAAGGTGAATGGCAACGCCAGACTTATCCACAGGCCTTCAGCTATTAAGGAGAGTCTACGTAGTAGGATTAAGGAGGTTACGGACTCAATAACCTGCTGATCCTAAACTTTGATTCAGGTTTTACGGGGCGTGAAAGACCGTGAGTCCGGGGCGTGATCGCCCGTGCTTGACAGGGCGTGATCGCCCGACACAATCCACAGCTCATGGCGAAAGACCTCAAACCACGATGTCTCCAAAGTCAAAGCGACTCGGGGCAGGCCGTCGGGCTTGGTCGAGGGCGTGATAGCCCGATACTGGCAGCGGTTTCAGGTGGCCCAGCGCCCTGAGAAGGCAAAGCTGGCTCGTGAAACGGCCGTCTCGGGCAGGACTATCGTGCTATCACGCCCTGGAGTGGGGTCAAGCGTCAGGCGTCGCGCCGCGCAGCGATCCGCAACCGGGGGAAGGGCTTAGGAGCATAGCCGGGGTGATCCGCTGCAAGCGCCCAGCGTATGGTGAAACGTAACGCCTCCTCCGAATCCTGGGTCCGGTACAGTTCGAGCCAGTAACCCGGTAGCCGCTGTTTCTGAACCACCTTGCGGACATCCTTGGCGAAGTCAGCGACGCGACGCGTCGAGCCGGATTTATGATGGAGCTGGGCCATGGTGAAGCCCCATCCTCCGCCTTGGTGGCCGCCGTGCTTGCGAACCACGCGGTACAACCAACGCTCAATGCCACCGGTGAGCTGGAAGTACTCGCGGTCGATGGAGAGGACCAGCTTGTCATCCAAGATGCCCTGATACAGCCATTCGGCGATCGTGAACTCGATTCCAAGCGACTTTCCGGCTTCGTCCGTGGGGGCCGCCCATTCCTCAATCCAGCCGAAGCCTTGCGGGCGCGTCCCCTTCTGGCGGATCGTCGTCTCGATCACGGTGCCCTTCAGACGGCGAAGGGCCTCGACGATGCGGGTATACTCGGACCCTCCCGTAGGACGGCCGATGCCCTTCAGCAGCTCGTAAAGACTGACGCGGAACTTGCGTGAGGTAGGAAGGCCACGATTCATGGCCTCCCGCATCTGGCTGGCCGCCCAGATTAGGATGTCAGCATCCCAGATCGTGGCCATGCCGGTTTCCGAGTTGGCCGTCACACGGACCCGGATCTCCGTGGCGCCGTTCCGCACGCGATAATCGATCGGCTCAAGGCGTTTGTTCTTGGAGAGGCTGAAGAAGGGCCGCTCCATCATCTCCTGCTGGTCGTGGGTTGGAAGATCGCCCGGCAACGCCACGAACAAGTCGAGCTGGCCGGCCTTCAAACCCCCCTCGCCTGTCCGCCGGGCTTTGCCAGTCACAGCTTATGCGCCTTCGGCATCAAGTGCTTCGCTAACCTTGAACGCGATCCAGGCGCTCCGGCTGATGCCCCGGCGCTTCGCGGCGATGTCCACTCGGCGGAGAAGTTCACCGTTGAAACGAAGCATGATGGGTGTCTTGCGCACGTCTGTCACCGGAGCCGCAACGTCCTCGGCGGCGGCCTTGGCGGCACCGTGAATAAACGCGGTCGCCGCCTGCTCGGCGTCCCGGCCTGGAGCCGCGGCACGATTGACGTTCGGCTTACGAGCGATAGCCATTCGCATTCGCCTTCATGTCGGAGCGCTATACAAACACAGCTTTCGTCAGCGCGGCAAGCTCTTGAACGGCTTTCTGGTCTCTGGGACTCTGCTCTAGGACCGATCTGCCCAAGGCGGCGGCGTTCGGGAATGCCTTGCGCCGTCCGACCGGCAGCGGCAGGTATTCGAGACCGTCCGCCTCCCCGAGGCTTTCGGCCGCCGCATCGTTGTCCGACCCTTGGGCATCCGCAGCGTTCAAAATAATGATGGCACGCAGGCGCTCGTTGATCTCCCGAGCCTCTTTGACCAGGGCAGCGATGTTGTCGATGGCCCAAAGATCGAAGCTGCGCGGCTGCACGGGGATGAGCAGCGTGTCTGCAACCGTCAGGGCTGCACGCAGGCTCCCGGTGTCTCGGCCACCGACATCGATCACCACGTCAGAGTATTTGGGGGCAAGCTGGCGAGTCTGGGTGCGAAGCGCGGCCCCGTGCAGCGCGACGGCGGTGTAGCCCGCTGCACCGAGCTGTTCGGTGCGCAGCTCGGTAAAGCTGATGGCGGTTCCCTGCTCATCCCCGTCCACTAGCAGCACATCGCGGCCGGACAGGGCACGCGCGATAGCCAGGTTGATGGCCAAGGTGGTTTTACCAACCCCGCCTTTGGTGTTGCCGACAACAAGGATCATACTGCGTTCCGATGCCATCAAGATAGCGGTTAAGATCGCTCTGCCGTCCAAGCGATATACACACGCTACACGATGGATGCCGGGCCGCGAAGCGGCCCGGCGCATTTTTCGGACCCTCCTGCCACGCTGCTAGGGAAATAGGGGCGGCGCGAGCCGCCCCGAATTTGTCACGCGGCCCGGCTCTGCCCAGCCTTAGCTTGGTCCGCCGCGTCCTGCCGCGCGTGCATCCAGTCCGCCGCCTGCTGGGCCTTGGCGGCTGCGGTGAAGATCGCCCACTTGTCGCCCCGCAGCACCTTCAGCCAGGACGCCACGTAGGCGGCATGATCCGGTCGCGGCTCCGGGGCCAGCGCCAGGTCGGCGCACACGAACGCCGCTCCAAGCTCCGCCACCAGTTCCTCGGCCGCATACGCCTCATCGCCGAACCGGCCCCGCAGGTCACGCGCGCATCGACTCGGGTGCCCGGTCAGGTGCGTCGCCTCATGGGCGAGAGTGGCATAGTAGGCGACGGGATCGCGGAACGCCTCGAAGGGCGGCATCCTGATCTGGTCCAGGCTGGGCACGTAGCAGGCGCGGGCGCCGCCGTGCCGGATGTCGGCGCCGATTGCGGCGAAGAACGCCTCGGCGTGGCCGATCCGCTCGGCCTCGGGCAACATCGGCAGGGCAGGGGCCGCATAGCCGTCCACCTGGGCGGCGTTGAACACGCTGTAGCCACGGGCGAACACGCGGGACCGGCGGCCGTCCTCCTCACCCTCGCCGGCGTCGTCCTGCTCCTCCTTGTCGCTGATCTTCCAGAACACCACGGGGCTGGCGCGCTCGCCCTTGCGGACCTGTGCCCCCAACTCGGCCCATTGCCGATACGTGGCCCATATCCTGCTCGGGTAGCGCTCGGCCTGCGCCGCCGCCCAAAGCACGACCGTGTTCACGCCCCGGTATGGCTTGACCGTGGCGGCGTTGACCGGCAGCGTCGGTGCCATCCCATCCGCGCCGGGGTGCCACGGCATCCGCCACTCTCCCGCGCCCGCCTCGATGGCGGCGGCGATCCGGTCGGTGATGCGCTGGTAGATGTCGGCCCGGCCTTCCGTCTCGGCCCGGCGGGTGGTGGTGTCTCCCATTTCGCTTCCCCTTGTGCTGCGAAGCAGCGCCCCTCTGGCGCGCTGCTTCCCGGGGCCGCGTGAGCGGTGGGGTTGGAGGGGGAAAAGCGGCTTCGCAGGGACCCGGCTGCACGGAGCCGGAGCGCAGCGGAGGTGGAGGAAGCTGGGTGGAAGGCGCTTTGGGGGAGAGAAGGGGCAAGGCCCCTCGGCCCCCCTCTACGCCGCGTCTGCGGCGATGACGCGCGTCAGCGATGAAAGCCCGTCAGGGCCGAGACGGCGCCTACCAGCCGGCTCGGGGCAACGCCCGCCAGCGCGGCCCCGACAGGGGAGACGCCAAAGCTAACGGAACGACTGCCAAGCGATATACAACCGAAGGCGGTCCGGTAGACATTGTATGATCTAGGTTAGGTCAGGCACCTAGATGAATCGCTCCTCGATCTCGAAGGCATGGTCGAAGTGCTTTGGTCCGGTCGCCATGTTCTCGGCAATGAACAGCGTTTCCAGCAGCAACGACCGATTCTGCGGGGCGCCGACCTCCTTCAAGATCTCGATCGAGCGGGCTGCCGCGCCGTGCGTGGCGGCATCGGCGCGTACGGCTGTGAGCGCGTCGTCAGGCCGCTCGTACAGCCGCCGGAGCTGCCGTGCCGCCATGCCGGACAGCTCCTGGGGGCTGACCACCTTGTCGACGCCACTATCCCAACTGACGGTGAGCAGGGCGTGGAAGAACAGGTCACGCTCCCGTGCCATGCCTGGCGCCAGCAGGAAGAGTTGGCGCACCGAAGCGGCCTGCCGGAAATGGCTGTAGTCGGCCATGGTGCGGTCGAGTTCAAGCTGGCGGGGCAGGGGGCCGAGCTGGTGGCGGTCGATGCGCGAGACGACGGGCAGAAAGAGGTAGGTGCCGCGCTTGGCGGCCAACTCGCCGAAGTAGTCGGCCATGCGGCCGGCAACCTCGGCACGCGGCAGGTCGGCCCGAACCTGGGCGACGAGGGCCGGGATGTCGGCATAGCCGAGCCAGGCGCGGTCGCGGATGACGCGCAGCACGTCGAACGGGTCGTAGGTGCGGCCCTTCCCGGCCGCGACCGCCCACGAGTAGGCGATCAGCGCGAACAGGTCGCGGCTGATCTCGCGGTCGTCCTCGGGGATCAGCTCGCGGGAAAGATAGAAGATGCCATCCCAGAACTCCTGAGCGCCCAGCATGGCGTCGCCGCGCCGGGCGAGGTGCCGCATGTGGGCGCGTTCGCGCATCCGCTTCAGGTCCATGCCAAGGCTCCGCTGTGCGGCGCTGCTGCGCCGCCGTTCAAGGTTGCGCCGGCCGGTTTCGGCCGGCGCGCTATTTCACGGCCGCCCTGGACTTCGGGAGATGGGCGCGCAACGAAAAGGGGCCGCCCTGGAAGGGCGGCCCCAGTCGGGCAAGAGGGAGAAGGAAGCTACTCAGCCGCCATCGGCACTGGCGGGATGGCCTGGGCGTCGCCAGAGTCCACGGGATATGTCGCTCCCGGAACGCGCAGCACGGCGGGCAGCCATCCCTTGCCGTCCAGCACCTGCGCCGCGTCCGCCACCATGACCTCCTTCTTGGCGTGAGCGATGCGCCCGGCCACGCCCGCCCCGGCGCCCTCGCGCACCGCGTCCAGGATCAGCGCCTTCGGCACCCGGCCCAAGTAGCTCTCCTTGGTCGCCGTCCAGCACTGCCGCATGTCCAGCCCCGCCGCCGTTGCCACTTGGGCGGCGATGCACCGGCTCCCCTCCGGCGTGGTCCAAGTCCGGCCGCCTGCGTTGACCGTCCGGGCCACGCACACGGCCAGCAAGCCTAGCAGGGTCGGCGCGTCCTGATCCTGCAGCCATCCCCACAACGACCTGTGCTCCTGCGGCAGGCGGGTGCGCCATGCATTCTCGGCTTCCATCATCGCCTGCCGGGCAGGGCTGTCGGCGATGTCGGGGCAGGCGGAAGCCAAGGCAGGTGGGTACGCATGGAAGCTCGCGACCGTCTCACCATGCCGCTGATAGAAAGCGTCCGTCGCCAGTGCGTGCAGCAGCACCCGCACGGCAAGCTCGGATTGCCCGGCAATGGCGGCTTGCAGTCCCGCCGTCCGGTGCGCCTCCAACTCGGCCAGCAAGGCGGCAGAGAGGGCAGGGGCCTTGTCCTCCGGCTCGGCCGCACCCCGGATCGGGGTCACGCTGCCGCCGATCGGCGTCTCGCCCGCCTCCTCGTCCGTTCCCGTTTCCCCGGTTCCGTCCGCCTCGCCGCCGTCCTCGTCAGGCGTGACCGGCTCGGGCTGCGCCTCATCCTCGGGCCGCACATAGCCCCGCTCGACCCGAAGCGACCCATCCACGGCCAAGGTGACGACCACGCCGGCCCTGGCCACGTCCTCCGCCCGGAATACCTCCTGTTTGGCGTCCAGCACCGCCAACGCGGCCTCGATCCGGTCCAGTTCGGCCACCACGTCCTCGGGCAGGTCGTCCGCGCTACGGTTGTGCTCGTTTGCCAGATCGTCATAGCGGCTGGCCAGCGCGTCCCGGCGCTGCTCATCTTCGGGAGAGAGGGCTACCTTGCTGGGCCAGACCCGCCGCAGGTTCCACGCCGCTGCCTGCGCCTCCTGGCCGATCTCAACCCAGCGCCATCCCTCGGCCCGGATCGCCTCGGCCGCCGCCTCCATGTGCTCGGCCACCAACCGCTCCAGCAAGGCGGCATCGGCAATCCAGCCGCCCCGGTCCTCGCTGAACAGGTCGCGCTGCACCGTCCCGCCCGCCGCCGTGTAGGCGTCCAACCCCACGAAGATCGCCTTGCGGTCGGTCGCCGGGACAAGCGTATGGGTGAGCAGCCGCCGGATCGTGTCGGGGGTGCGCTGCCACGCCTGCAACTGCCCATAGACCCGCTCCTGTGCTTCCTGATCTTCCGTCACCGCAAAGGCGGTCAGGTGGTCCAGGGTCAGCACCTCGTCCCGGTAGGCTTGGATCAGCGCCGGGGAGACCACGGCCAAGCGCAGCCGCTGCCGGACGGTGTGGGCGGACACCCCGAACCGCGCCGCGATGTCCTCGATGCCCATGCCGCCCTCGTGCAGCCCAGCGAACGCCTCGAACTGATCGGCCGGGTGCATGTCCTGGCGCACCACGTTTTCGGCCAGGCTCGCCTCGGCCCCGTCCACGCCCTCGGCGTCCAGCACGCGGCAGGGAATGGCGACGCTTTTGGTGACCCGCTTCTGCTTGGCCAGCAGCTTCAACGCTGCCAGCCGCCGCGCCCCGGCCACGACCTCGTATCGCCCGGTCGCCTGTCCCTCCTTATCCAGCTTGGGCCGGACCACAAGGGATTGCAGCAGCCCGTGCGCCTGGATCGACGCGGCCAGGGCCTCAAGGCCCGCCCCGGCTCCGGTGCGCCGGACATTGGCGGGAGAGGGGGTCAGCTTGGACAGGCTGATGTCGATGGTGATGGTGGTGTTGATGATGGTCACGATGGCCTTCCTTCTCGCTGCGAAGCAGCGCCCCTGTGGGCGCGCTGCTTCCCGGGGCCGCGCGAGCGGTGGGGTTGGAAGGGAAAAAGCGGCTTCGCAGGGACCCGGCTGCACGGAGCCGGAGCGCAGCGCAGGCGGAGGAAGCTGGGTGGAAGGCGCTTTGGGGGAGAAGAAGGGGCAAAGCCCCTCGGCCCCCTCTGCGCCGCGTCTGCGGCGATGACCCGCGTCAGCGATGAGCGCCCGTCAGGGCCGAGACGGCGCCTACCAGCCGGCTCGGGGCAACGCCCGCCAGCGCGGCCCCGACAGGGGAGACGCCCCGATGGTCTGTCCGGCCTCGTTTCCTTGACTTCGGGCACTCGAAAGGCCACTTGCTACTGCAAGTGGATCGGGAATGCTCGGTCGGCGCTGGGCCTCGGTGAAGACCGGGGCCTTTCGCTTGTCAGGGCAACACCTTTCGCCCCCAGCCATCTGTCGACCCGGACGGGCCGCGTTGGAACTTTGGCTCCACGACGCCATAAGCGTGGTTGGGCTGAGCCGGATTGAGGTAGTGCCGTCCGATCGGGTGCGACACCAAATCGGCAAGCTGAAGCCCTGTCGAGTTCGTCTTCTTGTCGGCAAACACGATCTCGAACGGCAGGGGCAGGCCGTGAACGTTATTGCTCTGGGCCGTGCGGCGGAACGACAGCTCCAGGTCTGCGTCTTCCTTCCTACCCCGGCATTCAACGACCATCGGCGTCACAGCCTGGTGCTGTTGCAGGCTCCGCAGATGGCTGAACACACGCTCCACGCAGAACGCCAGCGCGATCTCGTAGGGATTATCCGGCTGGGCGGAGTGCCGGGTCAGCCGCCGCTTGTCGATGATCGCGGTCAGCAAGGTGAACGGCGCGGCTGCAACGGCTGTGTTGATGGCAGCGAGGAAATCCTGCCGCACCTGGGCATTTTGCAGGATGGAGAATGGCCCCTGCGCCTTGCGGATGTCGCGCGAGTGCAGGACCACCATGTCATGCCCGAAGAACCGGAACTTGAGGTCCAGGAAGTTCGGCACGACACTGGCACTGTAATCGCTCTTGCGGAAAACGCAGGCGCTCAGGACAAAGATCGGGTAATGACGGTCGATCACGTCGAGGCTGTGATCGCCGCTCTCGTCCAGATAGACGATGTAGTCGCTATAGGCTGTCATCGTCGGCTTGCGATCGAGGGCGTCCGCATCTCTGGCGGCGGTCGCCGGCGCGCTGGAAGCGCACGGTTTGACTCAGCTCGTGCCAGCGGCCGCAGCTCGGCGCGCATCGGAATGGCGTGCTCCATTCCTGCCCAGTGACCGCGAAGCTGTGCAAAATGGTCACAACCTTCATCGCGCCCTAGAAGGTTTGCCGCGTCGATTCGGCACCAGGCCCGGCTCCGCCGGCCTGCGAACAGGTTCCGCTAGGGGAAGAGCGTCCGTCCGCTCGCGGTCGAGCTGGAGCACAGCGTCAAGCAGCCGTCCGACGCCTGCGGCAGTGGACGGGATGCCGTTGGTATAGACCGTGCGGGTGCCTGGCTCGTAGACACCGAACAGCGGCCCGCCATCTCGTGAGCCGTTGCGGCCAGCCGCCTTCCTCGGCCGCGTGCGGTAGCGCCGGCAGGCTTCGCGCTTCTCGGCGAGCTGCTGCGTGATCTTCTTCCAGTCGAAGGCGACGTCCGGGTAGAGCCGCCGCATGTGGCGTTTCTCGTCGGGGTCGATCTTGTAGTCGCGGATGCGCATCATCTCGTGATTGCGGCCGAGGAACTTGATGGTCAGATAGCAGAAGCCTTTGCGGGCCGTGATGAAGGCGTTGGCAGGCTTGCGGTCCATCGCCCTCACTGTCCTGTTCATGCGGCCATGCGCCTCGCCGGTAGGAGCTGGATCGCAGGATGGGGCAGGACGCTCTCGTAGAAGCCGAGGAACAAGTCGCCCAGCGCGTAGCGTCGCCGATAGGTGATCCAGCGCTGGGCGAGGTGATGCGGCCGGTCATGCAGCATGTGGCAGCGTTGGCAGAACGCCCGCAAGTTGGCGAGCCGGTTGTTGGTGGGATCGCTGTCCAGGTGCGCGGCGGCCAGCACCACGCGGGTGGTGCGCAGCTTTGTTGCCTCCACCAAGTCGGGCCAGCGGGCAGGACGCCCGCGCCGGTCGCGCCAAGTTGCCGCGGCTTCGTCGAACCAGCGCCCATCCGGCAGGCAGCGGAGCTGCGCCAGGTGCGGCCGGCCGCATCCCTGGCACCGGCCATTGGCGCGCTCGAAGCGCACCCGGCGGCTCAGTTCGTGCCAGTGCGTTGGATAGAGCGGGCGCAGCTCGGGGCGGATCGGCACGTTTAGCCTCGCCCGCTGGCCATGGCCGCGACACGCGGCTTACGGCCGGGCGCCCGCGCCTTGCTAGCCGTCTTCACCGTCGCGGCAGTACCGCCGATCGGCGTAGCCCGTGCGCGGCCGAGAGCGCGGTAGAGCGTTGTCCGGCCGACGCCGAGCCGTGACGCGATCTCCTCCATGGTCAGCAGCGGGTCGGCCATCAGCCGGCGCGCGGTGTCGAGGCCGTCGGCCGACAAGCGCGGCTTGCGTCCGCCGAGCCGTCCGCGGGCGCGGGCGGCGGCAAGGCCGGCCTTGGTGCGCTCGCGCAGCAGGTTGCGCTCCATCTCGGCGAACACCGCGCCGATCTGAAGCATCGCCTTGCCCATGACGGAGGCGGGGTCGATCCCGTCCTGGAGGGAGCGGAGGCGGATGCCCTCACGCTCGAACTCATTTAGCAGGTTGACGAGCTGGTGGGTGGTGCGGCCCAGCCGGTCGAGCCGCCATACAACGAGGGTGTCGCCGCGGCGCAGGTGGGAGAGGGCGGCGGCCAAGCCGGGCCGATCGGCGCGGGCGCCGGAGGCGCGATCCTCGAACACGCGATGGCAGCCGAGCTGGGCGAGGGCGTCACGCTGAAGGTCGAGCTTCTGGTCCTCGGTCGAGACACGGGCGTAGCCGATCAACACGCCGGCGCCGGCCGTCGGCGGAGCAGGGGGGGAAAGGGGGCGCCGTTTCGTGCCGGAATGCATGTGCGATTCTGGCATTGGCACGCTGGTTTCGCAACGCGGTTCCGGCATGAATGTCGTGCCAAATAGCAGTGTTACGCAGGTGGTGTGGCTATCGTGCCGCAAACCCTGGTTTGTGGATCAATTTATCGATCTGGTCTTACACCCGTAGTTGATAGGCGATGTGGCAAGCTGCAATCTCGATAAACTCCCTGCCTCGAAGGGCGCTACCGGGGTCGCAACGGCTGCCTCAATCAAAGATCCGCCCCAGAAAACCGCGATTGCCCCGACGGTCGCGATCGTCGCAGTGATCACGTTGGCCTTGGTGGCCCTGGTCGTAGTAGCCGCCCTGATTCGGGTAATTCGGGTAGGAGGCATCCTGCGGGGGCGGCGCAGGCTGGACAGGCAGGAAGGGCGTCCCTGCCTGAGGCAGGAAGCCGGCCGGCTGGCCCGGCGCTTGCTCGGTCGGGCGGGTCTCGTAAACCGCGCAGCGCTCGATGATCTTGTCGAGTTCCCCCCGGTCGAGCCAGACGCCCCGGCAGGTTGGGCAATAGTCGATCTCAACGCCCTGGCGGTCGGCCATGACGAGATCGATCCGGCAGTGAGGGCACAACAGGCCGGCAGCCCTGGCTTGTGATGCAGTGATCGGGGCGTCTGTCATTTTGTGTTCCTTTCAGAATGGTTTGAGTGCCTGGTCAGGCACCTTCGTTAGATCGGGTCCCTCGTCAGGCCAGGATGTTGACGGCTCGAGCCGCGACAAGGCCGACTGTAAGTAGGGAGATCGTCGCCTCGGCCATCATGAGCAGCTTGCCGCGAGGGGTGAGCGGCATGGTATCGGTCGGCGAGAACGCTGTGGCGTTGGTGAAGGAGAGATACAGATAGTCGACAAAGCCCGGCGCCCAGTCCAGGTTGGTCGGGCAGTTCGGCAGCATTTGCGGAAACAGGAAATCCGTAGCATGTCGGTCTGCGATGCTGCGGATCGCCGGGCCACCGCGGTCGAGGTTCCAGAACCAAAGCGCGAACACGACGACGTTGGTGACCCAGATGTTCAGTGCGTCGAGCAAAAGGGATTGGCCGCTTTCCCCTTTGGCTCCGTGCAGGAGTGCGCGCACCAGCGCGACCAGCGCTTCAAGGTTCATGGCCGTGACAACGGCGGTCAAGAGGAGGGCGAAGGCGCGGATCGCTCGCCGATATCGAGCGATCATGTGCCAGTGTTGGTCCATGCTGGCAACGCGCGTTCGTTCCAGTGTCCAGGCAGTTGCGATCGAGAGCGGCACCAGCATGGTGATTTCAACGGCTGGCGCGAGCCAGCGTGGTCCGAGGGTCAGGTCGTTGACGACGAGAAGCTGCAACCCGGCCACGAGCGCGATCGCACCGCGGGCGAGCCAGAAGTCGAAAGCATGTTGCTGCAATATGTGCGCCGATCGCATAATCTTGCTTTCTTTGGGAGGCGCCTTGTTGATCGTCCTGCCGTGGATCTAAGGCCCGGGTTGCAATGGGAGAGTCTCCGCACCCGGACGCCGGGTCAGGCCGTAGCCTGACCCATTACCCGATCGCTTACGAAGCGCCGATCTGCTTTTGCGGAGCGCCGATTTGCTTCTGCCGCAGCACTGCCAGCCGGTCCCCGAGGTTGGCCGGCGCGGGCAGCCTGCCCTGGACCTGCGCCATTGCAATGGCAATGTTTGGGTCATCCTGCTCCGGCCGGGTCGGCGCGAGCAGCCTGGCCTTGGCGTTCGCGGCCTCTGCCGTGGCCAGGTTGCGCGCGGCGTTGTCCTGCATCGCCTTTAGCGCGACACTCAGGCCACTCGTCGCGCCCGAGAGCCCCGCCGCTTGGCGTGCGGCCTCGGCCCGGCGCTCCGCCATTTCACGCTGCTGGTCGGCCCGGCCCATGTCGCGTTGGGCGCGGTTCAAGTCGTCCCGCGCGGACTTCAGCTTCTGGCCGGCCTGTTGATACGTGCTCTCCAGCGAATGCAGGAAGTCTCCCGCGTCCACCGCGTCCTGCTTCTCGCGGTCTACGTCGCCGGCCATGCCCTCCAGCATTGAAACGAGGGTGGTCAGGCTGCGCTCCAGTTCGGACTTGCGCGCGGGATCGGTCTCGGTGTCCATGCGGTGCTGGAGTTGCTCGGCTGCGGCCATGCGCTGCTGCGACAGGGTCTGGATGGTGTCGGCCTCACGCTTCTCCTTGTCGAAGGCCATGCGCGCCTCGGCTACCTGGCGGCCCAGCACGTCCAAATGCTGTTCCATGGTGCGCAGCTCGGCCTCGGTCGCGGATTGCGGGTCCCAGCGCACGATCGCCTCGACAGCGCCGTTCACGGCTTGATCGGTCTTCACGCCGACCAGGTTGCGAATGAATGAGTACATGGCAGTCTCCCTTGTTGAAAGTCAGCCGGCCATTGCGCCGGCGTTGAGCAGCGCAACCGCAATCTGGATACCGATCAGCACCAACGCGGCAGCGACGTTTCCGGCCTCGATCATCGCACGCAGTCCGCGAATCAGTGCGGTCGCGGCGGTGAAGGTCGCAAGCTGGATCACCAGCGCCACCAGACCCCAGAGCAGGATGTCGAGCACCACCGTGCTCGAGGCCAGGGTGGCCGCCAGCGGTATCGCGAGGGCGACGAGCGTGCCGGCGATTACGATGCCGGCGGCGACGTTGCCCTCCCGCATCAGCCGTCGCTCATCGAATGGCGTGAGAAGCATATAGCAGGCGATGCCGATACCCAGCAGCGCCAAGGTCACGGCGAACTGTCCGGCGAGGACCGGCAGCCCCTGCTGCAGGGTGGCGAGGATGCCGTCCATGGGACCTACGCGAGCTGGAGGGTCACGGGATTGAGGTCGATGCCGGCCCGTATCTCGACCCAGGCGCGACCGCCCACCTGGAGAGCCGCGACCATGATGTATTCGGTCGTGGGCGCCGGGTCGGTGCCGCCGGTCGGTGCGGCATACAGCATGGCCTGGCTTTGAACCGTCCGGGTGCCCGATAGGCCCTCGACGGTTTCGGTCAGCACGCGGGGAGAGATCCGGGTGTCTCCCGGCGCCCAAACGCGGGAATAGGTCTTGCCGTCCTTGGTCTGGAACGTGGGCCAGCCGATCATACCTTCGTTCGGATCGAGCCAGGCGCCCCATTCTGAGGGGTCGGCGGGAGTGATCTCGTCGATGGTGCCGAACAGGCGGCATTCGTCGGGGTCGCCGGCAGGATCGAGGTGAAGCTGCACGAGGCTGCGATCGTCGGGCAGATAGAGCCGCACGAGCTGCGTATTGCCCGCCACCACGCGGCCGACCGCGCTGACGCTGACTTGCCCGCTGCCGCTGCCGCTGTCCGGCTGGGGCAGCTTGATGCTGCCCGCCGCCAGGATGAACGGCGTGGGATCGAGCGCCAGTGTCATGCCGACGCGGAATTTTGACGGTGTGTAGCCCTCGCCGGACAGTTTGTGCCGAAGCAAGCTCCCGACGACGCCAAGGGGGCTGGTGGATGGGGAAGTCACGGACGGTCCTCCGGTTGCAGGGCGGTGGCGTTGCCAGGCGAGATACGCAATTCCAGCACCGCCCCCGGCCAGCACGACCCAGACCCAGGCCGAGCCGACGCCGGGGGTGGCAATGCTTGGCGTGCGGGTAGGCACAGCCTTGGCGACGTCGGGCGGAATATCGGGCGGCAGGGTGCCGGGAGTGCGCGGCTGGCTGTCGCGTTCCGCCAGTTGCCGGTCCAATTCGTTCAGCTTTCCACTCAGTTCGGGGTTGGTCTGCGCCTGCCGGTCGGCCTCGGCCCGCCATTGGCGGTAGCCGGGATCGTTCTGGTTGTTATGGAACCAGTCGCCCGAACCCGGGCGGCCAAGATTGCTCAGCAGAGCTCCAAGGAAGAAGCCGTTCCAAGCGCCGAAGCTGCGATTGCCGCCGAAAGAGGTCTGGGGCGGGGTGGACCAGCCGCGGCTGGGAGAGGGCGCATACTCGCGCGGTCGCCGGGCATTGTCCTGCTGAGTGCGATAGCTGTCGAGCGCGGCGCCGGACCGGCCCTCGGAGAAGCTGCGGTCGCCGGGTGATTGTGGCGCCGCGTAGGCAGGCGGGCGGGCGTAGGATTCGGAAGGCCGGCTATAGCCGCCGCTGGTGGATGGCGTCCGATACCCGCCGCCCCCGCCGAACGAGGGCGTGCGGCCGGATGGTCCGGATCGGGAGTAGCCGCCGCTGGACCGTGCGAAGCTGTCGGCCGGCAGCGCTACGTACGCGAACATCGCGAGCAGCGGGATGAACCAAAGCCGGAAACGCCAGGAGCGAGGGGCTGGCATGAAGGTATCTGTCTTCATGTGGGGTCGCCGCGGTCATTCGACCAAAGCGCACCGGTTCCGGATTCGGCACCAGGCTGGCGCGGGTGGGAGCCGTCACGACTGGCCGAAGGGGATGAGACATCCGACGAGGGATCGCCGGACGCTTTGGGAACGTGCGGCGGCGCAAAGACCTGAATGGCCCCTTGGAGCTGCGAAAATTTCGCCGGGGTCGTGGTGACGATCTCACCGTCGGCGTTGACGTGCCTCGGTCGGCGGGTGCGGATGTCGATGGCCCCACCGCAACTGCCTCGAACATCGCGCCAATGGCGCTGGCTTCCCTTCCGCAACGCAAGCGCCATGAGGACGAGCCGCCACCAGCTTCTAACTTCCAGGCTGTAGAGGTCGAGACAGTGGTCATCAATGCGGGCGTCCTCCCAGACCGCCATCCCGCCTCCATAGTACCGACCATTGCCGACCGCGATTTGCAATGTCTTGACGTGCACGGTCTCACCACCCTCGCGCGTGATGTCGGCGGAGAAGGGGCGTCTCGCTTGCGCGAGTGCACGGATCGCGGCAACGGCGTATGCCAACCGGCCCCAACGCCGCTTGCGTTCAGCCGTCAGTTCGCGTGCAAGGGTCACGCTCAACCCGATGCTCGCAACATTGAAAAAGGGATGCCCATTGACGACGCCGATGTCGATGCGGCGCATGTGGCCTGCTGCTATCACCTCTGCCGCCGCGCATGGGTCCGCGGGTATGCCCAGGGTGCGCGCTAGGTCGTTCGCAGTGCCGAGCGGCAGGATCCCGAGCGGCAGGCTTGTCTCCAGCAAGGCCGGAGCAGTCGCGTTGATGGTCCCGTCGCCTCCCCCCACAATGACGAGATCAATGCCGCTAACCGTCTCGTGATGCCGGATCAGATCGGCCAGCGACCCACGCTCGGTCGATGCAGCACGGACGAGGTGAACACCGTCGTGCTCCAGGACTGCCAAGGCACGCTCGACGTCGGCGGCCACGCCGCCACGGCGGCTGTTCGGGTTGACTATGACCAGCGCGCGCCGGGGACGGGGCAAGGATCCGTCGCTCTTGCTCGCGGTTCTCATGTTTCGCGCTGCGACGATGAGGCGTCCGTGGCCGGAGACCGAGTTTGTACAAGGCTTTGCTTCTTGTGCTCGCTGAGCGCAAAGCCGGCTAGAAGCCAGAACCCGCCGACCAGAAAGCCGGCGGCAACGTCCGTGGTGTAGTGAACCGACAGGAAGATGCGACTGAATCCAATCGTCGCGATAATACCGCCGCCACAGAGACCGATCATAACGCGCTGGTCCCGTCGGGGGAGGTCACGGGCGATCGCGTACGCCACGAACCCATACACCGCCATCGCGCCGGTGGCGTGCGCGCTCGGGAAGGAGGGCGAGGTCGCCTGGACGGCATCGATGAATTCCGGCCGGTGCCGGGCAACCGCAAACTTCCCAGCCCACGTCGTAGCCTGGGCTCCCAGGAAGGTCACCCAGAGCGGCACAATCACATGGGAACGATGAGCCGCCCATAGAAAGCCTGTGGCAGTAAGTACAACCCCCGTGAGTGCCGAACCCGTCCCCAATATCGTGATCCACAGGAAGACGGCCACGAACGGCGACTCCCGCCATGGCGCAAAGGCTGCATTGATCGCCTGGTCGAGACGCAAGACACCGCCAGCTTCAACGACCTCCTCAGTCAGGCCGCTGAGTAGCGCCCCGATGTAGAGGGCCGACACAACCACCATCGTGAGCGGCAGCCCTGCAAAAATGCTGGGATCAAGCCTGGTTCGCCAGTACGCGTAAAGATTCGGGTGGCGAATGCTGAGCCAAGCTCGGATCGGCCGCATGCACGCCGATGCGCGGGCGCCATTCAGCCTCATCAGCGACGCCACATCAAATACAAGACCAAAATGACAGGAAGCATGAATAGTAGCGCTATAACAAGCACTAACCCGATTCTGTCCGAGGTCAGCGCCAGTCTCTTGGCAATTCTACAGCCGACATTACGAACGTGCTCTATGGTGGCCTTAGGCCAGCGTAGATTATCAAGCGGCTTCGCACTGTGATGATGTCTCAAGGCCGCTCGTCCTGAATGACTGGCTGCTTTGGCCTTACGTAAGCGGCAGCCAGCGACGCGAGCCTGCGGCGATGATAGAAAACGAGTATCCCGGCGAGGATGAGGTAGACCCAAGCGAGGGCCGTCAGAGACATGATGGCCCGCGCTTCGTCGTTGCGGAACACAAAGGCAACGCCGACCTGCAATAGGAAGAGGCCGAGCAGAGAAGCTGCACTTTTCAGGCCAAGGCGCAATGGCAGGAGCAAGCTGAGCGCAAAGAGCGACTGCGCCGCCGTCAGGAAGAACTCCTCGTGCTGGCGGGCATCCAACGGCAGGCTGGATGGCGCCCAGGCTCCGGCCGAGATCGCGAGCGGCAACATGCCGACGAGCAGCGTCCACTGGTTGATCTTGTCGCTCACCATCGCGACAAGCCCCGACGTCGCCCGGCCCGCCAGCACGAGCAGGACCGCCACCGTGACCGTCGGCGCCTCGCTCGCCAGCGGCGCCAACCATTGGATGAGCAGGAACTGATCGATGCCGAGCGCGCCGCCAGCCGCGACCAGCGCCTCCGCGAACGGCTCGGCCATCGCGAGGATAATGGCCGCTGCAACCACGGTGAGCGTACCCATGATGACGAACTGCCGGGCCTTGGGTAGGGTCGCGAGCGCGGCGGCGGGACCTGGCTCCTCTTCCCCGTCAGCCTCGGCTTCCTTGGGCTGCTTGCTCAACCGCCAGACATACAGGCCGAAGATCGCCAACAGCGCCAGCGTGTCGACGAGGCCGATCCGATTCCGAAAGAGGATCAGGAACGCGTAGGCGCTGGCCAGCGCCAGGAAGCCGATCTCGACGGCGTTGTGCGGCTCCAGCTCGACACCGGCGCCTGCCGTACCGGCCCATTTGCGGCCGCGCCACCACGCGAGCACCACCACAAGAGGCCAGGCCACGCCCACCAGGAGACGATTGGCGCCGGTCATGTTGGCGGCGGCGAAGCGCACGTAGTCTGACCCGGGCGCGCGCCCGGCCTCAAACGCGTAATAGATGTCGACGGCGTATTCCGGCAGCACAGTGACAAGCGCGAGGGCCGCGACGATGAGCCCTTGGGACACATGCTTCTCGGCCGCTTCTGCGCCCCAGGAGAGCAGGAACCCTGCACCGAGCAGCGCCGCGCCGAACAGTGGCGTGGCCACCAGCGGATCGGCGTGCACGCCGCCAAACCGGAGCCAAAGCCCCGGCACTGCCGCTGCCAAAGCGACGGCGACGTAGGACGCAAACTTACCCACGCCGCGCGCTCCGCCGTCCTGACTGGCGAGCCTCCTTCATCCCGGGCGCGAGTGCCTCGATGATCCGGCACTCGTCGATGCGGCCGTGTTGGCACTGCCCGACGACGCGGCGAAGTTCCTCCCGAAGCACCGTCAAGTCGGCGAGTTTGCGCTCGATCGCATCGAGATGCGCGCGAGCGATCACGCTGACGGCGGCGCAATCCTGGTCCTTCTGGTCGGCCAGATCCAGGAGCGCACGGACCTGCTCAAGGTTGAAGCCCAGATCGCGTGCCCGGCGGAGAAAGCTGAGCCGGTCCAGGTGCTCCTTGCCGTACGTGCGATAGTTGCCGCGGCCTTGACGCGCCGGCGCAGGCAGCAATCCCACACGCTCATACCACCGGATCGTCTCGGCCTTGGTCCCGGTTGCTACGGCGAGGTCGCCGATGCTCCGAGGGGCGTCCGCAGGAGCGTCCATGCTCTCGAATTTGCGATGCGATTGACCCGACACGGAGGGCTTGACCTTGTAGTTACTACAGGGCGTATCTAGCTCTCATCCGGCCCGGGACAAGCCCGGCAGAGCCAATTTGTGAACATGGTCTGCCGGAACCGGAGGGAGACAGGACGATGGACGGAGACCTGAAAAAGCCAATCGCCGGTGGAGCGTTGAGCTTCCGTGTCGAAGGACTGGATTGCCAGAACGAGGTCCGGGCGCTGCGCGAACGGGTCGGCCCTATCGTGGGTGGCGCGGACATGCTGTCCTTCGACACGCGACGCGGTGTGATGGACGTGACCGCGCAGTGTCAGGCCAGCCCGGATGACATCATGCAGGCGGTTGCCGGCACGGGAATGCGCGCCGTCCCCCTCGCCCCCGTCACTGGCGAACCACTGCGACTGCGCGTGCATGGCCTCGACTGCCAGAACGAGGTCCGCGCCCTGCAAGCGGCGATTGGACCGCTCGTCGGGGGCAACGAGCGTCTCGCCTTCGACACCCGGGACGGCACGCTGCAGGTGGCGCCCGAAGGACTTGCGCTCACCTCACCGGCAGCGATCGTGGAAGGGGTGGCCAGCACCGGGATGACCGCTGAAGTCCTGGTGGAGCAGGGCGACGCGGCCGACGAACGACCGCAGGCCGAAACCGGTCCAGGGTCTTCGGGTACGGCCACCCTCTCCCCCGCCCCTGCGCCCCAGCCAACTTCGACTCCCGGCGGTGACGTGCTGGAGTGGCGCGTCGAGGGCATGGATTGCCCGACCTGCACCGGAAAGATCGAGCGGGCTGTTTCCCGCTTGCAAGGCGTCTCGGACGTAACCGTGAGCATGACCACCGAGCGGCTCCGGCTGAGCCTGGCCCCTGGAGGCGCCACGCCGGAGGAGGTTGAGCGCGCCACGGCAGCAGTCGGCCACCCCGCCCGTCGCCTGCCTGGGCAGCGCCCAGTTGCGAGTTCCGTTAGTGACGTTCTGGAGTGGCGTGTCGAAGGCATGGACTGCCCGAGCTGCCTGTCCAAGATCGAGAACGCGGTCACACGGCTTCCAGGCGTGTCCGACGTCTCGGTCAGCATGGCAACCGAGCGGCTCCGGCTGCGCCTTGCCCCTGATGGTGTCACACCTGAAAGCGTCGAGCGGGCAACGGCAGCAATCGGCCATCCCGCGCGTCGTCTGGTCGGCCAACGTTCGGCCGCGATTGTTGGCGAGGGGCTTCTCGAATGGCGCGTTGAAGGCATGGACTGCCCGAGCTGCCTGTCCAAGATCGAGAATGCGGTGACACGCCTTTCGGGCGTGTCTGACGTTTCGGTCAGCATGGCGACCGAGCGCCTCCGGCTCCGGCTGGCGCCGGGGGCCGCGACGCCTGAGGACGTTGAGCGGGCGACCGCCTCGGTCGGTCATCCCGCCCGGCGCATCACGCTGCCTCCCACTTTATCGAGCAGCCCGGCGGCGGCAGGTCCAGCGACGCACGACGATGACGACGAGGCAGACGCGGCCCGTCCCTGGTGGAAAACCGCAAAGGGCCGGGTGGCCATTCTGCTGGCCGTGGCAACCGCGATTGGCTACGGCTCGGCATGGGTCGCGCCGCCCGCGGCGCCCTACCTTGAAGGCGTCGCCGCCTTGATGGGTGTGTGGTTCTTTGGCCGGCGAGCATTCGCCGCTGCGCGGGGCGGCACTCCGTTCTCGATCGAGTTGCTCGTCACCGTCGCCTCTGCGGGCGCGCTGACGATCGGTGCGGCGGGTGAGGCGGCGCTGGTGGTGCTGCTGTTCGCGATCGGCGAATTGCTGGAGAACGTCGCGGCCGGCCGTGCCCGAGCGGGCATCCGCGCCCTGGTCTCGCTGATGCCGCGCACTGCCCGGCTGGAGCGCGCCCAGGGCACTCTGGAAGAGGTGCCGGCGGCACGGCTGGCCGTGAGCGATGTCGTCCAAATCCGCCCGGGCGACCGCGTGCCATGCGATGGCGAGATCCTGGAGGGCCGCTCGGCTCTTGACGAGAGCCCGGTCACCGGGGAGAGCGTGCCGGTCGCACGCGGTCCGGGCGAGGCGGTCGTGGCTGGCTCCATCAACGCCGACGGCGTGCTGCGTGTGCGGGTCACCCGGGCGGCAGCAGACAACACCGTCGCGCGCATCGTGCGCATGGTGGAGGAAGCGACGGCGAGCCGTGCGCCCACGCAGCGCTTCATCGAGCGTTTCTCGGCATGGTGGACGCCGGCCGCGCTGCTCGTCTCGGCGCTGGTCGTCCTAGGGCCACCGCTATTGCTCGGCGGCGACTGGTGGACGTGGACGTATCGCGGGCTGGCGCTGCTGCTGGTGGCCTGCCCGTGCGCCCTGGTGATCTCGGTCCCTGCCGCCATGGCCTCGGGCCTGTCAGCGGGCGCGCGCCGCGGCCTCCTGATCAAAGGCGGGGCAGCGCTGGAAACAATTGGCGCGGCGCGCACCGTGGCCTTCGACAAGACAGGCACGCTCACCGAGGGCCGGCCCATGGTCACGGACGTGGTCCTGCTCACCCCGGGCCTCACCCGCGAGCGCTTGCTGATGCTTGCCGCGGCCGTGGAGCAAGGCTCCTCGCATCCCCTGGCGAAGGCCATCCTGGCGGCGGTGCCGGCTGGTTCCGCCCTGCCCATTGCGACAGGCGCATCGGCAATCCCAGGCCGGGGCGTGCAGGCGACGATCGAGGGCGGACGGGTCGCTGTGGGCAGCCCGCGCTACGCAACCGAGGTCGGCGCCAGCCTGGCTGGAGAGGCGGCCGAACACATCGCTGTTTTCGAAGGCGAGGGTAAGACGGTGTCGGTTGTCGTGGTCGATGGCCAGCCGGTTGGCTTGCTGGCGTTGCGCGACGAACCTCGTGAGGACGCGGCAGAGGGCGTGGCGGCCCTGAAGCGCCTCGGCGTCAGCACGGTCATGTTGACCGGCGACAACGAGCGTACCGGTCAAGCCATCGCAGCGCAGCTCGGGCTAGACGTGCGGGCCCAGCTCTTGCCGGAAGACAAGCTGCGCGAGATCGCCGCCCTGAAGGCGCGGGGGCCTGTCGCGATGGTGGGGGATGGCATCAACGACGCACCCGCGCTGGCGGCCGCCTCGGTCGGCGTGGCGATGGGCGGGGGCACCGACGTCGCGCTGGAGACGGCGGACGCGGCGCTGCTACGCGAGCGGGTGGGCGGGATCGCCGAGCTGGTGGCGCTGTCGCGCGCGACGATGGGGAACGTCAAGCAGAACGTCGCAATCGCGCTCGGACTCAAGGCGGTGTTCGTGGTGACGACCCTAACCGGCGCCACAGGTCTTTGGCTCGCGATCATGGCCGACACCGGCGCGACCATCCTGGTGACGCTCAACGCGCTCCGTCTGATGGCGTGGCGGCCAGATCTGGAGAGCGCCTCTGGCAAGGACGGCAAATGACGTTGAAAGACCGCAACGGGCATCCCTCCGGCCAGCCGGAGGTCCAAGGCTTCCACGACGCCGCCACCGGCACAGTCTCCTACGTCGTCCACGGCGGCCGTGGCACTTCTTGCGCCATCATCGATCCAGTCACTGACTTCGATCCCGGTTGGGGGCGCATCGGCACAAGCAGCGCGGAGCGTGTGATCGACTTCGTGCGAGCCAACAACCTGGCTGTTGAGTGGGTGCTGGAGACGCACCTTCATCATGACCACCTCACCGCCGCGAGCGTGCTCCGCGACATGCTGGGCGGTCAGCTTGGCACCGGCACGGCCTTTCCCGGGGTGGCCGCCGTCGTGGAGGAGGTGTTCGACCTGCCGCGCGGAGCTGGCAGAGGCGTGTTCGACACGTTCTTCGACGATGGCTCGACCTTCAGCGTCGGGGCTCTCGGGGCCGAGGTGCTCTGCACGCCCGGCCACACCTTGGATTCGGTCAGCTACCGGATCGGCGATGCAGTCTTCGTCGGCGACGTGCTGCTCATGCCCGACGCGGGCACCGGCCGCTGCGACTTCCATGGCGGCGACGCGCGGACCCTCTACGGGTCCATCCGCCGCCTCCTGGCGCTCCCGCCGGAAACCCGCGTATTCATCTGTCACGACTATGCGCCTGGCGGCCGGGCGCCGGCTTGGGAAGCCACGGTCGCACAGCACAGGGCGCACAACGTCCATCTCTGCGGCAGTCGGGCACGAGAGGACGAGTTCGTGGCGAGGCGCACCGAGCGCGACCGCGCACTCGGCGCGCCAGCGCTCCTGTTGCCGGCGTTGCAGGTGAACGCCGCCGGTGGACGGCTGCCGCCCCCTGCCCCGAACGGCCGCGCCTACCTGCGGCTGCCCGTCAACCTCGCTCGGGGCGTGCTGTGATGAGCGTGCGCCCATTTTGGCTCGGCGTTCCCGCCGCAATAGCTGCCTTGGCGCTGGACCAAGCCACGAAGGCGGCGATCCTGACATGGATGACGCATCCGCCAATCCCCTTGGCTCCGTTCTTCAACCTGACACTTTCGTTCAACACCGGCGTGACGTTCGGCATTGGCCGAGACCTCGGCGCTGAGGGTGCGTGGCTACTGGCCGTGGGAGCGGCGGCTGTCGTCGCCATGCTGCTTTGGTGGCTGGCGCGTGCGGGCAGCCGAGTAGAAGCGTTCGGGATCGGGCTTATCATCGGCGGCGCACTCGGCAACGTCGTGGACCGCTTGCGACAGGGCGCCGTCACGGACTGGCTCGACCTGCACGTCGCCGACTGGCACTGGCCGATCTTCAACCTCGCGGACGTTGCGATCGTCTCCGGCGTGGCGCTGCTGCTATCGGTATCGCTGCTGCCCCGGCGCTCAGCTCCAGGTCCGGGAACGTCCCGTGGCGTGGTCTGACATCATAGGCTTGGCCACTTTCCCGTCAGCTGTGCCGGCCGACTCCGCGCTCTTGCCGGCGGAACAGCCGGGCGTCGTGCGGCACAATCGTTCCGCGACGCCATCCGGCCAACACGGTTACGGCTCTGCGCTCGGTTTGCGTGCGGTTCTGGCGATCCTCTTCGTGGCGATGACGCCCGTGGCGGCTCGTGCCGCCGCGAGCGACTGGATAGGGGATGCGCGCGGCTCGGCGCGATTGATCACGGCCGTCGAGGCGACCGGGTCTGGGAGCCGGCTGGACGCGGCACTCGAGCTGCGCCTTGCTCCGGGCTGGTACACGTACTGGCGCACGCCCGGTGACGCGGGGTTCCCAACCACGATCGACTGGAGTGGGTCTGAGAACCTCGCTGGGGCGGAACTATCCTGGCCTGCACCAGCCCGGAAGGCGATTGCCGGCCTCCATACCAACGTCTACCACGACAGGGTCATCCTGCCCATTTCGCTCGTCCTTGCTCGACCCGGCGAGCCGGTCCGTCTGCGCGCGGAAGTGGACTACGCAAGCTGCAACCAAGTCTGCATTCCCTATCATGCCAGCATCGACCTGGCGCTGCCTTCCGGCCTGGCGACCCCGGGGCCGGACGCTCCCCTTGTCGCCAAGGCAATGACACAACTGCCGGGATCGTTGGCGGGAGCCGGTCTGCGCCTGGTGTCCGCGACCGTTTCCGGCCTCGATAAGGCATCCACGCTGGCGGTCACCGTCGCCAGCGACACCGCTCCCTTGCGAGCGCCAGATTTGTTCATCGAGGGCGCCCCAAACGAGACGCCGCCGGAGCCAAGTGTTCGGCTGGAGGCCGGTGGCTTGACCGCGACGCTCAACGTGCCGCTCTCGCCGGAAGCCGCGACCAAGGTCATCGGCAAGCCCCTGATCTTCACCTTTGCCGACGGCAGCCGGATTGCCGAGTTTACCGCAGAGCCAACTCGCGGTGCATCGCCTGAGGGCGTCTTGTGGGAACTGCCGGCGATGCTGGGCATCGCGCTGCTTGGCGGCTTGATCCTGAACCTGATGCCATGCGTCCTGCCCGTCATCTCGCTGAAGCTGTTGTCGTTGGCCGGTTATGTAGGGAGCGAGCGACGACACGTGCGGGGCGGGTTGATGGCGACCGCAGCCGGCGTGGTGACGTCATTCCTCGTCATTGCGGCGGCGCTGACCGGGTTGAAGCTGGCGGGCGCGGCCATCGGCTGGGGCATTCAGTTTCAGCAACCTTGGTTCCTCGCCGCCATGGCCCTGGCCATGACGCTCTTCGCTGCCAGCCTCTGGGGCCTGCTGCCGATCGGCCTCCCTGCATTCGCCGCGAGCGCTGCCAATGTTCGGGCGCGGCATCCCTTGCTCGACGCTTTTTTCGCAGGTGCGTTCGCCACGCTCATGGCAACGTCCTGCTCGGCGCCGTTCGTGGGCACGGCCGTCGGCTTCGCCCTGTCGCGTGGTTCCGCAGAGATCATGCTGATCTTCGCCGCGCTGGGGTTGGGCATGGCCGCCCCGCTGCTCGCGGCCGCGGCGTTCCCCGAGTTCGTACAGCTGCTGCCAACGCCCGGTCCCTGGATGCTTTGGTTGCAGCGCGCACTCGGCATAGCGCTGGCCGCCACCGCCATGTGGCTCCTTTGGGTACTGGCTCAGGTCGCGGGAACCACGGCAGCCTTGATCGCTGCAGCCTCACTGATCGGTTTGATGGGCGCGCTCGCGTCGAGACATGCCGCCGTGAACATCCCCCGGCGTCGCGCCGGGACGGCGGTCGTGCTCAGCTTGGGGGCGATAGCCGTTCTCATTCCGGCGCTCGCGATTCCCTCCGTCGTTCCAACGACGCAGGGGAGTCCACAGGGGTTGAAGTGGCAAGCGTTCGACCCTGACGCGATCCGGCAACATGTTGCCGACGGCAAGATTGTGTTCGTGGACGTGACCGCCGCCTGGTGCCTGACATGCAAGGTCAACGAGGCCGCGGTGCTCGACCGCACACCCGTCGCCGACCGCCTCCGCTCGCCCGACGTGGTGGCGATGCGCGCCGACTGGACCCGGCCGGAGCCACGCATCACCGCCTACCTGCAAAGTTTTGGCCGTTACGGCGTGCCCTTGAACGTGGTGTACGGCCCCACGCGCCCGAACGGTGACCTGTTGCCGGAGCTGCTCACGCCGTCAGCCGTGCTGGGCGCCATGTCCCGGTCTTCAGGATCAGGCACCGACCATGTGGCAGGCCGATAGGAGCCTAGCGATGGCCTTTGCGAGAAATTCATCATGAAACGATTGCTCCTCGCGTTAGCGGCGCGTCTCGCCCGGGACCCGAGCACCCGTGGTCGCCTGATGGACTGGGCAGGTAGGCTTCGGCCTCATCAATACGGACCCCAACAGACACCCGTCCACGGCTATCGGCGGTTCGACGACCGTTCCGGTGCCATGGCTCCTTGGGGTGGTCCAGTACTGGACACGCGGCCGGCCTTCCGATCCGGCCGCGGCATCGGATCGCTGCTCTGGTTGGGCTGCGCTGTGCTGCTTGTGGTTTGGTCGCTGCTGAGCATCGGCGCTTACGGCCTGTTGTCTCTATCGGGTGATTGGCTTCTGGCCCAATCGGGAAGCCTCGGCCGCAGTTTGGACGTGCCGGTCGAACTGACCGGGCCAGTCACCTGGGTCTTGCGCCTCGTGCGCGATTTTGGCGGTCCGGCCCTGCTCCTGCTCTGGTTCGGCGTCTCTGCCGCCATCCTCCTGCTCACCGTCGTGGCGTCCCGCATCCTCGGGGTCGGCCGATGACGATAGCTTGTCCGGACCGGTCGGCGACGTGGCGGGCCATACCGCCGCCGCGTCGCTGACAGAGTAAGCATGCACGTCGTCCAAGCGCCTAGGGCCTCCAGCGCCGCGGTTCCGGTTGACCGTTTGGTCCTCCCGCTTGCCGCACAGGCCGCGCTCGCCCCGATCCTGGGATCTGCCGGGGCGCTGGCGCTCGCACCGCTCCATCTTCTTCCGTTCCTGGTCGTGGCCTTCTCCGGCCTGTTTTGCCTGCTGCATACTTCGAGTTGGCGACGCGCGCTGCTGTTCGGTTGGCTGTTCGGCGCCGGGCACTTCGCGGTCGGCCTGGCCTGGATCGGGGAAGCCTTCCAGGTCGATGCCGCGCGGTTCGGCGTGTTCGCCTTGCCTGCGGTGGCGCTGCTCGCCTTGGGGCTGGCCGTGTTTTCGGCCCTCGCTTGCGCCAGTGCGCGCCTGCTCGCCCCCCGTGGCGGGTGGCCGCTTCTGCCGGCGCTCGCCGCCGGTTGGGGGGCGTCCGAATGGCTGCGTGGTCACGTGCTGACCGGCTTTCCCTGGAACCTCGTCGGCTACGCCTGGGGCGTGTCGGACGCCACGCTGCAAGGGGCAGCCGTGCTGGGCATCTACGGGCTGGGTGTCATCACGGTCCTGCTTGCCGCCTTGCCCGGACTTGCCCTTGTGAATGGAACACGTCGAGGCATCCGGCGTTGGTGGCCGCTGCCCGCTGCAGCCCTCGGGATGGTATCACTCTGGGCGTGGGGAGCGGTGCAGCTTGCAGCTGCGGACCCCGGTGTTGTTCCAGGGGTTCGGCTGCGGCTGGTGCAAGCGGGAGTACCACAGCGGCTCAAATGGGACCCAACCGAGCGCGAGCGCATTTTCGCCCTCTATCGGAGCCTCAGCTCGGCCCCGCCTGCCTCCGGAGCGCCCGCGCCGACGCACCTGATCTGGCCAGAAACGGCCCTTCCCTGGGCGTTGGAGGAAATGCCGCCGGAGACACGGGCCAGCATTGCCCATCTTGTCCCGCCCGGGGGCGCGCTGCTCGTCGGTGCGGTGCGCTGGGCACCTGGCCCGGATGGGCGGCTGGCACCGCGCAACAGCGTGGTTGCCCTGGGCCAAGATGGCACGCCGATCGCGGCCTACGACAAGGCAAGGCTCGTGCCGTTCGGGGAGTACGTGCCCGGCCGCGAGCTATTGCCGGCGTGGGTGCGGAAGCTGACCCCTGGGGATATCGATTTTATGCCCGGACCAGGGCGGGCCACGCTGGCGGTGCCTGGCCTGCCGCCAACCGCGCCGCTGATCTGTTACGAAGCGATCTTCCCCGCCCCCGTCTCCGATTGGCCGGCCAATCAGCCTCGCCCGGCATGGCTGCTCTCGGCGACGAATGACGGGTGGTTTGGCCGCTCGTGGGGGCCGTACCAGCACCTCCTGGCTGCCCGGGTTCGGGCGGTGGAACTCGGGCTGCCCCTGGTGCGCGCCGCCAGCACCGGAATTTCGATCGTCACGGACGCGCGCGGCCGCGTGCTGGCCTCCCTGCCTCTCGGTGCATCCGGCACGCTGGACACGGCGTTGCCTGCTGCGCTGCCGGGCGGCACCGCGTACGCCCGTTGGGGCGATTCATCGTTCGAGCTGCTATTGGCCCTTAGCGCAACGACCTCTCTGGTGGCGTCGCGGCACCGGTCCAGGCGGCCGCCGCGGTGACCAGTTCTTACTGGGGCATTTGGGGCGATGTACCCAATCATCTCGTACGCCTCGCGCTGGCCTTCCTGTTCGCCCTGCCGGTGGGCTGGAATCGCGAGCGGGAGGCGCGCAGCGCCGGCCTGCGCACCTTCCCGATCGTGGCGATGGCGAGTTGCGGCTTGTCGATCCTCGCCATCGAAATCCTTGGGGAGCGCGCACCGGAGCAGGCGCGTATCCTCCAGGGCCTCTTTACCGGGGTCGGTTTCGTGGGCGGCGGCGCAATCCTGAAATCCGGCAGCACCGTCCATGGGACCGCCACCGCGGCGAGCATCCTGAACGTTGGCGTGATCGGAGCGGCGGTCGGTTTCGGCTTCTACGACCTCGGCCTCATCCTCGCGCTCGCCAATTTCCTGGTCTTGGCTATCATCACGCCGCTGAAGGACAAGCACAAGGAACCGTCCGGAGACAACGCCGAGCCGCGCGACAGCGGGAAGAGCCGATGAGGCAGAGCTTTGGCGTGCATCCGGACAGCCACGGCGTCACCGGGGTGACGTCCACGACGTGCGTGCTGGTGAATGCCAAGGCAGGGCGTCAACGGACCGACGCCATCGAGCAGGATCTCCGCAGCGCCTTCGCTCGACACGGCCGAACCGTCGAGATCCGGATCGTGCGCCGGGGCAGTCACCTTCAAAGTGCAGCGGCCAGTGCCGTCCGGGACGGCTTCCAGGTCGTCGTCGCGGCGGGCGGCGACGGCACGCTGAATGCCATCGCTTCAG
>Ga0209952_1000607_pt1 | contig 43564 bp, 26 predicted proteins | sample ThiBiot_750_biof_2_FD_183951 | JGI IMG/M metagenome (GOLD analysis project Ga0209952, IMG submission 183951) | Wastewater bioreactor microbial communities from Cape Town, South Africa - Thiocy_cont_750_biof (SPAdes) | ecosystem: Engineered > Bioreactor > Thiocyanate-remediating >...
AATGCGGCCGCGACTGGGCTTTCCACGCGTTCGAAGGTGTGGCGCTGGATGGTGGCGTGTTTCCTTATGGCTTTGTCTATGACGGAAAGCGCATGACCCCGATTACCAATCTGGAGATTTGCCCCGACTATGATCGTGACGGCATTCAACGCGGCATTGTCATGAACATCGTGGACGCGAATGCCCGTCTGTCGCGGGTCGAAGGCAAATGCTTTACCTCTGCACCGACAGAGCGTGAAACGGTCTGGAACAATGATTGTTATTTCAATTTCGAAGTTGATGGCGGCGCTCACAAGGGTTCCGGAATCCTCTCCTTCTTCTGGAATCGGGATTACTATCGGAAGATACTGAAGCGGTCGTGATTGCAGGGCCCGCGGCCATGCAGGATCGCTATTCGTGAAATGTGGGAGGGAGAAATGGATCCATCGGTTCAGGTGCCTGCGGACGTTGCGGAAACACTGGTGGATCCGCGCTGTTATGCTGATGCGCGAATCCATGATGCCTATACCTGGCTCAGGAATAACAATCCGCTTGGCGTCGCGGCGGCGAAAGGTTTCGATCCGTTCTGGGTGGTTACCAAGCACGCCGATATCCTTGCCGTCAGCAAGCAGAACGATGTGTTTCACAATGGCGATCGCCAGGCAACGCTGACGGATCAGGAAAGCGATCGGCGGGTGCGCGCGATCACAGGCGGAAGCCCGCATCTGATCAAAAGCTTGGTGCAGATGGATGCGCCGGAACATCCGAAATATCGCGCTTTGGCGCAGCCGTGGTTTCTGCAGGGCAATCTGAAGAAACTGGAAGGGCGCATCCGTACAATCGCGCGCACGACTGTGGATCGGATGGCGGCCATGGGCGGACGGTGCGATTTCGTCAATGACGTCGCGCTCCGCTATCCCCTGCATGTGATCATGGAAATCCTCGGCGTGCCGGAAGAGGACGAGCCCCGCATGCTGCGCCTGACACAGGAATTGTTCGGGCCGCAGGATCCCGATACCGCTCGCGCGCAGCCCACCGATATCGATCCGGGCGAATATGCCAAGGCACTGACGGCCGTGGTGGACGATTTCGAGGCTTACTTCGCCAAAATCTCCGAAGAGCGTAAGGCCAACCCCCGTGATGATTTCGCCACGGTTATCGCCACGGCAAAGATCAATGGCGAGCCGCTGCCGCGGTTGGAACAGATGGGCTATTACATGATCATCGCCACGGCCGGGCACGATACCACGTCGTCCTCGACGGCTGGTGCCATCTGGCAGTTTTGCGATCGCCCGGATCAATTCGCCAAAGTGAAAGAAGATCCTTCGCTGATTCCGACGATGATAGAGGAATCGGTGCGCTGGATGACACCGGTGAAACACTTCATGCGCTCGGCGACACGCGATACGGAATTGCGCGGGCGAAAGATCGCGGCAGGCGACTGGCTGATGCTGTGTTACGCCTCCGGCAACCGCGATGAAGATGTGTTCGAGCAGCCCTTTGTTTTCCAGGTTGATCGAAAGCCCAACAAGCAGCTCGCCTTCGGCTATGGCGGCCATGTCTGCCTGGGGCAGCATCTGGCGCGTATGGAAATGCGTATTCTGTTTGAGGAGTTGCTGCCGCGCCTCAAATCCGTTGAGCACGATGGCGAAGCGATGATGACTCAGGCCTTCTTCGTCAATGGGCCCAAGAAACTGCCGATCCGCTACGAAATGGCGTGACCGGAATAGCCTGCATGGAGGAATGCGCCGATGGTTTTAAAGGCTGCCGATGAACTGCGCCATCCGGCGTTTCTGAATGACGATTACCACTGGCGCGAAAGCCTTTATTTCAATTTCAACGATACGGCCAATCAGATTGGTGGCTGGCTCTATCTTTGGGTCGTGCACAACCATCCCACTCGACCTTTCTCGATCACGCTCGATCACGCTCCTACATGTTGAATCATCTTAGTTTTCTGGCTTGTCGTAGCCTCGGACGTCATGGCATATTGGGGTCGGTTTCTAGGGGGATCAATCGTCCTTTTGACCCCAGTCGCCGACCCCTTCTACCCGTCTGGCGACCCCACCTCAGAGTCTATGGGAGAGCGCAGTGCCAAGCCTTACCGACGGGGAAATACGACGCGCTCTGAAACAGGTGGAGCAAACCGGCAAGCAGCTAAGCCTCGTCGACGGCGAAGGTCACGGGACTGGGCGCCTCGTCCTGGTGATGAAGCCCATGCCAACTCGCGTCACGGCCGACTGGATGGCGCAGCAGTGGCGCGATCAGAAACGTCTGAAGAAGAAGCTCGGCTCGTACCCGTCGATGTCACTCAGCAAGGCGCGGGAGATATTCGCCCGCGACTTTGCCGACCTGATCCAGAAGGGCCGCAGCATCAAGATCGCCGGTGACACCCGCCCGGGCACGGTCGCGGACTTGTTTGAGGCCTACGTCCAAAATCTGAAGGACGCGGAAAAGCCTTCGTGGAAAGAGACAGAGAAAGGCCTCAACAAGATCGCTGACGCTCTCGGCCGCAAGCGACCGGCGCGTGAAATCGAGCCCGATGAGATCGTCGAGGTGATCCGGCCGATCTATGAGCGCGGCAAGAAGGCGATGGCCGACCATGTGAGAAGTTACGTTCACGCCGCCTACAGCTGGGGCTTGAAGTCGGAGCACGACTACCGGAGTGCTTCGCAGCGCCGCTTCCGCCTCGTCTACAACCCCGCCGCCGGCATTCCAACTGAACCGAAGAAAGTTGGAACGCGCTGGCTGAACGAAGACGAATTCGTACAGCTCTACCGCTGGCTCGAATGTCCCGATGCGCCCGTTCATCCGCCTTACTCGAGAGCCGTGCGCATCCTCATGCTCACGGGTCAGCGCGTCGAGGAGATCGCACGTCTGCACGTCGACAATTGGGATACAGCGGAAAAGATCATCGATTGGTCGAAGACAAAGAACGGGGCGCCTCACGCCATTCCCGTGCCGCCAATCGCGGCGGAGCTGATCGATTCGATCAAGCCGAACGAATACGGCTGGTTCTTCCCGTCGGCGAAGGACCCAAAGCGACCGGTCAGCCATGGAACGCTTTACAGCTTCATGTGGCGACAGCGCGATCGCGGCGTAATTCCCGTCGTGACCAACCGCGATCTTCGCCGGACGTGGAAGACGCTCGCGGGGCAAGCCGGCGTGTCAAAGGAAATCAGAGACCGAATTCAAAACCACGCACTGCAAGATGTCAGTTCGAAGAGCTACGATCGCTGGAACTATATGCGTGAAAAGCGGTCGGGCATGGCGAAATGGGGCAAGTTTGCTCGCGCCATGCTCTCAAAGAAGCGCCATCTGACATTAGCGGCCTAGCGCTTGCTCATCACCTCTCAGCGTGCGGGCTCTCGAATTGAGAGCGCCCGCATCGCCGACCTCGCACCACTGCTTTTTCATTCAGATGACGAGGACGCATCAACTCGCTCGGATACGACGGCACCGGCGACCGCCGCCTTGCTCACTAGACGCACGCGCTCACCTTCTTCTGCTTCGAACACCGGAGGACCGTTCCCGCGCAACCCGGACGCGCTGCCGCTCATCGACGTGTCTTCGCCATTCACCGCCGCTTGCCGAAGTCCCATCGCAGACAGGTCCAGAACGAGCGGTCGGAGTAATTTCCGCGCCACGTCGCCGCCGCGCGACAATACGTCGATGAAATCTTCCTGGTTCGGCTGTCCGAGGGCCAGCCGATAGATCATTCGCTGCTCTCGAAGCTGCGCAAAGCGCACGCCATCCTTCCCAAAAGGGCGCTCGAAGACGTGCCGGCGAATTTCGGCCCCATCAAGGACCCACCAAGGACGAAGGCCGCTCGCGTCAACGAAGCGCTCCGCATGCCTCTGCACACAACGCCATGGCGAGCCATTCGCCAGAGCCGGATCCTCTAATACCTCCTCTCGCAGTTCTGCACACAGCTTCCGTCTCACCGACAGACCCGCGTAGCGCTGCACGCGACCTTCTCGCTGCTCAAGATCGAGTGGGTTGGAGGAGAGGTCCCAATGCACCACATGCGAGCACCAAGGGTGAAAGTCCAAGCCCTCTTGTCCAACTGAGGTCGTCGCCAGCACGTGCGGCCAGAAGGGTGTGTTGAAGCTCCGGCGCACTTCGTCAGGACGAGCCGGTGCGGCCTCCGCCACGCCCTCGGCCTTGACGACCAGCTCGGTGTCCGCGTCGCCGAACGGCACCGCGACGTGGCAACGCACTGGTATCTTGTGAGGCTGCCCACCGATTCCGTGGAAGCTGAAGCTGCCCGCGCGCAAGCCGAGAGAGGACTGCAAGTCCTTGGCTAGACCCGCACCGCCTGTATGGAGATTTTGAGCGCGCAGCCAAAAATGCTCATCGAGAACGCTCTCAAGACCGCCATCGACGACCGCACCCATGACTTGGTCGACCGCACTGCTTCCCCGCAGTGAAGACAGGATCACGGGATTGTCGAGATAAGGACGAAGTCCGTGCCAACTGAGTTGAACCAGATCGGGATACCGTGCGGGCTCAAGAATCGTCGGATCATGCCGCGACAAAGCACGGCCGAGCACGACGCCAGGCGCACCAATTGCATAGTCCACGAGGTCAGAAACCTCGACAGGCGAGAGCCGGTCGATGGGAGGCGCCTGCCGCCATTTGCGAACGGCAGCTTGCGCGGCACGATCATCCCCAATCGCCTGCCGCCACCCTGCGGCAGACTGCTCCACGACACCTGCGAGACGTTCAATGCAGGCTAAGGTCCGGGCAATCGATCTGTGCCGCCGCCGAGCCTTCACGGTGTGCCGTTCAACAATGCCCCTGGGCAAAGCAGCAAGGATCTGCCGCCGGATTTCTTTGCGAACGTCGCCGATCGATGCGCCGGCTTTTGCAAGTGGGTCCGTATTGCGGATTAGCCAGGGCGATGGATGGAACGCCGCCATCACAGGTCCGGGCACGGCGGACAGCTTGAACCGACGCCGCCTGTAGGCCCTTTCATATCCGCCGTGCTTCTTCGGAAGACGATCAGCCTCAACACCAAAGCTGAGAAGCGCAGCGACACTAGGTGGCGTTGCGCGGAAACGGCTGAACATCAGAAGCTTGGGATCAGCCGACGCACCCTCCCAACCTCCTCCAAGCGCCCACCAAGGAAGCGACGGGGCAACCCAAGGAAGAGAAAGCTGTTTTGGTGAGGCGACACTGCTCATGGCCCGAAGTTTCGCATCGGGCCAGGCCTTTGGTGCATCGAGCTTGTTCCGGCGCTCTTGCGTCATCCGTGTGAGCTTTCGCGCGGCCTTGATCTTCGCACGCTTCCAGGCCGCATAACGCGGCCCGAGAGATTGAGCTGGTAGCGGGACTGACGACCAATAGGGTAACGCCTCATAGCGCATGCGCTCCGCGAAGCTGTCCGCCAAGTGTCGGTACACGTGGAAATCTTCAGAGGACGGGTCCGCACGGAGAAATCTCGTACCGGCCAACGGATCTGCAGACGCCACGCTGTCCCGCTCCGTGCGCGACATCACTGGCGTCAACAGAACGCGCAGTGCATCTCGAAGCCTCGCAGCCTCGGCGACCTCGCTCTTCAGCTCCGGACTGCTCGCGTCGACATGCGCGGCGATCCCGCGCAGCTTGTCGCCGAACTCGGCAAAAAGTGTCCTGGCACGCTCCCGTGCCTGGGCACCTGCGAGAAAATCGATCAACTTCAGCAGTTCCGCTTGAGCCAGCACACCACGCGCCTCCTCCCAGCGAGTAGCCAGAAGCCGATACGGCGTCGCGCTGAGCAGCAGGATCGCCGGCGGACTAGCTGAGTCCGCGGGCTCTAATAGCGCCCTGAGAAGAGGGTCAGCGTCTTTCTCGTCGAGCAGATGCCGGTAACGCTGAAATTCATCGAGGATGACGAGATCCGGCGGTTGATCCCGCAACGTCGCCAACGCCAGAGCACGTCGGAGACGTCCCATGAACGTCGTTGGTCGAAGGGGTTTAATCTTTCGCTCCGCATCGCCATGCACTGCCAGATCGAGCATCGCACGGACAGGTTCACCGAACTCAGTGGCCAACGCCTCTCGAAACCACTTTTGCAGATGAGGCGGCGCCTCGGCGAACTTTGTTTCCGCAACGGCGACAGCCCAATCCCACGATCCACGCGCACTGAGCCGCAAGAGGTCTGGATCGAGATCGCGCGCGAAAGCGGGATAGCACAGTTCAAGCAGAATCTTCAGGAACGCACGCTCTTCCTTACGACCCCCAGTGAGGCGCGCACGTGCCCCGGGAAAGGACGTCGCAGGCGTGAGTGCATAGATCAGTACCGGACTAGCGGGGCGCTTCTCTATGGCAATCAACGAAAGCCGGTCGGGTGTCTTAATCGCCTTCTTGAGCTGGGCGTCCTCCAAGAAATCAACAATCCGGCCCTTGTTCTGGTGCGAAACCGCGTGACCATTGGCGATGTAGTAAATGGTCAGCGGGCAGCGACCGCCATCAGACATGCGGCGAGCCAGTTCCTTCGCGACTACGGTCTTTCCAAGTCCCACTTCGTCGGCGACCAAAAAGCGACGGCGACCCGCACGGCCCGTGAAGGCCGCAAACGCCGCATCGACAGCAGCCTCCTGGAACGGCTTTGGCGCGCTCATTGGCGCCTTCCCTTAGTCTCTGCGACGCCAAGTCCGCTGCAGAGCTTGCTCCACAGATCATCGAAGCGTCGCAGCATATCGGCAGCTTGTGGTTCTTCCTGCTTTGCCTCCTCAAGCACCGCCGGCAGGTATTTGGAGACACGCCGCTCGATCGCGCGAAATTTCTCCGGATCACGCGCCCAGGCGGCCAACATCTCTTCCAGCGTCGGAAGCGAGGAATCTAGCGCCGGATTCGCACTCAGACCCGTCCGTTGCTGGCTTTCGTCGCTCGTCCAGTCGCCTTCTGCCTCGCTCCCGTCGTCCGCCAGCAATCCTGCCAGCCACAGGAGGAAGCCTCTGACGCCAAGAAGGCGCACAAACGCCGCGCGATCGCGATCCTCCCCGAGAGGTGGCTCCGCTGGCGCTCTCTGGAGCCAGGAGAGTCCTTTGTTATTACGGCTGACACGCAAACGCACGAACTCGCTTCGCTCCGCAGGAGGGATCGGCCCGAGATCTACGACGGGTTGCCCGGCAGGCCAGACGGCGAGTTCGCCATGAAGTGTGCCCACTTCCAGCGCGATATCCGGTTCGTCGGGGTGGGGGCCACCTGGATGAAGGTCGGAGTCATGCGTGAGGCGGGCGCCCTCATCACTGATAGTCAGTTGCACCGCCCAGCGCGCCGCGACCTGGCTGCGCGCCCGTTCAAGCGCCTCGTCTTCCAATATCGCCGCATCGGGCGAATGTTCCGCGCTCGGCACCGCAACCAACCGGGCCATACCAAGAAGAGCCTTCAACCCTTTCTCGACTGACGGCGTGACGACCAACTCAGCTGTCACCTCGGCATTCCGTCCAGTCCAAGCCCGCATGGTTGCATTCGCGCTGCCGAGCCAGAGCCGCCGCTGCTGACCCTTGCGTATGAAGAGCAGCTTCGCGTGGAGGCCACTCCCGACCTCTTCCTCCTCGTCCTCGGCCAGCTCACTCCCATTTGCTGATGCAGCGATGGACGAATCAGTCTCGGGATCCCCATTAGGATAGTCGGGCGCTTCCAAAGCGAGGAGCTCGTCGAACGCTGCCAGCGATGGACCGACGCGCTCAATCTCGCGCATGGTCGTCAGCAGCACCCGTCGCACCGATTTCGCGCCGGCGGGCGCCTGCCGTTCAAGAAAGGGCTTGTCGATGAAAGGGCTTACCACCACGATCTCATCGGTTCCCATCGGCGGACTAGGGACCGTCTGATCTCCAAAGCCCGCCGACCAGCGAAGCCGCTCGACCCGCACGCCGGCCGGCATGCGCCACGGCACCTTCGCGATGCTGGCAGCCAGCGAAGCCGAGCGCAGTCCTTTGAGCGCAGCCCTTTCAGCCAGCGTGCGAGCCAACTCGTCCACGCCTGGAATCGAGGTCGCGCCCTTTTCCCCAGAAACGAGCAGTAGCCCGATGTCGCGATTTACACACTCCGTGAGATTCCGGCTGCCAATCCAGAGCCGCCAGCCGACCTCCTCGTTGACGCCGCGCGTTCGAACAAGTGCAGCCTTGGGATGCCAGCTATGTGTCGCCTCGTCGAAATCCACTTCGCGCACAAATTGGTCCAGCACCGCGGCGATGCGCGGCGTCCGGCGCATCTTCGCCAGACGACCCCGCTGGATCACAATGCGCACCTTTCCCCGAAGGCGCTCGACCGCATCGGCAAAGTCAGACGGGCTGCCGCGACCCGCATCGCTATCTTTCCCCGCGAGGGCAAGCAAAGCCGCTCCAATCGATCCGAGATCCGCTGAATAAGAGGCCAGCAAGGCGAGTTCGACGCTCTCTTCAGGACCAGGTCGTAAGCCCTCGAGAAAAGAGAGCGCCGGCCAGTTGTCGCCCGCCTCGCTCATTCGGCATCCGCCAGATCGTTTAGGAGGGTGCTAACCTGATCCCACCGGTAGTGAAGGGGGCCTGCAACGCCATGCTCGTCACTCGACCATTCGAGGCGTCGAGCACGTCCATTGGGCGTCAACGGAAGGCGCGCACGAGGGCCCTTGCGGGCCTCAGCTGCTTCGTAGACGGCGACAAGCGATACCGGATCGGTCGACTTGGAAGCGATCCAGTCCCTCGTAGCGGTGACCACAGAGCGCAATTTAGGAGGCAGTGCGCCAATATCGGCTTCCAGAGCATCAACATCGATCTTGGCGGCTACCGGACCACGCTCCCCCACAACGCTCACCAGATGATCGCGATGTCGCCTTGAGATCTCGCGCTTATCATCAACTTCAAGGATATGCTCCAAAAGCGCGTCATATATGGCTCGACCCACGCCTGCGAGGCTCGCTGCCTGTTGGGCCCGAACGAGTGGTCCCTGATCGGAACCAGCGATTGCGCGGGTCTCGTTCGCCCACATTCCCGTTGGCGCCGCGGCTTCCGTCCGAACCAGCCGAGCAAGCAAGGAAAGCTCGTTCCCGTTGGGGCGGCGCAACTGAGCGAGTCGATCACGCAGGAACGACGCCTCGGCGGTTGTCAGCCTGAGGGTAAGACGGTCGCTTCGCCAATTGCTGGGGCGAGCCGGAAGCGGCACGAATGGCGGATCGAAACCGACGAGCAGCTGACCATCGTCATCTGTTGCGAGGCCGGCGCCCCTCAGCAATCGATGCGCCTGCGCTCTAGAAATCGTTCGTCCGTCCGGGCGCGTATGCAATATCCCCCAGACCGCGAGTGCGTTCCAATATACGGTCGATGGCGGCTGACTTGAGTAATTCGGATAAACGCGGCCTCCGATCACCTGGTACTCGCCAGCGTGTTTGAGACGACCCGCGATGTCCTTTTCGCGCTCACGAAGCGCGCGCGTAGCTGCCGGACCGGTCAGGCCCGCCAGATCTTCGAAAAGCCACGGAACGAACACCGCGTATCGAGCGCGCGTATGCAGCACCGAAGTCCCGGGAAAAAAGCGATCAGCGTAACCCTGATGGATCGTGAGGAAGCCGATTTCATCGCGCACGCCCATGGACTCTTGGTCCATCTGCGCCTTGGCCCGTGCCAGAGCCGCGCGCGACAGATAGGTCCATCCCAAAGCCGGTTCACTCGCCGAACTATTCTTTCGGTTCGAGACCTTTGCGGACGAACGCATCCCTCTCATCCCCCAACACCAGCAACGTTTTGCCTGGTGTCACCGAGCCCACGCCACTCGTCGCACGCTTCAGCCGAATGCATGATGCAGCAAGGAAGGCATTAAGCCGCTTAGCGCTTGTTCAACCTCGGCTTGACCAAGTTCGACCGCGTTAGCTTTCACATGCAGAGCTTCAAACCACTCCTGCGCGTCAAGAGATGGGACCGGCACCGTTATGTTGGGTAGAAGTTCGGCTGAAAGCGTCTTATTTCGTGCGATAGATCCCGGTGAAGCGGCAACCACCTGCGCAAAGCCTTCGGGAGTGCGGAAATAGTACCAGAGAAACATCGGGAGACATCTCGTTCGATCGACTTCACACGTAAGCATTCGATGGTTTCCGACGCAGCCATCATCAACAGCTGACGCAAGCGCGATTGCCTGTTCCCACGCCATCAAATTACTAAATACGAGGTCATCGGTAGCAATTCGGAATAACTTCTGCCAAGTGAACTCCGCCCCTGGTATTGTCCGGCGATGGAATATCCCCTTGTAGAAGCTGCGCACACCAATTTCGGTATAGGTCTTCTCGGGATCTATTTGCACCTGACGTCGAACAAGTGGCGCGACGTCGCCGAGTTTTGCGCGAGGTGAGTCGGAAGTGATTTTGCCAAATGCTCCTACCAGCGCTCTCAACTCGTCAAGCACAGCTAGCAACTCGCGTTGCTTGGCGACTGCGCCTTCGATGATCTCAACAGGCCGACGGTGGTCCGCCTCCTTGGCATGAGGATTCTTGAGGTCCAAATCCACCGCGATTGTGCGACCTTCTGCCTCGCGTTTGATGAGACTAGGCCCAAAGACTTTCCATGCTTGTGGTCCTTCCTTGCGCGCGGACCACCACTCAAGGCAGTTGTTGAGCTCTTCGTACAGTAATGGCTGCGTTTTTGAATACTTGCGCCGACCCTCTGGGAGCGGCTGCTCCCAATACCAAATGTCACCCGTCGGGCCTGAAGTGTCGAAGAAAATGATGTTGGTCGGAATATCGGTATAAGGGGCAAACGTTCCTTCCGGCAGCCGGACGATAGTGTGCAAATTGAACTGCTCTAGCAGATCCGCCTTGATGCGCGCCGCGATGCCGTCGCCAAACAATATCCCATTCGGAACGACTACGCCGGCTCGTCCGTGACCTCCTCGCTTCAGTCGTCGCATAATGAGCTGCAGAAACAGGAGAGCAGTCTCGGCCGTCCGGCGATCGTCAGGGAAGTTCGTGAGGATGCCTGCTTCCTCTTCTCCGCCGAACGGAGGATTGGTCAGGACCACCTCGACGCGATCACGCTCACCGATCTCTGTCAGCTTGAAACGCAGCGCATTTCCGAATTCGATGTCGGGCGCCTCCAACCCGTGCAGCAGCAGATTCATCTGCGCCAACAGGAACGGGAGCGATGAGTCTTCGCCGCCGCGCAACGTCGAGCGCTGAAGGATCTCGCGCTTCTCCACCGTATCCGCGCTTGGCCTCATGTGATCGAAGGCTGCGGCGAGAAACCCTCCGGTGCCGCACGCCGGATCGAGAACGGTTTCGCCCAGCTTCGGGTCGATGACATCGACCATGAAGCGGACCACAGGCCGCGGGGTGTAGAACTCTCCGTTCTGACCCGCCGCATCCCGCATCTCTCGTAGCAGCGTTTCGTACATCCGCCCGAGCGTCTGGATATCCTCCGTGCTGTCGAAGTGAATATCGTTGACGAGGTTGATTACGTCCCGAAGGACGTAGCCACTCGTCGCGTAGTTGCGCAGGTCACGAAACACGGCTGAAACAACATCACGGCGCTGTCGCCCTTCGCCATTCCCGCGAAGGCTCCGCAGATACGTGAACAAGCCCGGTCCCTTCGTTCCGTCGGCTCGGACGGTCTGCTCCCCATTGATGAACGAGAGCAGATCCGGTCCCGTGATGCCCGCAGAATCGGAAGCCCAGTCGCGCCACCGGTATGGCGGATCGATCAAGCCGCGGTAGGTCTCGCCGGCGAGCACGGCCTCGTCTTCGTGGACCCTTTCCATGTCGTCCACGAACTTCAGGAACATCAGCCACGTCAGGGTCGGCAGGCGCGTCAGGTCCGTCTTCAGCTCGCGATCCTTGCGCATCTTGTTGCGCGCGGACTTAATGACGCTGTCGAGGCGTTGAGCCGTCGTCTTTGGCGCCTTGTCCTTCTTCTTCTCACGTGGCGGCATTCAGAGGTGCTTTCCTAAGCGGCGTACAAGAGGCCGGACATTTCGTTGACGGCTGCGCGAAGCTTCTCCGGACCTCCGAAGCGTCGCGCGATTTCACTCGGATTGCCGAAGCCCGCGAGCGGCGGCACTTTCAGGATGCCAGGCAGCACGAACTGAGCCGCGCCGTGGTCGGCGTATTTTTCGAGCAGGGCCTCAAGCACGGCCCGCGCCTCGGCGCCGTACTGGTCGAAGAAGTCCCGGCGGTCACGCTGCAGGCGTTCCGCGCGCTCCCTGCGAGTCCTTAGCGGTGCATTCCACGCGAGATGACAAAGGAGGTCGAAGGGATCGTCATCTGGCCGACCGGCTTCCTGCGCCAAGGTCTCAAGGTCGATGCCGCGCTCGGCGAGTGCTTCGACCACGGCCTGGCGCTTATCGGCATCGAGCCAGTCCGCGCGAAAGCTCGCTGCGGTCGGATAGAGCGTTCGGACCTTCTCACCGGTCCAGTCCGTCAGCTTCTTGCAGGTTAGACGTTTTCCGTCGGTGTCCAGCTCGTAGACGAGGTGGGCAACCACCTCCACCGCCCCGCCATCGACGTAGTACTTGCGCGGTTCGCCCGGCTCTTCGTCCGGCGGCAGCCCACTCGGCGGCTGCTCGCCTTCCGGCTCGTCGGCCGTCTCCTGCGGAGGCTTCTCCTCGCCTTCGGTCGTCACCACCTCGCCGTCGGCGTCGATCTCGGTGACCGTTTCGGCCGTCGGCTCGCCATCGAATTCCGGGTCCGCGAACTTCTCCGTGGCGGTGCCGGTGTAATCGAGGATGTTGAAGAAGAGCTTGCCGTAGTCCTCGCGCAAGCGAGTGCCGCGCCCAATGATCTGCTTGAACTCGGTCATCGAGCCCACGACACGCGCGAGAACGACATTTTTGCAAGTCGGCGCGTCCACGCCCGTAGTCAGAAGCTGCGACGTCGTCAGGATGACGGGAACTTTCGTCTCCACATCCTGAAACGCATTCAGCTTGCCCTTCCCGATGTCCCCCTCGTCGGCGGTGACGCGACAAGCGTAGTCCGGATAGGCGATGACGAGATCTGAATTGAGGTTAGCAAGCGCGCGGCGCATCTCGCTCGCATGCTCCTGATCGACACAGAACACGATCGTCTTGGCGAAGCGGTCCGTCTGGGCAAGGAAGTGCGTGAGATGTCGGGCGATTGCTTCGGTGCGGGCGCGCAGCGCGACGACACGCTCGAAGTCCTTCGTGTGATACTCGTCGTCGGGAATCTCGCGTCCGAAGCGGTCGAGCTCGCCCTTGGTCGGCCGCCAGCCGGCGGCGTCATAATCGGTGACCACCCGGTGCACGCGGTACGGTGCAAGGAAGCCATCGGCTATGCCTTGCGCCAGCGAATAGGTGTAGAGCGGCGCGCCGAAATAGGCGTAGGTGTCGCGGTTGTCATCCCTGAGCGGGGTGGCGGTCATGCCGAGCTGATATGCCGGCTCGAAATACTCCAGGATCTCCCGCCAGCTGCTGTCGTCGCGCGCGCTGCCGCGATGGCATTCGTCGACGATGATGAGATCGAAGAAGTCGCGCGCGTATTCGCGATAGAGGCCCGGCCTTCGCTCGTCGCGGGCGATGGCTTGATAGATCGCGAAATAGATGTCGCGAGCCTGGCTGACGACACCATTCTCGATCTTGAAGCGGGCGTCGCCGAACGGCGCGAACGTCTTGCCCATCGGATCATCGACGAGGATGTTGCGGTCCGCGAGAAAGAGGATCTTCGGTTTGCGGAAATCTCCGCGCTTATTCCATCCAGCACTCCAGAGCCGCCAAGCAATTTGGAAAGCTACCGCCGTCTTTCCGGCGCCGGTGCACAGCGTCAGGAGCGCGCGGCGCCTGCCGGTGAGAATGGCTTGGAGCGCCTGATTGACCGCGCCTTCTTGATAGTAGCGGAGCGGCTTGCCTGGGTCGGGAAACCCCGGCGTGAGAAGCCGATCGGCCGCAGCATCGTCAGCTAGACCTAGGCCCGCGCGCTGGCGCGCCCACAATTCCGCCGGTGCTGGAAAGTCGGTGCGCAGCGTTTCAGCACCGGTGAAGAAGTCGAACTCCACGATCTCGGCGCCGTTCGTGGCAATGGCAAACTTCAGCCCCAGAATCTCGGCGTATTCCCTGGCCTGCTGCAGGCCATCGGCAGCGGACTTGTAGCTGGCCTTCGCTTCCACGACGGCAATGGGGTAGTCGGCGCTGTAGCGCAGGATGTAGTCGGCCCGCTTCTGCCGACCGCGGCGAGCACGACCCCCGACGAAAATCACCCGGCCATCGGTGAAGGTGCGCTGCTCGTTGATCGCGTGGGGAGCGTTATCCCATCCGGCGGCTTGCAGACCCGGCACAACGAATTTTCGACAGGTGTCGGCCTCTGTGTTCATGCTCCTGCGCCCCCCGCCTGGCCTCCGCTTGCCGCCGCCGACTTTGTTCTGGCTTGGTTGATGCGTGCCTCGAGCTCCGCCACCCGGCTGAGCACCTCTTCGAGCGCGGGCGCCTTGCCAAAGATCATCCCTGCCATGGCGGCGTAATCGCGCGCGAGTTCAGCGGCCATTTCTGCGCTTGGCGAGAGCGTGAAAGAGCCGGGCGCCGCAGTCGCGAGGTTCAGATCTGGACTGTTGAAAAACATGCGGGCGTGCCGCACGCAGTCGACGCCTAGCGCGAGATCGCTCGAAGCAGCGCGACCGACATCGGAGTCGAGTAGCCGGTAGACGTCGTAGTAGTGCCGCGAAATCCGCTGGCCGCCACCGCGAAGCGCGCCGCGCGCGTCGAACCATTGGCGTAACCCATGCAAGATCACGATCTTGTCCCAGAAGGTGCGTTCCGCGACGACAGTTCTGACGTCGGGCACGCTCAGCTTGAGATCGGCGAGCACGTCCGCGACGTAAGGTTTGACGATTGCGGGTTGGTTCGGATCGAGAGCTGACTTGGCGCCTGACTCGATCTTGACCGCCGGCCTGACGTAACCTTCGTCAGCCGCAGTGACCTTCGGATACCAGATCAACAGGCTTTGCCGGTCGGGGTCGTCGGGATCGAGCTCCACCCGCCCGGCTTCAGACTCCAGGCCCGCAGTCTCCAGCGTCTCGCGCAAATGCCCCTCGACCTGCAGGCGCATCGTCTCGTTCACGTAGGCCTGACTCGCGCTCTTGATGGCGTCGAGGCGCCGTCGCCGTTTCTTGCCGCTCAGCGCCTCCAGTTCATCGACCGTCGCGCCCTCGCCCAGGTCGTCCCGGAAGATCGTGATGTCGATGTCTTCCGAGAAGCGGGAGATCAATCCGAACGCCTTCGACAGCGAGGTCCCGCCCTTGAAAAGCAGTCGAGGGCCGCCCGCCTCGGCGCCGTTGAAGAGCGCATCGAGGGTCCAACAGACCCAGAAGTCCTTTTCGATGTTCTGCTCCGGGGCGCCCAAGCGCTGCGCCGCGCCGAGGAAGGCGTCGCGGCGGTCCTCCGCAGCAGCCGAAAGGAAGGTGACGAAACCCGGATTCATCGGCGGCTCCCGGGCTGTCGCTTGGTCGGATTGTCCCGGGACGAGGAGGACGGCGCTTTATCGAGCAGGGGCCGCAAAAAGGTCTGCATCCAATCCGGCAGGCTGGTGAAGCCGTCGCGCAAGTCCGCCGCAATGGCCGCACCGTGATCGGGATCGGCGAGGATCGCGGCCAGGCGGCGGCGAATACGATCGCGATCGCCGTCGATCGTGCTGCGCAGCCACTGCAGCGCCTGAACGACGCGCATCGCCGGACGGCCCGCCCAGTGCAGGCGGCTGGGCGCGGTGAGTTTGAAGGTGATGGTCTGGGCGCCCAACCTGATCGGACGCAGGCGCGCGTCGGTGTGGACCGAGATCTTGGCCGGAACCGCATCCGTCAGCCCGAGGTCGTTGGCGGCCGTCAGCCCGTCGACCAGCATGCGCGCCTGGTCTCGTCGCACTAGCGCGTCGATGACCCGGCGTGGATCGGGATTGGTCGGTTTCCCGGTCAGGCTGTTGGGCCGAGGGAGATCGTAAAGACCGCGCGTGATGCGGCGGATCTCTCCGGCGCTGGTCATACGTGACAGCGCCTGGTCGATCGCATCGCGCGAGCCGATGTCCAGAAAGTCGGTCGGCGTCCAGACGCCGAACGGCGCCTGGGCAACCATCCTCTTTTGAATCTGGGATTTGAGATCCATTATCGACGCACCCTGTCAGAAAAATGTATACCTATTTCTGACCGAGGAGTCGAGGCTGTCAGAAAAATGACTACAAATTTCTGACACGCTTTCCTTTCGCGCGTCGGCCATGAGGCCCGGTTGGGGACCCTTACCGGGATCTGAATCCTCTCCCTTGAGACCGCCACTCAGCCCGCCGAGCCGACTGAGATCCAGCGAACAAGACCCGGCGTCATATAGACCAGGGCGCCCCGCGGGGCGCGTGTCGCCCGCAGATAGTCTTCAAGCTGACCGGAATGGAGGCGAATATCCGCGTCGGACGGATCGACGTCGCTCTTCCAGTCGACGACCACCTCGGCGCCATCCCCGGCATAGGCGATCGCATCGATGCGCCCGGCGAGCGCCCTTGGGTTCGAGCGACCCTCGAGCAGCGCATAGACCGGCCACTCGGGGGTCAGCCGTTCGCGAAGCGCCGCGATGTCCGACAGCTGCAACGTGCGCCAGGCGGTCGCGGCGATCTCGTCGGCGTCCGGGAGCACATCGCCGTCGTCGGGATCGCGGACCAGTTCCGCGAGTAGCTCGCGGGCTCGGCTGGCAAAGTGCCCCACCTCCTCGACGAGCTCGCCCGTCAGTACCTCTTCCATCAACTTATGCAGAAGAAGACCGCGCACGCGCCCCGCGCCGACCGGCAAATCGACCTCGGGCGCATCGCCAGCGTCGAGCGTGATGGCCTCGGTCGCCTGCAGGCGGTCCGGATCATGATCGCTCGGCCGGACCCAGGTCAGCGGAACGGCCGCTTCTTCGATGATCGCGTGCTCGGCTGCGAACTGCTCAGCGGTCTGGGTGTTCGGCGAGTCGGCACTCACCGGCGTCAGCGCCGGCGTCATGCGGGAGACATCCAGCTCCGGCAATGTGTCCTGGCCCAGGTTGACGACGCAAGCCCAGGACTTCTGCTCGGCCTGCGCCAATTCCGGCACGATCAACAACTCACGGGCTCGCGTGCAGGCCACGTACCAGAGCCGTTCCCGTTCGCGCATCAGACTCTCGTCATCGGTCTCGAGCGCTGCGCGCAGCTCGGGCGGCACGACGTCACCGATCACCCAATGCAGCGTGTCATCGTCAGCCCGGTGCACAAACGGCTCGCGGGAGCGCAGCAAGGTTGCGGTGTTGATCGGGATCACCACCGGCCATTCGAGCCCCTTGGCGCTGTGGATCGTAATGATCTCGATGGCGTCTCCCTCAGCATCGACGCGGCCCTCGCCGTGGGCCGCGCCGTTGCGCCAATCGCGGCTCACGTCGCGGGCGAAGCGCTTCATGCCTTTGACGCCGTAGGGCCGCGCCCGTTCGAGCAGCGCCTCGACGTTGGCGGCGGCTCGCGCGCTGCGATCGCCTTCGCGCGCGCTCAGGATCGGCCGTACCGCCAGGCGCTCGACGGCTTCGGCGAGCAGCAGTGCGGGTGTCGTTGCCCGCGCCCGGCGGCGCAGGTCCTGGAGGATCGTGAGGACCCGCCGCGCGACGGGATGAGCGACGTGATCGGAGTCCGTCGCGAGCGAGAACCGAGGGATTGCATCGGGCCGCTCGCCAAGCGGCGGCAACCCGGCGGTAATGTCGAGCAACTCCTCCTCGCTGAGGCCCGCCAACGGACCGCGCATCAAGGCGCCGAACGCCAAGGTGTCGCCGCCGTCCGCCAGCACGCGCACGAGCGCGACGAGATCCTGCACCTCCTGGCGGCGGAAGAGACCTTTGCCAGCCTGGGAGGCGATCGGGAGCCCGCGGGCTTCGAACGCCCGTTCGTAGCGCCAGAGCTCCGAGCCCGTCGGCGCGAGCAGCGCGATGCCGCCCGGCGTCAGCGGCGCAAGCTCGCCGTCTTCATCTCGGATCGTCACGTTGCCGATCAGCCGCGTGCAGAGATCGGCGACAGCTTCGGCTTCGGCATCGCGGATCTGGGCGGCCCGCGAGTCCGGCGGCACATCGATCGTGATCTTGGCGGCGCACGGCAGATCGTGATCCGGCGGATCGAGCGTTGGCGCGAGCTCCACGTAGCCCGGCTGATTCCGGGCCGAGAGCGGCGTGGCGAAACAGCGGTTGATGTGGGTCAGGATCGCCGGCCGTGAGCGGAAGTTCGCCGTGATCTGGACGATGTTGCTCGGCCAGCGCCGGGCGATAGCGTTCCGCGCCTCCGCGTAAGAGCCGACGTCGGCGCCCCGGAAGCGGTAGATCGCCTGCTTGGGGTCGCCGACCATGAAGAGAGCGCCCTCGCGCAGACGGCAGTCCTGCCAGCGCGCCGGGCTGTCGTCGGCGGCGATGCGAAAGAGGATCTCCGCCTGGATAGGGTCCGTGTCCTGGAACTCGTCGACGAAAATGTGGCGATAGCGCTGCCCGAGCGTGCGGCGGACCGCATCGTGGCTGCGCACGAGCGCGCGTGCCCGTTCCAGGAGATCGTCAAAGTCGAGAACAGCGGCAGCGCGCTTGAAAGCGGCGTAGTCGGCAAGCACCTCATCGAGCTCGTCGGACAGCTTGGCGACCAACGCCGTCGCCACACGGCCGAGGATCACCCGGTAACAGTGATCCACCCGCGCAAAATGGCGACCGGCCTCGGCGTTGAACTCGGCGCCGCGATCCTTGCCGGCGGCCTTGTCCCACGCCGTCTTCGTCCTTGGCGTCAGCAGATCGAAGGTGTGGCGCCGCATGCAAGGCAAGCGCGCCGGATGAGCGAGCCTCCAGAGCGTATCGAAGTCAGGCGGCGTCACGAAGCTGCCGGCGAAATGATTGGCCAGCGTCTCGAGCTGTCCGGCCACATCGAGCGTCTTGGGCTCGACGGGCTGCGCCGAAAGCCAGCGGCGGAAATCCGCGACGGCCTCGACGAGATCGATGTCCGGCCGGCCGCTGAGATCGGCCGCAGGCGCCCGCGCGCCGCGATGCTCCAAGCGAAACCGCGCCAGCGCCTGCAAGGTGGCGGCCACGTGATGCGGATCGTACCGCGACAGGGAGGCGATCGGATCGTCGGCTCGCGCCGGTCCGTTCAGGCGCCTTCTGAACCATTGCTCGAACACGGCCTCGAAGGCAGCTTGGGCCTGCGTCGCATCGAGAATGCTCGCGCCGGGATCGATATCGGCTTCGACGGCGTAGCTGCAGATGATGGTCTGGCAAAATGCGTGGATGGTCGTCGCGGTCAGCTCATCAAGCTTGCGCGCGCCTTCCGAAAGGGCACGCCGCTGCGCGTCGGTCAGGCCGTCGGGCAAGGCCTCCCGCAGCGGTTTCGGAATACGTCCCGCGAGCAGATCGTCGACGTAGCAGTGGACGCGTGCGCCGAGCGCGCTCGCCGCAAGCTCAGTGAAGGTAATGGCGGCGATCGAGCGCGGTTCAGCGCCGCTCGCCAACAGCATCGTCAGGCGCCCGGCCATGAGCGCGGTCTTGCCGGTGCCCGCCGCCGCCTCCACCAGCAGCGTAAAATGCAATTCTGTGAGCGCCCTCAGGCGCGCGGACTCGTCGGCGAGCTTCGTCATCGCACGCTCCAGATTCGCGCGAAGTCGCCAAAGGCGCGGCCCAGTGCTGCTTGTTTGATCTGGAAATAGACCGCCGGCGCCGCCGGCAGCGCTAATGCGAAGTCGTTCCAGTCCTCGCGTGCGTCGGGACCAGGCAAGGCGACGCCCCGGCGCAGAAGATCAAGGGCCGCGCCGACATGCACGCCAATATCGGCGACCGCCTGATCGACGTCGGGAAGATCGTATGGCCGGGGCCGGTCGGTTCCGAGGAAGACCAGGCGCGCGATGACCCGCGGGTTGTCCGCCACGAGCTGGCGGGCGGCCAGCGCGTAAAGGACGCGCTGCAGCTCGGCGCCACGCCCGAGAACGATCTCGCTGGCCTTCGGCGGTTCGGCCCCGGTCTTGTAGTCGGAGACGCGAACGCCGTTGCGGGCGCTATTGAAGTCCACCCGATCGATGCTGCCGCGAATGCGCACCCCGGCGCCGGGAATGACCACCTGTGCCGTCGGCGGCCACAGCAGATCGCCGGCGGCGTTCGCGCCATCGTCCTCGCGGCCGAACGCCAGCTCGGTCCAGCTACGCGTGACGCGCTGAAACGCCTCGTCGAGGGTCAGCGCCTTGAGGGAAAGATCACGTGCGGCTGCGAGCATATGGCGCCACAAGAGGACGGGCGGCGTCGACCGCTCGACCGGCCACTGCGCGCCGATGACGCCAGACGCCGCATCGAGGGCGTTCTCGATCTCGTGGCGGGCCGCGCGCACATAGCCGGGATTGGGTTCGAGCGCGTCGACTGTGCGTTTCAGCATCTCGTGGACGAGTTCGCCGAAGGCGCGCGCGTCGAGCGACAAGGGCTGCTCGTCGTCGGCCAGCGAGCGCCAGCCCAAGGCGTAGCGCCACACGAAGGCAAGCGGGTCGCGCAGCATGAGGCGGAGCGATGTCGCGGATTGAACCTGCGCGATGGCGCGCGCGATGACGGGATGGTCGCCACGCACGCAGCCGTCATGAGCGGTGACAGCCGGACTTCGGCGATTGCGCCAGCAGGCGTCCGCCGCTTGCAGCACCGGCGAGCTCGCCGCCTCTTCGGGCCGGGCGAGCAGGCGATCGGCTTCGCTGAAGGCATGTCTCGGGATGCGCGCGCGTTTCAGCGCCCTGGTGTGCGGGTCATGCGGCACGAGCGGACTGGGCGACTGCAGCCCGCCTTGGGCGTTGCGGCGACTCCGCGAGAGCACCAAAGCTCCGTCGGCCTGCGCGCCGATGATGGCATACACGCGCCGGTCCTGTTCGGTGACCGACTCGGCCTCGAGGGCGTCACGCGACAGGATATGACTCGGAACCAGCGGATCTTCGCCGGTGCGCCGTGGCCATGATCGCGTCGTCAGGCCGAGCAGACGGACGAAGCGTCGTGGCGCCGCTGCGAGATGATTCGCCGGGCACCAGACCGCGCAGGCGCCCGGGTCGCGCCCATCGGGAAGACGAAGCTCCTGCAGCGAGAATTCGAGCGCCTCAGCGGGCGCGCGGCGCAGCGCCTCCACCCAAAGCGCCCGTGCCGCGCGTCCGAGCACCAAGCCGCCAGCCGCATCTGCGGCGTCGGCCCCTCTGGCAAGCACCTCGAGAACCGGGATGAGCAGCGGCCGCACATCGATGCCATCGGTGCGATGAGCGTGGGCTTCGTCGAGCGCGCGGCGCCATTGTTCAAGCTCGAAGAGGGCAGCGCCAGGCCGCAGGCCCTGTGCCCAGGTCGCAGGCAGCGCATCGAGCCCACCGCTGCGTCCAGCGGCGTGGCCGAAGAGGCGGCGCACGCGATCCTGGCTCAATCCATTGAGCAAGACGTCGGCCAAGGCGGCACAGGCCTGGCCTTCGCGCGACGCCAGGGCCGGCACGCCGTGCGAGAAATGCAACGGCAGACCGGCATCGGCCGCCAGCACCAGCATGTGGTCGTCCCACTCTTCGGTCGCCGTGGCGCAGACGGCGATCTCGTCCGGCCGGGCGCGGCCCGACACGATGAGTTCGCGGATCCAACGCAGGGCTTCGACGGCCTCGGCGCGCGGCGAGGCGCACGAGACGATCTCGGGCGACGCCCGTGTGGGCCGCGAATCGGAGCGAAGCTCGCCAGCGAACCAGGCGGCATCGGGATCGCCGGAATCTCGCCAGGTGAGCGGCACCTGTCCCGCCAGGGCAGTGAGCAGCGGCCGCCAAACTGGCGCGACGCGCACGACGCGATCAAGTTCGACCGCGCCGAGAACCGCTGGCGCGTGCGTCACGCGCTGCAGGGCTGCATCGCGCAAATCGCGTGGGGACAGGACACCTGCCGGCAGGCTCGCGCGCACGCGCGTCTCGATCGCCACAAGATCCTGGAGCCGCGCGCTCTCATGGGCGCGGTCGGCCAACGCGAAGTCGGCATTCCACAGCCGGGTCAGCGTCGAAGCCACAGAACGCGTCATGCCGGGCAGGCTGCGGATGCTCTCGAGGTCGGCGAAACCGCCGGCTTCAAGCGCTGAGCGGATCGCCGGGTCGAGGTTCTCGGATCGGGCCGGGCGCGTGAAGCCGCCGGCGAGGCGCGCCGCCAGCTGCGGCAAGGTCATGATTTGCATGCCGGCTTCCGCATGGCGGGCAGCGGCGATCCGCCTCATGCGGAAGGCGAGCGGCCCCTCAACAATAACGGTCCGACGATTCATCGACCCCCGGTCTCCCCGCTCCACTACCACTTCGTTTTGCCGAACAGGCATCGAAGCTGCCAATCACTGCCGCTCAGGAGCATAATCGTCCGGCGGCGAATAAGGCGGAAAGCCGAACCTTCAAAAACTTCCGTCCCCGAGCGCCTTTTCATCCCGGACCGTCGCCTGCGCCCTCGGTGCCTGGCGACGTCTCGGTTCGGGCGGCCAACAACTGACCTCTGATCAGCACTTTACCAAGCCCACGCGAATAACCGCGATCATCCAGCGATCGACAACCCGGGATTAAAGCGGCTGAAGGCGCCGGGATGCGGCGATACGATCCGCTGATCGGGGCTCAAAAGGTCCAAGTCGATAAGCCCATGGAGCGCGCCGCCATGCAGCAGGCGAAGCACCTCCGACAGCGCCAGACAGGCCGCCACCGCACCGACGAACGGCGCACCCACGGCCTTGCCGGCCAACAGCGTCATCCCGCACCGGTCCAGCACGCCTTCGGCGAGAAGCTTGGCATAGGCCGGTCGCTCCTCGACCTTCTCGCCGCCTGCGGCTGCTTTCCACATCTCTGCCGCCGGCCGGCGCCCCGGCAGCAGGTGAAGGCGCATGGTGCGGAAGTCGCGATGCCCGCGGCCCAAGCCCGCTTCGACGACGAGATCGAACCCTACCTGGTCGAGGGCGCGGCGCCCGGCCGCGTTGTCGAGGCCGCACAGGGCGATCGCCGGCTCATCGGGCTGGCGCTTGAAATCTGCCGCGAACAGCCGCTCCTGAACCGATGTCGTAAAGCCGCGCCGCTCGGCCCACGCCGCCATCGCGCGCGTCTTCTTGTGCCCGACCATGTCGCTGTCGCTCAGGATCGAGGTGCTCTGCGTTGAGGCGGTGATGACGTCGACGTCCTGCAGCACCAGCGCGAGCTCGGCAGCGTTCCGGTAAGGGAGAAGCCCGAGACCCCAGAGGTAGGCCTGGCCAAGATGCCCCAATCCGATCAGCCACAGCCGGGAGGGCAAGTAGGTCAGCGCCGGCTCGCTCGCATCCGCCTCGAGCCAATCCACGTCGGCGCCGGGGCGCCAGAGCGAGAAGCCGACGACGCGGCGGCCCGCCGCCGGCATGCCGCCGCTCACATGGAGATAGGCTTCGTTGACGGCCAAGGCGGCCGCCAACATGCCGCTCAGCGGCACAGCAAGGCCGGCGGCCGGCTGAAGATCGGAGTGGATTGGCAGGATCCCACCCCTCCAGCCGCTTGCCGCCGTGCGCACGCAGAAGCCGTCCCGGCGAGCGCCGGGCCCGCCGCCGATGATGATCGTCGGGCTCTCGTCAGCGCGGCGTTCCAATGAGCCGCCGAGCGCGACAACAGCGTCGGCGAGCGTTCGCCCGAGCGGCATCGACAAGACCAGCGGTGCATCGAGTGGGCCGCCGACCGCCACGCCGCCGAGAAAGACGCGGCGGCCGAGGGCGATAGTCGTCAGGAGCGCGGCCTGCTGAACCGGCTCGTGAATGGCGGACGCATCGATTTCGACGGCGAGCCGGTAGCCGCCGAACAAGGCCTCGGCCTCCGCGATGCTCGCGGCTGCGCCGCTGTCGATCGCGTGCTTGACCAGCCGGTGAAGAGAATCTGGTGAGATCAACGCGGTCATAAGCATCGCCTCCTTAGAGTCCGATATGGAAGAAGCGGCTGCGCTCGACCGCCGGGACCGTCGCCCAGTGCTTGCCGCCGAGGTATCGGTACATGCCGATGTCGCAGCGCGGCTGACGCCCGGTCGCGAAACTCGGCAGGATCAGGGCGATATGTCCGGCACGCGAGATCATAGGGTGGTCGCGGTCGGAGTCGCTCTGTCCCGCACCGCCTGGATGGACGTGGATGTCGGCAACGACCGACAAGCCGCGCGCCTTGCAGATCGCCCACAGTTCGCTGAAGTAACGCCCGTTGAAGCGCACGATGCCGCTGTCGAGGCAGTGGGGATCGAGGTCGTCGTAGAGGATGAAGTCGACGACGCGCGCACGGCCATCTTCCCGACGCCCGAGCAGGAATGCGCCGCTCTCCCGGCTGCACCGGCGACCGCGCTCACGCAGCTTGTCGCGAAGCTGCAACCACAGGAGCCACGAGCAAGACAGCTCATGCCGCGGCGCGAAGAGGCGCCGCATAGTCGCGAGATTGAAGAAGTTCATGAACCAGCTCCAGATACTGGACGATCCCATCGCCTGGGCGCCAGATCTTCGACGGCATCTCGTGCCGCCAGTTGTCGTGGCCTGCGAAGCTTTCGCGGTCGCAGGGCAGGTAAAGGGCGGTGCCGTTCTTCCAGTCGGTGCGGAAGACCGCGGATACGCGCCCGCCGCGCCCGCGCGGCCACAGATCGAAGGCGAGCACTTGGTTGGTGTTCAAATCCCAAGGGCCTCCGGTCGGGGCGGCCTGCGGGTAGCCGGCGCAGTTAAAGCGCAGGATGTATTCGCGGCCGTCCCTTGCGCTGACCCCGATGAAGACGAAGGGCCAGGAGACGCCGTGCAGGCGCCAGCGGCCCTCGGCCCCGCCGAGGCGGAACGCAGCCTTCGCCACGTCCGTCTCGAAGGCGCGCTGATCCGGCCCGCTCACGCGCCGTCCCCCGAGGCGCCATTCACCCGCTCGTCGGCGACGAGGTCGAAGGCGAGGCCGCAGACCTTGCCGTCGGTGAGCGCGCCGATGTGGGTCCCCGGGGCCGGCCGGTCATGCGTGCCGGCGATCTGCAGCACATGCTCGCCGGCCTCCTCCTCGGACATTCCGAACTTGTGCTCGGCGGCCCACTGCTTGACCCGCGCGACGGTCGTGCCCGGCGCGAACCGGCGCTCGACCGTCTCGTTGTTGAACGTCACCGTCACCTCTATGTGGCGGCAGCGGTGGATGTGGACCTTGAGGCCCTTGGCCGTGGCGCGATCCTTCAGCAGCACGGCCTCGTCGATGGGCTCGTCCTCGTCCTCGAGGAAGAGCATCGCATCCGAGGCGACGCCGTGCTTGTCGGCCAGGAGGCCCTTGAGGATGGCGAAGGTGACGTCGGGCTCGAGCTCGATGTGCGCGATCTCGCCGACACCCTCGCCCTGGTAGAACAGGTCGATGGACTTCATGTGTCTGCACTCCGGGGATCGAAGTGCGAGGCCCTAGTGCCTGGCTCCGTCCCTTTACCCCGTTGATCGACGGCGGCGCAGGAACCCGGAAAGGCGACGGCGAGGATTCTAGTCGAGCGTGAGCGGCCCTGGCGGCGCCGCGGCGCAGATAAAGAAGTGTGGGCAGCGTGGGCAGGTCACCGCATCCACCTCGGTCGGGAATGCGCCACCGGCGATGCCGGCCAGCATCCCATCGCTCTTCTTCTTGCGGTTGCCGAGCTTGGTGGCGCTGATGGCGACGGCCTCCGCCGTTTCATCGGTCAGGTGGAGCGCCTGGACGACCGCGCGGCCGCCGAACCGGCTCTCCGCTGCAAGATGATAGAGGGTGTATTCGAGCCGGTCGTATTCGTCGCTGCGCTTGTGGCCGGTTCGCACCCGGCGGATGACGACCGTGCCGTCCGGCAGCTCCGCAAGCTCGTTCGGCTCCACTAGCACCCGCCCGTTGGGAAAATCGATTGCCAGAGGCTGCGCCTCGCGAAAGCGCCGTCCCGCCCCAGCGCTGACCAGCGCGCCGATCAGCCGGGATGCGAGCCGGCGATAGTCCGCCGCAAAAGCGTGGTCCGCCGGGCCGCGCACGAGCCAGATTTTCTCGAACGCGGATTCCGCGTCCGAGACACTGGGCTCGGCCGTGCGCCGCGCATCGGCAAGCCACCGCAGCAGATCGTAGAGACAGTCGTGGGTTCGTGAGAAGGCCGTGGGCTTGCGCGCCCCGCCGAGGCCCAGAACATGGGTGTAGAAGAACCGGCGCGGACACTTCTCATACGACCCCAGACGGCTGTCCGTGACGCACCAGTCGGTCGGCCAGGCGATCGTGATCGGCTGAGACGTGGACGCGCCCGCCGGCAGCGGAAGAGTCGGTGGATTCGGGATCTCGTCTACAAGCGCCGCTGGGATCCAACCTAAGAACGGCGACGTCGATCGACCGCTCCCATTGCGCTGCTTGCGCGCATGGTAGAGGCGAAGGTGTGTGCGGGCGCGCGACAGCGCGACGAAGAAGAGGCACTCCTCCTCGTCGTCATGCGCACGCTTCGCCTCGTCGGCCGGTGCAAGATCCCCGGCGCCGTCGACCATGCCGCGCGGCGGCGGACAGCGCTGACCGCGATTTGAACTCGGAAAGCTTGCGACCGTGAGGCCGGGAATATGGACGGCTTCGAACTCGAGGCCTTTGCTACCGTGCACCGTCATCAGGCGCACCGCATCCAGATGCAGCGCGGCGGCCGGGACTTGGCGCAGATCGCGCTCCTCGGCCAGCAAGACTAGCTGGCGCACACGGTCCAGCGTCCGTTGTATCGGCAACCCACCGCCCACCGGCACTTGCTCGCGCACGAAGTTCAGGAATTGCCAGATGGCGACCGCACGCATCTGTGCGGTGAGGCTGTCCGCCTGGCCAAGCTGTTTCGCCAGGTCCGTGCGATCGAGCATATACGTGGCCAGGAAATCCCAGGCGCTCACGTTCGCGCGCAGGCCGGCCAGGTCGGTGGCCAGCCGCTCGACACCGGCGCGCCCGGCTGTCGACAAGCCCGGCGCCGCCGACGCTTCGGCGAGACCAGCAAGCGCTGGCTTGCCGAGCGACCTTAGATGCCGGGAGACGCAATACGCGTCCTGCAGCGACAGGCCATAGCGCAGCATGGCGCCCGCGCGCACGATGGCGTCGCCAAACGGATCGACGGCAAGGCTCAACAGGCAGAGCAGATCGCGAACCTCCTCGCGCTCAAAAAGGCTGCCGAGGTGCAGGATGGGAATGCCGCGGGCTTCCAGCGCCGCGGCGATCTCATTGAGGCGTCCGTTGGTACGGCAAAGGACGGCCTGATCTCGGAGATGGACGCCCGCACCTTCGAGCTGCCGGATGCTCGCCGCCAGGCCCGCGGCTTCATCGTCGAGCGTTTCGAACCGGCGAATCTCAGGACGGCTCGGCCCGACGCTGCGGTCCGCCGCGAGCGCCAAGGTCAGCATGCCTTGGGAGGCGCCCATCCGCGGTGCGACGGCGACAAAGCTGCGGACGATCTGTTCCGTCGAGCGATAGTTGATCCCGAGCTGGTCAACCGCCGCGCCCGGATAGTCCCGACCGAAGCGGACCATGTTCTCCGACGAGGCGCCGCGAAACCGGTAGATCGACTGCCGCGCGTCGCCCACCACCCACAGGCGGGCGCCGTCGCCGGCGACCAGTTTCAGGAGGCGGGCGCTCGCGCGATTGACGTCCTGGTATTCGTCGACAAGCACGTGGCGGTGCCGCAGCTGCACGGCGATGCGCACGGCTTCGTCTGCCTCGAGAAGCCGAACGGGCCGCATGATCAGATCGCCGAAATCCACGCCGCCGTGCTTTCGCAGCGCTTGCTCGTAAAGATCATAGATGTCCGCGATCTCGAGACACTTCGCGGCTGCGATGCGCGCCTCCTCGTCGCCGGCCGCAGCCTCCATGCCTTGCGTCAGCGCGCGATAGCGCGCCGGATCGGCCAGTTCGTCCTTGGCGCGCGAGATGGCGGCGACAATGTCCCGCAGGACCATCGCCGGGTCCCAGAGGTTGCGATAGTGGACCAGCGGCAGGGTCGGCAGAATTTCTTCGAGAACCGCGATCGCGTCGCTTCGGTCGAAGAGCGCCGGGTTGGGCGTTAGCCCCAGCTTGTCATGATAGCGGCGGACCAGATCCAAACCGAAGGCGTGGAAGGTGCCGATCCAGACCTTAGGCGCCGCGTCCGGCGCGGCCGCGATCAGGCGCTCCGAAAGTTCGCCGGCGGCACGGTTGGAGAATGTCAGGATAAGAATGGCCGCCGGGTCGATGCCATCGGCCAGCAAGGACAGCACCCGCTTGACCAACGTTCGCGTCTTGCCCGTCCCCGGCCCCGCTTGGAGTTGAAACGGTGTGTCGCGGTGTGCGGCAGCGCGATCTTGTGACGGGTCCGGCCTCGGCGTCGCGACCACACCTGCGGATGGCTCGCTCTCGTTGTCGTCCGAGCGCGGCAAGAGGAGCGCATCGAACAACTGCTGACGGACCAGAGGCATGGGCAGTTTGGTTCGATCGACGATGGCGCTCGCCGTCATCCCGCGTGAGACATGCAGGTCCTGCGCGACTGCGCGCGGGAGCACGAGCTCGCGCGCATAGACATTGGCTTGCAGTTCGCGCCGCTCGCGAACGCCATAGTCTTCCACCCGCTGCAATCCGACAGGCGCCGCTTCCGTGCTTCTCGACGGGTCGATGTCGCCGCCGGCGCATACCGCCGATCCGGCATGCAAATCGGCGTGTCCGATTTCGTGCGCTACCAACAGCGCACGCGTCGCCGGATCAGGCTCCTGCTCGCAGCAGATCGTGCCGCCTTGGTCGTCGTAGAGAGCCCGTGCGCCCTTCAGTGCCGGATCGCCGGCAGGAAGCCAGGCGACCTGGAGATCGAGCTTGACGGCGGCGGCCAGAACGAGCGCGAGCGGCTCGCAAGTGTCGCACCCCTCCGAGATCAGCTGGCCATGAAGCGCTGCGGCCTTGGACCGTATGGGCTCGAAGGCGTCCACCCGTCAAAGCTCCAACAGCGCCTGTTGTTGGACCTCGGTGAGGCCACAACTTCTGACCGCCTCTTCGAACGTCTGCTGGCCACCCGCCGAGGGTTTGCTTTCGGCCTTGAAGAACTGTCGGGCTGGCGCCGACTGGCTGGCGGCGAAATGCGCGACCATGACCTCAAGCGGCGCTTTCAGCTCCTCAGCGATCCGCCGCTGAAAGCCGGGCGTCATCGTCCTCGGGTCGATCTGGCGATCGCGCAGCTTGCCGACAAACACCGCGTTCGCGTTCAGCCGTTCGGCGAGCGCACGGAATTCCTGACGAGGCAGGGCAGCAAAAGGATTCGGCGCATCCGCCGAGGCCGCCGTCGCCGGTTTCGTCTCCGCCGCGTGCACGCCGACCGTCACCGCATGAAGCCGGTTCTGGAAATGGCTGATCGCGCGGCTGACTGCGGGACTGACCACGCTTGGATCGAGCGCCGCCTCGGCCGCTTCGGTCACGCGCTCGCCCCGGAGTGCATCGACTGCAAGCGCGATGGCGAATTCGGTCAGCTCCTCGCCGAACTCGGGATAACGCCGCACGACGTCGTCCAGCAGCTTGGCGTCCGGAATGTCTTGAGCGACGGAAAGCGCATAGAACGCCTCCCTTAAGCTGTGCGGACTTGCGTTGAGGGTCTGGCTCATAAGTCCTCCTTGAACCGCGCGAGCTTCCCCGCCGCGCGCGTCAGCCGATTGCGAATGGTGCGTCCGGTGCAGTTGCAACGCGTCGCCGCCGTCTCCTCATCCGGATCTTCGGACTCTTCCTTGTAGCCGAGGACATGGACCAGGATGACGGCGTCGCGCTCGTCGGCCGGCAAGGCCTCAATCGCCTTCAGGAAGGGCTCCCGGAAAACATCCCACTCCTGAGTCGGAAAGACCTTGAAGGCGTCCGAGACGCGCGCAAATGCGTCCTCATAGGCGTCGGGCTCGCCCTTTGCCTCGGACGGCGGGAGCGCGGCGACATCAACGATCTCTTTGCTGCGACGGGCTGCTCGACGAACGCCGTCGATCCGAAGAGCCCGAAAAGCCCTATTGAACCGGCATTCGTAGAAGTCGAGCTCGTCGGGATTCGGTCCCGAGCCGTCGAGCACAATTAGCTCGGTGAGCTCATCCAGGATGTCTTGGCGCAGGCTGGCCGCATCCGGCATGCGGCCATCAGGAACGGTGACGAGGAGATTGGCCTCGCAGCGACTGAGCAGGACGGGCAGCACGGCGCTCATGAGAGCTTGATCGCCCGCCCGGCGGCCGCGGCGCAGAAGGTGCACGAGACACTCCGAACGCAAGAAAGTGGCATCATCCCTGTCCACGACCAGGAGGCGGCGCCGAAGTTCCGGCAGCTTCAGCTGAACCGCCTCATCCACCTGCGCTTCGACGGCGGCAGGCCGGCGGTAGAGCGTCCCGTCCGGTTCGGTTTTCGTTAACGGTTGCGCCATCGTCACCCCTTGCTTTCGCAACAGCGGTCGGATCGGGTGACCCGCTGGCCCGCCCGTCACCGCCTTGATCGCGTTGTCGTGGAGAACCCGGAAAGGGAATCTGCGCGGGCGCGCGATTTTTCTGCGCGACCCACGCTGCGCTGGCGATTCGCAGCCTGATCCTAGCTGAAAGGGCGCTCCCTGGGGAAGGTCGCCAATATCTTGGCGGGCCGTAACGCCCTGATTTGCCATCGGAATGCTGACGGCGCACCCTGACCAACCACAACGGCCGATTCGACAGCAACTGCCGGTGGGGAAAGCCTTCCCCTGCGGCCGAGCCTCTCGTCTCGGCCGACCCCTTCTCTCATGTCCATTTGTCAAGGCTCAACGCAGGGCGAAGCACTCCGCGCCATCGGCGGAGCCCATCGATGAAGAGTCATGCGCAAGGTTGGAGGCGGGGCTCGAAGCGACGGTGGATCAGTCACTCATGCGCGGATTGGCTACCGCATGACCACGGTGTTCGTCTCGGAGCTTCCTCTGTCAGCGGACGGGCGTCGGTAGAACCGGCCACAAGAAGGGGGCCGAGGATTCTCCTTACCGGCCCCGCCCCCAATGCTGCGCATGACTCACGGGAACAGGCCTTACGCTGCGATGGCTGGCTTAGCCGGACCAACCTCCTGCGCGATCGCCCAGATGAATCCGACGAGCTCGCGCGCGATGGCGGTGATCACGACGTTCTTAGGCTTCCCGGTCGCCGACAGCCGGCGATACCGATCATGAAGGCGGAGCTGCGCCTTCCAGGCGATCTTCAAGATGGTCAGGTTGAGCCCTTCCTGTCGGCGCTGCATTTCCTGACTCACCCGCGGAGCTCGGCAATAGGTCCAAGCGCTTTCCACCAGCAGTCGACGGGCTCGCGTGTTGCCGGCCTTCGTGATGCCACGGCGCCGGATCTTCGGGCCGCTGGAGTGCTCAGCGGGCACCAGGCCGAGGTAGGCCATCAATCGGCGAGGAGTGTCGAAACGGCCGATGTCACCGATCTCGGCGATGATGGTGGCGGCCGTAATCAACGCGATCCCTCGCATCGCCTGCAGCGCCCTGACCAGAGGAGCCAAAGACCAATCAGGCACGGCCGCTTCGATCTGTCTCACGAGGCGGTCGTGACGCTCGTCCCCCTCGCGGATCGCCAGAATGTATTCCTGCATAGTGACCTGTTGCGCAGGATGCTCGAGTTCGATCGTTGCCAGCCAGCGCCAGTAGGACGCCGTCCACGCGCTCCTTCCGCCATAGCGGTAACCCTGCCTGAGCAAGAAGCTGGACAGGGCTTGGCGCGCTTTGTTGCGCCAGTACATAGCTGTCTCCCTCGCGCGGACCAGGTCTCGAACCGCCTCGTGTCGGGCGTCGGGCATCCACACCGAGACCAACTCGCCGGCACGGTGCATCTTCGCCAGCGTGGTGGCGTCGCGCTTGTCGGTCTTGATGTGATCACCAGGCCGGGTCGGGATGAGCGACGGCGCGATGACCAGGCACTCGTGCCCCGCTTCCGTCAACTCGCGGGCCAAGCCGTAACCGCACGCCCCCGCCTCATAGCAGAACGACAGGTGGGAGCCTGGATGCTTGGCGAGCAGATGTCGTGCGAACTCCGTCATGCCGCCTGGTCGGTGCGCGAAGGAGCCTTGGAACCTGACTTCGCTGGATCGCCCGCTCGGCGCGACCGCAACCGCAATCGTCGCCTTGTGAACGTCCAAACCGACAAAGATCGTATTGCTGTCCACCGCCGTCTCCTTCCAAGCCTGGCAGCCGCCCATCCTGGCGGCCAGGCACGGTCGCACGGGCAAGCGCTACGAAGGAGGACATCAAGTCAGCGGGGACACCCCGCAACGCCCCGAGAGGAAGAGTGCGGACCGGGTGGCCGTGACGGGTTGAGGGCTGGGAGAGAGGCTCCTGGCGCCCGTCGCGGAGACCCGCGATGTCCAGAGATGCCGCTCGCGCTCGGTCCGGTGCCAGCCGGATGAGCCTTTACGATGAAATCACCGCCAAGATCATTGCCGAGCTGGAGGCTGGTCGCGTGCCTTGGGTGCAGCCCTGGGGAACGGCAGCCGCGAAGGCCCCGCTCGCTATGCCAAAGAACGCCAGCACCGGCCGGTTCTATTCCGGGATCAATGTGCTGATCCTCTGGGGCTCGGTGATCGAACACGGCTTTCCCGTGCAGGGCTGGCTGACATTCCGCCAAGCCCTCGGCCTCGGCGGAAACGTGCGTAAGGGAGAGCACGGCACCACCGTCGTCTATGCCGACCGCTTCATTCCCGATGATGAGAAAAAACGCGCCCGGGAGACCGGCGAGGACGCCCAGGCGATCCCCTTCCTCAAACGCTTCACGGTGTTCAACCTTGCCCAGTGCGAGGGCCTGCCCGAGGATCTCGCTCTCGTCGCGCCGCCACCCGAGATTGGCCTGATCGAGCCCAAGGTCGAGGCGCTGATCAAGGCGACCGGCATCGACTTCCGCATCGGCGGCAGCCGGGCCTTCTACATGCCGGCGCACGACTATGTGCAGGTGCCACCGCCCCAAGCCTATTTCGAGCCGATCAACTGGCACCGCACCGCGCTTCACGAGCTCGGTCACGCCAGCGGCGCGCCGCACCGGCTCAACCGCAATCTCTCCGGCTCTTTCGGCTCCAAGAATTATGCGTTCGAAGAGCTAGTCGCCGAGATGAACGCCGCGTTTTGTTGCGCCTCGCTCGGCATCGTGCCGACCGTGCGCCATGCCGACTACATCGGTTCCTGGCTCGAGGTGCTGCGCGAAGACAACCGCGCCATCGTTCGCGCGGCATCGCAGGCGAGCAAGGCGGCCGACTTCCTCCTCGGCTTTGTTCCCAGCGATGACGCGCAAGCCTCCACCGCGAACGAGCAGGAGGCCGCGTGATGCGCTTTCGGTCGCGACAGTGAGCAAGCTGTCACGCAAAGACGGATCTGTGCGGATGCGCATCTCCGGCTCCCCGCAAATCCGGCGTTCCAGAGGAAGAGGGCTGCGCCGGTCTTCGTGACGGGTTGGAAGCCGAGAGAGAGTCTTTCGGCGCCCGTCGCGGAGACAATCCCGATGGCTACTGCCGTTCAGAAGATCACCCTGTCGTCGTCGCGCGACATCCCCTTCAACAAGCTCGTTCTCTCCCAGTCGAATGTCCGGCGCGTGAACGCCGGCGTCTCGATCGAGGAGCTGGCGGAGGACATCGCCCGGCGCACGCTGCTGCAAAGCCTCAATGTCCGGCCGGTGCTCGACGCCGAGGGCGGCGAGACCGGCATGTTCGAGGTTCCGGCCGGCGGCCGGCGCTATCGCGCGCTCCAGCTTCTCGTCAAACAGAAGCGTCTCGCCAAGACCGCGCCGGTGCCCTGCGTCGTGCGCGATCCCAGCGTCGACATCTGCGCCGAAGAAGACTCGCTGGCCGAGAACGTTCACCGCGCGTCGCTCCATCCCCTCGACCAGTTCCGTGCCTTTCAGGCATTGCGTCAGAAGGGCCAATCCGAGGAAGAGATCGCCGCCGCCTTCTTCGTTGGCGTGAACGTGGTGAAGCAGCGGCTGCGGCTCGCGGCGGTCTCGGAGAAGCTGCTCGACATCTACGCCGAAGACGGCATGTCGCTCGAACAGCTCATGGCGTTCACGGTGACGAACGATCACGCGCGCCAGGAGCAGGTCTGGGAGTCGCTCCAGCGCTCCTACAGCCAGGAGCCCTATCAGATCCGCCGCATGTTGACCGAGCGGACCGTGCGCGCGTCGGACAGGCGAGCCTTGTTCGTCGGCCTCGACGCTTATGAGCAGGCAGGCGGCATCGTCATGCGCGATCTCTTTCAACAGGACGACGGCGGGTGGCTGGAGAATGTCGGCCTGCTCGATGCGCTCGTCGCGGAGAAGCTGAAGGCTGAGGCGGAGAAGATCGCCGCCGAGGGGTGGAAATGGATCGAAGTGAATGTCGATTTCCCGTTCGGGCATACGCATCAGTTGCGTGAGCTCGAGGGGACGCCAACAGACCTCACGGCCGAGGAACAGGCGACGATCGGGGCGTTGAAGACCGAGCACGCCAAGCTCGAGGCGGAATACGAGAACGCCGACGAGCTTCCTGACGACGTCGATGCTCGCCTCGGCGAAATCGAGACGGCGCTCGCCGCCTTCGAGGATCGGCCGGTCAGCTACGATCTCACCGAGATCACGCGCGCCGGTGTCTTCGTCAGCATCGATTCGGATGGCGGGCTCTCGGTCGATCGCGGCTACGTCCGACCGGAGGATGAGGCGCCTGCGAGCGCGAATACGGACGCCGAAACCGGCAGCGACGGCGTTGCAAGCGAAGGTGGCGAAGGTTCCACGCCGACCATCCAGCGTGCCGTCATCACGATCGGAGGTCAGCCCGAGGTCGAGGACGACGAGGAGGATACCATCAAACCGCTGCCGGACCGGCTCATGAGCGAGCTGACCGCCTATCGGACGCTGGCGCTGCGGGATGCGGTGGCGAACAATCCTCATGTCGCGATGACAGCGTTGCTGCACAAACTCTGCCTCGACACTTTCCAGCACAGCGCGGCGGGCACTTGTCTCGAAGCCTCGGTGCGGCACGTGTTCTTCTCAATCCAGCCGGCTGACTTGAAGGACAGCTCGCCCGCGAAAGCGGTCGCGGAACGGCACGAGGCGTGGAAGGCCGACCTGCCGAAGGACGAGGCCGCCCTGTGGGACCGGCTCGCCGCTCTCGACGACGCCAGCCGCGCCGCACTGCTCGCGCACTGCGTCTCCTTCGGGGTCAATGCGCTTTACGAGAAAGGCGATCGCTATGGCGGCCCGGGCATCTCGGTTCATGGCGTGCAGCGCCGTCTCGTCCAGGCCGAGCGTCTTGCGCGCGCGGTCGGGCTCGACATGGTCGAGGCCGGCTGGCGGCCGACGGTCGACAACTATCTCGGCCGCGTCACCAAGCCCCGCATCCTCGAGGCGGTGCGCGAGGCGAAGGGCGAACCGTCCGCACAGCTCATCGACCACCTGAAGAAGGCGGACATGGCGAAGGAAGCCGAACGGCTGCTCGATGGCACCGGCTGGCTCCCCGAGCCGCTCCGCATGTCTGATGCCGACACCACGGAGGCAATCGACGGCAATGTCGCGGAAGGTGGTGAGGCGCTGCCCGCCTTCCTCTCCGACGACGAGGAAGGCACCGCAGAAGACGTGGACGAGCCTGCCATGATCGAGGCGGAATAATAACCACGAGCGGGGCGGCATTTGCCGTCCCGCTCATATCTCTGACTATCGCCCTCAGCGCCCGGCCATCGCGTCGGGCGCTTTCGTTTTGAAGGATCGCCAGCATCAACAAGAGAGCGAGAGGTCGGCCGGGAGGGGTTTGAGCCGATCGGGATCGAGAGAGAGCCGCCGGCGGCTCGGCCCGCAAACGCTCTCCCGAGGTTCCCTTCATGACGACCGTTTCCTACTCCGCGGCCGCCTGCGCGGCTGCGCCATCGCCCACATCCGCATCTGCCGGCATCCTCCAGGTCGCGCGACTTCTTCTTCCCGATCTCGAACGCGGACGGCGCATTGATGCTGGCGTCCTGCGTTCCGCGATGGAAACGGCCTTCGAGGCTTCCGATGCCGCCGGCGCATGGGACTGGAAGACCGCCTACGACGCTTGCGAAGCCGCGACCGTCCTGTTCTTGCGCAAATACGGAAGGGCGCTTTTCCGCAAAGCCGACTCTCCGGCTTCCCGACTTGCCGCGCTGACGAAGATCGCCGGCCTTCTGCCCACCCACACGCGCCGTTCCGAGGACAGCCAGGCGTTCCAACAATTCTCGACGCCGATTCCACTCGGTCTCGCGGCCTGCACCGCAGCCGCCGTTACGTCGGCCGATTACGTGCTGGAGCCTTCGGCCGGCACCGGCCTCCTCGCCATCCTGGCCGAGGTCGCCGGCGGCGCGCTCGCGCTGAACGAGCTGGCCGACACCCGCGCCGCGCTCCTCGAGCACCTCTTTCCCGGCACCACAGTCAGCCGCTTCGATGCGGCACAGATCGACGATCATTTCGACGCTGCGGTGACGCCCACTGTCGTGCTGATGAACCCGCCATTCTCCGCAGTGGCGAATGTCGACCGTCGCATGGCCGACGCCGCTTATCGCCATGTCGCCTCGGCGCTGGCGCGTCTCGTCGACGGCGGGCGGCTCGTGGCGATCACCGGCGCCAATTTCGGTCCCGAGACGCCGGCCTGGCGCGATTCCTTCGTCCGCCTACAGGAGCGCGGCAGCGTCGTCTTCACCGCGGCGATCGATGGCGCGGTCTATGCCAAGCATGGCACGACGACCGAGACCCGCCTCACCGTAATCGATCGCGTGCCGGCACCTGACCCGGCGCGGTTTCCACCGTCCGCAGGGACCGCGCCCGATGTGGCGACGCTGCTCGGGTGGATCGCGGAGAAGGTCCCGCCACGATGCCCGATCACCACGGCGCTCCGCACGGCGCCGGTCAGAAGTTCTGCAACGCCGCGCACGGTTCGCGGCTATCTCGTGCGCGCCGCCGCGCACCCAGCGGCGGCGTCCATCGCCGAGCCCGAAGGTGTCGAGCTCGCCTACGAGACCGTGGACTGGACGCCGACCGAGGGCGGCCATCTCACGGATGCGCTTTATGAAGAATACGTCCTCCAGTCGATCCGTATTCCCGGCTCTCAGGCGCATCCGACGAAGCTGGTGCAGTCCGCGGCGATGGCCTCGGTCGCGCCGCCCAAACCCTCGTATCGGCCGCATCTTCCAGCGACTCTCGTCACCGATGGCCTGCTGTCCGACGCGCAGCTCGAGAGCGTCATCTACGCCGGCGAGGCCCATGCCGATTTCCTCGCCGGGTCGTGGACGGTCGATGAGACTTTCGACCTTGTCACCGCCGCGCGCGACGATGCGGAGACCGCGGTCCGCTTTCGCCGTGGCTGGTTCCTCGGCGACGGCACTGGCGCCGGCAAGGGCCGCCAGGTCGCCGGCATCCTGCTCGACAACTGGCTGAAAGGCCGACGGCGCGCCGTCTGGATCAGCAAATCCGACAAGCTGATCGAGGACGCGCAGCGCGACTGGTCCGCGCTCGGCATGGAGCGGCTCCTGGTGACGCCGCTTTCGCGCTTTCGCCAGGGCACGCCGATCCGGCTTGGCCAAGGCATCCTATTTGCGACCTACGCCACGCTGCGCACCGACGAACGCGGCGAGAAGCTTTCGCGCGTCCGGCAGATCGTCGAATGGTTGGGCTCCGGTTTCGACGGAGTGATCATTTTCGACGAGTCGCATGCGATGCAGAACGCTGTCGGCGGCAAAGGCGAGCGCGGCGACCAGGCGCCGTCGCAGCAGGGACGCGCTGGCCTCCGACTCCAGCACGCCCTGCCGAACGCCCGCGTCGTCTACGTCTCCGCGACTGGCGCGACGACGGTCCACAATCTCGCTTATGCGCAACGGCTCGGCCTCTGGGGCGGCGAGGATTTCCCGTTCGCCACACGGGCCGAGTTCGTCGAGGCGATCGAGGACGGTGGCGTCGCCGCCATGGAGGTGCTCGCGCGCGATCTCAAAGCACTCGGACTCTATGCCGCCCGCTCGCTCTCCTATGAAGGCGTCGAGTACGAGCTCATTGAGCACAAGCTCACGACCGAGCAAGTCCGCATCTACGACGCCTATGCCGGCGCCTTCTCGATCATCCATAACAACCTCGACGCGGCGATGCGGGCCGCCAACATCACCGGCGAGACCGGCACGCTGAACGCGCAGGCCAAATCGGCGGCGCGTTCCGCTTTCGAGAGCGCGAAGCAGCGCTTCTTCGGCCATCTGCTCACGGCGATGAAGACGCCATCGCTGATCCGCTCGATCGAGCGCGATCTCGAGGCGGGCCATGCCGCCGTCATCCAGCTCGTCTCGACCGGTGAGGCGCTGATGGAGCGCCGGCTCGCGGAGATTCCGACCGAGGACTGGGGCGACGTCCAGGTCGACATCACGCCGCGCGAGTACGTGCTCGACTATCTCGCCCATTCTTTCCCGGTGCAGCTCTACGAGCTGCTTACCGACAGCGAAGGCAATCTCTCGTCCCGACCCGCCTATCGCGACGGCCAGCCGGTCGAGAGTCGGGAGGCGGTCGCACGCCGCGACCGGTTGATCGAGAAGCTCGCTTCGCTCCCACCCGTGCCGGGCGCACTGGACCAGATCGTCCAGCGTTTCGGCGCCGACATGGTCGCCGAAGTTACCGGCCGCTCGCGGCGCGTCATCCGTAAGGGTGATCGGCTGCAGGTCGAAAATCGCGCCGCCGCGGCGAACCTCGCCGAGACCGCCGCCTTCATGGATGACGCCAAACGCATCCTCGTCTTCAGCGACGCCGGTGGCACTGGGCGCAGCTATCATGCTGAGCTGTCGGCGCGGAATCGCAGGCTGCGGGTCCATTACCTGCTCGAACCCGGCTGGAAGGCGGATGCCGCCATCCAGGGCCTCGGCCGTACCAACCGCACCAACCAGGCGCAGCCGCCGCTGTTCCGGCCGATCGCGACGGACGTGAAGGCGGAGAAACGCTTTCTAAGCACGATCGCGCGCCGCCTCGACACGCTGGGCGCGATCACGCGTGGCCAGCGTCAGACCGGCGGCCAGGGGCTGTTCAGGCCTGAGGACAATCTCGAAAGCCATTACGGGCGCGATGCGTTGCGCCAGCTCTACATGCTGCTCGTCCGCGGCAAGGTCGAGGGCTGTTCGCTTAAGACCTTCGAGGACGCGACCGGCCTCAAGCTCACGGACGCGAACGGCATCAAGGAAGAGCTGCCGTCGATCACGACCTTCCTTAATCGCTTGCTGGCGCTGACGATCGACCTGCAGAACATCCTGTTCACTGCGTTCGAGCAGTTGCTAACGGCTCGCATCGAGGGCGCGATCGCATCCGGCACCTACGATGTCGGCTTGGAGACGCTGCGCGCCGAGAGCTTCATCATCACCGACCGGCGGATCATCTACATGCATCCCGGCATCGGCGCGGAGACCCGGCTGCTCAGCATCATCGAACGCCGGCGTAATCGCCCCGTCACGCAGGACGAGGCGCTCGATCAGCTCTCCGATCCGCGCGCCCTGCTCCTTATCAACGAGCGCTCGGGCCGCGCGGCCGTTCAGGTCCCGGCGCCGAGCCTCATGCTTGACGACGGCGAGATCGAGCGGCGCGTGCGGCTGATCCGGCCGATGGAGAATCATAGCCTTCCGCTGAAGGTGATGGCGGAAAGCCACTGGACGGAGGTCGATCGCGCACGCTTCGCCGCGGCATGGCAGGCAGAGATCGCTTCCGTGCCGGAGTTCACCGACAGCACGATCCACGTCGTAGCCGGCTTGCTCCTGCCGATCTGGAAGCGGCTCCCGAACGACTCGACGCGTGTCTACCGGCTTCAAACCGATACCGGCGAGCGGATCATCGGCCGCAAGGTTTCGCCTGCTTGGGTGGCGACCGCGCTCGCGGCGGACGCGCCGACGCTTACACCAGACGATGCTTTCGCCTCCCTCTTGGACGGGCGAACCGTCTTCGAACTCGCCGAAGGCCTTCAGCTCCGCCGCGTCCGCGTCATGGGCGCCGGGCGCATCGAACTGTCCGGGTTCAACGACACGATGCGCGATCGGCTCAAAGCTTACGGGCTCTTCCATGAGATTATCTCGTGGAAGCTGCGCATGTTCGTGCCGACCGACGCTTCGGGCGTCGCGATCCTAGCGCGGGTACTCGACCGCTATCCCGTCGAGCGCATTGCCGAACGGGAGGCCGCGTGATGCCACGCGACGCCTCCGAATTGGCACAACGCCTCGGGCGCGAGGCCGAGGCCGTGTGCCGCCACTATCTCTCCAACGGCCGCCGCGAAGGCCGCTACTGGCTGGTGGGCGACGCGCGCAACACACCGGGCCGCTCCATGTTTGTCCGGCTCAAGGAATCTACGAAAGGGCCGGCCGGCAAATGGACCGACGCCGCTACTGGCGAGCACGGCGATCTTCTGGACATCATTCGCGAGAGCTGTGGCCTCATCGACTTCCTTGACGTCGCCGCCGAAGCCCGCCGCTTCTTGAGCCTGCCGCGCAGCGAACCGCAGCCTCCGCCAAAACATGCGCGACTTCCCGCGCAGATCGGCTCGCCACAGGCTGCACAGCGGCTCTTCTCCATGTCGCAACCGGTGATGCGCACACTCGTAGAGACGTATCTCCGTAATCGCGGCATTATGCCTTTGCACGACGACGGCGCGCTGCGCTTCCATCCGCGCTGCTACTACCGGCCCGACGAGCATTCGCCGACCGAGACCTGGCCTGCGATGATCGCGCGCGTGACCGATCTCGAGGACCGGCTCACCGGCGCGCACCGGACCTGGCTCGATCCCGATGGCTTCGACCTTGTTCGTCTCGGCAAGGCGCCGATCGACACGCCGCGACGCGCGATGGGCGACCTCCTTGGCAACGCCGTGCGCTTCGGCGTGGCGAACGACGTACTCGCCGCCGGAGAAGGCATCGAGACCATACTGTCGTTGCGCTGCGTGTTGCCAACCCTGCCAATGGCCGCCGCGCTCTCGGCCAATCACCTCGCGGCACTTCTGCTCCCGCCGATGCTGCGCCGGCTCTATATCGCTCGCGACAATGATGCGGCCGGCGAAGTGGCCGCGACAGCTCTGACCGAACGCGCCGAGGCAACCGGCGTCGAGACGATCGTATGGACGCCCAGGCGTGGCGACTTCAACGAGGATCTGCGCTCCTTTGGCCTCGATGCACTTGGGGCGGACTTGCGGGTGCAGCTCGTCCCACAAGACGTCGCCCGCTTCATGCTCCTGATGCCGGCCGAGACGGGCTGAGCAGCAGCAGTTCGGATGTCTCCACTGCCGGTCGGGGAGAGGCCAAATAGCCGGAAAGAGTCCGCGCCCTGGCCTTCTAGAGGGCGATCGGACGGCAAGCGGCCCGGCCCGGCAATGGCTGCGCCCAGCTATTTTCCGCCGGCGGCAGAGCCGCCTTTGCATCGCGAAGCAAAATAGCCGGGCTCCGCCATCCTCCGCTGGCGCTGCGGCCCTGCGCTGCGCTCCGGGTTCTGGGCCGCGCCGCCCGCCGTCTGTTGATCGCCACGAAGGCCGCGATGGGCGCGGCCGATCCGGCAAAGGACCTCACCATGGCGACCGACCACGACGACCTCGAATTCGAACCGCCGCACAGCTCATCCCCGACCGATCGCGTCCTCAACGAGCTCCAGCTCTATGGCTACCGCCCCTTCCAGGACGAGCCCGATCCGAGACCACTTCCCGATGGCAGTGCCGTGGCCGGCGCCGTCGCAGACATCTTCGACGCCCTGGTCTCGACCCTGAACGACACACGTCTCGAACCGGACCTCGAGGACTTGCTCTGGTCGACCGTCAATCTCTTCCACCGCGCCACAGGTCGCATCGAACGCGAACTCGACGACAACGAGCTGGCGCAGCAGCGGAGCCAGCGCGAGCAGAACGGCTCGGAGGTGCGATCCGTCGAACTCGAACGGCTGACAGCCGAAGGCATCACGCTCACCGAGCGCCGCAACTGCATGGAGCTCTTCCGCGACCAGGCCGCCGAACGGTTCGAAGTTCACACCGGCTCGTCCTGGCGTCCCCGCTCCGGATCGCTGGTCAACCATCGCACGCTTACCGCCGCGATGATCGACAGCCGCGATTTCCTGGCTGCCAAGCGCCGCGCGGAGACCGAAGTGATGCTGCCGCCCGGACCGAAGATCGCGCTTACCGGCGGGCTCGACTTCAACGATCATCGCCTGATCTGGGATCGGCTCGACAAGGTCCACGCCAAGCACCCCGACATGGTGCTGCTGCATGGCGGCTCGCCGAAGGGCGCCGAACTCATCGCCGCCAAATGGGCGAGCAACCGCAAGGTGCCGCAGATCGCGTTCAAGCCCGACTGGACGAAGCACGCGAAGGCCGCCCCGTTCAAGCGCAACGATGCGATGCTCGCGGTCCTGCCGATCGGGGTCCTTCACTTCCCCGGCACGGGCATCCAGGACAACCTCGCCGACAAGGCGAAGAAGCTCGGCATCCCGGTGTGGAAATTCGGCGAGGGCGGCGCATAAAGCGCCGCCCAAACTCCATCACCGTAGGTCAGCCCATTGTCGTGATGTTGCGCCTGTCAGCCAGCACGAACGACACCGGCATGATCGGCTCGGGGGTTCCAGCTTGCGGGCGCTATGGCGTGCGGCGACGATGGTCCCCCCTCCCATCGCAACCGATTTTTGTCTATACTTCCGATCGCGCCGTGGTGGTGGTGGAAGGCGCGACCGTCACAGTTTCTGTCACGGAGGCGCCACCATGCTTGTCATCGGACTCATCCTCGGCGTTTTTGGGATCGGCCTGTTCTGCTGGCTGATCTTCACGCTCGCCGTCTACGCCTTGCCATTCTTCGTTGGACTGACGGCCGGGATGGCGGCGTTTCATAGCGGCGCCGGCGTCGTCGGCGCATTTGTTGTCGGCATTGTCGCCGGCGCGCTGACCCTCGGCCTCGGCCAGATCGCGTTCGCGATCGTTCGCCCGCTACCCCTGCGCGCCGCGATCGCGGCCGCCTTCGCCGTTCCTGCGGCGATTGCGGGCTATCACGCAGTTCTCGGACTCTCGGAGATCGGCGTCCCGTCGCTCGTCTGGCGCGAGGTGCTTGCCTGGACCGGCGCACTCTTCATCGCCGGTACGGCGTGGGCGCGGATGACGGTCTTCGCCGAACCCCTTCCGTTGCGACCAGGCGGGACATCGCAGAATGAGCCTCAACCGCTTCTGACGGCCACGACGCGCGAGGGATAAGCACCGTCCTCATCGTCGGTTGACACCGCATCGGCGATCCCGTGCTGAAGGATCGCACGCTGCGTCACGGAGCTCACGGCCCACGTCGAAACCGCACTTCGCCAGCGTTGGGTTCGACGTCTGGCGGCCCAGGCCCGGTACAGCGAGGGGTATCGTTGCGGTATTTGCAGGGCAAACGATCCCACCTTTTCCTACGCCATGGTTTCTTTCTCTACGCCCGAACGCCCCGACATCTTGTGCGGGACAACCGACATCCGCCACGTCTTCTCCCGAGGATGCTGTTCAAGCACGGACGCACCTGGCCTCGTGATGGCCTGATCTGGCCGAAGACCGGCTGCGCCTCGATCGCCTGAGCCGCAACGCCGTCGGGTCGACTTTCTTCCCCTGGGCTAAAGCCCATTCCTCGCGAGGCAAGAAAGTCTCACCGCCGTCATCCTCCGCTGCGCTCCGGCCCGCGAGCGGGTGCGTCGTCGATCGTCCCCGGCCTGTCGATCGCCATCGAGGCCGCGGTGGTCGCGGGCTCGAAAACAGCAAGGAGAAGTGACATGGCT